>ERZ1066118.244-NODE-244-length-55809-cov-12.133802_pt1 | contig 55809 bp, 47 predicted proteins | sample MGYA00382765_ERZ1066118 | MGnify/ENA primary metagenome ERZ1066118 (study PRJEB33369, sample SAMEA5778348) | biofilm metagenome | biome: Industrial cooling water; feature: Water cooling tower basin; material: Biofilm | place: United Arab Emirates | collected...
TCTCCCTATTATCGGTTCAGTAGTTTCTGACTTATGTCACTATTTTGCATCCCTGAAGGAGCACAACAAAGGAGCACAACAAATGGCTAGTATCAAAGTTTCCGAACTACATCCAGCTGGATTCGATCTATTCCAGGATTCCGAAAGCTTTCTCAACGACCTAAGCGATACAGATTCTCGGTCTGTACAAGGTGGCGAAGGCGGCAATGGTAATGGTTATGAATCCTATCAGTTCCATGGATTTGCACAGGCACTAATCGTCGGCTTCGCAATCCACCACTTATCAGATCTCGTCAGTCACTTCAGTTACGCAGAATAAAAGTAGATTCTTAGATGAGGACTCGTGGGGGCGCAACCCACGAGTTGCCAACTAGTCACTGAACCAAATCTCCCTATTATCGGTTCAGTAGTTTCTGACTTATGTCACTATTTTGCATCCCTGTTAGACGACCGCTCGATGACAGGTTTTGCGTGACTACTCTAATTCTACATCCTGCAAGTTCTAGGATAAAGTCTTCCCGTTTGCGATCGCAACTTAAATTGAAGCCAAACCCGTCTCTATATATCATCTAGCTCTAATGTCGCGAAGATAGAGCTTTTTTCTCTTCAAGAGTGAGAAAAGATTTGAAGACTTTCCAGACCTAATTCATGGAATTACGTCTGAAAGAGCAGTTTAAAAAATTTGACTTTCTGGATGTCATCCCCAAAAATTGCAATTATTGAGGATTAAGCGCAATGAAAACTTATTTCTCATGGAGATGACTTTAACTAGTCATCTCGTAAACGCAAATTTATGGGGAATAACACAAGTGGCTAGTATTAAAATTTCTGATTTGCAGCCCGCTGATTCTGAAAGCTTTCTTAAAGATCTAACTGATGCAGAACTTGCTGTCAAGGGTGGTTTAATTAATAACTTCGATCTGTTTGCTCGCAATAACTTCAATCAGTTTGCTCAGGCTTTATTGATTGCGTTTGCCATCAGCACAATTGTAGAGCTGGTGAAGTTTTTTTATTACACCGACCAGAATTAACGCACTGCATTAAGTAAAGGTTAAGGAAACACTGAGTTATGACATTTTTACTAAGCGCTCAAAATGTTTTCGACTATTTAGTTAGACAAGGTCTCTGCACTCAAGAAGAGCAGGCTTTGAGTAAAATTGAGCGAAAACCTGGCAAAAATTTTAACTTGTTACTCAGTTTGCCAGACGATCGCCAAATCCTAATCAAGCAAGAGCCTCATCGAGAAGGGAAAAGTGCTGGGGGTTTTTTGAAAGAATGGCGAGTTCAAGAGTTTTTGCAACTATCACCATTGAACTATATTCGCCCTTATCTCCCAGAAGTTCTTCATTTTGATGAGAGTAATTCAATCATTGTTTTCAACTATCTCAAGGACTATCAGGATCTAATAAATTTTTATACCCAAGAGAATGACTACCCAACGGCGATCGCCACAGCAATCGGCACTGTTTTAGCTACCATTCATCGCGTCACTCTAGATCGTCAGGACTATCGAGACTTCTTCTCCCTAGATGCGAAGGGTCTAGCCGTTAACCGAACTGCTGCTCTGTCTCATGACTTGAAACGAATTAGTCCTGAAGTTTTTGGCGTGGTTCCCGCAGATGGGTTCAAATTCTTTGCTCTCTATCAGCGCTATGATAGCTTAGGGCAGGCGATCGAAGAGCTTGGCACTGCTGTTGAGCCATGTTGTCTGACGCACAATGACCTGAAGCTGAACAATATCCTCCTGTCCGTCGATTGGGAACAAGTTGTTGTTCAAACAGAGCGCTCTTCCCTTGTTCGCTCCTCTCATTCCCAAGCTGAGCCAGGGAAAGAGAGGGATAGGGAAGATGGCATTGTGAGATTGATTGATTGGGAGAATTCTAATTGGGGAGATCCTGCCTTCGATTTAGGAACGATTATCGCTTCCTACCTGCAAATCTGGCTGGCTAGTTTAGTAACCAGTAAAGCGATCGCCATCGAAGAGTCCTTACGCCTCGCCATGACTCCCCTTGAGGAACTCCAGCCTTCTATTACTGCTCTCACTAGGGCTTATTTGGCTAATTTTCCGCAAATTTTAGAGCGTAACCCTGATTTTTTGCAGCGCGTCATGCAATTTTCTGGTTTGAGTTTAATCTTTGCGATTCGGGCAACACTTCAGCACCAAAAATTCTTTGGCAATCAAGGAATCTGTATGCTCCAGGTTGCCAAGACCTTGCTGTGCCGTCCAGAACAATCAATGTTGACTGTTTTTGGTGTACCAGCATCGGCACTTACGCCCTTTAGCTTTTCTCCCACTTAAGTACTTTAGTTGTAGGCAGACAATTATGCAATTACTGGATTCGCTGCAAAAACAACAGTTAGATGTGGCGAGGAATCAACTACTGGCTGTTCTGCAAGACATTGCCAGCAATATTCAGATCGAGTCCAACTTCTGTATTCGTCATCCCAATTACCAACCTTGGGAACTTCCGAGTGGTATACAAGCGCGTTTTCAGCAATTGCCCTTAGAGCTGAAATATAAGTATTTGAGCTTGCGACTGCGTAGTTTTCTCTACGGCATCTATTACAATGCCTCTATACAAGCTGCCTTGGCTCTAGACGCAGATTCAGTTGGTCTAGGTCAGCAACAGAATCTAGAGAATAATACGTTTCTAGGGGTAGACCTGGAATTTTACCAGCGATTGCACGCCAGCAACACCGGCAAAGGCTACTTTGACCCTGGTTGGCAGGTACTCCGAGAGGAGAGTGATGGCAGTCTAGCTGTGACAAAATCCGAGTTGACTCTGCATATCGAGCGCGATCGCCATCTACAACCCACAGAGCAATTTGCAACCGTTGGAGACTCGGTGGCAGTTCTGATGCCTCGCAACTTGGTACAAAATGGATTCTACATGGCGGCAGGCGATGCTGGTCCAAACAAACTCGGCAATACAGTACGCATCTACTTTAATCTTAGCTCTGAAGGTGCAGTTGCAGTGACAGGCAGTCTGACGCGGCAGCTGAATGAAATTCTCATTCCTTTCACCTTTAAAATGCTATACAACCCCCCAGATTACGGGCGCTACGACTCAGGTGTGCTCTATTTTGCGAAAAGTAACTATGAGTTTGTCCGACCAGTACTGCAGGCTGTTTATGCACAACACCAATCGCACTTTCAGACTCAAGTGCCCTTGTTTACCAAGTACTTAGCACCGGGACTATCTCTAGCCGAAGAACCAGACCGTAAATTCTCTGCCCAAGAAAGTTTCGGTCTCAACCGCTGCCAAATCCTTGCCAATGGCTTGCTGGAAGCTTGGCAAACAGGAGATGACTCAACTGAGAGTCGGATGGCATCTATCATCAAACACTTCTCGATGCAGGAAATTGATTTGCAGCGTCCTTATCTCAACTCGCAATCTGAGGACATCTACACTCCGTTAGGCTAGCGTTGTGGTGTTATCAGCAAATTCTTCTAGGTTGAGTTAGGAAGTTAACCGCTCTGCATAGCATAGAGAATAGGAAGTAGGGAATAACCCTATAGATAAATCTAGGGTCTTAGAATTTATTTTGCCATCTTTTCCCCTACTTTCTATATCCTCTTAGATCGGCTCTTGGGTTAAACAGGCGATCGAAGAAGTAAGAAGTTGGTTCTCGGACATTGGAAGTTAGCTTTTTGATTAACAGAGGGTAATAATGAATACAAACTTGCGGTTAATTCAACCTCAACTGTGCTTACCCAACATCAATTTAATCGAATTTTCCGAGCAATCCTTTGGTAACGCCTTCCTAAAAGCTGCTCGAATTTTATGCCAGCAGCTCGAACAGATCGAATTAATTGTAGGAACCACTCAAGACTTTACAGAAAAAAATTTTAATTTGGCCATTTTAGGTTTATTTTCTAAAATGCGCCGCATTTATTACTCTTATATCTTACTCAAAGTTCACGAAGAAGAAGAAATAGGAAGCCAGTTCTTACTCGAACATTTAGTTGAAGCTGCTGTGACGCTGACATACTTGCTGGAAGAGGCGGGCGAATATGTTATTCCTGAATATATTTCTGCTTCGTTTTACCTGGCTCAGTCTTTATCGGTCGACGTGAAAAAGCAATTACAGAGGTTTCCCAACCATGTAGATTTATTAATTTTGAAAGATGAACTTGAGGCTTTCATTGCTCAACAGCAAGAGCATGATGCCGATCCCGAGCTTTCTACTGATTCAGAAGCATACTTGTGGCAGCCCCAAGAAGTAGCTACCACCTTTGAGCGTGGAGCAGTCATTGGATTGAATTTTCTCACTAATCCAGCTCGACAAATCGCTCTAAGGATTATGCCAGCAAGCTGGCTAGATCTTCAACTCAATTATTTGAATTCCTTTACCACAAGCTCTCGTACTAAAGTTAATCCCGATCGCAACTTCACGTGTATGCGCGATGCTACCCATTTATGCTTACACGCTACCCAAAGTTTCCTTGAGGAAGCGATCGAGCATCAGAATATCGATTACCCTGGCATAAAACATCAGCAAGAGATCCTGAATCTGCTGTATGAGTGGTTCTACAGCGCTCATCATATCTATCAACTGCACTAGCGTACAACAATTTAACAGAAAAACGACTGCGATATACGTTCTCAATCTCGTTTTTCTGTTGATAACTCGGTGAGGTAGCGGAACCAGCCAAGCTTTCTCAAGGTAGAAACGAGAGACTAAGGCTTTGTCTCACTTGGGGATCGTGCAAGAGCTTGTGATATTTGGTTTATAGCCGATCGCTAATTAAACCATTGGAAACTTGGGGCTCGAAATTAACAGCTAGGTTTTCTGGGTCAATGTATTTAACAATTTCAACTTGCTCGATTTGTTGCTTTAGCCATGCAGCGAACAAATCTGCAAGAATTTTTAAGCGTAGCGTATCATCTAATTGTGGTTGCACGATCTCCTCAACTAAAATCAAATGCGTTCCCTTAGAAGTAACAATTGGTTTGAGCAGCTGGGGCGGAGTAGCTGCAAAAACCGCAGCAGAAATTTCTGGTTTGAGATCGCTGCGGTGTAGTATCCCCTGATATCCCCCAGCGCGGCGTAGCTCTTTATCCTGGATATATTGACGAGCTACCTCATGGAAACCGATCTCGCCTTCTTGAAGAGCATAAAACAATTCCAAAGCTAAGTCTCGATCGTCCAAGATAACTTCATACATCACCACTCCGCCATAATTTAACTGTTGCTCAAAAAAAACCGATTCGACTTTATCTGCAAACAGATGCCGGGCTAATTTCTCCGAAATGATAGTGGTGTGAACCAACTGCTCAAACTCATTGAGGGACAAACTCTGTTTGTGCAGCCACGACCAGGTATCTTCAGCGCGTACAAGATTATTGATTAACCGAAAATTATCTGCTGCCTGCTGCAGTTCTGTCAGTTCCACTGTAATGCGTGCTTCTTTTGCAGCATCAGCAATAATTTGGCGAGAAACTATACCTTCAATAACAGAAGGAATTTGGCACAAAAGCTTGATCTGCTCGATAATATCGTCACGGGAAACAGTAATCACTTTTGACATGATAGTTACTTACTTGAAAATAGGTTAAGGGCTAGCGGCGAGGGACGAGAAATTTCGATCGTTTGCCGCTCTAAAGTTCCAAGCCGCCTGCTTGCAACTTCTTAAACGGATCTAAAATGAAGTCAATGACGCGACGCTGCCGGATAATGACCTCTGCTGTCGCTGTCTGACCTGGTTTTATAGCGATACGCTTGTTCGCAGTTTGGATGTAGGACTGTTGCGGCGTGATTTCCAGCTCAAAATTTTCTACTCTACCCTGGTTTGTTTCCTGAGTCTTGGAGTCTGGTGAAATCCAACTCACGCGGCCTTCCACCACTCCATAGTCTTGGAAGGGATAGGCATCAAATTTGATCTTGACCGGCAACCCCAAACGCAGAAAACCGCTTTCTGGGCTAGCCATTTGTGCCCTAACTACAAGAGAAGTACCTTTTGGCGCAATCTGAGCGATTGTGTCACCGGGTTGTACTACGGCTCCAGCACGTTGGATGGGTAACTGAAAAATTGTGCCATCAATTGGGGCACGGAACACGTGCTGCTGTAACTGAAATAACAGAGACTCAACCTGTTGTTTGGATTGAGCAATTTCCGCTCGCAGGTCTGTGATTTGGGTTTGGACTTCTTTGATACTTCTCTCACTCTCCATGATTGCCAGTTCACCTTCATGAAGAGTGCTTTCATAACTACTCTGCTGTTTTTTGAGTTCGTTTTGAGCTTGTTGGATGTCTGACTTAGCTTTTATCAGACGCTGTTGGTTCTCAATCATCGTGCGTTCTGCTTCGTCTAGCTGCAGCCCCGAAATCGCACCATTCTGCCGCAGATGTCGGAAGCGTTGCACCGTGCTTCGATCCTTTGCCAAGAGTTGCTTTGCCGAGTCAATCTCTGTTTTATGAAAATCAATCTGTTGCTGAATTTGACTAATTTGTGCTTGTTGTCCGGCTACCTGAGCTTTGCTCTGTTGTCGCTGCGTCAGGGCAGTCATCTTCAGCTGGTTTTTTATCAGTTCTACCTGTGGGAGGCGATCTAGCTGACCTTCCAACTTGGCTCGAGCTTGTTGGAGCTGGGCAAGCATTTCCTCTGATTCCAGTGCCAGTAATGTTTGACCAGCCTTGACAAATTGGCCTTCCTTTACCTCTATCTCAGCAACTGCTCCGGTAACAGGTGCATCGAGCCTCACGGTTTTGCCCTTAGGCTCAAGTCGCCCTCTGGCGCTACCTGTCTCATCAACCTTGGCAAGCATTGACCAGGGTAAGATGATACCGGCAAACAACACCAATAGGTACAGCAAGCCTCGCGTCCAAACTCGTGGCAAGGTATCGAGCAGCTCTTGAGTGTCGTAAGACCAGTCCTGCTCGCTCTGATTTGTGATTGTTGGCTGAGAAGGTGATGTTTTACCGTTGTTGATATAGCCCAGATCGTCTGCGTTCTGGTTGGATAGAATGTGTGAATTACGTGTATAAGACATATTTTTGCAGAATAGTTTTGCAGAAATTGATTTGAACGAGAGCAACGCGAAAAAGTGAGGTGAGCAGTCAAGAAGCTTCTGTTGACTTTTCCTATTAGTCGTCAGCTGCTTCAATAGTTTCAATTATTGCTAAACAAAGGCTAGAAGCTAGCAGTACGAACATTACGCTCGCCACATAGGTCATTACCAGGAGCTGAAGTACTGTTTCAAAAGGGATGTTGGGGCTCATTAGTTTGCCTCCTTGAGCCAAGGCTAGTGATAGTCAAGGCTATTGAGAGTATTCCTTTTTGCTGTGAGAAATATCGTGCGACATCCTCACCGGATTCATCCGCTAGATAGGATAGTGCCTTGAGGCGAAGGGCGATCGCTGGCTCGTAGAGAAGGTTGAGCTTGCACAGAAATGGAAGGTGAAATAAGGTGCGGTCAAAGAGCTTGATGTCTCGCTCAAAAGGGCAACTCGCCGGGATCGTTTTGCCCAATAGTTCGGTCACCTTGCGGTCATGAACCTCTATCGCATCAAACCACCGGCAAACCAGACCCTGTAGACTGATAAATCTCACCATAACGATCGCTCCTTGCAACCCAGTTGAGTCATGTCTATGTTTTTGAGTCCATTGAAATGAGATGCTTGCTCGCGAAAAATTGGGGTCAGACCAATTTTTCGCGTTGCACCCTGTATCAATTAATGGTTCCAGCTAGTTGTTGCTGGTTGAGGTAGAAGTAGTGACCGCGCTTGGCTATCAATTCTTCGTGAGTACCACTTTCGACCAATACCCCTCGATCGAGCACCAGAATCAGGTCAGCCCGGCGGATGGTGGAGAGGCGATGAGCGATCGCCAGTGTTGTCCGATTTTTGAGAATTGTATTCAAGTTAGTCTGAATAATCCGCTCTGATTCAGCATCGAGGTGACTGGTTGCTTCATCTAAAATCAACAAGCGGGGATTACCTAGCAGGGCGCGAGCGATCGCCAGGCGCTGGCGTTGTCCGCCAGAAATCAATCCTCCAGCCTCACCAATTTGAGTTTCGTAACCCATTGGCAGTTGCTGAATAAACCGATCTGCACCAGCTTGTTGTGCCGCTAACCTAATTTCTTCTAAGGTAGCTTCGGGGTGACCAATGCTAATATTTTCCCGAATGGTACTACCAAAAAGAAAGGTATCCTGATCGACAACGCCAATCTGAGACCGGAGCGATCGCAGTGATAGGCTAGTCACATCATAGCCGTCAATCAGAATCTTCCCTTCTGTGGGGGGATAGAGACCCAAAATCAACTTAGCAATTGTTGTTTTTCCAGACCCACTGCGCCCCACAAGTGCTACCATTTGCCCTGGCTGCACCTCGAAACTAATGTTTTCTAGGGTGTTAACATTACTTTCTGGATGGTAACGGAAAGTGACTTGCTTAAAGCAAATATGACCCCGAATCGGTGGCAGGGATTGACGATCTTGTTTCTCTAAGTCTTCTTCTGGTTCAGCCTCAAGCACATCATTAATGCGCTCAACTGAAATGATGACTTCCTGTAACTGATTCCAAAGGATAATTAGCCGCTGAAAGGGTCTAATGACATTGCCCAGTAGCATATTAAAAGCAACTAACTGCCCAATAGTTAACTGGTTTTGAATCACCTGCCACGCCCCAAACCAGAGTAGTGCCGCACTTGCTATAGCTTCAATGGACGAGCTAAAGATTTGGAGGCTGTTAGCGATAACTTGCCCGGAAAAGTTAGTTTTCACGAACTTACTTAGGAGTTCTTCCCAATGCCAGCGAACCGTATGTTCGAGCGCCATCGATCGAACAGTACGAACCCCTGTGAGGGCTTGGATTAGATAACTACTTTCGGCGGCAATGGCACTAAAAATCTCTCTTGAGATGCGTTGCAGGAAAGGCGTCGCAATCAGTGCTAGTAAAAAAAACGGTGGCACAACCACTAGCACTAGCAGAGCCATTTTCCAGCTATACCAAAACATCAGCCCTACGTAGACAAAAACTGTCAGCAAATCGAGAAAAATTGACAGTGCTTCACCCGTTAGGAAGCGCTGAATTTTATGGTTTTCCTGGATGCGAGCAATAATGTCTCCTACGTAGCGCGACTCAAAGAAGTTGAGTGGCAACCGAAAGGTATGTCTGATAAAACCGACAATCAGTGCTAGATCGACTCTATTAGCCGTATGATCCAGCAGGTATTGCCGCAGTCCGGTCATCGCGACTCGAAACAGACTAAAGATGAGCAACCCTAACCCTACAGCGTTTAAAGTTAGAGTACTGCGCTGCACGACCACTCGATCCAAGAGCAGCTGGGTGAACAGCGGCATGAGCAGTCCAAAGAGCTGGATCAGAATGGAGGCAATCAACACCTCCAGTAGTATCAGCCAGTGAGGTTTTACGAGCTCGAAGAACTGCCAGAAGGGTTGACGAGTTTCTTCAGCTTCTTTAAGTAGAACCGTAGGCTGCAGTAACAATGCATAGCCAGTCCAACTCGCTTTGAATTGTTTATGGCTGAGGGATCGTTGACCGATAGCAGGGTCGGCAATAACGACGCGATCGCGCGTCACTTCGTAGACCACGATGTAGTGCTTTCCTTCCCAATGAACAATCGCAGGCAAGTTTGCTGAAGCAAGTTTGTCAAGGCTAGCTTTTACAGGTCGGGTAGCAAACCCAATACTTTCTGCAGCAGCTGCAATACCTCGTAGCGTTGCCCCATTACGGTCAACATTGGCTATGTCCCGCAAGCGATTCATACTCAAGTGCTTGCCCCAGTAGCGACCAACCATCACCAGACAAGCTGCACCACAGTCCGATGCACTTTGCTGTGCAATGAATGGATAGCGTTTAGTGACGCGCTGCCACAAATGACCTATTCTTACGGTCGGGCTTGGGAAATAGACTTTACTGATTATTTTCCTTTGCCGATTGATTTGCCCAACCGTAAACTCTGGAAATTTTGGCTCCCTCCTTTTTAAGGGGGACTGGGGGAACTGGATGTTGGATTTTGAATCAGAAATTGAAATTGCTCCCCCAACTCCTCTAGCTTCCTCCGCTCCCTGCTGCCATGATTCCACAACATCGGCTAGTTGTGGCAAATCTTGCAGTGCCGTCTCCCAATGAGAATGGCTTAAAGTATACAGTTGGGTTGGTTGAGTTACTTGCCAAGTTTGTTGTTGAGGTAACTGGGAAAGCGGATAAATTTTTCCAATACCTAGCTTGCGGTCTGATGAATGTACGATCTCTCCTCGACGCACTAGCACTAGCTGCCAATCTTTGAGGAAGGAGGTGAGAAGTTGACCTGCTTCCAGATCGTGCCGCTCCATTAGTGACAGCGCTTTTATCAACCCTTCAACAGGCAGAGCGCGAAAGGCTGAACTGTTGCGACAGAACAGCAGTAGATCCCAAAGTACTGCCTGGTGATAGAGATGTTCTAGTATGGTGGGATATTTGTGAGCTAAAGCGTGCAACAACTCACTAGGTAGATAGCAAAGCTTTAGATTGACAGAAGCTCTGGCTGAGTAAGGCTGAAAGTACTCTGGAAACAGAGTTTGCTCGCCAAACGACACCCCTGCCCCAAAAGAAGTAATTAAGTTATCAGTGCTATCGAGTAATCTGACTTTTCCCGCCAGAACTATGTAGATGCCAGCGGTCGTGTCTGCTGTCTGCCAAAACAGTTTGCCTGCAGTTGGCTCCACAATTTGAATTTGCTCGAAGCATTTCGATAGTTCCTGCTCTGTAAGAGCCTGACCTAGGGTTTGGGCGAGGTGTTGACCTAGCTGTTGCTTGGAAAGTGGGAATGACTGTTGAATCATAGCTGCCTGGAAATTCAACGGTATAATTAACTACCAAACTTGATGAAATTGGATGACCACAGGAAACCGGACGGTGAGGAAGATGACAGATCGCCAATATTAATACCGTAATTCTTGGTGTCATGAGTTACTGTTTCTGTGCCTGAGCGTCTGGGCCGAGTAGCAAGCCCCAGTTTTTTTAGTAACCGATTAATGTGGCGATCGCTCACCTCGATACCAAATTCTTTCGTTAAATGTTTACTTAACCATCCAGCTGTCCAACAACGAAATGAATAGCCATACTCACGAGGGCTGCTACTCACTAATTCTTTCAGACGCTCGAGATATTGCTCGTTCACTGTAGTGGGTCGGCCAATTACATTCTCATTCCAGTTGTCAGCCTTCCCTGCTTGTGTCATGGCAATCCAGTACCGTGCTGTTTCTTTGGAACACCCCAATGCTGCACAAATTTGTGCCTGGGAGTAACCCATATCTGCCAGTAACATAATTTCAATCCGACGACGGTATTCTGGGCGCAAATCCATTTGCAAGCTTTCTAACAGATGTTTTCGCTGTACTGGTGTTAAGAACTTGCTTTCTTCTGTATAGAACCTATCTAAGGCGCTATACGTTCTCAAACGATTAGTAGACATATTAGTTGAACCCAAGCTTAATTTTTCGACTAATTGAGATTTAGTATTTGTGAGTTCAAATGACTAAAACCCAAACGCTGAGGTGTAATTGTTTACTAAAAACGTTACTTTCACTAACTCTCCTTTGAAATGCGTTGATTAAAACTCAACTAACTCAAAGGTCTAGGCTCAAATAATGAATGTAGGGTGTATCGGCAAACTACAAAATTATTGATTTTGAGCTTGTGAAATATTTGTCATGGCTAGCTTTTTCTTTTATGCAGGATTTCAATTTTTTGTATAGTTTCTTGACAAAATTAACTTGGTAGATGACTCTATACCTGCAGACAGAATGTCCTCCTACAAAGTATAAAGTTTCTCTTTGGTAGATGACTCTATACCTGCAGACAGAATGTCCTCCTACAAAGTATAAAGTTTTTCTGCAGCCTGCTTTTATAGAAACGTCGATAACTATACTTTGATTAACTGCAACAAAAATTTTTAAAACGTGATTGATAGCAGACAACTAAACCATGATTGATAAAAAATTGAAAAATCGATCGCAATCCAAGGTTTAAGATACTACATGTTGCTTTTTGTAGTCTATATTAGTCGCAGTTTATTCCTATTTCTGCTTAAGTAATGAATCGCAATCAACCATCATTACACTACTGTTCTATTAAATTTACTGAACAATAGAAAAGAAAATCTATTGGCGTAAGTAGAGTGAGATTTGCATGTAAAAATTTATACCATTATATTCAATTTGTTTGTATTAGTACAATACTGACTATTGTTATTAAATTACATCCATTATCTAAAAAAAGAAACTGATTCGTAATATCTGTATTTATAAATACAAATATTTTAATGGTCTATGGTTACCAGCGTTCAAACATAAATGATAATATATAAGCGTCAGAATAGCAATCAAAAACTTTAAGAATTTGCAGACAATAATAACTGAGTTTTGTCGAAAACAAAAGATAAAAATAGGTTTCTTAAATCCATAGACATAAGTAAGTTCATTAAAGCTGAAAAAGAGACAAAAAAAGTAATTTTTCTCTTCTATTTTTGTACAGAACTGTTAAAATAGTTCGCAAGCAAAAGTGTGAGTATTCTAAATCACTCGCATACAGAAAAATTTTTAAGTAGCTTCAACTTTGAAAGTTCAAAGCTTATACTTTCATTGCTGATATCCTAGTACTTACAGGTTATTTTCTGCTGTGTGCAGCGAAATTGAAGCTATGCAAGTCCTACAAGTGTTGACTCCTTCAGCACTCAAAAGGATTAGCTATTCATACATCAAGGAATAGTTAACACAAAAATTTTGTGAATAAGTAAAAATTTTTAATAAAAACATGAACTTATCATCCATGCCGCTCAAAAATCAAATAAAAGCATTTGTAGATAGTAAGGGAATAAGCCGCTATCAATTCTGCAAAGCTACTGGTTTAAGCCAGAACACTGTATATCGACTATATAAAGACCCTAATTATATTCCTGGTTCAGAAGCCTTGCTCAAGATCTGCGAGGCTTACAGCATCCAACCTGGAGTTTTAATTAAATACCTTCCTAAGGAGGACAATAGTAATCAAGCAGCTATGTGATAGGCAGGGGCAGTTCTTTCTGGCTGTTGCACGATTGATTGGGCTAAATTGATTTAAAGATCTTTTTTTGAAACTGACTTTTTTCGCCAGACAGCCAAACTGAAAAATAGTGTCTTTGAAGTAGCCAAATCAAGGTAGTTTTGGAGCGATCTCAATCTTCTATAGTCCGTAAAGACTTCAATCTCCTCTGAGAAAATCGATCTGCTCCAACAGTAGTCAAGATAATTTCTCACAATTTAAGCCAGAAATTTTACTGAGGGACTCAGCCACTTGACTAACTAGATTGGGCGTTTATAGTTGCCTTTTTGGCGATCGTAATCGTCTCTCAGTTTCTCGTACATTGTGCCGCAATTTAGTCAACAAGTGGTTGCGAGCAAAAAGTAACACTGCCATTATTTTTAGAACTCCTATAAGTAATAGTTTCTATTTGGCAGATACTGCATTACTAAATCTTGTAGTTTGAAACCACTAGTTTGAAACCACGATACTTAGTCGTTTACTAACTTTTTAGTATGCTTCCCTAGGGAATTTTTACTAAGGAAACTCTCTATTTTTTATTGTTTTAGAAAAAGCAATTGTTAATCCCGATCGATATACCAAGTTAGCAATGTTTGAAGAAGTCTAGCTTTTAAACCTGGCTATAGCAATGGCTGTTTCAGTGGTTGCTCTATAGTAAAAAAAACTTAAATTGAGTTAGATTGAAAACATAAATTCATAAATACATAACCTGTCTTAAACTACTCTAAATAATTTGAAGTGTCATAATTCTTCTTAAATGTTGCTTTTAGCTACTATTAGTAAACGATATGGTTGAATCAAAACTTTACATTTTTTCCTAAAAAGTAGTAGAAGCTAAGTTTTCTTGATTTTAATACTTAACCAGGAGATTTTCAATCAGTGAAGATGCTCAACTAATGAACTTGCCTTCCAGATAAAAACTTACTGCCTAACTTACTGCCTAACCTTAGAAATAGTCGCGAGACACTAAATCACAGCCAATTTCGAGAACTCGAGCAGTTTCTTCCTTATTAAGTCTAAATCTTCTTCTTTTTCAGGTGCAAACAAATTCACATTTAGTAATAGTTTACCAATCACTTATTTGAATTTGTTGGTATTACTAAATTAATGGACAACGAACTGTTTGGAGATAATTTTCCCCTCTCTCAATTTTGAGAATCAATTCGAGAAGTCTTTTTGGTATGTGGCAATTAACCTGCGATCGTTATCGTCACTACCCTCAATAACTTAAGTTTTATTAGCGATGAGCGACAATCCTGCTGCCAACAGATAATTCAGCTACAGTTTTTCGCCCAAAATTTGATGCAATTGAGCTAGAAGTTCTAATAATTGCCTTTGCTGCTTGGGAGTGCAGATAGCTTGGCGATTGCTAGCGAGCGACTCCCGCACCTGCCGAGAAATAGTTTCTATTTGAGTTAATGTATCTATCTGGATGTCAAGTGCTTCTTGGCAGGGAGGCTCCTCGATATCTTGTTGACTGGCTCGAGTAGAAGTACTATTAGGTGCAAAACTTACTCGTTTGCCAGTTGATTGCTCTAGTTGGGTTACATGAGTTGAGGGCACGTTTTGAACTATGCCTGACTCTGTTTCCCGCTCTGGTAACTCAGTAGCTCCAGTTGCGCTCGCAGCGCTCCAGCTTTGATGCTCAGTTGTATTAGCTTTAGTGTTGTGATTTTCGCCGATTTCGCCATTTACTTCTAAGTCAGCCTCAAAACTAGCTTGGAAGCAACTGCTCTGATGATTGAATGAGTTACCATCTATTTGGTTTGGTGATTCGAGGTGCTGCAACTGGCGAATTTGGTTTTGAATTTGGCGCACTGACAAGTTTTGTTCTAACACCTGCTGTAGCAGAAGGGAACGTTGTTCGTCATCTTTAAGGCGGGAAAGAGCGAGCGCTTTGGTGTAATTTAGTGCTTGAGTTTGAATCGCTGATTGCAAGTCCGGTGGCAAGTTGAGTAAAGGCAGGCGACAGGCGACAAACGACTCCCAGCTCATCTTGCCCAAAGAATTAAATACGTGAATCACAGTAGAAATTATCTCTCGGTCTAAAACGTTTTGGGCTGTTTGTCCTTTAGCTTCCTTAGCCATGCGCACTAGAAAGGATACGGTTGCTTCCCACGTCGATTGCAAATGGAGAGCTAGCAAGCGCACAATGCCACGTGTCTCTTCGATCGCATCAAGGTCTTCCCGCTGCAAGTTTTCGACTAAGCTCAGAGTAGCTGCTTCGAGATCGTCCAGCCACCGCACGATTACAGGGACTTTATCTAGTCCTGCTGCTATGGCAGCACGGAACCGCCGTTCTCCTGCAACTAATTCGTATTTCACAGTCGGACAATCTATCGGTCGGACGAGTATTGGTTGGAGAATACCGTATTGTCGAACTGATTCAGTTAGCTCCTCTAGGGCTTCGTGGTGAAAGTAATGACGCGGTTGTTCCCACTGACCGATCTCAATTTGTGCTATCGGCACTAACTTGAATTGATTTGATTCAACTTCTGCCATAATTGCCTATATTCATCAATAAATAGACTTTTGCTAAGATTAGCTCTTAATTACTATCACTGACTCAAAAAGTCTTTTTTTTTCATGAAAGCGCGATCGCGGAACTCTCAAAAAATTACGATTACGTGTTTCTCGCTCTGTCTATAGTTCTTATTTCCTAATTACAGACACTACACTTATCCGAACAGATAGAGTAATTCTCATCTCTGCAAGTGCGCTTATAGTTGCTGAAAGTCTAGATTTGCAAGCCATTTTTCTCACCTACCGCTCGCTATACAGACAGCATGTTTTCTTAATTCTTCGTAATAATTTAGTAACGTCAGTAGTACAACAATTAATTTAATTTGTATCAGCAACGGTTAAGCAACCCTTAATAAATATTTAATTCATTCTGCTTTTGGAGGAGCCAGCAGACTTATTATTACCAATAAACCTTGCCGTATGCTCCACAACACTAATAAATAATGTTGTTTCTGTCTGTATATAGCTACCTTAGATGGATGTCTCAGCCAGGAAATCATCCCCTTGACTTAGATTTCCCTTTAGCTTTAGATAGTTAAAACTTATGTTATTTTCAGATGCTCTAACCAATTTTAAACTTACGGTAATTCATTTAAGTAGAAAAAATCTGCTTATCAGCTAGAAATTTTGTCGGGATTGAATCGAAGTAAGTATGCTTTACTGAAAAATGAATCGTCGCCAAGTGTAAGATCTAAGGCAAATCTACAATTCTTGAGTGGCGGCGAGTTTGGTTAAAGATTCTGCCATTGCTATTGACTGAGCTGAAGTCTTGCTGGCAATATTTGCTGCTTTCAGAATTGCTTGGTTGGCAGAAGTCGAAGCTTGGGTTTGATTTGCTGCGACTTGGGAAATCCGTTCAAAAAAGGAAATCATTTGGGTGCTGAAAACAGCAATTTGATTCAGCTTTTGCTGAGTTTCTTCTATTACCTGACGCTTAACGATCGCCTGTTCTGTCCCGTTAATGGCGATCGCAGCTTCCCTAGTATCTGCCTGAATGTTGGCTACTAAAAGTTTGATTTGGTTAAATTCCGTCTCTAACTGCCCAATTGAAGCAAGCATTTTCTCTGCTATGGGGGCAAACTCTGAATTATCTCCGTTGGCAGTACGGGAGACGGCAAATTTAATATTCATCGCTTGCAACTGAAGTTGATACATTACCTGACCGACAGTATCAATCGCTTGCGGTAGTTTCTGGGTCGAGCGATCGAGTCGATCTAGCTTTTGAGCAACTTCAAAAATTGCTGTTTGGGTAGCCACAATAGTATTGATAGTTCGCTCGACAATCCCTTCACCAGTTTCTACTGTAGTTTTGGCTGGCTGAATTTGGCGTTCTGCTTCTTGGACGGTAGCAACGATTTTTTCCGTTACTTGAGCGACAGCCTGGACGCGATCGTAGGCAAGTGTGACCGAATCCATTTGGGCGATCGCTTCTTGGGAAAGAGATTTGACAGAGGTTTGGCTACTTCGCAGCATTTCTGATATCTGGCGCTGAAGTACCTCTTTTTGCTGGCGTTCCTCTTGAGATGTCGCTGTAGCCGTTTGATAGGCTCGATCTATTTGGTTAAGCAACCGCGCCCGATCGAGCGCAAATCCGACTTGAGTAGCTAATTGGGTAAATAAATCGATCTCCCATTGTTGCCAATGGCGCGGCTTGGCACACTCATGAGCGATTAGCAGACCAAATAAGCGATCGTCTTTCAAAATAGGAGCAACCAAATTCGCTCTGACTGCAAAAGGTTCCAGTTGTTGCAAATAGCATTCACTCAAATCCGCAGCATAGATATCGTCGATCGCGTTTACCCTTCCCTGCTGATATTTTTCGACATAACCTTGGGCAAAACAAGGGTCTTTAATTTGTGCCCAAGCAGCTTTGGGAAACCCTGGCAAGACTGATTCGGCGATGACTGTACCGTACCAGTCAGTATCAAAACCGTACACCAGCACGCGATCTGTGTTTATCGCTTTGCGTGCTGCTTCGACAGTAGTTTTGAGAATCTCTTCTTCGTTGAGCGAGGCTCGAATCCGGCGCGTTACCTGGGCGAGTAGTTGACTGCGAGAACCTTCAGCATCAATGCGTTGTAACAACCTAGCATGGTCGAGGGCAAATCCGACTTGAGCGGCTAACTGGGTAAATAAGTCGATCTCCCATTGTTGCCAATGACGAGTTCTAGCACATTCATGGGCAATCAGTAAGCCAAATAAGCGATCGTCTTTGAGTATGGGTGCGACTAAATTTGCCTTGACTGCAAATGGTTCGAGTTGTTGTAAATAACACTCGCTTAAATTAGCAGCATAGATATCGTCGATCGCGTTTATCCTGCCCTGCTGGTACTTATCTACATAATCTTCAGCAAAGCACGGATCTTGAATTTGCGCCCACATAGCTTTGGGAAACCCTGGTAGGACTGATTCAGCGATGACCGTACCGTACCAATTGAAGTCAAAGCCATAAACGATGACCCGATCTGTTTTCATCGCTTTACGGACTTCTTCGACGGTAGTTTTAAGAATATCCTCTTCGTTGAGCGAAGCTCGAATTCGACGAGTAATATCGATCGATAGCTTGGCTTGCTTGGCTTTCGTATCTATTTGTTCGAGCAAAGCAGCGTGTTTGAGGGTAAATCCGACTTGTGCCGCTACATGGGCAATTAAATCGATTTCCGAGTGCTGCCAACAGCGTGACTGCCTGCACTGATGGACGATTAATAAGCCATATAGCCGATTGTCTTTGATAATTGGAGCGCTCAATTGTGACGCGATCGCAAATCGCTCTAGTAGTCCAATCCGAGCATCAGACAAATCCGCTTGATATATATTGTCAATTACCTGCAAGCGACCGTGGCGATATAGCTCAATATTTTCCCCTTGGAAAAAGTCAGCATCAATTGTTGCCCACAGCATTTGAGGATAGCTCGACGCTACCGATTCTTCTACAAAAGTTCCATCCCATGTAGAGTCATTATGACAACAAAAAATAACTACGCGATCGGCTTTAAAGGCTTTGCGTACTTCTTCTACAGTCGTTCTCAATACATCTGCTTCCGATAGCGATTCCCCGATCTGGTGCGCGATCTTCATCAATATTCTGGCACGATCGGCTTCAGCTGCTTGCTGCCATAACAGTTTTGGTAATTGTTGTTCGATCGAACTGAGATTTGACTCTAGAGCAACTAATTCATCTTTCCCAGCAACGCGATCGCGAGCATCTATATCTTCCTGACTCAATCTATTCACTAATTTAGTAGAAACTGCTGTAGCATCTAACACTGGACGAATGGCACGATGCACTAAAAAAACTGCGATCGCCGCCGCCCAAGCTGCGATTAATCCAGTTTCCAATACTAAAGATTGTAGTTGCTTTTGTAGCGCCCTTTCTGTTATTTTGAACTCAGTAACATTTTGTTGGCTGGCTTCAGTGACTTGTTTGTGAATTGCCCGAGTCCCCAAGTAATTAGTCGTACCAACTATCAGTACTGGAAGAATGCTAGCAGCAACAGCAGCGATTGTTGCTTTCAATTTCAAACTCCACGATCGCGTCTGCTGAATTGGTCGTACCCTGTTACTTTTCTTCAAGTCCCCTTGAGGAGAGTTTGTACTTAGAGTGGTACTAGAATTTGCCTTACCGTTTTTGGACTGAGGAAAGGGATCTTGAATCTTAGGCATACTCTTTAGGTTGTCATTTGTCATACCCTACGGGAAGGGCTTCGCCCTACGTCATTCGTCATTTGTGAAAATCTCGTTTTGACTTTTGACTTTTGACTTGCTTAAAAATAGCCTATCGCTTCAACTGATAGCTAAAGAGCGATATAGTTGTTAATTCTTTATTTGTTTGTTGTTAATTCTTTAGGTTAAATGACCGTCTTCCATCTCAATAATGCGATCGGCAATATCTAGAATTCTATTATCGTGAGTCACCATCAAAATAGTGCATCCCTGTTCTTTAGCTAGAGATTGCATGAGTTCGACTACATCGCGTCCTGACTGCTTGTCCAATGCAGCTGTAGGTTCGTCTGCCAGCACAATTTTTGGACGATTTACCAAAGCGCGGGCGATCGCTACTCGTTGTTTTTGCCCTCCAGAAAGATTATCTGGATAATAATCGATCCGATGACCTAAACCTACAGCTTGTAATATGTCTGTCGATCTCGTTTGAGCTGCTAATGGGGCAAGATCGCGATTTAATTCTACTGACATTTGTACGTTTTGCCGTGCTGTTAAAAATCCCAGTAAATTGTGAGCCTGAAATATATAACCAATTTGCCGACGAAACTGTACTAAGTTTTTCTCGCTCGTACCAAATAGTTCGTTACCTAAAAGTCTCAAACTTCCCTCTTGCACGGAACGCAAACAACCAATTAAAGTCAGTAATGTAGTTTTTCCCGATCCCGAAGCTCCAGTAACAAGTGCAATTTCTCCTGCATTAATTTCTAAATTAATGTCAAATAAAATTTGTTTCCTTAACGCTCCTTTACCATAAAAATGATTTAGTCTTCGGATGGCGATCGCAGATTCTTGTTTCATTAACTTAAGAGTTTGTTGAATCAAAAATTAAAAAGTTAAATTAAAAAATATCTGCTGGATCGGCAGAGCGCAGTTTACGCACGGCAATAAAACCGGAAATAAAACACATAAGAACAGTTAATAAAAATACTAAAACTGCTCGACTGACGGTCATAAAAATTGGCAATAGAGTTGCACTTCTAGCTAAATTGTATTGTAAAATTGCAAAAGCAAACCCTGGTACGTAACCTAAACTCGCTAAAATCAAAGCCTCTTGAAAGACAACAAGCAACAAATAAGTTTGCGTATATCCCATTGCTTTTAGGGTTGCATATTCAGCTAAGTGATCGGAAACTTCACTATAAAGAATTTGATAGACAATTACAGTTCCAACAATAAAACCCATAATTGTTCCAAGGGTAAAAATAAACCCAATTGGAGTACTGCGCGCCCAGTAATCTTTTTCGTAATCGATAAATTGCTGCTTGGAGAAAACTTTGACATCTTCAGGTAAATACTGCTTCAATTTTTCTAAAACTGTTTCAGGATTTGCTGTCGGTTGCAATTTGATTAAACCTAGATCGATCAAACCATACTTTCTATTCTTAAATAAACGCAAAAAATTCTGGTCGCTAGTAATCAAATTGCCATCAGAACCAAAAGATGCTCCTAATTCAGCTATTCCCCCTACCCTAATTCGTCGTCCGCCAACCTCGGCTGTAATCTTTTTCCCTTGCTCGAACTCAGAAGCAATTGCTCCAAACTCCGGTCGAGAACCGCGATCGAATAGAACGACATCGGGCAATTTGATTTTTTTTATATTTTGTTGCACCCCTGGTAAATTGAAAACTTTATCTCTTGGATTAGTGCCAATAACTAAAACCTCAGCTAGCGATCTAGTCTGAGGATTCTTCCATTCAGTTAAGCCTAAATAGATTGGATGTACGGATGCTACTTCTGAAACTGCTAAAGCTTGATATAAGCGTCTTTGAGAAAAGCTCTCTAAAAAATTTATGGCGTTAGATTGAGGATTAATTAAGACAATTTCACCATCTAAACTAGAATGTAAGCGCACGTTACTATCAAATAAAGCTTGCTGAAAAGCTAGTTGCATAAACATGAGAATATCAGCAAAGGCAATTCCAGCTAGTGCGACTATAAGGCGAGGTTTTTCTCTAGTCAGTTGTAGCCAAGCTAACGGAATTTTGCGTTTTAGAAGTTTGGGCATTTTATGTTCAGTCAGCAATTAGCAATTAGCAATTAGCAGCTATCAGTAGTATTTTGACTGCTCACTCAAATATTAATTTTGACGATAACTTTGGCGTAAGTAAGACCGGAAACTCGTTGGCTGGCTTCTGGAGGTAAACCGACTTTGATTTCTACGACTCTGGCATCTATGTCAGCGGCTGGATCGCTGTCGAGTGCGTCTTGTTTGCCGATCTGCCTACCAACTTCAATTACTGTGCCTCTCAGTTCTCCTGGAAAGGCGAGATTCTCGCTGCTAACGATCGCTTTTTGACCGAGACGAACTTTGCTAATATCTTCTTCTAGAACTTCAGCAATGGCAATCATTTGGTCGGTGCGTCCCATTTCCACAATGCCCTCGGAACTAATTTTTTCTCCAGCGCGAGTGTGAATTTTGAGAATCTCGCCGCCGATTGGCGCGCGCACGTAGGCAATTGCTAAATCTGCTTGGGCTTGTTTCATCGCCGCGATCGCCCTGTCAACTTCAGATTGTGCCAGTTGTACGTCCACCGGACGAACTTCTTGAATCTTGTTTAAGGTAGCTTTTGCCGCTTCAATTTGCTTTTGTAGTGTCGCGATCGCTTGTTGGCGAGTCGATTGAGTTTCGTTTAACTGTTCGGTGGTAATTTTGGCGCTCAAACTGCGGCGATCGAGTTCTTGAGAGGAGATCGCACCGTTTTGATACAACTGCTGGTAGCGTTGCAGATCGATCGCTGCGTTACGCTGTTCGGCTTCTATGCGGGCGATCGTTGCTTGTAAGATTTGCCTTTGTCCGACGAGTTCGGCTTGCAGACGCGCAATCGTTGCTTGCTGTGCCTCAATTTCTCCTGTTTGCGCCCCAGCTTTTACTTTGGCTAAATTTGCTCGGGCGACTTTAACATCTTCCTTTGCTTTGTCTACAGCTGCTAAAGCGCGATCGCGGTTATCCAAAACGGCTACAACATCACCGCTACGAACTCTCTCGCCCTCTCTAACCATCAGTTGAGCTACTCTGGCTCCTTCCAGGGCAAACGAAGAACTGGGAGCAGAAAGCTGGATCGCTTCTCCTCGCGGTTCTAAACGCCCTAAAGCACTGACAGCATCAATTTTTGGAGGTGTTGTAACGGGTGCAGGTGCTGAAACTTGGCTTTGACCCTGTTGCAACTTACTAATTGCAAAGGCTCCTGTCGCGATTCCCAGCAGGAGGGCTAAGGCGACTCGCCACCAACCTTTAGGTTTTGTGCCTAGCTCCTCTTTTAACTGAGATTTCCTTTCCCTGGCGGTTGACATGTTCGCTCGGTTGTTTGCGATGATTTTGGGCTAAAATGATTTTTCCCCATCTCACTGAGCTTTGATAAAGTTGAGTGCGATCGCTTCTGTCTAATCGTAGGGAATGTCTAACTACAGTAACTATGCAAATCTTTCTACCTTGTTTGATATTTTTTTCGTTGTTATAGAAAGATAGAGGGCAAAAGGAATTTATCAAGAGTAGGTTAAGTGCCAAAATGATTACTGGTATCAACCACATCACGCTATCAGTATCAGATTTAGACCGAGCTTTTGTGTTTTACACTCAGGTCTTGGGTTGTCAGCCAGTGGCACGATGGCGGCGTGGTGCATATCTTCTAGCTGGTGATTTATGGTTGTGTTTGTATTTAGATTGGCAAGTGAGAAAAGGCGCGCTACCGGAGTACACTCATATTGCGTTAAGTGTTGCCGAACATGATTTTCAGAAAATCGAGCGTCAAATCTCTGATGTTGCTACCATTTGGCAGCAAAATAGTAGTGAAGGGCGATCGCTATATTTTTTAGATCCAGATGGGCATAAGTTAGAAGTTCATACAGGCGATTTGAATACAAGAATAGAAACAGTAAAAGCACAGCCTTACGAAGAAATGGAGTTTTTTCTCTAGTTTTTAGATTTGCAATTTTTAATACGGATGAATGCGGACAAATGCGAAGCCAATTACTAATTACCCATAAAGTAGAGTGATTAAGACTAGAAAACAATTTGCTCAACATTGGCTTAAGAGCGAGAAAGCTTTGGATCGCATCGTGCAGGCAGCGGAAATCGACCGAGGCGATCGCATTTTAGAAATTGGTCCTGGTACGGCTGTTTTAACTCGGCGGCTGTTAGCCCTTGCCTCATCTGTGGTAGCGGTGGAAATCGACCGCAATCTATGTCAGTTACTAGTGCAAAAACTTGGAAGGCTAGAAAATTTCTTGCTTCTACAAGGTGATTTTCTCAGTTTAGATTTAGCTACGTTATTAGCTCCATTTCCAATTTTTCAAAAACCGAACAAAGTTGTTGCTAATATTCCGTATAACATTACTGGGCCAATTCTAGAAAAACTTCTAGGTACAATTGCCGAACCTAACCCAGAGCCATACGAATCAATTGTGTTGTTAGTTCAAAAAGAAGTGGCAGACAGACTTTATGCTAAACCTGAATCGAAAGCATTTGGGGCTTTGTCAGTCAGAGTGCAGTATTTAGCTGCGTGCGAACAGATTTGTATTGTGCCAGCAGGGGCTTTTCAACCGCCACCAAAAGTAGATTCCGCCGTAGTGCGGTTGCGTCCGCGTACGCTATCAACTCTAGCTAAAGATCCCCAGCAATTAGAAACTTTAGTCAAAATTGGTTTCAGCGCCAAGCGGAAAATGTTGCGAAATAATTTGAAAGCAGTAGTAGATAGCGATCGCCTCAGCCATTTACTGCAAGAATTAAAGATAAACCCTCAAGCCCGCGCTGAAGATCTCAGCGTAACCCAATGGGTAGATTTGAGCAATAGGTTAGAGGTCAGAGAACAGGGGGAGTAGAAAGTCGTAGGGCGGGTTTACCAACAGACTTCGCCGCTGACAGATGCCGCCCGTACAAAAGTCGGAAGCAGATTCTCTAGCCCCTAGCCCCTAACCCCTAGCCCCTTCAATGCGTTCCTATTCTTTGCTTGCTCCTGCCAAAATTAATTTATATCTGGAAATCTTAGGCGATCGCCCAGACGGATATCACGAATTGGTAATGATCCTGCAAAGTATCGATCTTGCTGACAAAATCGATATTCGAGCAATTAGTACCGATACGATCCGCGTCCACTGCAATAACGCCCAAGTCCCAGCAGATAAAAGCAATCTCGCTTATCGTGCAGCCGAACTGATGGCGAAACAATTTCCAGAGAGTTTTGCTCAGTATGGCGGGGTAGAAATTACGATTCACAAAAATATCCCGATTGCTGCTGGCTTAGCAGGAGGATCTACCGATGCTGCTGCCGTTCTGGTTGGTGTAGATTTATTGTGGAAACTGGGACTCACGCAATCGGAATTGCAGGAACTAGCAGCTCAAATCGGTTCTGACGTACCGTTTTGTATTGCTGGCGGAACGGCGATCGCCACAGGACGGGGAGAACAGCTTTCTCCTCTGCCCAGTCTAGATAATTTATACGTCGTTCTTGGTAAATACCGTAGTTTGGCAGTTTCTACAGTTTGGGCGTATTCAACCTATCGCGCTACCTTCGGTCATACCTATACTAGAAATATCCAAAACTTAGAATCTCGCGCCCAAGCCGTCCACTCAGGACCCATGGTGAAAGCGATTATTCATGAAAATGGGGCAGAAATTGCTCAACGGCTGCACAACGATCTAGAAAAAGTCGTATTGCCAGAATACCCAAAAGTTTCGCAACTGCGACAAGCATTTCAAGATAGCGGTGCGAATGGTGCAATGATGTCTGGTTCTGGTCCTACAGTGTTTGCTTTATGTACTTCCTTAGAACAAGCTCAACAAGTACACCAGCAAGTCCGCCACACCATTCCCGATCCCGATCTCAACTTATGGATCGCCCAAATGTGTAGTGCAGGAATCCAAGTCAGCAGCTAACAGTTATCAGTTATCAGGGAGTCGGAAATCGGGAGTCGAGATCGAAAGACTGTAAGTACAATCTCTTCCACGCACCACGCACCGCGCAGCTACTAATTACCAATTACCAACTACCAATGACAGACAATCAAACCACACGATCGCCAGAGCCAACTCCATTGCGTTGTTTGACTGGCGCAGTGATTTCGGGAGGAATTGCTTTTGCAGCCTACTCTCTCACAGCCGCGATCGCGCAAACATTTGCTAACAAACCAATTCATTCTGATAATTTTACTGTCGTTAATATTGCCGCTGCTGTCCGTACCTTGGTTGTAGGAATCATGGCACTAGGTACGGGTATATTCGGCATTGTCGCTATAGGTCTAGTTGCACTAGCAATTCAACTTTCGATTCAAAAGCTAACGAAAAAAGAAGAGTTGTAGGGGCACACATCTGTACTTCCCTACAACCTGAATTTTTTTGCTTTATTTACGAAAAAGCCTTGTAGCGTGATAGCAAACTTTTTCGCGCAGACGATAAACATCTTTAGCAGTCAAATTTAACTGACTGGCGATCGCTTGCTGTGTTTGTCCTTGCAGGTATAAATTCAACCATTCTACGGCTAGATGTCCCAACTTTTGCTCTAAGTATTTGGATAGCTGCTGCTTGACTTCATCTCGGTGCTGCTGCTGTTCTGCTGCTGCTTCTTGCTCGCGATCTTGCTCGATTGCTTGAGCATCTAACAAGTTGATGCTGCGATCGCTATCTTCTGTGGGGATTTGGGCAAAGACAATCCGAATCTCTCCATTTTTTGGAACTTGCGTTACTCCGCCTGGCGAGAGACGGCGCATGTAATTAATAAAACGATAGACGATCAGCGGTTGATGGCGCACGGGTCGCAAGCAGTACTCTTCAATCGTCGTAAATAGTAGGGCGTGTCGTAGGCGAATATCGTCCGTACATTGAGCGATCGTGGTCATTTGCTGTTGTAAGTAACAATCGCGTTGGAGTAAATCTTGCAAAAATTCTTGTAGTACTTCCGTCACCTGACGACGGCGATCGCGGCTGAGATCTACCATCATCCGGATCTTATTTTGCAGCACGACCAGACTACTCAAGCGAGTCATGAGACGACGATAACCCTGTTCTGGTGCTTGTCCCAAATAACGATTCTGCAAAATTCGATAGCGGTATGCCATCCCTTGCTGGATCAGTTGTATTTGCTCCGCGTCAAGCTGTTCTAATTGCTCGAAATGGTTTCCCATTAGCCAGCCAACAACGCTATCTCTAGTAGCTACAAGGCGATCGGGATAGTCGAATGCCAATTGCCAGTGCCAAGCCTGCAATATATTTTCTAACGTGGTGTTTTGGCTAGCTGTAGATTTTGACTCTAAAGGTAATGTGACAACCTGCATTTGCGACTCCTTACTTTACTCAATGCTGCTGGTCAGTCGCCTAAGTTGGACGAATAGCGCGATCGCAGCAGTTGTATTCTGGTTTTTACCCCTATTGGGAGCGCAACACTTGCAGTTTGTCGTTCCTAGCAATCCTCCCTAGGGTGGTCTGTTAACAGTTAACAGTTATCAGTGACCAGTGACCAAGTATCATGACCTGAAACTTTTAGTAACTGCTTCAAGGCTGATGTGACCATGAATACAGATTAAAATACGGCTTCGATTTTGCCAGCATGAAAAAGTCAGAAATAGACAGCACTTCGGCATATGGCGCTAAACCGCTCCGTGCTTGACTGGTGAGGAAAGGTCTGAAAAAGTCATAATTCAGTTGCGGCAATGTAGAGAGGTTACATGTAACCTCTCTACATTGCACTCATTCATCAACTTGTCCGACACGCCGCAGGTCGATGATGTCGCTCATTTTGCGAATTTGGTTGAAGATGTGTTCGAGTTGGTGGCGATCGCGAATATCTAAGCCTAATTCAATGATTGCTGGCTGACCGTTGGCTGTTTTGACTGAAGCATGGCGGACGTTGATACTTTGGTCGCTCAGGCGAGACAGTATATCTTTTAGTACGCCGACGCGATCGATCGCTTCAATTTGTACGTTCACTTGATAAGTCTGCGGACGAGGGTTGCGGCGGGAACTGTCAGCATTCCAACTGACAGGAACGAGGCGATCGTAGGGGATGTTATCGACGTTCTGACAGCCTTGGCGGTGGATCGAGATGCCGCGCTGAGAGCGGGTGGTCACGACACCAATAATTGATTCTCCTGGGATCGGGCTGCAACACTTGGCTAGATGATAGAGCAATCCTTCTACACCGGCGATCGGCGATTCGCTAGCGCGAGATTTAGTTGCAACTGCTGCTTCGCGAGGTAATTTTGCATTTGCAGGCGATAAACTGAGCGGAATTTCTGGTTCAGTAGGAATTAATTGCTGCCCTTTCACGATTTCTCGCCAGCGGTTAAGAACGAGGTTCAACGTCACTTCGCCATAACCTAGGGCAGCAAGTAAGTCTTCTACACTGTGATAATTGCAGCGCTCGGCTACGGCTTGCATCGGGTCTGACTTCAGTAAGGCTTCAAAGCCGGTTTTTCCCAATTCTTTTTCTAACAATTCCCGTCCGCGTGCGATGTTTTCTTCCCGCCGCGATCGCTTGTACCATTGCCGAATTCGGTTTTTCGCCGCTGAAGTTCTGACAAAATTCAGCCAATCTAAGCTGGGATGGCTGTTTTTCTGGGTCAGAATGTCAACAATATCGCCATTTTTTAAGGCTGTATCCAGCGTGACCATTCTGCCGTTAACTTTCGCTCCAGCACAGTGATTTCCTACTTCTGTATGAATTCGGTAAGCAAAATCTACTGCCGTCGAGCCAGGGGTAAGAGGCACAACATCGCCCTTAGGGGTGAAGACATAAACTTCGTCTTCAAATAAATTATCCTTGATACTCTCTAAGTACTCTTGAGCATCTTTGAGGTCGTTCTGCCACTCCAACAGTTGGCGCAACCAGGTGAATTTCTCATCTACAGGTGTCAGTTTGGTATGGCTAGAACCACCCGTTTCCTTATACTTCCAGTGCGCGGCAATCCCATACTCGGCAATGTGGTGCATATCTACCGTGCGGATTTGCACTTCGAGAGGACGACCCGTAAAGCCGACTACTGTAGTGTGTAAAGACTGGTAGCGATTGGGTTTGGGCAAGCCAATATAGTCTTTAAATCGACCTGGGATTGGTCTAAAAGCGTCGTGTACCACGGCTAAAGCGCGGTAGCATTCCTCGTTAGTTTTGACGATAATCCGGATTGCAGCTAAGTCGTAGATTTCGTGAAATTCTTTTTGCTGTCGCTGCATTTTTTGGTAAATACCGTAGAGATGCTTGGGACGACCGCTAATATCGACGCATTGAATGTGGGATTGCGCCATTCCCTGCTGCAAAACTTCAATTACCCGCGTCAATCTTGCTTCTCGATCTGTCCGCTTTTCTGCTACTAAGTCTTGGATTTGGCGATATGCGTCTGGTTCGAGATATTTAAAGGCTAAATCTTCTAATTCCCATTTAAACGTACCGATCCCCAGTCGGTTTGCCAATGGAGCAAAAATTTCTCTCGTTTCTAAAGCGATGCGACGGCGTTTTTCATCGGGTAAGTGTTCCAAGGTTCGCATATTGTGCAGGCGATCGGCAAGTTTCACGACAATGACGCGAATATCTTGCGCCATCGCCAAAAACATTCGCCGAAAATTCTCGGCTTGCCGTTCTGTCTTACTAGAAAAAGTTTCGGAGAACTTAGATAGTTTTGTAACACCTTCCACTAAATGCTTGACTTCTGCGCCAAATTGTTGCTCTATTTCTTCTAGCGTTACAGATGTATCTTCTACTACATCGTGGAGAAATCCGGCTGCAATCATCGCGCTACCACCCCCCAAATCTCGCAGTAACCCCGCTACAGCCACGGGATGACAGATGTAAGGTTCTCCTGACTTGCGGTACTGCCCTTGATGCAGTTGATAAGCAAAGTTAAAAGCACGGCAAATTAGCTGATTATCTGCTGGTAATGCAGAAGCTTGGTGCGTCTCCAATTCCGAATTCCGCGCGGCTGATGTGGTGGAACCCGTTCCGCCACCGCCCGCTTGACTTCTAACTTCCGAATTTTCGATCAGGCAGGTTTGCAACCAGTCAGGTATAGTACATTCGTAGGAATTACAAACGGTAGTGGCAGTAGCAGTCAGGGTGTTCATGGGGGCGGCTTCAAACACTCTTCAATTTTGGGGGATGAATAAGCGTAGCATAAACTACAATCTTGCGGGTAGAATTATTACCGGAACGTATATATGGCAATAGATCCATTAAATCGGGGGATTGAGGAAATATCTTGCCAAATCGTACGTAATAAGACAAATCTCAAACTGGTTGAATTTTAGGCTGGCTTAATCTCGAACTGGTTTAATCTCAAATTTATTTACTCGGGTAGATTAATAGAATTTATGCTTTGAAACATAATTCTTTACACTAATAATATCTTATTAATTCGCTCCATGTTGCCAGATCCTTATTATCAGTGCTATCTGAAACTAAGCCAACTGCTAAAGGGAATACTACAAGCAGCGATCGCACCAGAGATGGAAACCCCCGAGCTGCGCCAAGATGTTTTGGCAGCACAACAGTATTTTCAGCGACAGATTGCCAGTTTAGACAGCCAAGAAATTGCTCCGGCAGTCGAGTCGAGAATGCGATCGCTGCAAACGGAAATCAGCAAGCAACTCAAATTACTAAGCATGGATGTGACATTTTTGCAAGCCGCCAGACAACCTCAGACCTGGCAAACCCGCAAGCAGCAAATTACCCAACGCCTGCAAACTTTGATAAGTTATTGCGAGGCAATTTTGGTTTTAGACAAGGCAGACAAGGGAGAGTAGCAGAATAACAATGGGAAGTTAAAAGCGCGATCGCGGCTGTATTTGGTTTTGCGATCGCGTTTAGTTTATGGTGGATGTATTTTGAAAATATTGGTAGTTCTGCCATTCTTGCGGTCAGGAATGAGGGAAATATTCGCACTTGCAATACGTGGTTGTATACGCATTTACCTTTAGTCATTGGAATTGTCACTACTGGAGTTGCCGTAGAACACGTTCTCTTAGGCAGTCCGAATGTTGCTTTACCGATAGCAGAACGTTGGCTGCTTTGTATTGGAGTTATTTGATTGCTTACTTGCTTTGGGTATTCTCCATCGCACGGGGGTAATTAAGCATTGTAAAATTCGTTCTGGATATCGGATTGGAGCGGCGGCTATAGTATTGTTGGTGGGAATTGTGGGTGAATGGTGGTTGCCTGTTGTCGAAATTGGCATAATTACTTTGGTTTGTATTTCACAAGTGATTCAAGATTTATATTAAAGTCGAGCTTTTGCTGCGCTCGAGCGCTTAAAGACGTGATGTACACCTGCCTTGCTTAATCGAAAAGCAATCGTACAATTTCGATCGCAACTTCCATAGCAATTTATCTAGGATGAGGTAGGGTTGTTTTTAGCAGTGACAAAAACGTGAGTGGCTATAAGTTTACCTGGTTCGATCGGTTTTGCCTTTGGTATCCTCCAGGCTGGCTGATCCTGTTTAACCGTCACTGGCAACACTATCATGCCGATCCCGATGGTTGGAATTGGTTGGAATATGGATTATTTCTACTTCCAGGTGGATTTTACATTGCTTTGTTGCTGCGGTGGTTGCGGTTGGGGTGTCGATTTCCACGTCACCAAGCGGTGCAATTCGATCGCAACTATCAACAAGTTTTTCGCGATGAAGTCTTAGCACCGATTGCTAAATATTACTATCGTGCCGAACTGAAGCAAATCGAAAACTTGCCGGAAACAGAATCAATGATTGTGGCGATGAATCACGCGGGAATGTCTTTTCCTTGGGATTTTCTCGTACTGGCTTATCTATTAGGTACGGCGCGGGAATGGAACGTCAAACCTTTAGCTGGAGTTTCTCTATTCGATCATCCCTGGATGATTTGGTGGCTACCCCCTGGATGGTCGCAAGTTTTAGGCGGCGTGAGAGCAGAAAAAGAGGATTTTGAAGCAGCGATCGCTCAAAAAACTGTATTATTGTACGCACCTGAAGGACTGCGGGGACCCGGTAAAGGTTGGCGACAACGGTATCAATTGGCAAGTTTCGATCCGAGTTTTATTCGCTTGAGCGATCGCTACCAAATTCCAATTCTGCCAGTTGTCTGTCTTGGCAATGAATTGTTACATCCATTTGCAATTAATTTGCAGCAAATTGCTAGGATATTTGCTTTACCTTTCTTACCTCTATCGCCTTTAATGCCTTTATTCGCTTTATTTCCGTCTATGGGAGTATGGGCAATGCGATCGCGTTTGTGTTACTTTATTCAGCCTGCATATCGAGTTAATCTCAAAAATCGTACCTCTTGTCGCGAGAGAGTTGCAGCGTATCAAGAAGCTCAAGCATTCAGAGATAAGCTGCAAAATGCAATTACTTGTATCTTGAGCGGCAGTGGTGGCAAGTGAAGATAGAGTCCCTATCTACTTTTGCCTTCTGATACTAAACTGACTGACGGGAGAAGAGGAACTGTGTGAAACATCCCCATACTAAAGCTCGTAATTTTGCTTGGCAAACAATATTTTCGGTACTGATGTATCTATTCATGTACCTGCCAATATTGGTTCTCGCTTTCTATAGTTTCAATACTTCTCCCTACAGTGCTGGCTGGCAAGGGTTCACGCTCAAATGGTATCAGCAGTTGTTTCAAGATAGTCGCATCCTGACAGCGCTACAAAATAGTCTGGTTGTGGCTTTATGTGCTGTCGTCATTTCGGCTATTTTAGGAACGTTAATGGCAGTAGGTTTAGGACGATATCGGTTTCCTGGGAAGACGATCTATCGCGGTATTTCATACTTACCGATGATTATTCCCGATATTGCGATCGCCGTAGCTACTCTCGTCTTTCTTGCCACGTTTGCCATTCCGTTAAGCCTGTGGACGATTGTAGCCGCTCATATTGTCTTTTGCCTCGCCTACGTGGGAATTGTAGTGGCGGCGCGACTGGCAAAGTTAGACCCGCATCTAGAAGAAGCAGCACTCGATCTCGGTGCAACACCATTGCAAGCTTTTGTCAAGGTTTTATTACCACAGTTAATGCCTGGAATTATCGCCGGTTGTTTGCTGGCTTTCGTTCTAAGCCTAGATGATTTTCTCATCTCCAGTTTTACAGCTGGAAGCGGCATCAACACTTTACCAATGGAAATTTTCAGTCGCATCCGCACGGGGGTCAAACCCGATATTAATGCCTTGAGCGTCATTCTAATTATTGTTTCTGGATGCGTTGCTTTCTTAGCAGAATATATTCGCGATCGCGGCGAGAAAGAGAGTTCATAGAGTAGATTTGGAGCGACTGAAAAAATTCAAAATTCAAAAGTCAAAAGTCAAAATTTAGGGTACAAGCTCTAGAGGAGTGATTTTTATTCAGGGTTTTCAGAGTTTATGCTAATTTCTACAATCGCAGATATTTGTGATATAGCGACGATGGGAGCGGTGACTGCGCGCAAAATCCGCTTACCCAACGATACAGGTTGAAATCCTGCCGCGATCGCATTTTCTACTTCATTTGTCGTCCAGCCGCCTTCTGCACCTGTGGCAATGACGATAGAGCCCCCTAACCCCCCTTGTAAAAGGGCGCTAGAGCTGTCGAATTCCCTTGGTGAAGGAAAGTTAGAGTTGTCTTGTAAAGGGGGGCTAGAGCTGTCGAATTCCCCTAGTGAAGCAGGGAGAGAATCCTGCAACCCCCCTTTTGAAGGGGGGCTAGGGGGGATCGGTTGCAAACTTTTTAATAAATGAGGCGCATTACCCCGCGCTACACAAATATATTTGCGATCGCCTGTAACTGACAACAATCCCTTGTTAAAAGGTACGGGATCTAAAATCGTCGGTACGATTTGGCGTTCCGATTGTTCCGCCGCCTCAGCCGCAATCCGCCGCCAGCGTTCTAGTTTTTGCGGGCTGGGATGGAGTAATGTGCGATCGCTGGTTACTGGAGCAAAACAATTGACTCCTAACTCAGTACAAGCGCGTACCACTTCATCAAATCCATTCCCTTTGGGTAGTGCCACCATAAGAGTTATCTCTACAGCTAACTCAGTTTGCACCTGCATCTGTTCCAAAATCTGTGCTGTTGTCTCTGCTAATACTGCTAGCCACCATTGACCTTTCCCATCCATCGCAATAAAGCGATCGCCCTGACGCAATCGCAAGACTCGCATGAGATAATGCTGTTGCTGCGATGTGAGGGCAATTTGCTGCTGTTGCAGTTGTGCGGGAGCGATGACAATTCGTTGCAGTTGAGACATGAATTATTTTTACAGTTTGACAGAATACTCGATCCCATCATCTATTGGCAGCGCCACTGAGATAAAGCCATTGGTAGGGTTACGAACATCCTCTAAATATGCTGCCATAATCACAAGATGCTGACTCATGTAACTCGCAGGCATTTCATCAGCGGGTTCTACTCATAAATGAAATGAAAGCCATCCCATCCCGCCTCTAAAAGATGTCAATGCTCTGAATGTTGGTCATGAGACATGGTTAGTATTGCTTTGCTGCTTTGCTATTAATTTATGATTTATCAGGGGATTCTGTTCTGGGTAGCGAGGCTGTAGCTAGTCCAGGAAAGCCTAAGTTTTTCGTAGAGACAGCAAATAAGCAAAATAAGCAAATAAAGGGAAAGGGGAAAGGAGAAACAATCGTTCCCGTTTCCCAGGCAATCCCCTAAAGCGACTATCGTTGGTACAAAGGAACGCAACTGGACACAAGTTACCCTCTTCATTGCGATCGCTCCAAGCGCATTTTCACTGAGGTATTTATTTTGATTGTGAAGCCATGTCTAATGTCTCAGTAGTTTTACGTTAAATTGGTCATTAGTCATTGGTCATTAGTTGTTGGTTGTTGGTTGAGTGTTATCGGTCACCAGTTACTGGTCGCTGATACCCATTTGCTGATAGCTGATAACTTTGTGTCGAAAACTACTGACACGGCGCGTCAATTTTTCCATATAAACCCAACGTAAGGAGGAGTGCGAATTCGAGCTTTTTTCTGTAAAATTTTCTACAACTCATCAAATAGACAAATACTCGTTCCTACGCTTTCAGTTTTTTGCATTGTGGAGTTGTCGTGTTACAGTTCATCTATTTTGTCATTCAGGCTATCCAACCAATCTTAGTTCCCGTTTGCTTTTTTAGTGCTTGGGCAATTGTGTCTCTCATCGTTTGGAGTCTCTATAGTGCCGTGCGAGACGGTATAGCTACCAGTCAAAAATTACATCAAATTCCCTGTACGAATTGTCAATTTTTTACAGGAGATTATCGACTTAAATGTACGGTGCAACCTACGATTGCTAATACCGAAGCAGCAATAACTTGCATGGACTACCAAGCTAAAACAAATCCCTTGCTGTACTAAATTAGCTCAATCTCTATCCATTTCTAACAATACCTTCATGACACCGCGTTTTTGAGCGCGTTCAAAGGCAACTAGTCCTTGGCTAAGCGGATAACGAGCGTGAATTAGCGGTTGAACGTCAACTTTTTGAGTGGCAAGTAAATTTAAGGCGGCGGGGAAAGGACCGCAACGGGAACCGAATAAAGTAATTTCGTCTACAACCAAAGCGGAAGCGTCAAAACTCAAGTTACCTGCATAGGTGCTTTTGAGTACTAGCGTGCCGCGAGGACGTAAAGCACGACGGGCGATCGCAAATCCTTCTGGATTGCCCGTACACTCGACGGAAAGATCGAAAGATCTATCTGTTACGGTTTCCGCTAAGCCCGTTCTAATCCCTCGCGCTTCTAAGTTAGCCAGTTTTTCCTGATGTCTGCCTACAGCTAATAAATCGCAACCAGTTAAAGCTAAAGTTTGGGCAACTAGCTGCCCTAATTTACCATCTCCAACTACTAACACGCGATCTGCTGAATCGATTTGCACCTGCTGCTGAATTTCTAATGCTGCGGCGATAGGTTCGGTAAACGTAGCAACTTCCGTAGAAACGTTGTCTGGGACAGGATGCAGGTTTGCAGATGGTAAAGTTAAATAATCGGCAAAGGCTCCATCGCGGTTAACGATTCCCAGTACGGTGCGGTTTTCGCAGTGGGTAGATTGTCCGCTGTGACAGAAGCGACATTGACCGCAGGTGGCGTTGATTTCTCCTACAACCCTTTGGTTAACTAAGCGATCGGGTCCTTGTTCGACTATGCCTACAAATTCGTGACCTAAGATACCCGTGTAGGGATAGTAGCCTCGGATCAGTTCTAAGTCCGTATTACAAATACCCGCTCGTAGGACGCGCACTAAAGCTTCTCCTGGAGGAGGTTCGGGCGTAGGAATATCCGTACGCAGTTGCAATTGGTTGTTTTCGAGCCAGAGTCCTTTCATGTGGGTGGGGACTATTCTAGATTTTAATGTGTAAGGTTAACAGGCTGAGAGTATGAATACAAGTCTCTCATGGCTCGTTGGTAAAAGCCGATGTTTATCCACGTTCCCATCGACGATTAATTATGAAGTCTAATTAAAAGGTTTATGCTGTCGGTAGAACGGAGATGTTAATTTTAATGTCACGCCAAGATGTAAAGACACTAAAAAAGAAGGCATAAAGTTATTCTCATTTTTGGTAAGAAATCAAGATGTTTGAAGCAGATGAGACATTTAATTAAAAGGCGAAAGTTGTCAAGATTAATTTATTTTTTAGTTTGTGCTTTTGCTATTTTTGTTACTTGCGAGCGATTTGTTAATGCTCAAAAAGTAGCAAATATTTGTCGTCCGCAATTTGTTATAGAGATGGGAGCAGAAGTTAAGCCCATTTCTGAGGTAGATTCTTGTAAGGAAAAGCGCTTTATTACTCCTAATTCACTCGTAGGGAAATTAGCGAAGGCGAATGTGGTATATTTAGGAGAAACTCACGATCGCACTCAAGATCGTCAACTTCAGTTGAAGATAATTCAAGAGTTACGAAAAAGAAATCCTCAAATTGCGATCGCGATGGAGATGTTTCAAATACCCTATCAAAGTGCGATCGATGACTACTTAGCTGGTAAATCAAGCGAACGAGAGTTGATAGAACAAACTGAGTACGAGCAAAGGTGGGGTTATGAATGGGAATCTTATGCACCTATACTCAGATTTGCGAAGGAGAAACAATTGCCAGTTTTGGCTTTAAACACTCCTTCTGAGATTACCCGTCAAGTGGCAAAAAAAGGTTTAGATAGCCTCACACCTCAGCAGCGAAAAATCATTCCTCCTATTTCAGAAATTCGGACTGATAATGCTGCCTATCGTCAGATGTTGGCAAAAACTTTTGAACAGCACCAACATGCCAGTCATGGTAATAGTAGCGGATTCGATCGCTTTTTCCTAGCTCAGGTTTTATGGGATGAAACTATGGCTGCAGAAGTTGCTAAATTTGTTAAAGCTAATCCTAAACATCAAGTTATCGTCATTGCTGGGCAAGGACATATTATTTATGGTTACGGTATTCCTAGCCGCGTAGCTAGAAGAATGCATCGGCAATTTTCACAGATTGCTGTGTTGTTAAGTTCTCCTAAAGACACTACTAGCGATTCTGACGATCGACCGATAGCAGATTATATTTGGCAGTAGCGTTTGTTTATATCAGGGCGAACTTTAATTTAACGCAGATGGTCGTAAATCAAGAACTAGCTTTTATGATTAGCATAGTTTAACACTTTATTTCGCAGCCAAAAGGGGATTTGCAACTTCAAAACCAAAGTTGTAAAGGCTGTCATTAATATGCCAAGTAAAATATTTGCTATTTCAAAGTTTCTGCCGCTACTTGTTGCTAATATTATTTCTACGATAAGACTCGGCAACAATACACCAGCATAAAATAATGCGTGACGAATAAATCGTTGTCTTGCTAGGGTAATGACAACTGCTAATAGCGCTCCTAAAGGAATAAATATCAAGCCATAGTAAAGGATTCGATCCTCTTTCGGCAATACTTCTAGAAGGTCAATATTGTATTGATTTTGTAAGTTATCAATGTAGACATGCATCCCTGAATTAGCATACGTGATGACTAGCTTATGCAGTCGTTCGTCCGTAAAAATATTGTAAACGTTTGTACTGAGATATTGAGCGTTAATGCCGTTGATTGGTGTCCGCAGTCGCAGATTTAAATTGTTATCTTGTTGTCCTAAAGTAAAATTACGCCTACCGTTGCTATCTGAAATAGAGACAATTCGAGCCGGTCCTTTTTGCTGGAATTTAGCAGTTGCAACTGTTGTAACTATAGTAAATTGGGATGTCTCTTGTAATCTTTGATTAAGCAGATTGACAGGAGCGTTTGTTTGCAGCCAATGGCGATCGCTTACAAAGACTCCTCGATCGTCTGTTGTTTTAGACGGTTGTCCTCGCCAGCTCAGATCGGGTAAGTTGCCCGTGCGATCGCTATAATCTTGCCTGTCTAGCTGATAGTTTCCTAACAAAGGCGTATCAATATTCTGCCACCAGTTTTGGCTAGTAAATACCCGCTCTATTTCTGCTGAAGAAAATGCTTTATCTGCAAAAGCGACTTCTGAAATAAATCCTTCCCAAGGGCGTTCGCCTGTACGCTCGTTGCCTAACATTAGAGGATAATTTAGATTCCAAGTGCTTAAGTTATTGGCATATTGCAATGGAACTGTAAACAGAATAGAGGTAGCTAAATAACCTAAAAAAGCAACTGTTACTATTGAAGAATTAAAACGTTTTTTGTTTTCTTCAACTAATCTCAAAATATAGCTAACGATTTTAAATCTCCATATATAAAAGCATAAAAATCCGATAAAGCCACCCAAGCTATTAGTTAAAAGATCGGCAGGTGAGGTATCTCTAGAAGGTAAGAATATTTGCAGCGTCTCTACCGTGAAAGACAAACTAAAACTAAGAACGGTAACTAAAACTAATTCTAAAAATAAACTAAGCTTTCGTGCCTGTAGAAAACAGGTTATACTAAAGCCGAATGGAATAAATAAAAATATATTTTTAATCTTATCGCCTAAATGACTAGAATGTTTGAAATTGCTGAGAAAATATCTCAAAGAGCCGCCTTCATCCCTAGAAAAATTGAAAGGAAAAAGGGTGGCGACAACAACAAGAAGAATACTAGCAATTACAATGTATGGCGCACTTCTAACTAAGAATTGGCGCAAACTAAGTATCGTCGAATTACTGTCAGGGGAACGGGCGGTCATATGTTAAGTAATGTAAGGCTTCTGGTACATCTTAGCGCTTCATCCGTAGTTTGACGGAGTGTATTTTTAAAGATTTCAAGTTATCTGGAGTGAATCACTGCTGCTATTTTAAAGATTCTAAGAAGGGGTGAAATACAGGAATCAGTTCGCGACGGCTGACAACAAGAGATGGGAAAGAGACATTACTGTAATCCTCCCCAGGTAATAAAGGAAAGATAGATGGCGATCGCAGCGTTACCCAAGTTCCTCCAGCTGCATGTAAAATTACCCAAGCCCCTGCCAAATCCCAAATTTTCGGCGTCGCCTCTACCCCACCTAACACAGCCCCCATAGCAACGGTGAGAAAGTTGTAACTGGCAACTCCAAGCATCCTAATTTTGCAAGGAAAATCAGATTGCATGACAGCAGTACTGCGGGAACAGAGATTGAAAAAATGGTTTTTACTAGCCGCATCCATACTGACATGGATCGGATGATGGTTGAGGAATGCCCCTGTAGGTGTCGCTAGCCCCGAATCTCCTGCCCAAAAGCCGTGAAAACTTTGTCCTAGGGGTGGTAAGTGGACGTAGCCAAAAACAGGTGTACCTCGGTACAGCAGCCCTAAAGAAATCCCCCAGATGGGAATGCCTCGCGTAAAGTTTGTCGTCCCGTCCAGCGGATCGATAACCCAGCACCATTCAGCATCAGGAAAAATTGCCTCTCCCTCTTCGCTCAAAATACCATAGCCGTTAAAATTGGATGCGATCGCATCTTGAATTTCCCGATCCGCCCATTTATCTGCTTGGGTAACGAGGCTACCATCGGCTTTCTGAGAAGCTTGCACCTGCCCGAAATCCTGCATCAGTTGTTCCCCTACCTTCTGAGAGGTGGTAGCGGCAAAATCGAGAATCGTCGTCCAGAAGTCAGTCATGAAAGAGGGTGTGGGGTGTAGGGTGTAGGGTGTAGGGTGTGGGGACAAGGGAGACAAGGGGACAAGGAAGCAACTACCAACTACCCATTACCCATTACCCATTACCAATTATCAATCTAATTCGCTTTCAAATACTGAGGCGATCGCTTTTTTGGCATTATTGCGAAATTCGACTATATCTACGCGACTGAGTAACCAGATGGCTAACACCATCAGCAAGGCTTGAATAGTAAATACTAAACCATAAGCTAGTACTGGCGCTGAAAATAGCTGTTTGCCTACGTCTAATATTGCCCCTCCACTGACTGTTGCCGTTGCCCGTGCTAGGGCTTGCGCTAGTCCCCACGCACCAATAAATGTCCCTGCTGTTTCCGCTGCCGTGAAATCTAGCATTAGACTCAACGCACCTGTGGTAGTTACGCCAGAAGCCAAGCCAAATAGTACTAATGCTCCCTGTAATACTTGGCGATTAGCAGTAAAACCTGATGCAATGACGAGTCCTACACTGAGGGCGACTAAAATACAGCCGATTTGAGTAGTTTTTTGCTTGCCAATTCGCGGCACGATTAAAAAGCCCGTACTACCGATTCCCAATAGCGTACCCGTACCCCAAAAAGCATTCAGCCTTGTAGTTTCCGAAACGCACATCCCAAAGACTTCGCCGCCGTAAGGTTCCATCACCGCCTCTTGCATGAATAAGCTGAGTGTCATGGCTAGGAGAAAGGTGAAAAATAATCCCGTTTGACGGCTGGCGGTTAGGACTTTCAGCGCCCTAGATATGGTAATTTGGTCTTCTCTGTCTGCAACTATTGATCGCGACGTGTAGCGAGAATACTTTTTTTCTACACCAACCGTTGATAGTAGAGCTAACCCGGTTACGGCTCCTGGCAAGATGAAAAATAAGCGGTTAATCGAACCTTGTAGTGCGGCAAGTTGAGCGGGTTGACTGTAAAGCGATACAGTTCCTACAGTCGATTCTTGACAAGTGGTTGCAGCTGGCAGCAGTTTGGAGCTGATAATTGCCCCAATCACAATTCCTACCATCAGCATCGACCAAACAACACCCACCAGTTTAGAGCGATTGTCTTCATCAGAAACATCGACAAGCAGAGCAGCAAAAGGGGTAGAACTAGAACTAAGTGCCAGCCCGTACAAAGCAAAGATTCCCGCCAATAACGCTAGCCAACCGTAGGTAACAAAACTCCAGCCTTGGCTGTACATACTGCTACCGAGTTGCCACATAACTTGGACTGCAAGAAAGGCAGCGATCGCAAATAATGCCGCACCAATCCAAATGTAACCCGTGCGGTGATAACTCCAAACCTTCTTAGCGTCGGACATTTGCCCGAACCACAGGCGCGAGGGAGCGACAAATTGATGCATGGCGATCGTTCCTGCTGCCAGTGTTGCTGGAATAGCCAATTCTTTAATCGCAATCCGGTTAAGGACTCCTAGGGTGAGGACGGACATCATTCCCAGTCCCATTTGGAATAGACCTAACCGGAACATAGTCAGAATGTTAATCTTAGGGGGCAACTGTTCTCGTTCGGACAAGCTACTTTTCGCCATATTTTTATAAAAACAACTACTTACTGATATAGTTTCTGCTCTCTTTAGGATAAACCTCAGCCAGAACTGCGATCGCGACTGCAACGCTACACTGAGAGACTGCAACGCTACACTGAGAAAGTGTAAAGAAGTGTAAATAGGCGTAATAAAGTTGGAAACAATCAAATTAGGTCAAGATGGTACTGCTGTTTGCCCTCTGTGTATTGGAACGTGGGCGTGGGGCGACAAGCTATTTTGGAACTACGGCAGCGATGACGAGGATGCCAAACAGCTACAAGCAGCCTTTCAAGCTGCACTAGAATCAGGTACGACGTTCTTTGACACGGCAGAAGTTTACGGATTTGGGACGTCAGAAAAGTATTTAGGGCAGTTCATGCAGCAAAGCGATCGCCCCGTCCAGATCGCGACGAAATTCGGTCCCGCACCTTGGCGGTTTACAGCGCAGTCCGTCTCCGATGCGCTGACAGAAAGCCTCAAGCGTCTGCGTTTAGAGCGAGTCAGCCTCTACCAAGTCCACTGGTCTTTCAGCTTTTTCATGAGTCAAGAAACGCTGATGAATGCTCTCGCTGACGAAGTGCAACGAGGCAGAATTGAGGCAGTAGGAGTCAGCAACTATTCCGCACAGCAAATGCAGGAAGCCTATAAGATTTTGGCAGCACGTGGAGTCAAGCTGGCTAGCAATCAAGTCCGCTACTCGCTGTTAACGCGACAAATTGAAACGAACGGTATTCTCGATACGGCGCGACAGTTAGATATTGCTATTTTGGCTTACAGTCCCTTAGCACAAGGTTTATTAACAGGGAAATACGCCGCCGATGGTTCTGTCAAACCTACGGGCGCGCGTCGCATCGAGCCCCGTTTTAGCCAAGAGGGGTTGCAGAAAATCGAACCAGTTATTTCTATCTTGAAAAAAATTGGCGATCGCCATGGGCGTACCCCCGCTCAAGTCGCCCTCAATTGGTTAATCGCTCAGGGTAACGTGGTAGCGATCGCAGGTGCAAAAAATGCCAACCAAGTACAGCAAAATGCTGGCGCTCTCGGCTGGCAAATGAGCGACGAGGAAATGACTCAGTTAGAGCAAGTCACTCGTCCTTGGATGTATTAGAGATGGTAGTTGGTAGTTGGTAGTTGGTGAGTTAGGCAAGAGGCAAATTTTGACTTTTGACTTTTGCCTTTTGACTTACCCAACCTTTAGTTAGCTTCCGACCGCCCAGTGCGGAGTTTGGGTTTAGCAACTGGGCGTTTTTCTGAAGAAAAATCCTTTTCTCCGTTGCGATCGCGTTTGGCTAACCGAGGTTTGGGGGTAGGGCGTTTTTCGTCGGCTATGTCGTCTTCAGCCGCATCGAGCCAAGCTGGACGAGTTTTATCGTATGCCATTTGTAAAGCAGCTGCGGCGATCGCGTGTGCGTCGTATTCTTCGCTTAGTTCGCGCACGATTGGCAAGAAGGATGCTAAACGTTCCCCAGCTAAGACTTCCCGCAGTTGTTCTTGCAGTTTTTCAATTTGTCGCGCTTCGATTTGAGCTTTGGTGGGGACGTAGCTAACTTTTAAGCTTTGGCGGACGTGACGTTCGATTTGCTGCTGTTTGCGGCGATCGAATGGTTGGACGAGGGAAATTGCCGTGCCTTCTTTTCCAGCTCTACCCGTGCGCCCGATCCGGTGGACGTAAGTTTCTACGCTATCTGGTAAGTCGTAGTTGATGACGTGAGTTAAGTGATCTACGTCTAAACCACGGGCGGCGATATCCGTCGCAATTACCCACCGCACTTGCTTATTACGGAACCGCGATAGCAGGCGTTCCCGTGCTTGTTGGGTTAAGTCGCCGTGATACTCATCGACACTGTAACCAGATGCTTGTAACTGGCTGGTGAGATCTGCTGCTGTTTTACGAGTTTTGACAAAGATAATTGCTGATTCTGGATCTTCTAACTCTAGAATTGGCTGCAATGCTCTAGCTTTCGTCCAATGACGGGGTACGAAATAGGCAACTTGACTGATTTTGGCAGGAGCGGCTTTTGGCTGTTCTACCGCAACCGTGACGGGCGAATGCAAGAACTTGCCGATCAACATCTGAATGACGCTTGGCATTGTTGCGGAAAATAGTGCTGTTTGCCTTTCTTTTGGTGCAGCAGCAAGAATTTTTTCCACATCGTCAATAAAGCCCATGCTTAGCATTTCATCGGCTTCATCTAGCACGACAAACTTCACTTGGTCGAGCTTCAGATTACCTCGCTCTAGCAGATCGATCGTTCGTCCTGGCGTACCTACGACAATTTGGACGCCGCGATTGAGCTGCTGTATTTGGCGATCGATTGATTGTCCGCCGTAGATCGCCAGAATGCGGCTCTCATTTCTGCCTACAAAGCTTTTCATGGCTTGGCAAACTTGCACTGCCAATTCTCGCGTCGGAGTCAAGATCAGTGCTTGTACTGCCTTATTTTGCAAGTCAATCTGCTCTAAAATCGGTAGGGAAAATGCAGCTGTTTTACCCGTACCTGTTTGAGATTTGCCAACCACATCGCGCCCCGCTAATAATTGGGGAATTGCTTGTACTTGAATATTTGTTGGTGTGGTGAATCCAATTTTTTCTAATTGTTGAATACGGCTTTCTGAAAGACCTAGGCTTTCAAAGGATAAATTCATTTAATCTCCTAAACTACTCTGTTTTTTCTACTTTTGTTATCGATCGATAGCTATGCGCTATTAGCTACTCACAACCTCACCCTTGAGATCGTATGGCTCAGCCTCGGTAATTTTGACTGGCACGATTGAACCTAGCCTAGCTACACCTTTGACGTAGACTAAACCATCTACTTCTGGTGAAAACCGAGCCGAACGTCCGATAAGTTCTCCAGTTCCAGGATTTTCTTGCTCGATTAAAACATCTACAACTTTGCCGACTTCTGTCTTGTTTTTCCGCCAAGAAATCGGCTGCTGGAGTGCCATTAACATATCTCGTCTGGCATCCATAATTTCTGGAGAAATTTGATGCGGCAGGCTGTAGGCTGGTGTTTCCTCTTCTGGAGAAAATGTAAACACACCCACGTGGTCGAATTCATGGCGTTCGACAAACTGCATCAGATGCTCGAAGTGCGCGTCTGTCTCGCCAGGAAAGCCTACAATAAATGTTGTCCGTACAACTGCCTCGGGGATTGCGGTTTTTATCCGTTCGATAATACCATCATTTACCCGACCTTGCCAGGGGCGGTTCATCGCACGGAGAATATCGGGATGGGAGTGTTGTAAGGGTAGGTCTAAATAAGGTAAGACATTGGGCGTGGCTCGAATTGCTTCGATGACTTTTGGTGTCAGTCCCGTTGGATAAGCATAATGTATCCGAATCCAAGGAACGTCGACTTTACCTAAAGCAACTAACAGTTCTGCTAACTTTGGTTCGCCGTATAAGTCTACACCATAATTAGTGGTTATTTGAGAAATCAAGATAATTTCCTGTACGCCTTGAGCGGCGAGTTGCTCAGCTTCTGCCACGATTGACTCGAGCGAGCGCGATCTTTGATTTCCCCGCAAATGAGGAATAATGCAAAAAGCGCAACGGTAATCGCATCCTTCTGCCACCCGGAGGTAGGCTACTCCTTCTGTTGTCGTGCGATAGCGGGGTGTAGTTTCATCAGCAATGTATGTTGGCTCTGGCGAGACAAGCTTTACTTTTTCTCCCTTTTCTGTCCGCTCGATTACGTTTACAATTTGGTTATAGTCTCCTGTACCAATAACGGCGACTGCTTCTGGGATTTCTTCTAGCAGTTGCTCTTGGAAATGCTGCGCCATGCAGCCCATAATGACAATCTTTTTATTTGCTTCTGCCAGTTCAACTATAGTACGAACTGACTCTTGACGCGCTTCTTGAATAAAGCTACAGGTGTTAACGACGACGTAATCGGCTAGTTCTTCGTCGTTATCGACCTCATAACCAGCTTGGACGAGGAGTCCGATCGTGTGTTCCGTATCTATTCGATTTTTTTCGCAGCCCAAGTGAGAAAATGCAATTGTTGGCTTGTTGCCCATGAAGTCAGTTTGATTGTAAGTAGAGACAGGGTTTGTCAGTCGTTCTATTGTAGCGATCGCTTCCAAAACGGCTTTCCCGTTTGATGCTACACCCCTATGGCTCTCTGCTCACCGGATGCGGTCAATGCAATCGCTCAACCTATGCAATCTATATAGTAGCGTAATGAATGAAAATTTACAATATTTTACAAAAATTAGATTGGGTGGTGCGCGGTGCGTGGTGCGTGAGAAGAGGTCACTGACAACTGATAACTGATAACTGAAAAAAGTTATGATTTGTCTTAGCCTACTTCTACATAAGTGCGTCCGAAGTATTTTAAAGACGTGGATCTGAATCAGACATTTAAAACCGCTCGCCCCATCATTGGAGTCGTACATTTATTACCCCTGCCTACCTCTGCTCGCTGGGGTGGAAGTTTAGCTACTGTCATTGACAGGGCAGAACAGGAAGCTACAGCTCTAGCTTCTGGTGGAGTAGATGGAATTATTGTCGAAAATTTTTTTGACGCACCTTTTGTTAAAGATCGAGTCGATCCAGCAGTCGTTAGCGCTATGACGTCGATCGTACAACGGCTCAAACAGCTAGTGACTCTACCAATTGGGCTGAACGTATTGCGAAACGACGCTCACAGTGGGTTAGCGATCGCCAGTTGCGTGCAGGCGCAATTTATTCGCGTCAACGTCCTTACAGGCGTGATGGCAACAGATCAAGGCATTATTGAAGGACAAGCCCACAGCCTCTTGCGCTATCGGCGAGAACTCGGTAGCGATGTCAAAATCTTTGCGGACGTACTGGTAAAACACGCTCGTCCCCTAAGTTCTACCAATTTGACCAATGCCGTACAAGATACGATCGAACGGGGACTGGCCGATGCCGTCATTCTATCTGGTTGGGCAACGGGCAATCCGCCCAATTTAGAAGACCTAGAACTTGCCACAGCAGCAGCCAACGGTACGCCAGTTTTTATTGGCAGCGGTGCGAATTGGGAGAATATTTCTACTTTAATGCCAGCCGCAGATGGAGTTATTGTTTCTAGCTCTCTCAAACGTCACGGACGACGCGAACAGCCAGTCGATCCAATTCGCGTCAGCCAGTTTGTCGAAGCCGCACGTCGCAGTTGTACGAAAGTGTCTAGTTTGAAGGGAGTCGGGAGTCGGGAGTCGGGAGTCGGTCAATTTTAGATTTTGGATTTTGGATTGAAACTAAAATCTAAAATTCTCCTTATTCTCTTTCTTTTCCTCACTCCTTACCCCTATTATGTAACGGAGTTGTGATATTGTCCAAGGGTCGGAAAAAGGTTCCGTTATGATTGACAAAGCTAATAATTAGTCTAATTAGTTGTCATCTGTCATTTGTTTATGATGCGCCGACGTTCTACACCTTGGATTCATCGCTGGTCTCGCCCCGCGATCGCTGCGATCGCTGGAGTGGGGGCGCTGGTCACGGCATACTTAACTATAGAAAAGTTGATGGGACGCACGCCTGGATGTCTCGCTAGCGCGGGTGCTGAGGCAAGTTCCAGCTGCGCGGACGTCCTTTCAAGTCCTTGGGCAACTGTATTTGGCTTACCTTTAGCTTTATTCGGTTGCTTGGCTTATACGAGCATGGTCGTGTTTGCCCTTACTCCCCTAGCAGTCAATCCCAATAAAAACAAAGCACTGCGCTCGCAGTTAGAGAATGTGACGTGGATGCTGCTACTAGCGGGGGCGATCGCGATGTCCGTTTTTAGCGGCTACTTGATGTACGTGCTATTTGCTAAAATCAACGCCTTTTGCCTGTACTGTATTGCTTCGGCGATCTTCTCAGTTAGTATGCTAACCCTGACAATATTAGGTCGTTCCTGGGAAGATGTAGGGCAAATATTATTTACAGCGCTGATAGTAGGGATGGTAACGCTAGTTGGTACGCTTGCCGTTTATGCGGATGTAGAAAAACCAAACGATCCTATTACTGCACAACAAGTACAGCTAGAGCCTACTGGAGATCCTATCCCAGGAGTTGGCTGGCAAATTACAACAACTTCTGGAGAATCGGAAATCGCACTGGCAAAACATCTCAAAGAGATTGGAGCTAAAGAATACATCGCTTGGTGGTGTCCCCACTGTCACGAACAAAAGCAGCTATTTGGCAAAGAAGCTTATAGTTATATCAATCATATTGAGTGTGCTCCTCCTAAAGCTAAGAAGCTAGCGCCAGAATGCGAAGCTGCCAAGATCCAGAGTTTTCCCACTTGGGAAATTAATGGTAAACAATATGCTGGCGTGAAGTCTTTGAAAGAATTAGCAGCAATTTCTGGTTACCAGGGACAGACTAATTTCAAGAACTTTCCCAATGCGTTTCAGTAGTCAGTTATCAGTTATCAGTAGTAATTGGTAATTGGTAGTTGAGTGGTGCGTGGCAAGAGATTTTTGACTTACGACTTACGACTTCTCCCTTGTCCTCTTTCCCTAACCCCTAGTCTCTCCTTTGATATCTCGTAAACAGCGAGTTTGGATTACAATTTTTGGCGCTGCTATTTGCTTGTTGCTACGCTTCAGTGGATTATTACAGCCGCTGGAGTGGGCGGCTTTAGATCGGTTTTTTCGCCTGCGTCCTTGGGAAGCGCAAGACGCACGGATCGCAATCGTAGCAATCGATGAGACGGATTTACAACAAGTCGGGCAGTGGCCCTTACCAGATAGGGTAGTTGCCGAATTGTTGCAAAAAGTCAGTACTGGCAAGCCTTGCGCTATAGGTCTAGATATTTATCGCGACTTGCCCGTACCTCCAGGTCAGAAGGAATTGCACCAAGCTTTGACTGCCATTGACAATTTAGTTGGTATAGAACAACTGGGCGATCGCGGCGATCGCTCTAGTGTCGCCCCATCACCCTTTTTGGATCGACTGAATCGCATTGGTTTTAATAACGTTGTCTTAGATGCTGATGGTAGGGTAAGGCGAGGGTTACTGTACTGGTCTACACCCACAAAACTCCATGAAAGCTTCGATTTGAAGCTAGCTTTAACGTACCTGCAAGCAGAAGCGATCGCACCCCCATCGATCGAGAACAATATTCAGGCGTTGCAGTTGGGTCAAACCGTGTTTCACCGCTTTCAACCCCACGATGGCGGTTATGTAGGTGCTGATGCCGGTGGCTATCAGATTTTGACTAACTTTCGTCACCCCAGCACTAATTTCCTGCAAATGTCGATGAGCGATGTACTGGCTGACAGAGTCCCAGCTGAAATCTTTCACGATCGCATTGTCATTATTGGTTCCACTGCCCCTAGCTTAAAGGATTTTTTCTATACTCCCGATAGTGCCAGTCCCTTATGGGGAGCAACTCAACCGATTGCCGGAGTAGAACTACACGCTAATTTTGTCAGTCAAATCGTTAGTGCGGCTTTGGGAGAACGCCCATTAATCCAGGTTTGGTCGGAGTTTTGGGAAAGCGTGTGGATAGTGACTTGGATCGCGATAGCAGGGAGTCTCAGTTGTCGTTGGCAGATAGTCTATTCAACTATTTGCGTGCTGCTAGTGGCTCTAGGCTTAATTAGTACTGCTTACCTTGCTTTTCTTCAAGGTTGGTGGCTCCCTGTGATGCCACCTTTACTGGCGTTATTTGCTGTATCCGGTTTGATGATTGCCTGTAACGCCCAACTACAAGAGGAGTTCAAACGCTCTAAAGATTTTTTGCAAGGGATCATCGATACTATTCCCGATCCGATTTTTGTCAAGAATAAAGAGCATCGTTGGATCGTGCTGAATGAAGCTTACTGTCAGCTGATTGGTTATCCATTAGCAGAATTAATTGACAAGTCGGAATCTGATTTTTTTTCCCGTCAAGAAGCAGAAGTGTTTCGCCAGCAGGACGAGCTTGCGTTTCGTAATGGCACGACTATGGAACACGAAGAAGAATTTAGCGATGCTAGTGGGACTACCCATTTAATCTCTACTAAGCGATCGCTACATCGAGATGCTGCTGGCAATCTATATCTAGTTGGGGTAATTCGAGATATAACTGCACGCAAGCGGTTGGAAGAGGAACTGAAGCGTCAGGCAGCGGATTTAGTCCAATATAATACCGAGCTAAAGCTTTCAGAACAAAGACTCCGCCATCTGGCTCTACACGATCCGCTGACGGGTTTGCCAAATCGACAGCTATTCCTCGAGCACTTGAACCAGTCCATTGCTTGGGCACAAAGCCATCAATTATTGGTAGGGCTACTGTATATTGACTTGGATGGCTTTAAACAGGTCAATGATACTTTAGGACACGACTGGGGCGATCGCTTGTTAGTTGCTGTTTCCCAAAGACTATCGGGGTGTTTGCGTCACAGCGATATCGTTTCTCGTTTAGGTGGTGATGAATTTACTGTTATCCTGCCTTCAATTCCAGAAGTCAGCGTTGCAGAAAGAGTGGCAAATAAGATTTTGGCAACTCTGTCCGAGGTTTTTGCCCTTAACGAACAAGCTTTTTCAATTACCGCCAGTGTGGGGATTGGTGTCTACCCCCTGCACTGCAATACCATTGATAGTCTAATTAAGCAGGCTGATACTGCTATGTATCAAGCAAAGCAGCTAGGAAAAAACTGCTATCAGATAGCAGTTGCTATCTCTAGTCAAGCTAATCTTTAAAGCTAACTTGTATCAAAGATCGCTGTACGCAAATCTTCCCTAAGACGGAGTAGCTTCGATTGGCGTATGACTAGAATTTTCGTTACTTCTACTGCGAGATAGATAAAAGTTCTCTTATTTCTAGCCCGAAGTACTTTCTAGTTTTAGTTTGTTAACTTGAATTATTGGTTGCTTCTCTCTATAGAGAGATTAATGCTTCTTTCTCTGGACGGAGTTAACTTGAATTAACTGCTGAATAAAATCGTGTCTGTTCCGTAAATCGTCTGATGTGATTGTAGTAACTATAAGACATATCCATATTTTGCCGATCTTCGCTTTCTACATCAACTGGTGCGAGATGCGATCGCCAGAGGTAATCTGGCTCAAATATATTGATTGTATAAAAATTGCATAAATTACATCATTCCTTAGTAATAACACTGAGAAAATCCAGATAAAATATGAGGTGTTTAGATGCGTAGCAGTCCAGCAATAGCCATGTTCGACAGTCTCAAAGTTACTATAGTTATAGTCGCACTCGGCTTACAGCTCGTTACTTTTTGGATTGTTGGCAGTGTCGACACCTTAGTCAATTTTTTGACTAATTTCTCGGACACTCCTGCTGCGATCGAACAAGTCAGTCAGAGCTACCAACCACAAATCTCAATTGGCAGTCCTAGTAGAACGATCGGATCTGGTACGAGGTAAACCGCGATCGGCGAACGGTGACCAGTGACCATGACCAGTGACCAGTTGTTTCGACTTTTGACTTCTTATCCTAGACTCTGCGATTTCCACCACTGTTCGTACTGTATTAAAGTATGAGCTTGCCAGTGAGGGTCGGTGTGAGGATAATCTAAGCGGTAATGTCCGCCTCGGCTTTCGGTACGGAAGGCAGCACTTTTGAGAATTAAGTAAGCAATATCGAGTAGATTGCGGGTTTCGCTCCACAGGCGCAAGCACTGCTCTACTTCCAGCAAATTTGCGGGAAGATTTGCGCAAAGATCTGAAATATTAATATTGGCTGGTTGTCCAGGGGGAAGTTGTAGCAAAAACTGACTCAATGGCAGGGTAATAAATGCCTGTTGCCACAATTGTACCCGTGCGATCGCCCGCTCTAATTCTTGCTGTTCGCGGCAGATACCTGCACTTTGCCAGACTAAACGCGGCAGTTCGTAACGGATAGTTTCGATTTTGGTTTGCTGACTCAGCCAATCAACCTCTGACAGGCTAAAAGATACAGGATAAAGACTGAAATCCGATCCGGTGTACTCATCCTTCATCCCTCCTACCGCATCCTTTAACAGAGCCATCTGTGCCCCAAAGACGACGCATTCTAGCAAAGAATTGCTTGCTAAACGATTCGCACCGTGGACTCCCGTACTGGCTGTTTCTCCTACAGCATACAAGCCAGGGATTGACGTGCGGTTGGTCAAATCTGTCGCAATTCCTCCCATCCAATAATGGGCAGCGGGAGCCACGGGAATTGGCTCCTGAAAAACATCTATGCCCCAGTGCTGACAAACTCGAACGATGTTGGGAAACCGTTGGCGAATTTTTGCCTCTGGGATCGATCGCAAATCTAACCAGACGCAGGCAGTAGCAGGATCGGCTGCGGTACGCTGCAAATGGCTGTAAATAGCGCGACTAACAACGTCTCTGGGTGCTAGCTCTCCATCCGGATGGTAGTCAAAAGCAAAGCGTCTACCCGTGTCATCAATTAAATGCGCTCCTTCACCCCGTACCGCTTCGCTGATTAAGAATCGGTCTGCTCCTGGCTTGGTGAGAGCAGTTGGGTGAAACTGGACGAATTCCAAGTCTCGCAGCATGGCTCCAGCCCGCCAAGCAATCGCCACTCCATCACCCGTACTCAATTTGGGGTTTGTTGTCTGGGCAAAAACTTGACCTCCGCCACCTGTTGCTAGGACGACAGCACCAGCACGCAACCAGAGAATTCGGTTGCCATCAAATAAACTAATCCCTTCACAGTACCTGGTTTGGGGGTTGAGCCACAGACTTAAAACTATGGTTTGGGGAATAACTTGAATGTTCTGGCGTTCGAGCACCCGCGCTGTCAGGGTAGCAATGACCTGGCGACCGGTTGTATCGGCGGCGTGGAGGACGCGACGACGGGAATGAGCAGCCTCTAGAGTTAATGCTAACTCGCGATCGCGACGGTCAAAAGCAACTCCCATGTTTACTAAAGACTGAATCGATTCCGGTGCGTGGTAAGCCAGAAACTCTACAGCCGCGCGATCGCACAACCCAGCTCCCGCTTGCAACGTGTCTTCTACGTGCAATTGAGGCGAATCGTCAGATGCGACCGCCGCCGCGATTCCACCCTGCGCCCAGTCACTCGCAGACAGATTAATTGTTTCTTTCGCAATTAAACCTACGCGAAAGTGGCTTGGTAGACACAGTGCCGTATAGAGTCCAGCAGCTCCGGCTCCTACAACTATGACATCAAAATGGTTGAGGTTTTGTAGCAAGGGAAAGGGTTGTGGTTGATAGTTGACGGACGTTGGTATTTGTAGTTGGTAGTTGATTGCTACTCACTACTCACTCAGTAAAGTAAAAAATAACCCACTCTAGAAATAGGGTGGGCTGAGGCTAAATTGTCAATTCAAAAAGGGTTTATCTGTAGATGCCGTTGTTATAGCGATCGTCGCCCATAGTAAAGGCTGCTTCTACATCAGTAACAGTGAAGTTACTGAGATTAGCTTCCAGAACCTGTTTTTGACGCTCGGAAAGTCCGGGCATTTCCATCACATCCTCTACGTTCTCGTAAGGTGCGTTTTGGATGATTTTACGAGCTAGAGTGGGGTATAGCCCCGGGTATTTCCGAAAAGCAGCAACGTTTGTGTTGTTTAAATCAATTTTTTTACCAAAGTCTGTTGCCAGCTTAGCATCTGCTCGATTCTCTAATTGAGCTTGAGACTCTACAGCTAGGATTGGTACGGCTCGGAAGTGAAAATCGCTGAGATTAGCCGCGATCGCGGGTTTGGATATGCCCAGCCATCCCAAACATCCTACCAATACACTCAAGATTGTTAATAAACGTATCAATTTTTTCACAGTTTCTCTACCTCTTTGCATCCAACTGAAATCAGCACACAGCTAGTATCAGAAACTAATATATAGCTTATTGACTACCTGAATATCAGGTAAGGCGATCGCGCTCTGCAAAAATTTATGCTATTGCCGCAGCGAGCCAGAATAAGCTATCTACTAAAATTGTACTCAACACTGCTCCGCTAAATGCCCACCAGTGTGTCTGTCGAGCGCCCAAGGAAAATATCCCCCCTGCTAGCAACACCAACACTAAGACTGCTGCCCAACTCAACCCCCAAGGGGTATACACTTGTGCTAGGGCACTGCGAAGAATTGGTGCGACTAACGCTGGTTCGACTTGTACGACTTGTCGCCAGTAGGGGATCAGATCGGCTATGTAAAAGTAAAGATCGGTGACGACTGTACCTAACAATGAGCCTAGATAGAAAAAGTTACCGACTTTACCCCAATTATGGCGCAAACAAACAATCGCAAACGGTAGCCCGATTGCTTCAACTGGTAAATGCAACAGTGGTTCCCAGCGTAACCATCCCCAATAAATCGAGCCAGCTAACCAACTCCAGCTAAACCCCAAGAGAATATCGCCCCACAGATGGCTAGCAGGACGAGACATCAATACCCGACTCAGCCAGACCCAAATTAGGGTTGTGCCTAAACTCAGCAGTGGTAGCGACTGCACTAGTGGCGCTTCAATAAAAACTGGTACAGACACCAAAAATACAGATGCTCCAAATGCTAGCCATGTTTGCTGCTTAGTCTTTCGAGCCGAGACGGGTTGTGCAATTTCTAAATTGGACTGCGGTACGATGGTATTCCTCCTCCTAGATGAGACTGAGCGAATTGTAGGTGTGGGAGTGGTGTAGGTAGGCAACGTATGATTAGTCAATTGAATATTAAAATTTGTTACTTATTTTAATCTTATTCAATACATCATAGTAGAAATCCCCCCCTAGGGCATATATACTATCTCAACAATCGCCATTTGAACAGTTATCAGTTATCAAGGGTTAGCGGTTAGGAGTCATAGGGACGGATTTTTTTGAGCAACCTGTACTAGAAAAAATAATTTTGGAGAAACCTACCCGTAGCAGAGTCGAAAGCGAGCTTAATCGTGAATTGACTAGTTGTGAATTGTATTGTCTCTCGGTTAATTTTACTTGGTACATTTGTACTATAATGACGATAGATGTTATCGAGTTAGCTGAAGTAAACGACAGCTTGATGGCAGCTCAATTTGATACAAGACGAACTCAAAACTTTTGCTCTATGACCAAGCACTATATTCTCAGCCTTAATCCTACTGCCAAGCATGACTGGGATCGATGTATCCTGCGCGATCCAATTACTGCCAAGCGTCCGGAGATCGCAAAATTGATTGCTGAAGCTATTGGTGCGGAACCTGGTACGTATCTAGTGTCCGTTAATATTGAAGTCAAGGTTTTGGAACAAGTACCAGCTCCACAAGCAGAACAACTACCGCTCAGTACCGTTGAGGAGCGTACAGAGCGCACGCATCTGCAAGAATTAGTTGCTTAATCGAACAGCTAGCAACCAAAATTTAGCGAGCGACATGTCGCTATAGAGCAATTCAAATATAGATTTCGAGTATGCCTGGATAAGCCGGAAACCTTAAGTGAAAATACTTATTGTTTGCGGCTTTTTACTGTTATTTCCATCTTAGGTGAAATAAAGGCAATGGACTTTGTGTGTTAGTATGAGAGACTCAAAAATAAAATAGGGTTGTAAAGTAAGTAAAGCAGGGTATAAAGTATGGCGTCGTCTACATCAACCAGAACGAATACTTTAGGCGATCGCGCTGTACTGGCAATTAAAAAGCATTTTGAGAAATTCCTCAAGCATGAAGCTGATGTTCTAGCCGATAGCGATGCCGAAGCGTTGCACCAGATGCGCGTAGGAATGCGTCGTTTGCGTAGTGCGATCGCGGGTTTTGCTCCAGCCATCGACTTACCAAAAGCAGCTCAAGATAAAAAAGTTGGTAAAATTGCCCGTATTCTAGGCAGTTTGCGAGATTTAGACGTACTGCGAGAATCATTAGAAAACAAATACAAACCCGCTTTACCTGTCGGCGAACAAGAACAGTTGGATAACGCACTGGTTTACCTGTATAAGCGGCGACGGAAGGCTTTTGCTAAAGTTCACGACACTTTGACAGGCGATCGCTATCAAGAACTGAAGCAGGCTCTAGAAAAATGGCTATCTCAGCCAAAACTGCAACCGATCGCCCAAATGCCAATTCAGGCTACTTTACCAGATTTACTCCTACCCGAGGTCGGTAGGTTACTTTTGCATCCAGGTTGGTTAGTAGGAACCAAATTACAAGAAGAACAACTAGTCGTACAGACAGAACAAACACCAGAACAGGCAAAACAACAACTCATCGATAAAGCACCTCTGCTCCACAGCCTGCGTAAAGAAACCAAACGCGCTCGCTATCAGATGGAAGTATTTGCCAATTTCTACGGTTCTTCCTACGAAACGTATCTTCAAGACATGAAAGCAATTCAAGGCATTCTAGGACAAATGCAAGATAGCTTCGTGCTGTCTGAGTTTTTAGCAGATGTTTTGCATTCAGAAATTGAAAAAACCATGCCAACTCTGGCTAATTTGTTGGCAGAGCATAATTACCAAGCTTGGCAACAATGGCAAACTTTACAACAGCGATATCTCAATCTGGAAAGCCGCAAAGGCTTACACTTATCGATTTTGATGCCCACCTGGGAAAACGCCAATGACGGGCAAAGTGCAGAACAAGATATTGTTCTCAGCCATCAGAGTTAGTAGCGATCGGTTATTTAGTTATCAGTAGTCAGTCACGACTCGCGACTCACTGCTCGCGTCCCAATGACTAATGACCAATGACCAATGACAGATATAATCTTTACCACGAACGGGTAAAGACGACATGGCAAAACCAGTTACAGATGATATGCGTGACTCGAAAACACCGGATGATGTCATTATTCGGAATGAAGCACGCAAACCGGAGATAGATCCGACTCTCGGTATTAGCGTACAAGTAAGTAGGGAAGGTAAGCCTCGGCATCGTCTAGTAACAATTGGCGATTCTCTAACTCAAGGCTTTCAAAGTGGGGCAATTTTCAATACTCAAATTTCTTTTCCAGCCTTAATCGCTCGGGAAATGGGTTGGACTGAGTTTCGCTATCCAACTTACAATACTCCAGGTGATGGACTGCCGTTAAATTTAGAGCGCTTGGCGCGAGAATTAGAACAAAAGGTAGGCGATCGCATTGATGTTTGGAATTTCATCCCGAC
>ERZ1066118.246-NODE-246-length-55760-cov-50.677498_pt1 | contig 55760 bp, 49 predicted proteins | sample MGYA00382765_ERZ1066118 | MGnify/ENA primary metagenome ERZ1066118 (study PRJEB33369, sample SAMEA5778348) | biofilm metagenome | biome: Industrial cooling water; feature: Water cooling tower basin; material: Biofilm | place: United Arab Emirates | collected...
GCTGTTGCTGTTGCTGTTGCTGTTGCTGTTGCTGTTGCTGTTGCTGTTGCTGTTGTCCTTGCTGTTGCTGTGGCTGTTGCTTTTCTGCTCCTCGGATCCCCATCCGCAGCGGTGGCCGGGGCGGGTCAAACCCCGCAGGGGCGCGCGGCAGGAGGCCGCGCGTTTTTCGAGGGGACAGGGATGTTCCGTCGAAAAATTCCCGGTCCGGGCACGGACCCCGGAGCGAAGCGCAGGGGCGCGAGGACGGGGCGTGTTTCTTTGCCTACCTTTCTTTGCACGAGCAAAGAAAGTAGGTCGCACGCCGGAGGCGGGCGAAAGCGCTTGACCTTCGTTGGTGAGTAACGCCATACGCAGGACGAGCAAGCTCGACAAGACAGGAGCGCACGACAACGTCCATGGATCCCCGCCTTCGCGGGGATGACGGGCTGAGGAACCCGCGCGCGAATCGCACTCTCGAGAAAACAAGATAGGGCGCGCGGGCGCGCATTCGACACCATTGCACAGCGGTGGGAGACGTACATCCCCATGCATGTCAATGCACCGGCTCATCCACCAGCGTCCCCTTGTCCAGGTGCACCGTTCGCCGCGCGTAGTCGGCGGCCTTGGGGTCGTGGGTGACCATCACGATGGTCTTGCCGAACTCGGCGTTGAGCCGCTGCAGCAGCGTCAGCACCTCGTCGGCGGTCTTGCGGTCCAGGTCGCCGGTGGGCTCGTCGCAGATCAACAGCAGCGGGTCGGACACCAGCGCGCGTGCGATCGCCACGCGCTGCTGCTGGCCGCCGGACAGCTCGTTGGGCTTGTGGCCGGCGCGCTCGCCCAAGCCGACCAGCTCGAGCGCCACGCGCGCGCGCCGGGTGCGCTCGGACGCGCCCATGTCGGTCAGCAGCAGCGGCAGCTCGACGTTCTTCTGCGCCGACAGCACCGGCATCAGGTTGTAGCTCTGGAAGATGAAGCCCACGGTGTCGGCGCGCCACGCGGCCAGCGCATCGGCGTCGAGATCGTCGATGGCCACCCCGTCCACGCGCAGTACGCCGTCGGTGGGCGAATCCAGGCCGCCGATGAGGTTGAGCAGCGTGGTCTTGCCCGAACCGGACGGGCCCATCAGCGCGACGAAATCGCCGCGCGGGATGTCCAGGTCGATGCCGTGCAGCACCTGGATTCGCTGCGCGCCGCGCTCGTAGACCTTGGTCAGCGCGCGGACTTCGACGAGCACGGGCTCGACCCGCGCGGGCGCGGCGTCGCCGGCCGCGGTCCCCGCGGAGCGCACGGGTGCATCCCCTGCAGGCGCACCGGCCATCTCAGTCGGCCTTCGCAGCGCCGCCGGCCACGCTCACGCGCGCGCCGTCGCGGACCTTGGCCGCGTCCAGCACCACCGCCTCGCCCGGCTTGAGCCCCGAGGCGATGCGGCGGTCGGCGTCGCGCACCTCCGCCAGCGTCACCGCGCGCGCGCGCGCCACGCCGTCGGCGACCACGAACACGGTGCCGCGCGCGGCCTTGGCGGCGTCCTTCGCGGCCGTGCCCTCCGGCAGCACGATCGCGCGCGACGGCACCCACGCGCCGGTGGGCTTGGGCGCGTTAGCCGCCGCCTTCTCGAGGAAGCTCACGCGCACGCCCATGTCGGGGACGATGCGCGGGTCCTTCTGCCCGAGCGCGATGCGCACCTTGACGGTCGCCTTGGTGCGGTCGGCGGTGGGGATGATGGCGATGACGCTGCCGGGGATGCGCCAGTCGGGATACGCGTTGAGCACGGCCTCGACCGGCATCGACGGCTGCACGCGGCCGATGTACGCCTCGTTGACGTCGACCTGCACCTCCAGCGAATCCATGTCGACGATGGTGCCGATGCCGGTGCGGGTGAAGCCGCCGCCGGCGCTGATCGGCGAGACGATCTCGCCAGGCTGCGCGGCCTTGGCGGTGACCACGCCGTCGAACGGCGCGCGCACCACGGTGTTGTCGACGCTGATGGACGCCACGCTCAGCTGGCGGTCGGCGACGTCGGCGTTGCGTCGCACGCTCACCAGCTGCGCGCGCAGGGCGTCGCGCTGGGCGATGGCCTGGTCGAGTTGCGCACGCGAGACCAGCTTCTGCCGCGCGAGCGGCGCGAGCCGGCCGACGTTCGCCTCGGCCTCGCGCAGCTGCGCGGACACCTGCGCGGCCTGGCTGCGCGCGGCGCCGACCTGCGCGGACGCCAGTGCGCGCTGCGCGTCGGCGTCGATGGGATCGAGGGTGGCGAGGACCTCGCCGGCGCGCACGCGCTGGCCTTCCTCGATGCGCACCTCGCGCACCTTGCCGGTGACCTTGCTGGACACCGTGGCGATGCGCCGCGCGACGATGTAGCCCGACGCATCGAGCACCGACGCGTTGGCGGGATCGGCGGCATCGAGCGCCTGCGCGGTCTCGACCGGCACCGGGCGGCGCATGCCCATCACCACCACGGCGATGGCCACCAGCGCAAGCGCGCCGACGATCCACGGCCAGCGCCTGCGCTTGGCCTTGCGCTTGCCGGGCGTGCGTTCGATGCGCAGTTGCTGCAGGGCGTCGGTTTCGGCGGGCATGTGCGGGCGGGCGTCGGGAGTCGAACAGGTAGTGTGCCGTGGAAGCGCGTCGCGCGCAGGTGTCGGTGGCTGGGCGCGCGCGCAGGCCGTTGCGGATACGCCGGCGGCGATCGGGCGGATGCGTGTGATGCATCACTAGCGTCGCCCCTGCGCACGCAGGGGCCCAGCGCCTTTCGCCCGTGCATCCCGGCGTGCATTGCGCGCGGAGTGCCACCGCGACATGCCAAGTCACTGAGCCCCTGCGTGCGCAGGGGCGACGGGGCGTGGTGGCCGTGACGCGCACCGCGCCAATCCCCAGACAATCCCCAAAAAAGAACAGGCGCCCTGGGGCGCCTGCACGTCGATCCCGATGGCGGACCGGCTCAATCCGCCCACAACCCCGGCGACTTCGCGTCCGGCAGCACCCGCGCGGAGAGCTGGCGGTCGCTGTTCAACAGGCGCACCGCGTCGGCCAGGATCGCCGCCGATTCGCGCAGCAGCGGATCGGGACGCTCCTCGGCACGCTTCTCGCGCGCGGCCTCGGCGGCGATGTTGCGCTCGCTGGCCTGCAGGCCGTCGTCGGCGCCGTCGTCGTCCAGCGGGTCGGCGCTCAGGCCCAGCGCCTTGCGCTCGGCGATGCGCGCCAGGCGTCGTGCCTCGTTGCGGTCGCGCTCGGCGCGGCGCTCGGCCTCGTTGAGCGAGATGGTCTTCTTGGCCCGCTCGGCGCGGAACTGCGCGACGTCTTCCTTCCACCACTGGAACTCGCGGTCGGCGCGCACGCGCGCGTCGTGGCGGGCGTCCAGCTGCGGCAGTAGCGGCGCGAAGTTGCCGTAGCGCACGTGCTCGACCGCGTCGATGCGCGTCCACGGCAGCGCGTTGTCGTAGGTGCTCTCGCCGAATTCGGTGGCGTCCACCGACACCGGGAAGGCGATGTCCGGCACGATGCCGCGGTGCTGGGTGGAGCTGCCCTCCACGCGGAAGAACTGCGCGATGGTCATCTTGACCTGGCCGAAGCGCGCGCCCTCGCGCGCGGGCCAGCGGTCGAGGTCGGCCATGTTCTGCACGGTGCCCTTGCCGAAGGTGGTCTCGCCGATCACCAGGCCGCGGCCGTAGTCCTGCATCGCGCCGGCGAAGATCTCCGACGCCGACGCCGAGCCGCGGTTGATCAGCACCGCCAGCGGGCCGTCCCAGGCCACCCCGGGCTGCTCGTCGCCGTTGACGGTGACCCGACCGCCGGACTCGCGCACCTGCACGACCGGCCCGCGGTCGATGAACAGGCCCGACAGCTCGACCGCCTCGTCCAGCGAGCCGCCGCCGTTGTTGCGCAGATCCAGCACCACGCCGTCGGCCTTCATCGCGCGCAGCTCGCCCAGCAGGCGGGCGACGTCGCGTGTCGCCGAGGCGTAGTCCTCACGCCGCTGCCGGCGCGCCTCGAAGTCCTGGTAGAAGCCGGGCAGCTTGATCACGCCGATCTTCTTGGCCGGGCCGGTGGCATCGGCCGGGACGTCGATGACCTTCAGCTTGGCGGCCTGGTCCTCCAGACGGATGCGGTCGCGCACCAGCACCACGCGCTCGGGGCGCGCGTCCACCGGCGCCTCGGCGGCGATCACGTCCAGCCGCACCTGCGTGCCCTTGGCGCCGCGGATCTTGGCCACCACGTCGTCGATCCGCCAGCCGATCACGTCCTCCATCGCGCCGGACGCGCCCTGCCCCACCGCGACGATGCGGTCGCCCGGGGTGAGCTTGCCCGATCGCGACGCCGGGCCGCCGGGGACGATCTCGCGGATCGCCACCATGTCGTCCTGGCGCTGCAGCACCGCGCCGATGCCCTCCAGCGAGAGCGACATCGTCATGTTGAAGTTGTCGGCCGTGCGCGGGGTGAAGTAGTCGGTGTGCGGGTCGATCGCGTTGGCGTACGCGTTGAGGAACATCTGGAAGACGTCCTCGCCCTTGAGGTCGGTGATCGACGTGCCGAGGTTGGCGTAGCGCCGGTCAAGCGTCCTGCGGATGTCCTCGGGCTTCTTGCCGGCCAGCTTCAGGCGCAGCCAGTCGTTGCGAACCGACTGCGTCCACAGCGCGTCGAGCGCCTTCGCGTCGGCCGCCCACGGCACGTCCTCGCGGTCGTAGCGGAATTCCTCGTCGGCGGTGAAATCGAAGGCATCGGCCTTGAGCAGGCCGCGCGCGAACGCGATGCGCTCGCCCACGCGCGCGCGGTAGACGTCGAAGATGGTGTAGGCCGGGTGCAGCTGGCCGTCCTTGATCGCCTCGTCGAGCGCCGCGCGATAGCGCTCGAAGCCGGCCACGTCGGCGGCGGTGAAGAACTGCCGGCCGGCGTCGAGCGACTCGAGGTAGCCCTCGAGCACCTGCGCGGAAAGCGCGTCGTCGAGCGCCTGCGGGCGGTAGGCGTAGCGGCTGTTGGACAGCAGGCCGTACACCAGCCGCGCCGCGGTGGCCTGGTCGGCGGTCGGGGCCAGCGAGCCCACCGGGCGCGCCACCGGGACCGGGTCGCCCTTGAGCAGCACGGGGTCGGCCTCGCGCGGGGCGACCTGCGACTGCGCGAGCAGCGCCAGCGGGGCGGTGAGCAGGAGGGCGAGCAGCGTGGTGGTCTTGGCGTTCATCCGGTGTCCCGCGCCGCGCAGGCGGCGGTGTGCGTCGAGGTGGGCGTGTCTGGGGCGGGCAGCGTGGGCGGGCGTGCGGATACATCGTGCTGCGGGGCTCGGACCGCCCCACAGTGCCGAAAGTTGCAGCGGGTGTCATCGCCGCGGACGTGCATTCGGGCACGGTTCGGCGCGACGGTGCGTTCCGCGGCGGCCCGGCACCGACCGATGGTGCGGCCGCCGGGACGAACGCGCGGTGACCGGCCCGGCCGGGCCGCCAGCGCGGGTCAGGCGGCGGACACGACGCCGGCGTCGATGGCCGAGCGGTCGGCGTGGTAGCTCGAACGCACCAGCGGGCCGGAGGCGACGTGGGCGAACCCCAGCGCGGTGCCGAACGCCTCGATCGCGGCGAATTCCTCCGGCGTCCAGTAGCGCATCACCGGATGGTGGTGCGGCGAAGGCTGCAGGTACTGGCCGATGGTGACCATGTCCACGTCGTGGGCGCGCAGGTCGCGCAGCGTGCCGTGCACCTGCTCGAGGGTCTCGCCCAGGCCCAGCATGATCCCGCTCTTGGTGGCCACGTACGGGTGCTGCGCCTTGAACTTCTGCAGCAGGGTCAGCGACCACTGGTAGTCGGCGCCGGGGCGGACGTTTCGGTACAGGTCCGGCACGGTCTCGACGTTGTGGTTGAACACGTCGGGCGGACAGGTGGCCAGGATCTCCAGCGCGCGCTCCATGCGGCCCTTGCCGCGGAAGTCCGGCGTCAGGACCTCGATCTTCGTGCGCGGGCTGTGGATGCGGATCTGCCCGATGCAGTCGGCGAAGTGCTGCGCGCCGCCGTCACGCAAATCGTCGCGGTCAACGCTGGTGACCACGACGTACTTCAGGCCCATGTCGGCGACCGTGCGCGCCAGGGTCAGCGGTTCGGACGCATCCGGCGGCTTCGGGCGGCCGTGGGCGACATCGCAGAAGCTGCAGCGGCGCGTGCACACCTCGCCGAGGATCATGAAGGTCGCGGTGCCGTGGCTGAAGCACTCGTGGATGTTCGGGCAGCTGGCTTCCTCGCAGACCGTCACCAGGCGGTTCTCGCGCAGCCTGGCCTTGAGCGCCTGCACCGAGTTGCCCGACGGGATCCGCACGCGGATCCACGACGGCTTGCGCAGCACCGGCGCATCGGCGAACTGCACCGGCGAGCGCGCGATCTTGTCGCCGGCGACCTGCTTGGCGCCGGGTTCCAGGGTCGCGGGCGCGGAGTCGAGGACGGCGAGCGGGATGGTGCGGGTGGCCATGGCGCGATTGTAGGGCGCGCGCGCGCGTCGGCCGCCATGGGATCCCGCTTCGGCGCGTAACGTCCGGCCCGTGCATAGGGTGGGCCTTGGCCCACCACGGATGGCCCACCGCGATGGTGACGGTGGGCCGAGGCCCACCCTATGGGTCGACGAGCTCCGGCGGCGGCTCGGCGACCGGGTCGAACCACAGGCCGAACTGCGCGGCGAACGCCTCCAGCAGCACCGGCTTGACCGCGTCCACGCCCGACGGCCCGCCGAGGTCGGCCACGCTGGTCACCTGCAGGCCCGCGTACCCGCACGGGTTGATCCGGCCGAAGGGCTCGAGGTCCATCGCGATGTTGAAGGCCAGCCCGTGGAAGGTGCAGCCGCGGCGCACGCGGATGCCGAGCGCGGCGACCTTGGCGCCGGCCACGTACACGCCGGGCGCGCCGTCGCGGCGCGCGCCCTCGATGTTCCAGTGCGCCAGCGTGTCGATGACCACCTGCTCGATGCGCTCGACGTACTCGCGCACGCCGACCTTCAGGCGCTTGAGGTCCAGCAGCGGGTACAGCACCAGCTGCCCGGGCCCGTGGTAGGTGACCTGCCCGCCACGGTCGACGTGCAGCACCGGGATCGCGCCTGGCACCAGCACGTGCTCGTCGCGACCGGCCTGGCCGAGGGTGAACACCGGGTCGTGCTCGACCAGCCAGGCCTCGTCGAGCGTGGTGGCGTCGCGCGCGTCGGTAAAGGCCTGCATCGCCCGCCACACCGGCTCGTAGGGCCGCCGCCCGAGGTCGCGCAGGCAGGCGGTATGCGCATGCTCGGGACGCACGCGGTCGCACGTGCCGATCACCGCACCCACCTCAGAGCGTCCACTTCACCTCGGGGTGGTCGCGCAGCACCTGGTGGGCGCGGTCGTGCTCCTCGCGGCTGGCCGCGCGGAAGCGGATGCGAACGGACACGTACTTGCCGGTGGACGAGGCGGTCCAGGTGATCGACTCGTGCTCGACTTGGATGCCCGCATCCATCAGCAGCCGCGGAAGCTCGCGCTCCAGCCCGGCATCGGCCGGACCCATCGCGCTCAGTTCGAAGGTGCCGGGGAACTGGTAGCCGTGGTCGGGGTGGGCGGGGGTCAGGTCCATGCCCTGATTATCACCACGCCGGCGACCGGCCGATCAACGTTCGCCGCGTGCCGATCCCAGCTGCGACTGCACCGCGTCGCGCGCGGCCTCGCGCTGGGCAGCGGTGGTGCAGACCTGCTTGGCCCGGTTGGACCCCAGCGGCTTCTCCATCCGGCAACGCATGCCGTCGTCGACGGCTTTCGCCTTGGCGGAGGTGGCAGCGGGTTTCGCGGTTTCGACGCTGGCAGGCGCGGCCAACGGGGAATCCACGGCGTCGGTCGCGCCGCTCGCGAGCAGGGCGGCGAGCAGGAAGGCAATCGGGGTCATCGGGAGGTCGTACCGGTCGGGCTTGCGAGGATGGGGCGGCACGGCCGCGCGCGACCGTGCCGGCGGTCATGGAAGGCTGCCGCGCGGGCAGCCTTCCATGAAGCCTTCAGCGCGCCAGCTGCAGCAGGCTCGACGACACCCAGCCCTTGTTGCCGAGCTCGTCCTCGACTTCCCACATCATCCCGTCCTTGGTGCCGGTGGGGTACAGCATCATGCCGACGTCGAGGTCGCGCACGGGCTTGCCGGTGCCCTTGGGGTTGGACAGCAGGCGGCCGGGCTTGGCCACGCTGACGGCCTGCGAGCCGGCGGCGGCGGAGGCGTCGGCGGGCAGGCCGCCGAGCTCGGTGACCAGCTGCGTGTAGGCCTGCAGGTAGGCCATGGTGATCACCTGGCCGATCTCGGTGTTGGCGTAGCCGCCCACGCCCGCGCCGCCCAGCGCGCCGCCGAAGAACGCGCCCGCGCCACCCCAGCCGATGTCGGTCTTCTTGGCGGAGCCCTCGGTCATCGCGACCTGTTCTGAGGAGCGCACGTCGGTGACGGTGAGCACCACGTCGGCGGTCTTCTTCTTGAAGTTGAGGCCGCCGATCAGCGCACCCGCGCCACCGCCGATCAGCCCGCCGAGCAGGCCCGCGACCGCACTGCCGCCGGCGTCGCTGTTGGTGCTGATGAGGTCGGGGACCATTACGTAATCGGCCGCCTTGATCTGGCCCTTGCCGATGTTGGAGCGGCCGCGCAGCTCGCCGCCGGCGGCGAGCTCGCGCTCGCGCATCGCCGCGTCCATGCCGGCGCCGCGGTCGACGAGGGTGAAGCACTTGGACTTGTTGACGAACACCTTGATCAGCTTGCTCGGGGCCGGCAGCTGCTGGCCGGTCCACCAGTTGGTGGCGTCCTCCGGCTCGATGACCGAGATGCTGCCCAGCTTCTTCGTGCAGACCGGGATCTCCTGCATCTGCTTCTTCTTGATGTCCTGCGCGCTGGCGCGTTGCGCCTGCGCGGGCGTGGCGGCCTGCATCGCGAACATGCCGACGGCCAGCGCGCCTGCGAGCGCGCGCGGATCAAACGACTTCATTGCCTTTCCCCTTGCGGATCGTCCATGGGTCGACACGCACCGCGTGCCGGCCGGCGGCCACCCTGGCGCCGGCGCGCGCATCCTAGGGGGTCGCGGGCCTCAGGTCGACTGCCACCACATCAGCAGCGCGTGCCACAGCCGCTTGAAGAAGCCGGCGCGCTCGATGGCCTGGGCCGCCACCAGCGGCCGTTGCGCCACGACCTTGCCGTCGAGCATCACCCGCACGCTGCCGATCGCCTGGCCCTTCTCGATGGGCGCCACCAGGGTGGCGGGCACGTCCATCACCGGCTTGAGACGCGCATAGCGGCCGCGCGGGAGGGTCACCAGCAGCGGCTGGGCGACGCCCAGTTCCACCACGTCGGTGGCGCCCTTCCAGACCTTGTGGGTGGCGATCGCCTTGCCGGGCGCGTACAGCGCGTGCGTCTCGAAGAAGCGGAAGCCCCAGTTGAGCAGCGCCTGGCTGTCGGTGGCGCGCTGCGCCTCGCTGGTCGAGCCCATGACCACCGAGATCAGCCGCTGGTCGCCGCGCCGGGCGCTCGCCATCAGGCAGTAGCCGGCCCCGGAGGTATGCCCGGTCTTGATGCCGTCGACCGACTGGTCGCGCCACAGCAGCAGGTTTCGGTTGGGCTGGGTGATCGGCCCGACGGTGAACTCCTTGATGGAGTTGTACGAATAGGCCTTGGGGAAATCGCGGATCAGCGCGCGACCCAGGATCGCCAGGTCGCGCGCGGTCGACACGTGCCCCTCGGCCGGCAGGCCGTGCGGGTTGACGAAGTGCGAGTTCTTCATGCCGATGCGCTTGGCGTACATGTTCATCAGCGCGGCGAACGACTCGGTGCTGCCGGCGACATGCTCGGCCAGCGCGATGGCGGCGTCGTTGCCCGACTGCACCACCATGCCCTTCTCCATCTGCACCAGCGGCGCGGTCTTGTTGACCTCGAAGCCCGAGTAGCTGCCGTCGGTGCCTGCGCCGCCGGAGCGCCAGGCGTTCTCGCTCATCATCACCGGGTCGGTTTCCTTGACCTTGCCGCCGGCCATCTCGGCGGCGATGACGTAGCTGGTCATGACCTTGGTGATCGACGCGGGCTCGAGCGGCGTGTCGATGTTCTCGCCGGCCAGCAACTCGCCGCTGGCGGCATCCATCAGCAGCCACGCGGTGCCCACCGGCTTGGGCGGCGGCGGCACCGGCAGCGCGTCGGACAGCGCGGCGGGTGCCGCGGGCGCGGAGGCCGGTGCCTGCGCGAGCGCGAAGCCGGCGGCCAGGGTGGCGGCCAGGGACAGCAGGAACGCGAAACGGGACGTACGGGTCATGCAGCAGGGCTCCGGGCCGCGGCGCGGCCGGTGGATCGTCGGGAAGGGATCAGTCGAGGACGCGGCGCGGCGGGCCGAAGCCCAGGCCGGCCAGGCGCGAGGCCAGCGCATCGATGCCGGCGTCCGCGGTGGTGAGGCGCAGGCGCCAGACCGGGCGGCCGGCGGACTGGCCCTGCTCCACGCGCGCGCCGCCGATGCCCGCGCCGTGCAGCAGCGCGAGCGCACGATGCGCGTTCTCGGGCGCGCCGAACGCGGCCACCTGCAGCGTCACGGCGCGATGCGCGACCGACGCGGGGGAAGGCAACCGTGGCGCGATCGAAGAGGCGTGCGAAGAACTGGCGCCGGCATGCGCGACGGCGGTTGCTTCGAGCACGCTGCCCGCGGACGGCAGCGTGTCGATCGACACGGTCGACACCGTGGTCGATGCAGACGCGGATGCACCCGGCGCGGACGCCGCGGCTGCGGCCAGCGGCCGTCCCGTCGCCACCCGCAGCCGACGCTCGCGCATCCATGCATCGAACTCGTCGGCGCGCATGGTGCGGCCGTCGCGCTGCATGTCGAAGCGATGCTCGCCAGCCGGCGGCTGCGCGGATGCGGCCGCGTGCGCCGGCGGCAACGGTTCGACGGCGACCGGCGCGACGGCAGCGGTCGCGATCGTCGCGGGCGCCTGCATCGACGTCGCCGCGGCGACGCCCGGCGTGGGCGCCGCCGAGCCGGCCAGCACCGGCACGTCGCCCGGCTGCAGCGCGCGCACTTCCACGCGGCCGGTGCCGCGGCGGGTGATGCCCAGCCGCGCGGCCGCCGCGAACGACAGGTCGACCAGGCGCCCCTCGTGGAACGGGCCGCGGTCGTTGACGCGCACCACCACCGACGTGCCGTTCTCGAGGTTGGTCACCCGCGCGAAGCTCGGCAGCGGCAGCGAGCGGTGCGCGGCGGTGAAGGCGTACATGTCGTACACCTCGAGGTTGGAGGTGCGGCGGCCATGGAACTTGTTGCCGTAGAACGAGGCGATGCCCTGCTCGACGTACCCGCGCGTGTCGTCCATCACCGCGTACTGGCGGCCGAGCACGGTGTACGGGCTGCGGTTGCCGTGCCGCGAGCGCGGCAGCGCGACGACGTCGGGCTCTGGGATCAGGTGCACGTCGTGCAGCTCGGCCGGCGCGCTGTCGCGGATGTGCGGCGCGTAGAGCCCACCGGCGACGTAATCACCGCGCTTGGACAGGTCTTCCTGCGCGGGCGCGTACGGCGAGATGCGGCGCTGCGGTGCGGACTGCGCGGGCGGGGCGCTCGCCGTCGCGGTGGGCGCGGCCGGCTTTTTCGGTGCGCTCGTGCATGCGGCGAGCGTGGCCACCACGGCCAGCGCGGCAAGCCCGCGGGTCATGCGTCGCCGCGGCCGGCGATGGCCTCGGACAACTGGTGCACGGCCATCGCGTAGTGCTTGGAGATGTTGTAGCGGGTGATCGCGTAGAAGTTGTTGAAACCCAGCCAGTGCTCGGGTCCGTTCGCGCCGTCGAGGTTGATGGGCACCGCGGTGGCGCCCGTGGGCACCGCCGACAGCGGCCGGTAGCCGCGCGCGGCGAGTGCTTCGAGCGTGTGCACCGCCTCCAGCGACGTGGGCTCGAACGGCGCGTTGGCGCCATCGAGGTTGGCGCGCACGACGACCGGTCCGCCCGGCTTCCAGCCGCCGCGGCCGAGGAAGTAGTTGGCGATCGAGGCGAACACGTCGTCGGTGCTGTTGAACAGGTCGCGGCGTCCGTCGCCGTCGCCGTCCACCGCGTACTGGCGGTAGCTCGACGGCATGAACTGGCCCCAGCCCATCGCGCCGGCGTAGCTGCCGGTGAGGGTGGCGATCGGCAGGCCGGCTTCCTTCTCGAGCGCGAACAGCTGCGCCAGTTCGTCGCGGAAGAACGCCTCGCGGCGGTTTTCGCGCTCGGCTTTCGCCGGGTCGCCGGTGCGCGGGTAGGCGAACGCCAGCGTGTAGAGCGCATCGACCACGTTGAAGCTGCCGGTGTTGGCGCCGTAGTTGGTCTCCACCCCGATGATCGCCACGATCAGCTCGGCCGGCACGCCGGTGCGCGCCTCGACACGGGACAACGCGTCGCGGTGGCGCGCGAGGAACGCGCGGCCGCCGTCGATGCGCGCGCGGGTCATGAAGATCGGCCGGTAGTCGCGCCACGGCTTGGCTTCGGCCGGGCGCGCCATCGCGTTGACGATCGATTCGCGCACCTGCGCGCCCGCGAGCACGCGCTCGATGTGCGCCGGGTCGATGCCGAAGCGCGCGGCGGTGTCGCGCACGAACTGCGGGCGCGCGATCGCGATCGGCTGGGGCACGTGCGCGGGCGGCAGCGGATCGCTGGCCGGGCGCGCCGGCGCCGGCGCGGGCGCCTGGGCCTGCGGCGCGGGTGGCGGCGCCTGGGTGGCGCAGGCGGCGACCAGCACCACCGACGCGGCGCACATCGCGATCTGCGCGGCGACGCGCGCGACGCTGCGCGCGGGCATGGACATCGTGGAAGTCATCGTCGATCCGGTGCGGCGGACGGGCCGGAGGGTAGCACGCGCCTCGCGCGCATCTCGGCTGTTTTCATGCTGTTTTCCGCCAGTTCACGCATGTCGAGGCATGCGGTGGTCAGCACTCAGCGCACGTGCACCGGCCGGTGCGCGCGCACCGCCATCACCACGCCAAGCCCCGCCAGCAGCGACACCGCCGAGGTGCCGCCGTAGCTCAGCAGCGGCATCGGCACGCCGACCACGGGCAGCAAGCCCGCGATCATCCCGCCGTTGACGATCACGTACACGCAGAACGCCAGTCCCAGCGCGCCGGCGACCAGCCGCGAGTACCCGTCGCGCGCCTCGGACGCGATCCACAGGCAGCGGCCGATCACGAACAGGTACAACGCGAGCGTGGCGACCACGCCGAGCCAGCCGAACTCCTCGCTGAGCACTGCGAAGATGAAGTCGGTGGTGTGCTCGGGGATGTAGTCCAGGTGCGCCTGCGTGCCCGCGCCCCAGCCCTTGCCCGTCAAGCCGCCCGCGCCGATCGCGATCTTCGACTGGATGATGTTCCAGCCCGTCCCCAGCGGATCCGATTCGGGGTCGAGGAAGGTGAGCACGCGCTGCTTCTGGTACTCCTTGAACACGAAGAACCACGCGATCGGCGCCGCGGCCGCCGCGCCACCGATGCCGGCGGCGAACCACCACCAGCTCAGGCCCGACAGGTACAGCGCGAACGCGCCGCTGGAGGCGACCAGCATCGCGGTGCCGAAATCCGGCTGCAGCAGGATCAGGCCCGTCGGCACCGCGACCAGCCCCGCGGCCGCCAGCACCACCGGCACCCGCGGCGGCAGCGGGCGGCGGTTGAGGTACCACGCCACCATCATCGGCAGGCTGAGCTTGAGCAGTTCGGCCGGCTGGAAATAGAACACGCCCAGGTCCAGCCAGTGGTTGCCGTGCTTGCCGTCGCCGAGGAACAGCACCAGCACCAGCGGCAGCAGCGACGCGCCGAACACCCACGGGGACCAGTTGCGCAGCTGGTTGGGCGAGAGCCGCGAGATGCCCCACATCGCGGCCAGCCCGACCGCGAAGCGCGCGGCCTGCGCGGTCACCAGCCGCTCGCTGCCGCTGGCCGCGCTCGACAGCACCGCCAGCCCGATCGCCATCAGTGCCAGCAGCGCGGCCAGCAGTGGCCAGTCGAGCGTGCGCAGGACGCGCAGCAGCATCTCGCCCAGCCAGCGCAGGATGGTCTTCATCGGCGCGCGGCGGCCGCTGCGCCCGCATCGGCGCGTGGCCCGGCCGCCGGCGGACGCATCGTCGCCGCGCGGGCCTGCTGCGCCGCCTCCAGCGCCTGCGCCCGCGCGGTGAACGCGCGTGCCTCGGCAATTGCCTGGGCGCGGGCGGGATCCATCGACGCGACCATCTCGGACACCGGGCCGCGATGGCGCTTGTCCGGCGGCAGCGGCTCGGGCATCACCCCGCGCAGCCATGCATCGAACACCTTGCGCGCGATCGGCGCGGCGGTGCTGCCGCCGTAGCCGCCATGCTCGACCGAGACGGCCAGCGCGATGGTCGGGTTGTCGGCCGGCGCGTATCCCACGAACAACGCCTGGTGGCGCAGGTGGTAGGGCAGCTTGCGTGGATCGAAGCTGGCGCTGCCGCGGCGGCTGATCTTCTGCGCGGTGCCGGTCTTGCCGGCGATCAGGTAGTCGATGCCGCGCGCCATCGCAGCGCCGGTGCCGCCGCCGTGCACGGTGTCGACCATCCCCAGCTGCACCGCCTGCAGGTTCTTGGCGTTGTCGGTGATGCGCGTCGGCGCGGCGTGCGCGATCGGCGTCCACGGCGCGCCGTAGCCGTCGCGGCGCGCGCTGGCCAGGTGCAGCGGGTGCAGGTCGCCGCCGTTGGCGATCGCCGCGGTGCTGCGCGCGAGCTGCAGGGTGGTGGCGATCCAGTAACCCTGGCCGATGCCCGCGTTCACCGTCTCGCCGGCGTACCACGGCTCGCGGCTGACGGTGGCCTTCCATTGCGGCGAGGGCACGATGCCCTCGCGTTCGCCGAGCAGGTCGATGCCGGTGCGCTGGCCGAACCCGTACTTGGCCATGTACGCATCGAAGCGCTCGATGCCCATCTCGTAGGCGAGCTTGTAGTAGTAGAAGTTCACCGACGCGCTGATCGACTTGCGCAGGTCCGTCCAGCCCGCGCCGCCGTGCGCGTCGCGCCAGCCGCGGCGCTGGCCGGGGATGTAGAACGTGCCGGTGGAGAACACCGCCGATTCCGGCGTGCGCAGGCCGCTGTCGAGCCCGGCCAGCGCGATCACCGGCTTGACCGTGGAGCCGGGCGGCCCGCCGCCGAGCACGTTGCGGTTGAACAGCGGGCGCGATGGCGCGCCGCTGAGGGCCTGGTAGTCCGCGTGCGAGATGCCGTTGACGAACAGGTTCGCGTCGTAGGACGGCAGGCTGACCATGCCGAGCACCGCGCCGGTGCGCGGGTCGACCGCGACGGCCGCGCCGTCGAGCTCGCCGAACGCATCGACCATCGCCTGCTGCAGGTCGAGGTCGATCGACAGCCGCAGGTCGGCGCCCGGCACCGCCGGCACGCGGCCCGCGTGGCCCATCGCGCGCCCGTCGACGTTCGTCTCGATCTTCTCGAAGCCGATCGTCCCGCGCAGCGCCTCCTCGTAGCTGCGCTCGATGCCGGTCTTGCCGATGTGCGTGAGCGCGGCGAAGCCGGGGCCGAGCGCGGCCTTGTCCTTCTCATCCACGCGGCCGACGTAGCCGATCACGTGCGCGAGCAATTCGCCGTGGGGATACCGGCGGTTGAGGTAACTCACCAGTTCCACGCCGGGATAGCGCCAGCGGTCGACGGCGAAGCGCGCGACCTCGTCCTCGGAGAGGCGCAGCTTGAGCGTGACCGGGCGGAAGCCGGGCGTGGACCCGTACGCGGCGCGGAAGCGCGCCTCGTCCTCGGGCGACAGGCCGACCGTGCGCGCCAGCGCCGGCAGCCAGGCGTCGACGTCGCCGGCGATGTCGCCGGTGACGTCCAGCCGCCACGCCGGCACGTTGTCGGCGAGGATGCGGCCCTTGCGGTCGAGGATCAGCCCGCGGCCGGGCACCACCGGCTGCAGCTTGATGCGGTTGGCTTCCGAGCGCAGCGCGTAGTCGTCGTGCTGCAGCACCTGCAGGTTGAAGTAGCCCGCGGCCAGTCCCGACAGCGCCACCAGCACGCCGCCGAACGCGATGCCCGCACGCACGCGGAACTGCGCGGCCTCGGCACGCAGGTTCTTGAGCACGCGGCGGCTGGAGGGGCGCGGCAGGCGCATGGGCACCTCAGGCGCGCCGCAGGCGCAGGCGCAGCGCGTCCAGCGCGAGGAACAGCACCGGCCACGCCGCCATGCCGATCACCGGCGACAGCCACGCCACCGGCGGCGGACCGCCCAGGCCCAGTGCGACGTGCACGGCGCTGGCGACCACGCGGTCGTTGAGCAGGATCGCGCCGATCGCGGCGGACTGCTGCCACAGCGGGAAGAACCGCAGGCGTGCGCGGAAGCGCTGCAGGATGAAGGCCAGCACCACCATGCGCAGCGCCTGTTCGCCGAGCAGGCCGCCCACGCAGAGGTCGGCGATGAGCCCGATCACGAACGCGGCGCCCAGGCCCACGCGCTCGGGCGTCTCGATCACCCAGTACGCGACCACCAGCGCCATCCACGCGGGGCGCGCGGGGGCCAGTGCCGGCGGCAGCGGCAGCAGCATCAGCACCAGCGCCATCAGCACGGTGGCCGGCAGCAGCCAGGCGGGCGGACGGCGGATCATCGGGGTCCCCCGGCGGGCGGCGGCGCAGGCGGACGGGCAAGGGGCGGCGTCGCGGACGGCGTCTCTGCCTGCGCGGCGGCGGCGGGGGGCGGCAGCGCGGGCTGTGCGGATGCGTCGACGGTGGCGGGTGGCGGCGTGCCCACGTTCGCGGCGGCCGCTCCCGGGGCCCTCGGCGCCGGCGCACCCGAGCGCAGCAGCAGCACCTCGCGCCCGCGGTCGAACTGCGCGGCCGGGCGCACGCTGCCGACCAGGAACGCGCGGCTGTCGTCGGGCGCCAGCGCGGTGATCGTGCCCACCGCGAACCCCGCGGCGAAACGCCCGCCGAGCCCCGAGGTCACCAGCGCATCGCCCACCCGCACGTCGCTGGAGGTCGGCACCGTCGGCAGCCGCAGCGCGTCGTTGCGGCCGTCGCCGTAGGCGACCAGGCGCACGCCGCTGCGCGCGACGGTGACCGGCACCGCGTGCGAGGCATCGGTCAGCAGCAGCACCGTCGATTGCAGCGTGCCGGCATCGATCACCTGCCCCACCAGCCCGCCCGCGTCGAGCACGGTCTGGCCCACGCGCACGCCGTCGCCGCTGCCGGCGGCCAGCACCAGCCGCTGGCGGGTGGGGTCGAGGTCGACGTCGAGGATCGGCGCGAGCTGCACGTCGAGGCGGTCGCGCTGGGCGGCATCGAGCAGCGCGCGCAGCCGCAAGTTGTCGGCCGCGACGGTCTGCATGCGCGCCATGCGCGCCTGGTTGACCAGCAGCTCGCGGCGCAGGCGCGCGTTCTCGTCGGTGAGCTGGCCGAGCGTGCCGGCGTCGTCGGCCAGCCGCTCGACCATCCGCCCGGGCAGCCCCGCGACCAGCCGCACTGGCTGCATCAGCGCCTCGGCCTGCGTGCGCACCTGCCGCAGCCACCCACCGCGATGGTCGAGCACCACCAGCACCAGCGCCACGACCAGGTAGGCCAGGAGACGCAGCGTCTCGACGACTTCACCGGTACGGGCGGGCGGCAAGGGGCCGGCGTAGGGGGGCACGGGGGAAGGCCGAAAGCGGGAACGGGGAACAGGGAACGGGGAAGCGAAGGCAGTGCGTCAGCTGTACGGCAACGGGACGACATGCGCATGTCGAAGGGAGCGACGCTGACATCGCGGGGATCCCGCTTCCCCGTTCCCCGTTCCCCGTTCCCGCGTCTTCAACTACTCGGGCCTGAAGAACTCGTTGCCATGCATGTCCAGCAACTCCAGCGCGCGCCCGCCGCCGCGGGCCACGCAGGTCAGCGGGTCGTCGGCGACCTGCACGTGCAGGCCGGTTTCCTCGCTGATCAGGCGGTCCAGGTCGCGCAGCAGCGCACCGCCGCCGGTGAGCACGATGCCGCGCTCGGCGACGTCGGCGCACAGCTCGGGCGGGGTCTGCTCGAGGGCCAGGCGGATCGAGGCGACGATGCCGGCCAGCGGCTCGCGCAGCGCCTCGAGCACCTCGTTGCTGCCGATCTTGATCATCTTCGGCACGCCCTCGGCGAGGCTGCGGCCGGACACCTCGAGGGTGCGCACGTTCTCCTGCGGGTAGGCGCAGCCGATCTCGTGCTTGATGCGCTCGGCGGTGGCCTCGCCGATCAACGTGCCGTAGTGGCGGCGCACGTAGGCGATGATCGCCTCGTCGAAGCGGTCGCCACCGATGCGCACGGAGGCCGAGTACACGATGCCGTTGAGCGCGATGACCGCGACCTCGGTGGTGCCGCCGCCGATGTCGACCACCATCGAGCCGCGGGCTTCGGTCACCGGCATGCCGGCGCCGATCGCCGCTGCCATCGGCTCCTCGATCAGCGACACGTCGCGCGCGCCGGCTTCCAGCGCCGATTCCTTGATCGCGCGCTGCTCGACCTGGGTCGACCCGCACGGCACGCAGATCAGCACGCGCGGGCTCGGCTTCATGAAGCGCGAGCGGTGCACCTTGCGGATGAAGTGCTTGAGCATCTCTTCCGTGTAGGTGAAGTCGGCGATGACGCCGTCCTTCATCGGCCGGATGGTGGTGATGTTGCCGGGCGTGCGGCCGAGCATCTGCTTGGCCTCCGCGCCGACCGCGGCCACCGCCTTCTGCCCGCCGATCCGGTCCGAGCGCACCGCCACCACCGACGGTTCGTTGAGCACGATGCCCTGTCCGCGCACGTAGATCAGCGTGTTCGCCGTGCCCAGGTCGATCGACAGGTCGTTGGAGAACATGCCGCGGAACTTCTTGAACATCGCAGGGTGCCAGGCCGTGAACGGCGCGCGAAACGGGCACGTAGCCTAGCAACGCAAGCGCTTGAGCGGCAAGGAAAACCGCCCCTGCGCGTCCGCTTGTGGCGCGGGGAGTCAGCTTGGACGATTGCCGTCGCCGGCCGCGCGGCCCCGATGCGCGACGCGGGTCACGTGTCCCCCGGCCCGTCGCCCCTGCGCACGCAGGGGCCCGGTGTCGTTCCCTACGCAGGCCAACCCGGCCCGAAGGCGCTGGGCCCCTGCGTGCGCAGGGGCGAAGGCAATGGGGGTGGCGCGCTTGTCCCACCTCGATGCGACCCCGCGTCAGGCCCATCCCTTCCAGTACCCTACGCGCCCTCCGCGGCCCCCGGCCGCCCCTCCGGACGCGTTGCATGTCGGCCCTGATCTGCGGCTCGCTGGCCTACGACACCATCATGGTGTTCCAGGACCAGTTCAAGAACCACATCCTCCCGGACAAGGTGCACATCCTCAACGTGTCGTTCCTGGTGCCGCGCATGCGCCGCGAGTTCGGCGGATGCGCGGGCAACATCGCCTACAACCTCAAGCTCCTGGGCGGCGACCCGATCCCGATGGCCACCGTCGGCCAGGACTTCGGCCCGTACCGCGAGTACTTCGCCGAGCTGGGCATCAACCTCGACTACGTGCGCGAGATCCCCGAGCTGTTCACCCCGCAGGCGTTCATCACCACGGACCTCGACAACAACCAGATCACCGCCTTCCACCCGGGCGCGATGATGCGCAGCTACGAGAACCACGTGCGCGACGTGCCGGGCATCGACATCGGCATCGTCAGCCCCGACGGCTACGAGGGCATGATCCAGAACGCGCGCGAGTTCCGCGAGGCGGGCATCCCCTTCATCTTCGATCCCGGCCAGGCGATGCCGCTGTTCAACGGCGCCGAGCTGCGCGAGTTCATCGAGCAGGCCGACTACGTCACCGTCAACGACTACGAGTCCAACCTGCTGCAGGAGCGCACCGGCTGGGACGAGAAGGCGATCGTCTCGCGCGTCAAGGCCTACATCTGCACGCGCGGCCCGAAGGGCGCGGAGATCCACACGCAGGGCAAGACCTACGACATCCCGCCCGCGCACGAGCGCCGCGTCACCGATCCCACCGGCTGCGGCGACGCGTTCCGCGCGGGGCTGATCTTCGGCATCGGCAAGCAGCTCGACTGGATGACCATCGGCCGCATCGGCAACCTGATGGGCGCGCTGAAGGTCGAGCACCCCGGCACGCAGAACCAGCGCTTCGACCTCGACGAGTTCGCCGAGCAGTTCAAGCAGCAGTTCGGCTACGCGTTCTAGGCATCGAGCCCCGCACGCGCGGGGCCGCCTCCGTAGGGGCGCGCCTGCGCGCCTTGCCTCAGATCGCCATGCACCAACAGCAGGCGCGCGGGCGCGCCTCTACGGTTGCGCCCACTTCGGCAGCTTCGCTCTATCCAGCAACGTAGGCTGGGTTGGCTTCATCAACCCAGCACCCGCATTGCCGGAAGGCTGGGTTGATGAAGCCAACCCAGCCTACGGGTCACGCCATGTCGCCGTGTCCAGGCGCGCGGGCGCGCCTCTACGGTTGCGGCCACCTGGGCAGCTTCGCGGTGTCCAGCGCGCCGGTCTCGAACACCGCGGTGCGGGTGCCGCCGGCCTTGACCGGGAACGTGATCGACACGGATGCCTCCGACGCAGCCGCCTTGCGCCACAGCGCGAACTCGTCCTCGATGAACATGGCGATCGCCTCGTCGGTGTCCGGACGGCTGGCGGCCATGCGCGCGGGCGCGCCGTCGTCGACGGCGACCTCCACGCGGCAGCCTCCGTAGCAGTCGAAATCGCCGTCGGCCAGCACCAGGTACGCGCTGCGGCCCCAGTCCGGGTGGTCGCGGAAGATCAGGCGCACGCGGTCGGCGGGCTTGTCGCCGGTCTTGACCGGGTCGCGGCTGTAGATGCCGGCCGACAGCTGGGTGCCCTGCTTCACGGGCTGGCTCTGGTACGCCCACAACGCGGAGAGCCGGCGCTGCGTGCGCTCGGCGTCGGCCCTGTCGCGCGCCTGCGCATGGCGTTCGCGGATGCGCGCGGCGGCGGAGCTCTCGGGATGCTGAGCCAGCAGCACATCGCCCTGCGCGCGCGCAAGCGCGAAGTTGCCGACGTCGAACGCGGCATCGAACGCCTTGGCCGCCTCCTCGGCCTTGGCCTCGGCCTGCGCGGCCTGCGCCTGCGCGGCGCGCCTGCCGGCCTCGGGATCGGCCTGCTGGCACGCGGCCAGTGCGAAGGCCAACAGCAACGGGATCGTTCGGGTCATCGCGGCTTGCCTCGCAGGATCAGGGTGTCGAGCGCGGCGGCCACCGCGTCGGGCTGTTCCATCATCGCCATGTGGCCGCAGCCGTCCAATAGCACCTGCAGCGCGTGCGGCATGCGCTCGGCGTACAGCGCCATCGCGCTGGGATCGATCACGCGGTCCTGCCGGCACCACAGCAGCAGCGCGGGCTGCGCGATGCCGCCGGCGGCCTCGCCCGGCAGGAAGCGCTGCGCGCCGCGGCCGATGCCGTCCAGCACGGCCTGCTCGAAGCCGGCATCGCGCACGCGGCGCTCGATGTAGATGCGGTTGGCCGGCCACGGGATCGACGGCGCTGCGCGGCGGTCGTGGAACACGGTGGCCAGGTAGCGTTCCAGCGAGGCGGGATCGTGCACCGCGAACGGGTTGTCGCCGGCCAGAACCGCGCGCCCGAAGTCGTTGTCGGCGAAGTGCACGCCGGCGGCGTCGATCAGCGCCACGCGTGCGATGAGGTCGGGCCGCGCGGCCGCGACCAGCGCGGCGATGCCGCCGCCCATCGAATGGCCGACCAGCACCACCGTGCGGCCGTGGCGCTCGGGCAACGCGTCGATGAAGTCCGCCAGCCGCGCGGCCTGCGCGACGAACCCGTAGTCGGCCGCGTCGATGCGCTGCGAATCGCCCCAGCCGGCGAGGTCGGGCGCCACCAGCGCATATGCGCCATCCAGCGCATGCGCCAGCGGATACCAGTTCTCCTTGCTGCCGGTGAAGCCGTGCACGAGCACCAGCAGCGGCGCGGACGGGTCGCGCGCGGTGTCGTGCGCGTAGGTCCAGCGATGGTCGTCGACCACCAGCTCCGCCTGCGCCAGCCCCGCCGCGATGCGCTGGCGGGCGAAGTCGAGCTGGATCAGCCGGTATGGCTCGGATGCGATCCAAGCACCGACCGCCACGGTCGCCAGCGCGGCGGCGGCGATGCGCGTGGAGGTGCGCTTGAAGGCCGCCTTGCGGCGGGCCCGCTCGTCTTCGGCGACGGCCCCGGATGTCATCGGCCAAAGACCTCGTGATGCATGCCGAGGCCTGAAGCCCGAGTCGCAACGCACGCCGCGGATCGCACGGCGTTCGTTGCTGGCGCGATGGCGGCGATCGGCCTCAACCCGCCGTCGCCCCGGCCTTCGCCTTGGCGATCACCGCCTCGACCGAACCGGTGGTGATCGGGTGGTAGCCCGCGCGCGCCTTCGCGAACGTTTCTTCGGCGAGCTTCAGTCCCGCGGGCGTGGCGACCAGCGCCTCGTACGTCGGCATGATCAGCTTGCGCCGCCCCACGCGCGCGATGAACTCCGTGGCGGGCGCGTGCGCGGCGGTGTAGCCCGAGCGGATCGCCAGCGGATACCAGCGCTGCGCGACCTCGCCGTTGGCGGTGCCGTTGAACTTGAACGCGGCGTCCAGCGCGGCGAGCTGTTCGGGCTTGAGCGTGTCCGGCATGCCTTCGAGGAAGTGCACCCACTCCTGCGTGGTCCACTTCGACGTCAGCGCCGTCGCCGGCACCGAGCCCGCATCCAGCCATGCCTTGCGCGCGGCATCGACCGCATCGAAGCGCGCCGACACCGTCGCCGGCGCGGTGGTCGGGATGCCCGGCTCGTACAGCCACGCATCGAACTCGGCCAGCGTGACCTTGCCCGGGTGCTTGTCGAGCAGGTGGGCCTTCGCGTAGTCGCGGAACTGCGTGGTGTCGATCGACTGGAACGCGAAGTGGTCGAAGTACCCCTTCAGGAACGGGTCGAACACCTCGCGGCCAAACCTCTGCTCGAGGAACTGCAGGAACCACGCGCCCTTGGTGTAGACGGTGCCGGTGAGGTTGTCGTCCGGGTCCTTCAGCGCGCCGGGCTTGAGCGCCATCACCTGCAGCGCAGTGTTCTCGGCGGTGAACTCCTCCTTGAGGTTGTTGCGCTCGATGACGTTCTCCATGTCGGCGCGTTCCTTGCCGTACAGGTCCTCGATGATGCGGTTCTCGACGTAGCTGGTGAAGCCTTCGTTGAGCCACGCATCCTTCGCGGTCTTGAAGGTGACCAGGTTGCCCGACCAGCTGTGCGCCAGCTCGTGGGCGATCAGCGCGACCAGCGACTTGTCGCCGGTGATGACGGTGGGCGTGATGAACGACAGGCGCGGGTTCTCCATGCCGCCATACGGGAACGACGGCGGCAGCACCAGCATGTCGTAGCGGTCCCAGCGGTACGGGCCGTACAGGCGCTCGTTGGCGGCGATCATCTTCTCGGTGTCGGCGAACTCGCGCACCGACTTGTCGACCATCGCCGGCTCCGCCCATACGCCGCTGCGCGCGCTGATCGGCTTGAAGACGAGGTCACCGGCGGCGATCGCCAGCAGGTACGAGGGGATCGGCTGCGGCATCGTGAACGTGTAGTCGCCGTCGCGCGCGGCCTTGGGATCGTTGTCGGCGCTCATCAGCACCATCGCATCCGCAGGCGATGTCACGTGCGCGGTGTAGGTGAAGCGCACGATCGGCGTGTCCTGCAGCGGCACCCACGAGCGCGCATGGATCTGCTGGCTCTGGCTGAACATGAAGGGCTTGCCGCCCTGCGTCATCGCCGGCTCCAGCCACTGCAGGCCGGACGCCTTGGGCGAGGTCGTGTAGGTCACGCGGATGCGCTTGGGGCGCTCGGGCGCGGCGATGGTGAGCTTGGAACCGAGCAACGCATCGGCGGGATCCAGCGTGTGGATCAGGTCGCTCCACTTCCCATCGGCGCGCTCGCCAACGACCTTGGTGATGGTGAGGTCGCGCGTGTCGAGCACCAGGCGGCCGGCCTTGGGATCGGTCCAGTCCAGCGTGTAGGTCGCGGTGCCGGAGAGCGTCTTGGCGGTGAAGTCGAGCGCCAGCGCCAGCGCGAGGTCCTTGATGCGGACCTGGTCGGGTTCGGCGTACGAATGCTCGTCCATGCGCGTGGTGGTGGCGGGTGCCGCAGTCGCGGCCGGCGTGGCCGCGGGTTCAGCGGTGGCGGCCGGCGCGGTGTCGCGTGCGCAGGCGGAGGCGGCCAGCGCGGTGGCCATGGCAAGCACGAGGATCGAAGAGCGCATGGATGACGGGATCAACGGCGGGGCGCCGAGTCTAGCTCCGGGAGTGGCGACGATGGCTGTACCAACACCGCGCAATACACCACGCCGTCGCCCCTGCGCACGCAGGGGCCCAGTGACTTTCGCTATCTTGGATTTCAGAGGAAAGCCAAGGCGCTGGGCCCCTGCGTGCGCAGGGGCGACGGGAGGCTGGAGGCAGTCCTAGACCTTGTAGCCGGTATGGATCGCCACGATCCCCGCCGACAGGTTGCGCACGCTGGTTCGCGCGAAGCCGGCGGTGTCGAGCATCGCCTTCAATTCTTCCTGCGGCGGATGCCTGCGGATCGACTCGGCGAGGTAGCGATAGCTGCCGGCATCGCGCGCGAACAGCTGGCCGAGCCTGGGCAGGATGTTGAACGAGTGGAAATCGTAGATGGGCCGGAACCACTCGGCCGTGACCTGCGAGAACTCCAGCACGCGCGCCTGCCCGCCCATCTTCAGCACGCGGTGCATCTCGCGCAGCGCGGCGTCCTTGTCGGTGACGTTGCGCAGGCCGAACGCAATCGTGACCAGGTCGAAACTGCCATCCGGGAACGGCAGCGTCTCGGCGTTGCACTGCACGTACTCGAAGCCGGCGACCTTGCCCGCATCGAGCATGCGGTCGCGCCCCACGCGCAGCATGTCGCCGTTGATGTCGCCGAGCACGATGCGCCCCGTCGCGCCCACACGGGCCTGCAGCAGCCGCGCGATGTCGCCGGTGCCGCCGGCAAGGTCCAGCACCGCATCGCCCGGCTTGGCCTGGCAGGTGGCCACGAAGTAGCGCTTCCACGCCCGGTGGATCCCCAGGCTCATCAGGTCGTTCATCAGGTCGTAGTTCCTGGCGACCGAACTGAAGACCTCGCCCACCAGCTTCTGCTTCTCGCCCGTGGGCACGTCGCGGAAACCGAAATGGGTGGTGCCGGTGCGGGGATCGGTGTCGTGCTCGCTCATGAACGGATTGTCGCACCGCCGTCGGGGTTCCACAGCTGGAGACGTCTGCCACCCTGCGATGGCAGCGGTCGGCTGCGATGTCCGCCAGCGCGAAGCGGGTGTCGGCCAACCGACCACCGCGTCGCATTCTCGCGCATGGCGACAGCGACCTCGCGGGCCTGGCAAGGCGTGCCGGGGTGTCACCCGCGCACGCCGCCCGAAGCGTCGCGCGCTTCTACGGCATGCCTCCGCAGCTTCTGCGACGCGAGTGGAGATTGCGACGGGCCATCTCGCTGCTCGAGCAAGGACACCCACTCGCGGAAATCGCCGCGACGTCAGGCTTCAGCGACCAGGCGCACATGTGCCGAACCGTGCGTGCCGCCACCGGGATGAGCCCCGGCCAGTTGAGGCAGCAGCTCAAATGCATTCAAGACGCGCGCTCCACCGCTGGAGCCTGATGGACCAGTTGCAGGCGAATCCTGCGGTGGGCTCATCTTCATGCAAGGTCATATGCGGACCGCACGAACCTTCAGCCTCGTGGCGCTTGCCGCGGCTTGCACCGTGCAGCCCTGGAGCGTACGTACCGCCACTCCGGCAGCGACGGCGTCCAGCACGGGTGCGGCGTCGGCGATACCCGATTCGCTGAACGCCGTGTTGGCGGGGGACAGCCGTCGCGCCGTAGGCGTGCTCCGCGCAGTGCCGCCTGCGGAACTCAGCGGATCGGACAGGGCGTACCGAAAATGCATGCTGGATCGATTCGACGCAGCCAACCCGGCGTTGGCGTTGCCTGAATCCGATACCGATACGCAGGCCATCGTCCGGCTCTATCAGACCTACTGGTGGCGCGCGCTGGATCAACCCGGGCAGCGAGCCTTGCATGAGGCTGCATTGCTGGCGTCGCTGCGGACGCATCTTGATCTGGACGAGGCCGACGCGCCTGATGCGAGTGCGGTCGAAGCAGCCGTCAAGTCGCGGCTCGGGCTGAATGGCTATCACGCGCTCCTGGGGCGCACGCCGCCCTTGCGCGAGCTAATGACCTGGCGCCAGCAGGACAGCCGGATTCTGAATGTCGATCTGCCAGGTGGCAGCGAGACAGTCCGCGCCGAGTTGCTGGACAACTTTTTGAGCCTTGGCTGGGCGCACTACGCCAGTTGCGGCAAACGTTACACCGGAGGGTGGGCGACGCAGGATGCGTTGTTCGCGGTGATGCCCGCCTATGACGGCGGCATGCAGAGCGAAGAATTCCGCGTGGTGTTTCTTTCGCATGAGGCGCAGCATTTCGCTGACAAGCGACGGTATGCAGCGCTTGAGGCCTGGGAGCTTGAATACCGCGCGAAACTCGTTGAACTGGCTCTTGCGACCGAACTGGGCCCGAAGCGACTCAGCTCGATGCTGTCCACCCAGGGCGACGACCCGAAGATTCCGCATCCGTACGCGAACCGACGTGTCATCGAAGGGCTGCGACGCACCCTGCCCCAGCCATTGGACGCTGTGCCGTTCGAGCGGATCAAGCTGGCTGCCATTGGGCTGCTCGAACAGGACACCCGAAAACGACAGTCACACACGCAACGGCCCGCGCCTTGATTCCTTGAGCTGCGGTGTCGACAACGCCGCAACCTGAGCATGAGCGCGGCAGCGTCTCCCTACAGGATGTAGCGCGACAGATCCGGATCCTGCACCAGCTCGCCCAGGTGCGCGTCGACGTAGGCCGCGTCGATGGCCACCGTGCTGCCGTCGCGGTCGGGGGCTTCGAAGCTCAGGGTGTCGAGCAGGCGTTCGAGCACGGTGTGCAGGCGGCGGGCGCCGATGTTCTCCTGGCGTTCGTTGACGGTGGCGGCGATCTGCGCGAGGCGCTCGATGGCATCGGGCGTGAACGACAGCGACACGCCCTCGGTCTTGAGCAGTTCGACGTACTGCGTGGTCAGCGCGGCCTTGGGCTCGGTGAGGATGCGCACGAAGTCGGCCTGGCTCAGCGCGGACAGCTCCACGCGGATCGGGAAGCGGCCCTGCAGCTCGGGGATCAGGTCGCTGGGCTTGGCGAGGTGGAAGGCGCCGGAGGCGATGAACAGGATGTGGTCGGTGCGCACCGGGCCGTGCTTGGTGCTGACCATCGAGCCTTCCACCAGCGGCAGCAGGTCGCGCTGCACGCCCTCGCGGCTGACGTCGGCGCCGCCGACGCCTTCGCCGCGCTTGGCGACCTTGTCGATCTCGTCGATGAAGACGATGCCGTTCTGCTCGCAGGCCTCGACCGCCGCGGCGCGCACGTCGTCCTCGTTGACCAGCTTGCCGGCCTCGTCCTCGATCAGCAGCTCGCGTGCGGAGGCAATCGTGAGCGTCTTCTTCTGCGTCCTGCCCGCGCCCATCTGGCTGAAGAGCTGGCGCAGCTGCTGGCCCATCTCCTCCATGCCGGGGGGCGCGGCGAGTTCGCCGATGCCCACCTGCACGGCGGCGTCGATCTCGATGGTGCGCGCGTCGAGCTCGCCGGCGCGCAGCTGGCGGCGCAGTTTGGCGCGGGTGTCCGATTCCTGCGACGACGGTTCCGCGCGCGCGACCGCGGGATCGAAGCCGAAGCCGGTAGCGCGCCGCGGCAGCAGCGCATCGAGGATGCGGTCCTCGGCGCGCTCCTCGGCCTGCGTGCGCACGCGCACCTTGGCCTGCGCGCGGTGCATCTTGACCGCGGTGTCGACGAGATCGCGCACGATCTGCTCGACATCCTTGCCGACGTAGCCCACCTCCGTGAACCGGGTGGCCTCGACCTTGACGAACGGCGCGTTCGCGAGCTTCGCCAGCCGCCGCGCGATCTCGGTCTTGCCCACGCCGGTGGGGCCGATCATCAGGATGTTCTTGGGCATCACCTCGTTGCGCAGCTCGACTGGCAGCTGCATGCGCCGCCAGCGGTTGCGCAGCGCGATGGCCACCGCGCGCTTGGCGGCCTGCTGACCGACGATGTGCGCATCGAGCGCGGCGACGATCTCGCGCGGGGTCATGGTTTGGGACATGTCGAGATTCTTTGGCATGCGGGAAAAGGCGGGAACGGGGAACGGGGAACGGGGAAGCAACTGCAGGGCGACCGATCGGTGTCCGGGCAAGCGAGAGGACGGTCAGGCCCGCCGCCTGCTTCCCTGTTCCCCGTTCCCCGTTCCCGCTCTACAACTCTTCAACCACCACGTTGCGATTCGTATAGATGCACACCTCCCCCGCGATGCCGATCGCCTCCACGGCGATGCTGCGTGCATCGAGCTGCGTGTGCTTGGCCAGCGCGCGCGCGGCGGACAGCGCGTACATGCCGCCCGAACCAATCGCGATGATGCCGTCCTCCGGCTCGATGACGTCGCCCGTGCCGCTGATGACCAGCGAGGTGTCCTTATCGGCCACCGCAAGCAGCGCTTCGAGCTTTCCGAGCCGGCGTTCGGTGCGCCAGTCCTTGGCCATCTCGACGGCCGCGCGCGCGAGCTGGCCGTGCTTTTCGAGCTTGGCCTCGAACAGCTCGAACAGGGTGAACGCATCGGCCGCAGCACCTGCAAAGCCGGCGATGACCTGGCCGTCGCGGCCGAGCCTGCGCACCTTGCGCGCGTTGCCCTTCATCACCGTGTGGCCCAGCGTGACCTGGCCATCGCCGGCCACCGCCACGCGCCCCTCGCGGCGCACCGAGACGATAGTGGTGGCGTGGAAGACATGCGGGTTGCGGCTCGGATCCATGGCAGGCGCGCGCGGTGGGTGTCGCCACGACGTGGGGCCGCGCGGGGCGGGTTCAAGCGTGGGGCGATGGCAGCAGACGGCTCGACAGCGGCCCGCCCGCCACCTTCGTCGCCCCTGCGCACGCAGGGGCCCAGCGACTCTTGCTCCATCCGTCGGGCCCGACGAATCCAGGGCACTGGGCCCCTGCGTGCGCAGGGGCGACGTGTCTGGTGATCGATGCCATCGGCGAACGCATGCCGACGACAGCGTGCGCTCGACCATGGCGACGCGGTCGCGCGTCTCGAACCCGATCGGGTGGGCCTTGGCCCACCACGCGACTCGACGGTGGGCCAAGGCCCACCCTATTTGCGCTTGGCGCGTGGATGCGCGGCGTCGTAGACGCGCGCGAGGTGCTGGTAGTCCAGGTGCGTGTAGATCTGCGTGGTGGCGATGTCGGCATGGCCGAGCAGTTCCTGCACCGCGCGCAGGTCGCCGGAGGATTCGAGCACGTGGCTGGCAAAGGAATGCCGCAGCAGGTGCGGATGCACGTCCTTGGCCAGGCCCTGCGCCACGCCCAGGCGCTTGACCCGCAGCTGCACCGCGCGCGCGCTGATCGGCGCGCCGCCGCGGCCGGGGAACACGCACGCATCGGCTGCGGCCTGCGTCGATGCCTGCCATGCACGCAGCGCCACGCATGCGTGCGAACCCAGCGGCACGATGCGCGTCTTGCCGCCCTTGCCGAGCACGGTGGCCATGCCCTCGCCCAGCTGCACGTCGCGCCAGCGCAGCGCGCACAGCTCGGACAGGCGCATGCCGGAGGAGTAGAACGTCTCCAGCAGCGCGCGGTCGCGCAGCCCCAGCGGCGCGTCGGTGGCGACTTCGACCAGCGCATTGGCCTCGTCGGGATCGAGCACGCGCGGCAATCGGCGTGGCGCCTTGGGCGCGCGCAACGCGGCGGCGGGACTGGCCGGGAGATGGCCGTGCTTCACCAGCCACGCATAGAAGCTGCGACACGCCGACAGGCGCCGCTGCAGGCTCTTGGGCGACAAGCCACGACGTCGCTCCGCTGCAATGAAGGCGCGCAGGTCCTCGCCATCGAGCGCATCGACCGGCTTGCCGGTGTGCGCGGCGTGGCCTTCGAGCGCGGCGAGATCGCGCGCGTAGGCGTCGAGCGTATGCGGCGATGCGCGCCGCTCCACGCGCAGCGCATCGAGGAAGACCGCGACGCCCGCCATCAGGTCAGCCGGCGCGCTGCAGCGCCGTGCCGAAGGCCTCGCCCATCATGCGCAGGAACAGCGTGCCCATGCCGGGGAAGAACCGGTTGGCGTCGCTGCTGCCGACCGCGACCAGGCCGACATCGCGCACCGGGATCAGCGCGGTGGACTGCACGGCCTCGGCGTCGTCGCCGTACAGCAGCGCGTGCTTGTCCGGCTGCAGGCGCCCGCACAGCGGCGCGCCGTCGGCGATCACGTCGGCGAACGGCGCCAGGCGCGCGTCGGCTTGCGCGATGACCTGCAGCCACTCCGCGTCATCGAGTCCCTCCACCGGCGCGAACAGCACGATGCGCACGCGGTCGCCGGCGAAATCCTCGGCCAGGCTCGCGGCCATCGCGCGCACCACGCCCGCGGCATGCGCCTCGCGCATCAGCGCCAGGGTCAGCTGGTGCGTGCGCACCGCGAGGCGTTCATTGACCTGCGCGTTGCCGTGCAGCTCGTGCAGGCGGCGGGTGAGCTCGCGGTTCTTGTCGCGCAGCACTTCCAGCTGGTAGCTGGCCAGCGATGCGGCAGGCCCGTCCTCGCGTGGCACCACCAGGGTCGCGGCGAGGTCCGGGAATTGCTGCAGGAAGCGCGGCTGCCGGCGCAGCCACGCGGCCACCTCGTGCGCGCCCATCGAATCGGTGCGGCTGCCGCGGTCGGTCATGGATCGATGCTCCCCTCGAAGACGAACGTGGCCGGCCCGGTCATCGCCACCGGCGCGTCGTCGGCCGGCCACTCGATGCGCAGCGTACCGCCCGGCAGCGCGACATCGACCGCGCGGTCGACGTCGCCGCGGCGCATCAGCACCGCTGCCGCCGCGCAGGCGCCGCTGCCGCAGGCCAGTGTCTCGCCCACGCCGCGCTCGAACACGCGCAGCGCGATGCGGCCGCGATCGAGGACCTGCGCGAAGCCGACGTTCACCGACGCCGGGAACGCCGGGTGCGCCTGCAACGCCGCGCCGAGCGCGCCCACGGGCGCGCGCGCGACGTCGTCGACGACGACCACCGCGTGCGGGTTACCCATCGACACCGCGCCGAACACCACGCGCGCGCCGTCGATGTCGAGCGCATGCGGATCGCGCGCATCCAGCCCGGCCAGGGGCACGCGCGCGGGGTCGAAATCGGGCCTGCCCATGTCGATGCGGTAACGCCCGTCGGCCACGCGCTGCACCGCATGGGTGCCGGTGGGACTGTCGAGCAACAGCGTGTCCCCGGTCGCGCAGGCATCGCGCTGCACCCACGCCGCCACGCAGCGCGCGCCGTTGCCGCACTGGCCCGCGCGCGATCCGTCGCCGTTGCGGATGCCGTAGGCGGCCGCGGATCCCGGCGTGCGCGCAGGCTCGATGGTCAGGACCTGGTCGCAGCCCACGCCGCGGTGGCGGTCCGCCAGGCGCGCACAGAGCGCGGAGGCGCGCACGTCATCGCCGAACAGCGCGGCGAGCGCAGGATCGCCGCGCAGGTCGACGACGACGAAGTCGTTACCCGCGCCGTGCATCTTGGAGAAGCGCAACCCGCGGGCCGCGGCGTCCTCAGGCATCGCCGGGCACGGGCTGCGGCGGCTCGGCCGGATCGGTGCCGACCGGCGGGGTGGCACGCGCCGGATCGGGCTGGGTGTCGTCGAGCGCGTCGATGCCCGGCTCGGGCGCTGGATCGGGCGCGACCGCCGCTTCGGGCGCAAGCTCGACCGGCACCTCGCCGGCGGGCGCGTCCACCGCCTCCGGCGCGGGCGCCTCGGGCAGCACCAGCGGGCCCTTGTTGCCGCAGGCGGCCAGCGTGATGACGGCGAGGCAGGCGGCGATGCGGGCGGTTTTCGTCATGGGGCGAGTCTAGCAGCGCGGGTTTTCGCGACGACGATCGATGCAGCGGGTCGCACGCCAATGAAAGCCCTCCCGCCCCAGCGGCCCACGCGTGGCGTAGGCCGCGCGTCGCCCGCCGCTACGGCGCCTGCGTCGTGACGACCCGCTGCGTCGCCCCCAGCTGGTCGAGCATGAAGGCGTACATTTCGGCCAGCTCGCGGAAGCGGCGGAAGCGGCCCGACTTTCCGCCATGCCCGGCCTCCATGTTGGTGCGGAACAGCAACGGGGCGGTCGAGGTGTTGACGTCGCGCAGGCGCGCCACGTACTTGGCCGGCTCCCAGTACTGCACCTGCGAATCCCACAGGCCGGTGCCGACGAACATCGCGGGGTAGGCCTGCGCGCGCAGGTTGTCGTACGGCGAGTAGGCCAGCATGTAGTCGTAGAACTCGCGCTTCTCGGGGTTGCCCCACTCGTCGTACTCGTTGGTGGTCAGCGGGATCGTCGGGTCGAGCATGGTGGTGACCACGTCCACGAACGGGACCTGCGAGAGGATCACGCGGTAGCGGTCCGGCGCCATGTTGGCGATCGCGCCCATCAGCAGCCCACCGGCGCTGCCGCCGAAGGCGGCGACGCGGTCCTTCGCCGCCCAGCCGTCGCGCACCAGCGCGTCGGTGACGTCGATGAAGTCGGTGAAGGTGTTCTTCTTGTTGAACAGCTTGCCGGCGTCGTACCAGGCGCGGCCCATCTCCTGGCCGCCGCGGATGTGCGCGATGGCATAGACCACGCCGCGGTCGAGCAGGCTGATGACCGGGCCGTTGAAGTTCGGGTCCATCGACGAGCCGTAGCTGCCGTAGGCGTACTGCAGCATCGGCGCGGTGCCGTCCTTGGGCGTGGAGTTGGCGCGCACGATCGACACCGGGATGCGCGTGCCGTCGCGCGCGGTGCTCCACACGCGCTCGGTGGTGTACTTGTCGGGGTCGAAGCCGAGCACCGGGTCGCGCTTGAGCAGGCGGCGCTCGCCGGTCCGGGTGTTGACCTCGTACGTCGTGTTGGGCGTGGCCAGCGAGGTGTAGCTGTAGCGCAGCCACTCGGTATCGGGCTCGGAATTGACCGCCAGGCCCATCGAGTACGCGGTCTCGTCGGCATCGACGTGCTTGCTGCCGTCGTCCTTGACGATGCGCACGCGCTCGAGCGCGTTGCTGCGTTCGGCGATCGCGGTGAAGGAGTCGAACAGCTCGAAGCCCTCGATGAAGACGTCGTCGCGGTGGCCGATCCACTCCTTCCACTCGCCGCGCGAGCGCGCGCCGTCGGCGGCCGTCATCGGCTTGAAGTTGGGCGCACCGTCGTTGGTGCGGATGACCCAGCGCCCGCCTAGGCGGTCGGCGCTGTACTCCACGTCGCGCTGGCGCGGCGCCAGCACCGCGAACTCGCGCGGGTCGGACGCCGGCGCGCAGCGCATCTCGGACGATACCGTGCTGTCCACGCCGATGCAGATGTAGGCGTCGTCGCGGGTGCGGCCGATGCCCATGTAGAAGCTGTCGTCTTCCTCCTCGTACACCAGCACGTCCTGCGCGGCGGGCGTACCGAGCACATGCTTCTTCACCCGGACGGTGAGCAGCGTCTCGGGGTCGTTCTCGACGTAGAACAGGGTGCGGTTGTCGTCGGCCCACACCAGGTTCGCCGAGACGCCGGTGATGGCGTCGGGGTAGACCTTGCCGGTGGCGATGTCCTTGAAGCGGATCGTGTACTGCCGGCGCCCGTTGGTGTCGTCGGCGTAGGCGAGGGTGGCGTTGTCCTGCGTGACTTCCCAGTCGCCGACGCTGTAGTAGCCCTTGCCGGCGGCCAGCGCGTTGACGTCGAGCAGCACCTGTTCGCCGGCGAAGTCGCCGCGCGCGTTGGCGGCCTGCACGGACAGCGCGTCCATGCCCGGCGCGTCCTTGCGGCGGGCGTGCACGGGGTAGTCCTTGCCGGTCTCGAAGCGCGAGTAGTACCAGTACCCGCGATCGCGGTACGGCACCGAGCTGTCGTCCTGCTTGATGCGCCCGACGATCTCCTCGTACAGCGCCTCCTGCAGCGGCTTGAGCGGCGCCATCACCGTGTCGACGTAGGCGTTCTCGGCGTTGAGGTAGGCCAGCACGTCGGGGTTGGTGCGCTTGTCGTCGCGCAGCCAGTAGTACTCGTCGTTGCGCGTGGCGCCGTGCGGGGCCTTGACCACGTGCGGGCGCTTCTCGGCATCCGGCGGAGGCGGCAGGTCGGCGGCGAGGCTTGGGTCGGCGAAGGTCATCAGGGCGAACGCGAGCAGGGCGGGTTTCATGGATGGGGTCCGGGATGCTGCACGGCAAGGAGGAAACGGCGCGACGCGCCATGGATCTCTGGGTTCGTCATTCCCGCGAAGGCGGGGATCCATGGACGTTGTTCTTGAAGCTGAGGCCGAAGCAAGGTCCATGCGTCCCCGCCTTCGCGGGGACGACGGCTGGAAGCGATTGCGGCGACTGCGAAGTGGATGTCGCGATCACCGCACCGCCTCACCGCTCCGACAACTGGTCCCACAGGAACGTGTACGCCAGCGCCGCCATGCGCGCGGCCTGGGCGTTGTTCGCCGCGCCGCCGTGGCCGCCCTCGATGTTCTCGTAGTAGCGCACGTCGTGCCCCTGCTCGAGCATGCGCGCCATCATCTTGCGCGCATGGCCGGGGTGGACGCGGTCGTCGCGCGTGCTGGTCATGAACAAAGTGGGCGGGTAGTCGGCGCCCTTGCGCACCAGGTGGTACGGCGAGAACGTCTGGATGAAGGCCCACTCCTCGGGCTTGTCGGGATTGCCGTACTCGGCCATCCACGAGGCGCCGGCGAGCAGCTTGTGGTAGCGCTGCATGTCCAGCAGCGGCACCTGCACGACGACCGCGCCGAACAGGTCGGGGTACTGCGCGAGCATGTTGCCCATCAGCAGCCCGCCGTTGCTGCCGCCCTGGATGCCCAGGTGCTTGGGCGAGGTCACCTTGCGCGCGATCAGGTCCTGCGCCACCGCGGCGAAGTCCTCGAACGCGCGGCCGCGGTTGGCCTTCAGCGCGGCCTGGTGCCAGCGCGGGCCGTACTCGCCGCCGCCGCGGATGTTGGCCACCGCGTACACGCCGCCCTTCTCCAGCCAGCCCTTGCCGACACCGCCCGAGTAGCGCGGCAGCTCGGAGACCTCGAATCCGCCGTAGCCGTACAGCAGGGTCGGCGTGGTGCCATCGAGCTTGAGGTTTGTCGGCTTGACCAGGAAGTACGGCACGCGGGTGCCGTCCTTGGAGGTGGCGAAGTGCTGCTGGATCTCCAGCCCGGTCTTGTCGAAGAACACCGGCATCGCCTTGAGCTGCTCGGGCGCCTTGCCGATCTCGGCCAGCGACAGCGTGGTGGGCGTGAGGTAGTCGGTGGCGGTCAGCCACACCGCATCGGACTCGTCGGCGTCGACCGCCGATACGCCGAGCGTGCCGAACGCCGGGGCGCCGGTGAACGCGCTGGTTTCCCACCTGCCGCCCTTCGGCGTAAGCACGCTCAGGCGGTTGCGCACGTCTTCCAGGACGTTGAGCACCAGGTGGTTGCGCGTCCACGTGTAGCTCGCCAGCGAGCTGCGCTCGGTGGGCGTGAACAGCACGTCGAACTCGCGCTTGCCGGCCATGAAGTCGTCGAACTTCGCCGCCAGCAACGCGCCGGCCGGGTATTCGCGGCCACCCACGCTCCACGGCTGGCGCAGCTCGAGGGTGAGCCATTCGCGGTGCACGGACTTGTTGGCCGAGTTCGGCGCGTCGACCTTGGTGAGCGTGCCGTCCGCGTTCCTCAGGTACAGCTCGTCGTTGTAGAACGCGATCGTGCGGCTGACGAAATCACGCACGAACCCCGGCGCGTGGTCCCGCCCGGCGGCGATGTACATGTCCCCCGGGGTGCCTTCGTACACGACCCTGGCCGAGGCCATCGGGGTTCCGCGCGTCCACTGCTTGACGATGCGCGGATAGCCCGAGGTGGTCATCGAGCCATCGCCGAAGTCGGTGAAGGCGTACACGCTGTCGGCGTCGATCCAGCCAAGCGCGCCCTTGGCCTCGGGGCGGATGAAGCCGTCCTTGACCCACGCCTTGGTGGTCAGGTCGAACTCGCGGGTGACGTTGGCATCGGCGCCGCCGCGCGAGAGCGCGATCAGGCAGCGCGTGTAGGCCGGCCGCAGGCAGTCGGCGCCGGCCCACACCCAGTTCTCGCCCTCGGCCTTGTTGAGCGCGTCGATGTCCAGCACCGGCTCCCAGGCCGGATTGGGCTTGCGGTATTCCTCGAGTGTGGTGCGCCGCCAGAGGCCGCGTTCGTTGGTGCGGTCGCGCCAGAGGTTGTAGTAGTACGGGCCGATCTTGGTGACCGCGGGGATCTTGGCGTCCGAATCGAGGATCGCGCGGATCGAGGCCTCCAGCGCCTGGAACTCCGGCTGCGTGCCGAGCTCGGCCTGCGTGCGCGCGTTCTTCTCGCGCACCCAGGCGAGCGCCTTTTCGCCCTCGACGTCCTCCAGCCACAGGAACGGGTCGTCGGCGACGGCGGGCGATGCGGCGGGCACGGCAGGCTCCTGTGCGAAAGCCGGCACGCATGCGGCCAGCGCGCAGGCCAGCGCGGCGGCCAGCGTCGGGGTTCGATGCGGCATGCGGGATGCTCCGGCGGGCGGCCCCATGGCCGCAGGCCGGCGACGCTAGCACGGCGCTCGGGGCGATCCGGACGTGCCGACAGTCATGGCGCCGGCGGCCGGGGCGCCGCGATGAACCGCTCAGGCGGCCGCGCGACGCGCCATGCGGGCCGGGGCCACCAGGCGCCTGACGGCCACGGGGCGGCGCACGACGCAGCGCGCGACCCGCGCGTCACGCCGCGTGTCGGCCCGGCGGTGCCCACGGCGCAGCAGCCACCAGGACGCCGCGGGCATGCCGACCAGCCACAGCGGCAGCCACCCCACGCCCGCGTGCATGCCACGTGCGTGCGGGATCAGCAGGACCAGCGCGACGCCGACCGCCAGCGCGATGCGCAGGGCCTCGTCGAAGGGGGAACGGTCCGGGTCACGGCGGTGCATGGCGCGTCCTCGCAGGGCGATGGCGCGAGCGTGGCCGGCGCGCTTCTCACCGGCTGCGATGCGACGAAGGACATCGAGCCGTCGACGCCGTCCCGCGCGATCCCGCGCGAAGGCCAGGTGCACGGGGCGGCCGGAGCGCATCCGTACGATCCGCAGGCGCGTAGGCCTGTCGTGGCGCCATCGGCGAGCCGTGCAGCGCCTGCGTGATCCCCATCGTCGTCGTCCATCGAGGAGCCGCCATGCGTCGTCCCCTGCTGTCGCTCGCCGTCGCCGGTGGCGGCCTCGCGCTGCTGACCGCCTGCGCCACCAACACCGCCATCCCGCGGGCCACCGGCAGCGGCGTGGACCTGCCGCGCTTCATGGGCACCTGGCACGTCATCGCGCACGTGCCCTACTTCGCCGAACGCGGCCACGTGGCCAGCAGCGACACCTACACGCTCAAGCCCGACGGCGGCATCGCCGTGCGCTACGACTACCAGACCGGGTTCGGCCAGCCGCGCAAGTCGTTCGAGTCCCGCGCGACGGTCAAGGCCGGCACCGGCAACCACGACTGGACGACGTGGTTCTTCGGGTTCATCCCGACCAAGTTCCGGATCCTGGAAGTCGACCCCGAGTACCAGTGGGCGCTGATCGGTTACCCCGGACGCGACCTGGCCTGGGTGTTCGGGCGCCAGCCGGTGATGGAGGACGCCACGTACCAGGACCTGCTGGCGCGCATGCGCACGCACGGCGTGGACGCCGGCAAGCTGGTCCGCGTGCCGCAGGTGCCCGGGCAGGTCGGCCAGCCCGGGTTCGCGGCGCCGAAGGATCCCTGACGACCGGCGCGATCGGGCGGCGACGCAGCGCATCGCGTGGCACCGGCGCGCGTGAGGCGCACGGCGCGGATCCGCAGGTGGTTCCCCCGCCGCTCGTCCCCCTCGCGAGGTGCCGTCAGCCCGCGCGTGCCAGCACCGCGTTGCGGCGGCCGTAGACGAGATACACCAGCACGCCCACGATGTTCCAGGCCAGGAACCACAGCTGCGTCGTGGCCGGCAGGCTGAAGAACAGGTAGACGCAGCCGATGATCGCCAACGGCCCCACCACCCAAGCCGCCGGCGTGCGGAACACGCGGGCGCGCGACGGGTCGCGGCGGCGCAGCACCAGTAGGCACACCGCGACCGCCACGAACGCCGCCAGCGTGCCGGCGTTGGCCAGCGCGGCGATTTTGCCCAGCGGCACCAACCCCGCGAGCACCGCGGTCACCACCGCGGTGAACAGCGTGATGCGCACCGGCGTGCCGCGGCGCGCGCTCACCATGGCCAGCGAGCGCGGCAACAGGCCGTCGCGCGCCATGACGAAGAAGATGCGGCTCTGCCCGTACAGGAACGCCAGGATCACCGTCGGCAGCGCGACCACCGCGGCGCCGGCGACGATGCGCGCGGCCGTGCCGTGGCCGAGCTCGCGCATGATCAGCGCCAGCGGCGCGTCGCTGGCGGCGAAGCGCGTGTACGTCATCGCGCCCACCGCGGCCAGCGCGACGACCATGTAGATCAGTGTGCAGCCGACCATCGAACCGATGATCCCGCGCGACAGGTCGCGGCCCGGGTTCTTGGTTTCTTCCGCCGCGGTGGAGATGGCGTCGAAGCCGTAGAACGCGAAGAAGATGATGGCGGCGGCCGCCATCACCCCGCGTTCGACGCCGTCGGCACTGGTGGCTTTGTCGAAGCCATGCGGCATGAATGGCTGCAGATTGCCGCCATCGAACGCCGGCAGCGCGATGGCCACGAACACCGCCAGCGCCAGCACCTTGACCACCACCAGCACCGCGTTGAGGGTCGCGCTCTCCTTCGTGCCGGCCATCAGCAGGCCGGCCACCGCGAACACCACCAGCACCGCCGGCAGGTTGACGATGCCGCCCGCCTCCGGCCCACCGGCGATCGCCGCAGGCAATGCCAGGCCCAGGCTGGCCAGGAATTCGGCCACCGACCCCGACCACCCCACCGCCACCGCGCTGACCACCAGCGAGTACTCGAGGATCAGGCTCCAGCCGACGATCCACGCGATCGCCTCGCCCAGCACCACGTAGCTGTAGGTGTACGCGCTGCCGGCCACCGGCATCAGCGTGGCCATCTCGGCATAGGCCAGCGCCGCGCAGGCGCAGACGATGCCGGCGACGAGGAAGCTCAGCAGCACCGCCGGCCCGGCCAGCCCCGCGCCGACCCCGATCAGCGTGTAGATGCCGGTGCCGACGATGGCGCCGATGCCGAGCGCGACCAGGTGCGGCCACGACAGCGTGGGAACCAGCCGCTGGTGCGCCGCGTGGTCGGTGAGCCGGTCGATCGACTTGCGGCGCAGGAGCGTGGGCATCGGCGTTCCGCAACGGGGCGAGGGCGCGAGTGTGCGCCACGCAGGCGCGCATCGCAGGCGCTGCGACGTGCGCCGCTAGACTGCCGCGCATGCCTGAAGCCTTGCCGATCCTGGTCCTCGCCGCGCTGGTCGTGGTGGTGGTGTTGCTGGTGCTGGTGCTGCGCCGCGCCGGCGGTGGCGATGCGGCCGCGATGCGCGCGGAGCGCGACCGCCTGCGAGGCGAGCTGGCCCACGAACAGGCCGCCGCGCGCGAGGCGACGACGGCGCTGGCGGTGGCGCGCGAACGCCTTGCGACGCTCGAGGCGCAGGCCGCCGAGCGCAGCCAGGCGCTGCGTGGGCGCGAGGAACTGCTGGACGCCGAACGCCTGCGCGCCACGCAGGCGCTGGCCGATGCGCGCGGGGCCGAGACCCGGCGCGAGGCGGCGCAGTCCGAACTCGCGCGGTTGCGCGCGCAGCTCGATGCCATGCAGGCCGATCTGCAAGTCGAGCGGGACGCCCGCCAGGCCGCCGAGGGCGCGCGAATGCGCATCGAGGAGCAGCTTGCGCAGGCCGAGCGCGCGCGCGAGGCGACCCAGGCGTTCGTGCAGGATGCACAGGCGCGACTGTCGACCGCGTTCGCCGAGCTCGCCGGCAAGGCGTTCGAAGAGCGCGGCAGGCAGTTCGAGGAGAACGTGCGGCGCGCCGGCGCGGCCTCGCGCAGCGAGTTCGAAACGCTGCTCAAGCCGTTCGCCGAGAAGCTCGGCGACTTCCGCCAGCGGGTGGACACGCTGTACGGCGACGAGGCGAAGGAGCGCTCGCAACTGCTGGGCGCGGTGACCGAGCTCAAGACGCTCAACCAGGACATGGCCCAGCGCGCGCACGAACTCACCCGCGCGCTCAAGGGCAGCGCCAAGGTGCGCGGCGACTGGGGCGAGCTGATGCTCGAGAGCGTGCTGCGCTCCAGCGGGCTGGAGGAAGGCGTGCACTTCGAGCGCCAGGCGCACGCGGTCGACGACGAGGGCGCGCGCCTGCGTCCCGACGTGGTGGTGCGCCTGCCGGACGAGCGCCGCGTGGTGATCGACAGCAAGTGCAACCTGGTGGCGTGGCAGGAGGCGATGAATGCCGAGACGCCCGAGCTGCAGACCGACGCATTGCGCCGACACGCCGCCGCGCTGCGCGTGCACGTGCGCGAGTTGGGCGAGAAGAACTATCCGAAGGCGGTGGGCCGCGACGCGCTGGGCGTGACCGTGGCCTTCGTGCCGATCGAGGGTGCGCTGTCTGCCGCGTTGGGCAGCGATGTCGGACTGCAGGACTACGCGTTCGAGCGCCATATCGTGCTGACCACGCCGAACACGCTGATGGGCATGCTGCGCGTCATCGAGCGCATGTGGACGCGCGACCGCTTGCAGCGCACCGCGCTGGAAATCAGCGAGGCCGGTGGCAAGGTGCTGGATGCGTTGATGGGCTTCCTCGAGGATTTTGACAATGTCGGCAAGAAGCTCGACGACGCGCAGAAAGCTTTCGGAAGTGCACGCACCAGACTGAGCGAATCCACCCACGCGGTGATCCCGCGCGCGCGCAAGCTGGTCGAGAAGGGCGTGCGCGGCAAGAAGCGCCTGAGCGACGAGTTGCGCGTTGGCGTGGACGACGACGACAGCGCGCTTCCGCTGCTGGGCGACGCCAGCGACCCGTAGCGGCGGGGGTTCGCGGCCCGTGCACCGCTCGCGGCGCCCGCCCACCGGCGACGCCACACATGGCGGGGCGCGAATCCGCCGCTGCGCGGCCCGAACGGACGGCGGGCGCTCAGCGCTTGAGCTTGCGGCTCAGCGTGTTGCGACCCAGCCCCAGGCGCGCGGCGGCCTCGGCGCGGCGGCCGCCGGTGTGGCGCAGGGCGGCATCGAGCAGCACGGCCTCCAGCCGTTCGACGGCGCGCGCATGCACGGCGGGCGCGTGTGCGGCGAGTTCGCCGTCGGCCCATCGCGCCAGGGCTGCGTCCCACTCCTGCGCGGGCCCCGCGTCGCCGGTGAACGCCGCTGCGGCGGAGCCGCCGCGCATCGCGGCGCGCGCGAGCGTGGCATCGACGTCGTCCGCGGTGATCGCATCCCCGGTCGCCAGCGCGGCCAGCCGCCAGCACGCGTTCTCGAGCTCGCGCACGTTGCCCGGCCACGCATGCGCCTGCAGCCGCGCAGCGGCATCGGGCAGCAGGCGCTTGGGCGCCGCATCGAGCCGGCGCGCGGCCCGGCCAAGGAAATGCGCGGCCAGCCGCGGCACGTCGCCGTTGCGCTCGCGCAGCGGCGGCAGGTGCAGGCGCACGACGTCGAGGCGGTGCAGGAGGTCGGCGCGGAAGCGTCCCTCGCGCGCATGCGCGTCGAGGTCCTGGTGGGTGGCGGCGACCACGCGCACGTCCACGCGCACCAGCTCGCGCCCGCCCACGCGGTAGAACGCGCCCTCGGCCAGCACCCGCAGCAGGCGCGTCTGCAGTGGCAGCGGCATGTCGCCGATCTCGTCGAGGAAGAGGGTGCCGCCGTGCGCCTGCTCGAAGCGGCCCAGGTGCCGGCGGGTGGCGCCGGTGAACGCGCCGGCCTCGTGGCCGAACAGTTCCGACTCCAGGAGTTCGGACGGGATCGCGGCGGTGTTGAGCGCGATGAACGGCGCCCGCGCGCGCGGCGATTCGCGATGCAGCGCGCGCGCCACCAGCTCCTTGCCGGTGCCGGTCTCGCCGGTCACCAGCACCGACAGCGGCGCCTGCGCGAGCCGGCCGATGGCGCGGAACAGCGTGCGCATCGCCGGGGCGTCGCCGAGCAGGGTGTCGTCGGGGTCGCCGCCCGCGTGCGCGGCCGATGCCGGCGCCTGCGGGGTGCCCAGTACGCGCCGCGCCAGCGCGACCGCATCGTCCAGGTCGAACGGCTTGGACAGGAATTCGACCGCGCCGCCGCGGAACGCCGCCGCGGTGCTGGCGATGTCGGTCACCGCGCTCATCACCACCACCGGCAGCGCAGGGTGCGCCTCGCGCACCGCCTCCAGCAACGCCAGCCCGCCGGTGCCGGGCATCCGCACGTCGGTGAACAGCAGCGCGGGCGCACCCTGCACGGCGAGCGCATCGCGCACCGCGTCGGCCGACTCGAACGCCTCGACCGCATAGCCGGCATCGCGCAGCGCGCATGCCAGCACGATGCGGATGCTGCGGTCGTCGTCGACGAGCCAGATGGACATGTGGATGGGACTCAGGAGACGGAACCCGGGACGCGGGACCCGGGACCAAGGGCGGGGGGTTCGGGCTGTGACGCGAAGAGCCACTGCGGTCCGCGAAGGACGCGAAAGGCGCGAAAGAAAAGACAGCATGGGATGACGCATGCAAGGAGCCGCATCACTTCGTCCCCATTTCCTTCGCGTGCTTTGCGTCTTTTGCGTCCTTCGCGGACGGCTCCTGCCCCTGCGTTCCCGGGTCCCGGCTCGCTTCCCCCATCGGCAACAACATCACGAACACCGTATGCCCGGTGCGCGAGCGGTACGCGAGCGAGCCGCCGTGTTCGCGGGCGACCTGCTGGGCCAGCGCGAGGCCCAGGCCCGTGCCTTCGGCGCGGCCGGACACCAGCGGCAGGAACAGCCGCTCGGCCATGTCCTCGGGCACGCCACGGCCGTCGTCGATGATCTCGATGCGCAGCGACAGCGGCGCGATGTCGTCGAGCGGCGCGTCCGCCACGCCGCTGCGCACGCTGCGCGGCGCGTGTTCGGCGCGCGTGCGTAGGGTGACCGTGGAGGCGCCGGCCTCGATGGCGTTGCGCACCAGGTTCCAGGCGGCCTGCACGAGGCGGTCGGCATCGCCCTCGAGCCCGGGCAGGCTCGGGTCGTAGTCGCGCACCAGCCGCACCGCCCAGCCGGCCTGCACCTCGGCCAGCCGCAGCACGCGCTCGAGCACGGCGTGGATGTTCAACGGCGCATGCGGGCGTGGCGCGGTGGGGGTCAGCAGCGCGTCGACCAGCCCCGCCAGCCGCGCCACCTCGTCATCGATCAGTTCGACCAGCGCGCGTGCGTCGGCATCGCCGGTGACGCGCCGCGCGAGCAGCTGGGCGGCGCCCTTGAGCCCGGCCAGCGGATTGCGCAGCTCGTGGGCGAGGCCGCGCAGCGAGGCCGACAGCGCCGCGGGCAGCAGCCGCGCGGGATCGTCGCCGGGGAACTCGTCGACCGGGTGCGCCTCGAGCCGCCAGCCGCCCTCGCACGCGGTCAGCCAGGCATCGCAGAAGCGGGTATCGCCGCCCCCGGGCGCGCGCAGGCGGACGCGGCGCAGGCGGGTATCGGCCGGGGCGCGGTCGAGCGCCGATGCCAGCGTGCCCGCCTCGTCGATGGCCTCGAGCGGCAAGCCGCGCAGGCGCCGGTGTCCGACCCCGAGCCAGCGGCCGAACGCCGGATTGGCCTCGGCCAGCATGCGGTGTGGGTCGAGCCGGGCCACCGGGGTCGCGAGCGCGTCGAAGGCGGGGGCATCGGCCATGCACCATCTTAGTGCGCGGCCCGGGCGCCGCCCTCAGCGGCCGTCGACCACCACCCGCGCGTCGCCCGAAAACGTCTCCAGCGTGATCTCGCCCTGCCCCGCGCCCAGCTGCGCGCGCAGCTGGCTGCCGGGGCCGTGCTCGGGCCGTTCGACGCGTGCGCCGGGCGCGGCCAGCGTGCCGGAGAAGCTGCTGGCTTCCACCTGCGCCGAGGTGTCGGCGGGCAGGCGCAGGGTGAGGTCCCCGCTGACCGATTCCATGTCCACCTGCGCGCCGGGCGCGAGCGCGGCCTGCAGCGTGATGGCGCCAGAGACCGCGCTGCCCGAGACCCGGCGCAGGCGCGCGGCTGGGTTGGCGGCCACGCGCACGTCGCCGGAGACGGTTTCGACCTCGAGTTCGCCTGCCAGGCGACCGCCCAGCCGCGCGTCGCCGCTGACGGTGGCGATGGCGACTTCGTCGCTGTTGAGGGTGGCGTCGATGCGGCCGCTCACCGTCTCGATGGCGGCCTCGCGCGGGGCACCGACCGCGCGCACGTCGCCGGACACGCTGTCGATCCTCCAGTCGCCAGCGGCGAGTCCCTCGATATCGACGGTCGCCGACACGCTGTCGATGTCCAGGTCCACGCGCCGCGGCACCTGCAGCAGCAGGATGGTCGGCGCCGCGCGGCCACCGCCGAACATGCCGGTGCGATGCGGATGGCGCACGCGCACCTCGATCGCCCGCGACGAGCCGTCGATCTCCAGCCGCTCGGCGCCTTCGCCCAGCGTGCCGGTGATGCGCACTTCGGCGCGGTCCCAGGCGCGCACCTCGATGCGGCCCTTGACGTTCTCGATGCCGAGCGTGCCGTCGATGGCGAGCGGGCGGCTTTCGTCGATCGGCGTGCCGGCGCGCGCGGGGGGGAGCGCGAGCGTGGGCCCGAGTGCAAGTGCGAGTGCGAGCGTGGCGGGGCGCATGGCGGCAGGTCCGGTCAGAGGGTGGCGCGCTGTTCCAGCGTGCGGCGCAGCGCGTCGACGCGATGCAGCTGGTGCAGCAGCAGGGGCGAATCGGGGGCCTGCGCCAGCGCGGCGCGCAGGTCGCGCGCGTCGCGGTCGAGCGCGTCGAAGGTGGCGGCGAGCGTGGGGTCGGCCGCGGCCGGGCGCAGCTGTGGCAGCGCCCACCAGCCGGCCAGCGCGGCACACGACAGCGTCGCGGCCAGCGCGAGTGGCCACTGCGCGCGGCGGCGCGGCGGTGCCGGCGCGGCCTCGTCCAGGCGCGCGGCGACCGCATCCCACACCTGCGGCGGCGGGTCGATGTCGGTGCGCAGTGCGCGCAGCTGCATGCGCAACACGGCACTGCCTGCATCGCGGTCGGTGTCGTCGTGGCGCATGTTCATGCGTAGCCCTCCAGCCGCGCGCGCAGCAGGCCGCGCGCGCGATGCAGTTGCGCCTTCGAGCTGCCCACGGCCATGCCGAGCGCCTCGCCGATGGCGTCGTGGGTCCAGCCCTCGATGTCGAACAGGACGAGCACGGCGCGCGCGCGCGGCGGCAGCGTGGCCACCGCGCGCTCGAGGTCCAGCGTGTCGCCGGTGCGCGTGGCGCTGTCATGCGTGCCGAGGCTGTCGAGCGCGTCGTCGTCGCCGTCGCGGTCGGGCCGCGCGCGCGCGGCGCGCAGGTCCATCAGCGCGGTGTTGACCGCCAGGCGATGCAGCCAGGTGGCGAACGAGGACTCGCCGCGCCATCCGGCCAGCGACTGCCAGGCGTGGATGAAGGCCTCCTGGGTGAGATCCTCGGCGCGCACCCCGCGCCCGCCCACCAGCCGCACGATCACGCCGTGCACGCGCGGGGCGTGGCGGCGGTAGAGCACGGCGAAGGCGTCGCGATCGCCGCTGGCCGCCGCACGCACCAGCGCGCGCTCGTTGGCCTGCGCCTCGCCATCGGGCGGCACGGGCGCGGCGGCAGGGGCGAAGGCGGCCGGCATGGAGGCGAGCATTCCAGTGGGATGCGCCGGGCAGCGGCGGGGTTTAAGCCCCTCTCGCATCGGAAGGGCGGCCTTCATGGTGCTTGCTGGGATCGTCAGCCGTCCAGGTGCAACTGCCAGTAGCCGACGTCGATCGCGCGCCCGAACTTGACCCCCACCGCGCGGAACACGCCGACGTGGGCAAAGCCCAGGCGCTCGTGCAGCGCCACGCTGGCCGGGTTGGGCATCGCAGCGCCGCCGATCACGCAGCGCACGCCGTGCGCGCGCAGGCGTTCGACCAACACGCCGTAAAGCCGCGTGCCCAAGCCACGGCCGCAGGCGGGCGCATTGAGGTAGATCGAGCTCTCGACCGTGCCGGCATAGCCCGCACGGGTTTTCCACGGCGTCGCGTACGCGTAGCCCAGCAGAGCCCCGTCGGCCGCGCACGCGACCAGCCATGGCAGCCCGCGTGCCTGCACGTCGGCGATGCGGCGTGCGATCTCGGCTGCGTCCACCGGCTCGAGTTCGAACGTCACCGGCGTGCCGAGCACGTGCACGTTGTAGAGCGCGGCAATGGCGGGCGCATCCGTGGCGACGGCATCGCGGATGGTGATGTCGTGCATGCAACCCCCTTGAATGAGGAACCCCGCACGCGGCGGGGTTCTTCCCATGGCACATCGGGTGGGCCTTGGCCCACCGGCATTCCGGATCGGAAGACGGTGGGCCAAGGCCCACCCTATCGATCCGGCGTGCACCGGTGACAGCAAGCGCGACCCCGCCGGACCGGGTTCGCGGGGTGGTTCACACCGCGTAGTGCAGCGAATACTCCAGCGGGTGAGGCACGACCGCTTGCGCGGCACCGCCGCGCGTCGTGCTGAACGCCCGGCGCCGTGCGCCGGGCCGGACATCCGCTGTCGTCCTGCCGTGGACCATCACGCGCTCGCAGGTGTCAGACCGCGTAGTACAGCGAATACTCCAGCGGGTGAGGCACGACCGCTTGCGCGGCACCGCCGCGCGTCGTGCTGAACGCCCGGCGCCGTGCGCCGGGCCGGACATCCGCTGTCGTCCTGCCGTGGACCATCACGCGCTCGCAGGTGTCAGACCGCGTAGTACAGCGAATACTCCAGCGGGTGAGGCACGACCGCTTGCGCGGCACCGCCGCGCGTCGTGCTGAACGCCCGGCGCCGTGCGCCGGGCCGGACATCCGCGGTCGTCCTGCCGTGGGCCATCACGCGCTCGCGGGTGTCAGACCGCGTAGTACAGCGAATACTCCAGCGGATGCGTCGCCGCACGGAACTGCGTGACCTCCTTCATCTTCAGCGCGATGTAGCCGTCGATGAAGTCGTCGGTGAACACGCCGCCGGCCTTGAGGAACTCGCGGTCGTTGTCGAGCGCCTCCAGCGCCTGGTCGAGCGAGTGGCACACGGTGGGGATGCCCTTCTCCTCTTCCGGCGGCAGGTCGTAGAGGTCCTTGTCGCTGGGCGCGCCCGGGTCGATCTGGTTCCGGATGCCGTCCAGCCCCGCCATCATCAGCGCGGCGAAGGTGAGATACCCGGACTGCAGCGGATCAGGGAAACGGATCTCGATGCGGCGCGCCTTCGGGTTGGCCACGTACGGGATGCGGCACGACGCCGAGCGGTTGCGCGCGCTGTACGCCAGCATCACCGGCGCCTCGAAGCCCGGCACCAGGCGCTTGTAGCTGTTGGTGCCGGAGTTGGCGAACGCGTTGATCGCGCGCGCGTGCTTGAAGATGCCGCCGATGTACCACAGCGCAGTCTGGCTCAGACCGCCATAACCATCGCCCGAGAACAGGTTGACGCCGCCCTTGGCGAGCGACTGGTGCACGTGCATGCCGCTGCCGTTGTCGCCCACCAAGGGCTTCGGCATGAAGGTCGCGGTCTTGCCGTTGCGGTGGGCGACGTTCTTGATGACGTACTTCATCGTCAGCAGCTCGTCGGCCTTCTGCACCAGCGAGTTGAACCGGGTGCCGATCTCGCACTGGCCGGCGTTCGCCACCTCGTGGTGGTGCACCTCGACCTCGATACCGACCTGCTCGAGCGTCTTGCACATCTCGGCGCGGATGTCGTGCAGCGAGTCCAGCGGCGCGACCGGGAAATAGCCGCCCTTCACCCCGGGGCGGTAGCCCGTGTTGCCGCCTTCGTACTCGCGCCCCGAGTTCCACGCCGCTTCTTCCGAATCGACGTGGAAGAAGGTATGGCCCATGTCGTTGGCGTAGCGCACCGAGTCGAAGATGAAGAACTCCGGCTCCGGCCCGAAGAACGCCTGGTCGGCGATGCCCGAGGACTTCAGGAACGCCTCGGCGCGCTTGGCCACGCCGCGCGGGTCGCGCGAGTAGGCCTGCATGGTGGCCGGATCGAGGATGTCGCAGGTCAGCACCAGCGTCGGGTCGGCGGTGAACGGGTCCACGAACGCGGTGGAGGCATCCGGCAGCAGGACCATGTCGGACTCGTTGATGCCCTTCCAGCCGCTGATGGACGAGCCGTCGAACATCCGGCCGTCCTCGAACAGCGTTTCGTCGACGATCGACTTCGGATAGGTCACGTGGTGCTGCACGCCGCGCATGTCGGCGAAGCGCAGGTCGACGAACTCGACCTTGTGGTCGGCGATGAGTTTCTGGACGGTGTCGAAGGACATGGGCTTTTAGGGTCTAGGGGTGAGGGACTAGGGGCTAGGGAACAGCGGGATGTCGCATGCAGTGCGGTGGCGTCGGGTCGCACACGTGGTGCCGTCGAACCGGGTGTCGCCGTTTTCCTTGGCTCGTCATCCCCGGGTGTCTCTGTCGGGGATCCAGGGACGTTGCTCTTCAACATCGACGAGCCGACGCGTCCCTTACGCACGCCCCGTGCCAGCCCCACGCGCGGCGCCGCGGCACGCCACGGCTCGATTCGCGCACCTCGGTGAGCGCGACGGGCGCACCATCGCCGTGCATGCGTGCGTCGCTGCACCAAGCCGGTGCGTCGCACGGGGTTGGGTATCCTGCGCGGCCCGTGGCGGACGGCTTGAAAGCAACGTCCCTAGACCCCCGACAGAGGCACTCGGGAATGACGAGCAAAAAAAAGCGCACGTGCGCCCGAACGTCGAGTCACACGCACGCAACGATCCCGCGACACACGCTCTCTCTAGCCCCAGCCCCTAGCCCCTAGCCCCCAGCCCCTCCCGACATGCCCGATCTCCTCGCCGCGCTGCTGCTCGGCATCATCGAAGGCGTCACCGAGTTCCTGCCGATCTCCTCGACGGGCCACCTGCTGATCGCGCAGCACTGGCTGGGGCAGCGCTCGGACCTGTTCAACGTGGCGGTGCAGTGCGGCGCGATCCTGGCGGTGGTGGTGATCTACCGGCAGCGCCTGCTCGGCCTGCTGATGGCGTTCGCCGGCCGCGATGCCTCGGCCGGCTACGACCCGCTGGGCATCGACATCACGCCGGCGCAGTGGCGCGAGTACGCCTACAAGCTGGGCGTCGCGTTCGGCGTCACCGCGGTGCTGGGCGTGATCGCCAAGCAGATGGGCTTCCAGCTGCCCGAGACCGTGACCCCGGTGGCGTGGGCGCTGATCATCGGCGGGGTGTGGATGCTGGTGGCCGAGCACTTCGCGACGCGCCGCGCGCGCGCGCTGGGCGAGCGCAGCCACATCACCTGGACGGTGGCGGTGCTGGTGGGCCTGGCGCAGGTGGTTGCGGGCATCTTCCCCGGCACGTCGCGCTCGGCCGCGACGATCTTCGTGGCCCTGCTGGCGGGCGTCACGCACCGGCCGGCGGCGACCGAGTTCGCGTTCCTGGTCGGCATCCCGACGATGTTCGCGGCCACCGCCTACGAACTGATGGCGATCGCCGGTACCCCGGCCGCCGCGCAGGAAGACTGGCTTGCGCTGGTGGTCGCCACCATCGCGTCCGGCATCACCGCGTTCATCGCGGTCAAGTGGCTGCTCAGCTACATCCAGACCCACCGCTTCACCGCGTTCGCGATCTACCGCTTCATCGTCGGCGGTGCGTTGCTGCTGCTGGTGCCGGCGGGGCAGTAGCCGACGCTGTTCACGGAGAAAGGCACTGGGCCCCTGCGTGCGCAGGGGCGACGGCAGGTGGCCAGCGGCACCACACGTACGCGCGGTGCAAGAAAGTCCCGTCGCCCCTGCGCACGCAGGGGCCCAGCGCCTTTCGCGGTAACCGGCAACTACCGGCCGGTCCGACGCCACGCGACCCACAGCAGCGCCAGCGCGACGATCCACAGCAGCACGACGAGCACCGCGCCTGCACGGCTCACCGGCCTCGCCGCCTGCAGTGACGCGCGTGCACGTGCCTCGTTGACGACGTCCGCCGGCGCGAAGCGCATCACCAGCCACACCCCGGCAGGCACCAGCAGCAGGTCGTCGAGCAGGCCCAGCACCGGGATCGCGTCGGGCACCAGGTCGATCGGGCTGAAGGCATACGCGGCCGTCGCCAGCGCCAGCGCACGCAGCCACCACGGCGTGCGCGCATCGCGCGCGACATGCCAGACCGTCAGCGCCTCGCGCCTGAGCGCATGCAGCGCGCGACGCACCGGGCCGTCCATGCGTGCCGGCCCACGCGCGGGCCGCGCCCGGCCTCAGTCGCGCACGTCGGGGTTGAGCGAATAGGTCCCGTGCACGCTGGCCTCGGCCAGCACGTGGCCCTGCATCGCGCGCAACACGTCGCTGGCCTCGAAGTCCTCGCCCACATCCAGGCGCGCAACGTCGAGGGCGAAGACCCGGAAGAAATAGCGGTGCAGGCGTGCGTCGTGCGGCGGCGGGAACGGGCCGTCGTAGCCGCGGTAGGTGCCGGCCAGGTCCGCGTTGCCCGCGAAGTACGCGGTGTAGCCGTTGACGCCCTGCCGCGCCCCGGCAGGGCCTTGCGGATCGGATTTCCCTCCGCGGGTGAACCCGTCGCTGCACGCGCCCTCGGCGATCTCGGTGGCAGCCGCGGGGATGTCGACCATCGCCCAGTGGATGAAGTCCGTGCGCGGCTGGTCGCGCGGGATCGGGTGCGGCGTCGCGTCGGTGGGCACGTCCGGATCGATGCACAGCAGCGCGAACGACTGCGTGCCCTCGGGCACGTCGCTCCACGCCAGGTGCGGGTTGCGGTTGTCGCCGAAGCCGATGCTGTCGCCCTCGCGCCTGCCGGCGGCGAAGCGGGCGTCGATGCGCGTGCCGTTGTCGAAGCTGTCGCTGCGGATCTTCATCGCGTGCACCGTCCTCGGGATCAGGCGTCGGGATACCCGAGGCGGCGCGCAACCGGCGTGAGCGTGGCGAATGCCTCGCGCAGCGGCGCGGCATACGCACGCCAGCGCCCGGGTGCGAAGCGCGCCGGGCCCAGCGCCTGTGCGGGCGCGGGCGGGATCGGCGCGTCCAGCGCGTCGGACATGGCCGCGGCCAGGCCCTGCGGGTCGTCGGCGAGCGCGTCCAGGCGGATCACTCTGTGCGGCACGAAGTTGCAGTCGATGAGGTCGGCGAGCTGTTCCAGCTGCGCGGCCAGCCAGGTCGCCGCCGCGACCGGCGATTCGATCGCCAGCGGCGCCGGCGCGCCCCAGGCCAGCCAGTCGAGCAGCATGTCGCGCGGGTCGCGCAGCGCGACCATCAACAGTGCCTCGGGCAGCTGCGCGCGCAGCGCGACTGCGAAGGCGTTGTCCCACCAGATCAGCCAGTCCACCAGCGAGCCGTCGGCCGCCTGCCGCGCGGCCAGCTGCGCGCGCCACTGCGCGACGAACATGTCCGCCGACACGCGCCCGTCCACCAGCTCCGCGGCGCTCTCGTAGCGCTGGAAGCCGTCCGGCGGCGGGTTGGTGCCGTAGCGATCCGCGCGCAGCGGCGCACCGCCGACCTCGAAGGTCGCCGCGATCCGCTCCACCAGCGACCCCGGCGCGCCCCACAGCAGCAGCGTGCCGGGCGCATCGGCGGCCACCGCGCCCTGCGCGGGCAGCGGCGACGGCGCGCCCGACAGCGGCGGCAGCGGCAGCCGCTCGTGCGCCACTTCGGCCTGCAGCGCGGCCCATTCGGCGACCGCCTCGTCCACGCGCCCGGCGACGTCGAGGGTGCGGCCCAGCAGCCCGCGCAGCATGCGCCGCGCGCCGGGATCCTGCGCCTGCGCGATCAGCGACCGGACGCGCGCGATCGCTGCATCCGGATCACGCCGCAGGATCAGGTCGAGCAGGCGCAGCTCGGCCTGCGCGTGACCGGGCTCAAGCTCGACGATGCGGCGCACCAGCGCCTCGTTCGCGTCGTCCTCGCCGGCCACGTCGTGCACGGCGACCATCGCCTCCAGCGCGGGGATGTGGTCGGGCATCGCGGCACGCCAGCGTTCCACCACCTCGCGCGCACCGCCATCGGCGAACGGCTCGAACGCCAGCCGCGCGCGCCACAGGTCCGGGGCCTGCACGTGGGTGGCCAGCGCCGCGTCCAGCGTGTTGCGCGCGTCCTCGACGTCGCCCAGCCGGCGCCACGCCTCGACGATCGCGACCAGCGTGCGGCGGTCGTGCGGGGCCGCGGCCAGCGCGGTGCGCAGGTGCGCCAGTGCGCGCTCCGGGCGCTGGGCGTCCAGTTCGATCTCGCCGAGCAGCCGGTGCAGCGCCGGTGGCACGGCATCGCGCGCGGCCAGCGGCGCGAGCAGCTCCGCGGCGTCCTCCGCGCGCCCCTGCCGGCGCACCACGTCGGCCAGCAGCGCGCGCAGGGGATCGGACTCGTTGGCCTCCAGCAGCGCGCGCAGCGCCGCTTCGGCGAACGCGAAGTGGCCCTTGGCCAGGTACGCGAACGCCAGCGCGTGGCGCAGCTGCAGGTCGCCGGGCGCGCGTTCGGCCGCGCGAGAGAGGATCGCCAGCGCGGCATCGGCGTCGCCCCGGCGCAGCGCCAGCGTGCCCTCGATCGCGGCCACGTGCGGATGCTCGGGCGCGATGCGCGCCGCGGTGCGCATCAGCCGCTCGGCGTCGTCGAGGTCGCCACGCCCGAGCGCGAGCTGCGCCTGCACGACGTAGGCGGGAAACTGGTTGGGATCGAGCCCCGTGCTGCGCGCCAGCGCGGCCTGTGCATCGTCGAGCTTGCGCGCGCCGATCAGCAGGCCCGCGCGCGCCAGGTGCAGGTCGGCGTCGTCCGGCGACAGCTCCAGTGCGCGCTCGATGGCCGCCATCGCGCCGGCCTCGTCGCCGGTGGCTCGCAACGCGCTGGCCACCAGCTGGTGCGCACGCGCGTCGCCCGGCTGCTGCTGCGCGAGCAGCTGCGCGTCGGTGAGGGCCTGCCCGGCGTCGCCGCGGCGGAGGGCTTGGAGGATGGCGTCGTACATGGCGGCGTGCGTGGCGGAAAAAGAGGCCGATTGTACGACCGCGCGCACGCCCGGCCGGCCGCCGGCGCGGGGCCGCGGCGTACCATGCATGCATGACGTATCCCGCGATCCGCCCGCGCCGCATGCGCCGCGACGACTTCTCCCGCCGCCTAATGCGCGAGACCCGGCTGTCGGCCGACGACCTCGTATACCCGGTGTTCGTGCACGAACCCGCGGGCCGCGCGCCGATCGCCTTGATGCCCGGCATCGAACGCGTTTCGATCGACGAGCTGCTGCGCGTGGCCGACGAGGCCAGCGAACTGCGCATCCCCGCGCTGGCGCTGTTCCCGGTCACCGCGCCGGACGCCAAGTCGCTCGACGCGGCCGCCGCGTGGCGCGACAACGGCCTCGTGCAGCGCGCGGTGCGCGCGCTGAAGTCGCGCTTCCCGCAGCTGGGCGTCATCACCGACGTCGCGCTCGACCCGTACACCACGCACGGGCAGGACGGCTTGGTCGACGCCAGCGGCTACGTCGTCAACGACGCCACCGTCGAAGCACTTGCCAAGCAGGCACTGAGCCATGCGCAGGCGGGTGCCGATATCGTTGCACCCAGCGACATGATGGACGGGCGCATCGGCGCGATCCGCGATGCACTTGAAGCCGCATCGCACGTGCACACGCGCATCCTCGCCTACAGCGCCAAGTACGCATCGGCCTACTACGGCCCGTTCCGCGACGCGGTGGGCTCGGCGTCCGCGCTTGGCAAGGCCGACAAGAAGACCTACCAGATGGACCCGGGCAACTCCGACGAGGCGCTGCGAGAAGTCGAACTCGACCTCGCCGAGGGCGCCGACATGGTGATGGTCAAGCCCGGCCTGCCGTACCTCGACATCGTGCGACGGGTAAAGGACGCGTTCGGCGCGCCGACCTTCGTCTACCAGGTCAGCGGCGAGTACGCGATGGTCAAGGCAGCGGCCGCGAACGGCTGGCTGGACGAGCGCGCCTGCGCGCTCGAGTCGCTGGCCTGCATCCGCCGGGCGGGCGCCGACGCAGTGCTGACCTACTTCGCACTCGACGCCGCGCGCTGGCTGCGCGATGCCTGAGCCGGTGCGCCCACGCCGCCTGGTCGCCGGCCTGGCGGCGATGGTCGCGACCAGCATCGCGCTGAGCTGGGTGCTCGGCGTGCTCTGGCCCACCGACGGGCTGGATGTGGTCGCCGTCGTCGAGCAATCGGTCGCGGTGGGCAGCGGCGCACTGGTCGGCGGCTGGATCGCACGCGCCGGCCTGTTGCCGCTCGCGGTGGCGATGTGGGCGGTCCAGTGGGCCGTGCTGGCGCAGGTGCTCGCGCGCGTTGCGGGGCCCGACGCGAACGCCGGCGGTCTCTGGACGCGCGTGCTGCTGCAGAACCAGGATGCGATCGCCGCGACGTTGCTGGCCACCATTGCCGGCGTCTGGTTCGGCCAGCGGCTTGCCCGGCGCCGCCGCGCCTGATGGACGCACCGATGACGCACGCCGTGTTCGGCCACCCGGTCGCGCACTCGCTCTCCCCGCGCATCCACGCCGCCTTCGCCGCGCAGCTCGGGATCCCCATGCGCTACGGCGCGATTGACGCGCCCCCCGACACCTTCGCCGAAGCACTGGCTGCGTTCGCAGGTGCTGGCGGCCGCGGCGCCAACGTCACGCTTCCGCACAAGCAGGCCGCACTCGCGCTGTGCACCACCACGACCGCGCGCGCCCGGCGCGCCGGCGCGGTGAACACGCTGGTGCGCATCGACGACGGCTGGCACGGGGACATCACCGACGGCAGCGGCCTGCTGCGCGACCTCGCCCGCCACCGCATCGGCCTGCCGGGCCGCAACGTGCTGATCCTCGGTGCCGGCGGCGCGGCGCGCGGAATCGCCGGCCCGCTGCTGGACGCCGGCATCGCCTCGCTCGCCATCGCCAACCGCACCCGCGCCACCGCCGCCGCACTCGCCAACGCGATGGCCGATGCACGCGCACGCCCCCTCGACATCGACGCGCTTGGCATGAGCGGCGCATTCGACATCGTCATCAACGCCACCTCCGCGACCCGCACCACGACACTCCCCGCGTGGCCCGCCACCGTCGTCCACGCCGGCACCGCCTGCCTCGACCTCGGCTACGGCGACGCGGCAACCGCCTTCCTCGCCTGGTCACGCACCGCCGGCGCCGCTGCCGCCATCGATGGCCTCGGCATGCTGGTCGAACAGGCCGCCGAGAGCTTCTCCGCCTGGCACGGCGCCTGGCCCGACGCGGAGGCCGTCCTGCACATGCTGGGCACCCGGCGCGACACGTCAGGTTTTCCAGATCGCGATCCTCTTCGGCGCGACGAATAACACCTCAGCTAAACCGCACACCGTAGCGGAGCAAACGGTGGCGCGCTCTTCTGCCACCGTTTTTGCAGCGAAGCTGTGTTGGCTTGAACGAATTGTTAGGCGACGCCTGACACGACCTGACGCCGCCCACTGCGACCCAAGAATGCCACGCACACTACGCCAGTCCACCTGACCTGGCTCGGTCCGACCCAACGCCGCTCCCCACACAAGAGCAAAGTCAATTTGGAGTGGCCTAACGTGCTCCAGGCAGCACTAGCCGCTCGCGAAGCGAGCGGCCGAAAATTTTTTTGACCCCTGCCGCTATGCCCATGCGCCCTGCGATCCCCTCCACCACGCGCAGGCTCATGCACAGCACCGGATCTAGGCTTTTGCAGATCGCGATCCTGCTCGGTGCGACGCCTAACACCTGAGTTAAGCCGCGCCGCGAAGCGGCGTCGGCTTGGACGAATTGTTAGCGCTCGCGAGTTCACAAAGTAAGTGCAACACCCGCGCCACCTGAAAGTCAGACGGTGAG
>ERZ1066118.248-NODE-248-length-55613-cov-12.045970_pt1 | contig 55613 bp, 50 predicted proteins | sample MGYA00382765_ERZ1066118 | MGnify/ENA primary metagenome ERZ1066118 (study PRJEB33369, sample SAMEA5778348) | biofilm metagenome | biome: Industrial cooling water; feature: Water cooling tower basin; material: Biofilm | place: United Arab Emirates | collected...
AATTCCTCAACTTTTTCTCTTAAATTTGAATTAGAGCTGAGTGTAGGCGAGCAAGAAGTAGCGCAGGTATTCTATTGGCAGAATCGTAACAAGGATAAAACTTTTCATCCTTTAGCCTTCACGAAGTTGGAAGGAGGTGAAGATGCTGGTCAACATTAGTTATAAATCGAATCTTCAATTCCAAGCTACAGCTAGAGGTCATGTTATTGTCAGCGACCAACCCCACAGCAATGGCGGTGAAGATACTGGCGTGACTCCACCGGAGCTATTTTTAGCTGCTTTAGGCAGTTGTGTGGGTTTTTATGCTGTGAAATACTGTCAAGCTAGAGGCTTAGATGCTACAGGGCTGAATATTGAAGTTTCAGCCCAAAAAACAACAACTCCTCCCATCAGGCTAGACGAGATCGAAATTCACTTGAGTTTACCTGTGAGCTTGAACGATCGCCACCAAAAAGGTCTAGAGAGTGCTGTGAATGCTTGTCTAATCCACACTACACTCATACATCCACCCAAAATTACGATCCAAATCGACAGTGCGCTAATACCAACTACTTAATGAAACCGATGTGAGTTTTGGCTTTAGGAAAAAGTCATTTAGATTCCAATAAACTTGCGCTACGGCACAAATGGCAGAGCCAAGTAGAAGAGGTGAAAAATATGAGTAACCAGTTAGTAACTCATACCTATCTGAGCAAAAAAGCTATTATCTACAGTTTTGTAGGATTGCTGGCTGGTAGTGCGATCGCCACTCTGTTGACAGCTAGTAACATCCAAGTTCCAGATCGGGATCTGAAATTAAATAATTCTCTCCCTAGCACGTCCGTCGCTACTCCCGGCATGGCTGCTGCTAGTCGCAGCGAACGCCATTACATCGAATGGACGATCTTCCATCACGAGCAAGCAGTCGCAATAGCTGAACTCGCTTTGAGTCGAGCTACGCATCAGGAAATTAAAACCCTAGCTGCTGCCATGAAACAAACCAAAACCCAGGAACTTCAACAACTACAAGCGTGGCATCGGCAGTGGTATGGAACCAATGCACCCAGCTACTTCAGCCGTTGGTGGCATAGAGATCTAGAGGGGGATAAACCAGAGCAGTACAGGACGCATGTCATTGAAACAGATCTAGCCCAGATGAAAAATGCACCAGACTTCGATCGGGAATTTCTGCGGCAGACGATCGCTCGCGATCGCATGGCAATGATGATGTCTGCAACGGTACTCGATAGTGCCGAGCGTCCCGAACTACAGGACTTTGCTCGTTCTACGATCGATCGTCAACAAGCTGAAGTCGAGCAGATGCAGCAATGGTATCAGGATTGGTATCAATAGTTTTCCACAGCACTCGATCTGAATTGCTCTAATTGTTGTGCTTGTGCCAGTAAACGGTTGGAGAGGCGATCGCATACCACCTCGCACAGCTCGAAAATCATCGGATCGGCAATCTCATAAAAAACGCTGATCCCTCTGGGTTCGCGCCTAACCATCCCCGCTTGCATTAGCACTTTCAGATGCTTGGAAACATTAGCCTGTCCTAACCCAGTAGCTTCAACAATTTCCGTGACATTTTTCGCTCCCGATCTTAAACAATTGAGAACTTGCAACCGACTGATCTCAGATAACACTTTGAAATACTCCGCCACTTGAGCGAGAGCGGCAAGGGAAATCTCTGGCATACGCGATCGGCAATTTAATAAATCTACAAAAATAAATCTACAATTTTTATTATACACAACCATATGAGCGATTGGTAATATGGTTATAGGAAAGGTAGCAAGCAACTGGACTTCTACCAACTAGCGACTCATTGCAGGAGACTCATGGAAAACGTCAAGAAGATTAACGAGCAGCTCGCTGTAGCAGGGCAAATTACGCCGGAGCAACTGCAACAAGCGGCGCAAGAAGGCTTTAAGTCCGTACTTAATTTGCGATCGCCTGATGAAGAGGGTTACTGGCAAGACGAACAGCAGCAAGCAGAGGCGCTAGGGCTGCGTTACGTCAATATTCCCGTTAAGGTCGATACTCTCACCCAGGACAGAACTACTCAAGTAATGGAGCAAATCGACGCATTACCGAAACCACTCTTAGTTCACTGCTATAAACAGATGCGTGCTGGGGCAATGGCGTTGATGAATGTAGCCACCAGAAACGGACTAACACCAGAACAAGCATTTGAAAAGGCTCACGCAATTGGGTTTGATTGTAGTGCTTATCCCCAAATGAAAGAGTTCTTCGCCCAGTACGTTTCAACGCACTCAAAGACAAACTGACAGAAAGACAACTTAGAAGGAGAAGATCGTATGCTCTTTCGCCAATTATTCGATGCCGAATCGAGTACTTACACTTATTTAATTGCCGATCCCACAACAAAAGCTGCTGTGTTGGTCGATCCAGTTTTAGAGCAGGTAGAACGCGATCTGAAGCTGCTGAAGGAATTAGGACTCACTTTGCACTACTGTTTGGAAACCCACGTCCATGCCGACCACATTACTGGAACTGATGAATTGCGACAAGCAACAAGTTGTTTGAGTGTTGTTCCCGATCGCGCCCATGTTGCTTGCGCCGACCGTCACATCAAGGATGGGGAGACATTGCATGTAGACAACATTGCGATCGCCGCCATTGCTACCCCCGGTCATACCGATAGCCATATGGCTTATTTGGTCAATGGAGATCGAGTGCTGACAGGAGATGCTTTATTCATTCGAGGTTGCGGACGGACGGATTTTCAAAGTGGTGATGCTGGCACGTTATACGATTCAGTACAAGAGCGCTTGTTTACCTTACCAGATGAAACTTTAGTCTATCCCGCTCACGATTATCGCGGTCATATCGTATCGACGATTGGGGAAGAAAAGCGCTGGAATCCTCGCTTTGCCGGACGCGATCGCCCCAGTTTCATTCAATTCATGGATAATCTGAACTTGCCAAACCCCAAGAAGATAATGGAAGCTGTCCCAGCGAATGAAATGTGCGGACGCTTAGCGGCAACAGCTTAGCAGAATGCCATTTCGAGTAGTTGTATGGTTGGCAGTCAATACTTTTGCTGCCGAGGAGAAAAACATGAAAAAGATTGCAACCTTAATCGCATTAGTCTCTGCGCTCAGCTTGGCTATTGTGCCTGCATCTTTTGCTCAGCCAGAAATGAGGTGGAGAGGTAGTGACGGATGGGGCAGAGGCAGTCCCTACGGTCGCCTTTATAACCCTCGCACAGTAGCAACAATCCGAGGAGAAGTAATTAGGGTAGATACAATCGCTCCAATGCAAGGGATGGGACATGGTTTGCGTCTGTTGCTGAGAACAGCCAACAGGGAAGAGATTTCCGTTCATCTCGGTCCAAACTGGTATCTCGAACGTCAGGAGATCTCGATTGAGCCGAAAGATCGAATTGAAGTCGTAGGTTCGCGGATTACTTTTGCCGACACGCCAACCATCATTGCTGCTGAAGTTAAAAAAGGTAATGACACTCTAGTACTGCGAGATAAAACTGGCTTTCCTGTTTGGAGTGGTTGGAGACGACGCTCGTTTAACTAAGGTTATGCCAATCGATCGCAGCTTGCCAGACGCGATTCCATTCAAGCAATCAAGATGTTTATAAAATCTCTAAAGTTATCCCTGCGGACGGCTAGTGGTTCGACAGTAACGCTAAACGTTCCACCGCAAGCGGTGCAGGAATGGCATACCGTCGCAGTCCGTTCATCTCGATAGTAAAGTTATGATGACAATCGGGTGGATTTTGGGTCACGTCATTGCCACTGCAATTGGGATTAGCTTAGGGTTAATCGGCGGTGGTGGTTCAATTTTGGCAGTTCCCACCTTAGTTTACGTGATGGGCGTACCGCCAAAATCCGCGATCGCCATGAGTTTGGCGATCGTGGGTACGGTCAGCTTTCTCGGGGCGATTCCTCATTGGAAACTCGGCAACGTTCAGCTCAAAACAGCTGGGATGTTTGGATTGTCAACGATGGTAGGAGCCTATGCAGGCGCTCGGATTGCCACACTGCCATTTGTGACAGGGACGTTACAAATGATCTTGTTTGGCACGATGATGTTGCTAGCAGCAGCGTTTATGCTTCGCAAGCATCCTCAAACTACCCCACCTCCACCCGTGCAACAGCCAGACTTGGAGTTGTATCCCAAGCCAGTATGCAGATATTGTTGGCTGTGGCTGGTGAGTGAAGGACTCGGCGTGGGTGCGCTGACGGGATTAGTAGGTGTGGGTGGTGGTTTTGCGATCGTGCCAGCTCTGGTTCTGTTAGCAAAAGTGCCGATGAAACAGGCGATCGGTACGTCCCTACTAGTTATTGTCCTCAACTCGATTGCTGGCTTTTTAGGTTATTTAGGACGTGTAAATCTGAATTGGGAGTTAATCGCCACATTTACTGTCGCTGCTAGTTTGGGAATTGTTGCTGGAGCTTACTTAGTCAGGTTCGTGCAAGCCAGACACTTACAAAAAGCTTTTGGTTATTTTCTCCTGGCAATGGCTGCTTTTATCTTTTGGCAAAATCGGACTGAGTTTTACTCTCAAAAGTCATCAAAGCAGTTAGCTGTGGGACAAGTTGAGCCAGCGTCAGAGCGATCGCCTGCTTTCCACCCAGACAGCATTAACAGAAACATTTGAACTGAAGGTCATACGACTAACCATTGCACGATCGTGAAATAAATCACCAAACTGAGTACGTCTTGAATAATCGTTGCAACAGGGCCAGAACCAAAAGCAGGGTCTTTGCCCGCACGATAGAGCAGCCAGGGAAATAGCAAACCAATACTCGCAGCGATCGCCCCAGCAGTCACAATTGTCAGTGCTACGGCGATCGCCAACTGAATGCTACCAAAAGCTACCAAAACCACAGGAAAACCGATCGCACCAAGAACAAGCCCGATTAGCAGCCCAGTCCACAATTCCCCAGACAACAAATTCCGCAGACCATTTTGGTTGAAAGACAAACCGCGCACGACGATCGCTTCGGTTTGCGTGCCGATTGCGTCAGCTAAGTAGACAATTCCAGGCACGAAGAATGAGACAAAAACTTGCTCTGTCAGCACTTGCTCGAAGCGAGAAACAACGAATGTCGCCAAGATACTGCCTAGCAGTCCGACCAGTAGCCAAGGCAAGCGATCTTTTGCCCGTCGGGTGGGTGAAGCATCAAGAGTGTGACGCGCCTGTGCATCGTCGTGCTGAATTCCCGCCAGTCGATGTATATCTTCAATATGCTCTTGTCTTAAGATCGCCAGCATTGCTCGTGCTGGTACTACGCCAATCAAGCACCCTTGCCGATCGACTACAGGAACATCCGTCAAACCATTTTGGATTGCCAAACCAGCCACCTGCTCTCGATCTTCATCAGGATAAACTGCTGGTGGTTGAGTCACCATCACTTCGCTTAGTTTTAGCTCTCTTGGTAAAGTCAGTAGATCGCGCAAGCGAACCAGCCCGCATAGATGCCCTTGGCGATCGACAATATAGATAGCTTCAATAGAATCGAATCGATTACCGGGCAAGCTAGAAAGTGTGGAACCAACGCTGTCTTGGGCAAAGGCAAAGGGAACATGTGGAACTAAGTGCCCAGCCGCAGTTTCAAACTTAGGAGTAGAGACTGTCATTGGCTAACCTGCTTAGTTGTATTTTTAGAAGAAAATCTGAGGTAGTCGTCAGATAATCAATGCTCGTAATCTTCTTTAATTTATAAAATGGTGGCAAAAAATGAGAAAGTCGTGAGGGAGTTGGCTCGCAAAGCTAAATTAAAGCTGAAGTCCTAAAAATTGATAAAATAAAAGTAAGGATAAACTCGCTGGCTATTGGCTACAAGCTAGGAGCAATCGCTACACATAGTAAAAGAGGACTCGAACTATGTTAGAAAGTTTATCGAGAACCCCACCGAACGCGCCACAACTTATTCCCGATCCTTGGGAAGCTCCTGCTCCAACAGTTCAACCTAAATTTACTTCCAAAGCTTGGCAAATCCCAATAGAAACTCATCATTTAATTACAGCCGCAGGCAATTCAGCAGCACCGCAATTAGTAGCAGCACCAACTCCAATTCAAGTGTTGCTAAAAGATGAACTCAAACTTAAAAGCGATGCTGGCGACAAACTTCCAACTCAAATGGAGCAAGCTTTGGCATTACTGTGCTGGATGGGAACGGCAATTTAGTTGCATCTGCGTCGGGCAATAACACAACGAGAATCATGACGGCAAAATTCCAAAATCGCACTCAAGCTGGCGAGTTGCTGGCTGCCAAGCTCACAGCATATACCAAACGTCCAGACGTGCTAGTGCTGGGATTACCGCGTGGTGGCGTACCAGTAGCGTTTGAGATAGCAAAAACACTCAACGTCCCGCTAGACATTATTTTAGTTCGCAAGCTAGGCGTACCCACGCAGCCAGAATTGGTAATGGGCGCGATTGCTACAGGCGGCGTACTGGTACTTAATGACGACATGATAAACTTGTTGGGCATATCTGGGGCGGAGATCGATGTAGCTGCCCAACGGGAAATGCAGGAATTAGAGCGACGCGATCGCCTTTACCGAGGCAATCGTCCCCTACCTCACGTCGAAAACCGCACGGTGATTCTAGTAGACGACGGGGTTGCGACAGGTTCTACTCTACGAGCGGCGATCGCAGCACTGCGGCAGCAGCAACCGCAACAGATTATTGTCGCAGTGCCGATTGCTCCCACTTCAGTTTGTCAATGGTTGCGAATAGAGGCAGACGATGTTGTCTGCGCGGTTGAAGTGGAACAGTTGTCGGCGATTAGCCTTTGGTACGAAGAATTCGCTCAAACCACTGATGAAGAAGTCCGCGCTCTCTTAGCAGAAGCGTCAAATGGTTATGCTGCATTGTTTTTATCGTGAAGCATCAACCCATTATTTTTAATATAGGCTTTCACGGTCACAGTGGAATTTCGCTGTATGAATTGATTGCTAACATTACTACATGTAGTTTCAGGTACGGCAAAATTCAACGTATTACTGATACTAACTCGCTTATAATTCAATCTATTTTTCGATTTGAGCGGCACTTTGTAATCCTTCCTAAGTTGCTGATACAAGTTGCAATAGCTAAAAAAATACATTCGATCTTGTATGGTCTGCAGTCGCTTTTTCTACTAATTTGCGAAGTTTTTCGTGTATTTTTTAAAGATTTTGGAATCATGTATCTGTATTGTTGCCATGCCAAAATTTTCATGGTTTTCCGCAGACTCTTTTATTGAAACGATCTCTGAACTCTCAAAATTGCCATGATTTTTGCTTTTCAATTCGGTCAAATTGAACTTTTGTAAATCCCTCTGTTTCCTCACAATTCCCTTATATTTTTTTTCTAGCATCAGACTAGAGCAAAATAGCTCTATTGAAAATTCCTGCGGTCGATACCTAATCTTAAGAAAAAAGTAAGTAAAAATAGCAAAATTTGAGCAGGTACTATCTATGATGATTAGCAAAGAAAAAATGGCATCTTTGCCTGGAATAGTTTTGCCCGAAATCGAGTTTTTAGTAGAGCCAACACGGGTTGAAAGAGGACAATCTGTAGTGCTTCGATGGCATGTGAAAGAGGCAGAAGAGGCAACCCTTTTTATCAGCACAATTTTGCCGAAAAATCCCGAACATATCAACTGGCTGAAAATCAAAGAATTAGGGGAAAAAATTGAGTTAAAAAATAGTCTGGAGCTAACTGTAGAAGAAACCACCGCATTCTATCTCGTTGCCCAATCTCAACGAGGATTAAGCGGTGCTAAAGCTGTGGTTGAGGTAGCAGAAAAAGAACCCGAACGCGAAGCCATAATTTGGCAGCCGCAGGAACAGTTTTTAGATCGGATGGAGGATAGATCGGGCATAGAGTGGATTGAGGAAACCGTTCAGCCTACGCCATCTGAGATCGCAGCACAAATAGAATTGGCTCTCAGAATGGCTGAGCGGTGGTTTGGTGGAACGACTCCTCCAATAATCAAAATTTCAGTCACTCCTAATGTTATCTTTGCCGACGAAGCCGCTATTGTTTCATGGAGTGTATCCAACGCGCAATCCGTTATGACTTCAATGTCGTATGGTTGTACCTTCTTAGTCGCTGACTCAACGAAAACCTCAGGCAACCGCCTCGATGGAGGTGGATGGGGATCGGGTTCGTCCCCATGGGGCACGACGATGAGTGGTAGTTGGAAAATGGAGCCAAAATACTGGCTACGACAAGGAAGCGTGGAGGAGTATGTCTATGCTCGGAATGCGATAGGGAAAGTAGCCGGAGCTTCAGCAAGGGTCGATGTCCTTTCAATTCCGCAGTTTAAGGGTGCTTGCACTCCAAAACGTAAAGACGATATCAGGCAAGCTTTTAAGACGATCGCCAGAAAGTTACGCAATGGGTGCATTTACAACAATGCCGCGCTCGACGCTAAAGTAGCCGCTTTTAAAGATGGTCGCTTAAACCGCCAGGATTTTTCGTACAGGCTCCTGTTAGAGCTGCAAAACATTGGTATAGATACCTTCAATTGTAAGGATGTAGCTGACAACGTTTGGGGGGGAGGACATTGGGCGGACTATACAAACGAGATCGTCCTAGATTGGTCGCCTAAGCATACACCCTATCTTGAGTATGTTATTCTTCACGAATTAACACACAAATGTGGTTTTAATTCTGATTTGCTGAAATACTACTCTAAAGCATCAATTGAAAATCAAGCTCACTTGGTTTCAGGGGCATGTTTTCCGTAGAAGCAATGAGGGCTTTAGGAATCTTGTAAATAGTCTAATCGATTGCCTTTGCTAAAAGAATTTAGGAGATCGTATTAGTTTTCTGCTAAATTCTCATACATCCAATTTCTACTGACTTTTCTGAATCTTTTGAGTTTTTAAAGTCGAGAGAAAACCCATTTACTGAAGCTAAAGGAGGATGTCTCATGAAAAACTATGAAACTTTCTTAGAAGATGAGAGCGCACTCGCAAAAGCCTATTTATCTTGTTCTCCAGAAGAGATAGAGAAGAGGCTTCACGAAGCTACACACAATGGGATGGACATTGTGGCTCAGTTGGAAATGCTGCAGGAGGCTGCTTATGGAGTGAGAGAAGACATTTCGGGGGCTATTGAATTTATCAACTGGCTTCAATCGCAGAGAGTAGTAGGTCTAGATTTTGAATCTACTCTCGGTATGTTAGTAGCCAAAAAGCTATCTCTAATTGATGAATATCCTATCGAGAAACAACAAGAGCGAATCAGGCAGTTTGGCGAACAACTCAAAAATTTACCTATTTCAACAAGTGGAAAAACTAAAGCTTTGCGATTGAGCGAGTTGTTACCAGAAAAGCTAATTTATCAAGAAGATATTGCCGAACAGGATGTGGAACTTGAAGTTGAACCAGAAGATGCGAGTTCAAGACAAGTCATGTTGGCTAATTCTGGAGTTAGTGCCAAGACATCTTACTTCGTTCTCATGGAAATTTCATGGCAAGCATTGTTTTGGGGGTATACCTTTGTTAATGCCTACACGAAGTCGCGGTATGTCTTGTCGATTCAGACTGCTCCTGGTGAACCTTGGACTCAGCTACCTTGGCATTTTGGTTGGATTGTGGACAAAATTGGTGCATCTACATCGGACACTGCTGAATGTAAGGGAGACAAGCTATATACAGGTCATTCCAAGAAAAACGCTTCGGAAGTATACCATAGTTGGAAGTTCAAGGGTTATAGCGCTCGGTCTAGTTTCCATGAGATCCATTACAAAGGACAGTTCTGGGGTTGGAAGTGGTGTGATGGCAAATGGAAAAACGGAAATGCTTGGTATTGGGAATAATCCTAAGATGATTTCTACTTAGTCAAGTAGAGCGATCGCTTCTCTAAGAGTGAAGTGGGAAGGAACGATCCAACCCGAACTGCCTGCACCTCCTTCCTCAGCCCCTGGATGAAGTCTCTTTGACTAAGAGCGAAGTTCACTCCAAAGATCTTTTGGCAAGGGGCGATACTCGGCAAACTCCATCGAGAATGTCGCCATGCCGTGAGAGAGCGATCGCAATTCGGTAGAATAGCCAAACATTTCTGCCAACGGTACTTCTGCCCGAATCGCTACGTCGTCATTGTCCCTGGTTTCCGATCCTAATAACAAAGCACGGCGCGATAATAGCTTTCCTTGAATTCTTCCCAAAAATTCACTTGCTGTTTCTACCTCTAATAACATCATTGGTTCTAAAATAGTAGGGTTAGCCTGGGCGAATCCTTGCTCGAAACCCTGCCTAGCAGCATAGCGGAATGCCATCTCGGAAGACTCAAGTGGATGGAAGGAACCACCCTCTAAAACAACTTTTACGCCCACGATTGGATAACCTTTCAGCCAGCCAGTTTTGACGGCATCGCGACAGCCTTGTTCGCACGCAGAGATAAATTGCGGCGGAATTGCCTCTGCACTAGCTTGGTTTTCAAATAAAAATGGTTCTGCACAAGATTCTAATCGCCCGATAACCCTGGCATATTGCAACGAACTACCAACCTGTCTTTTGAAGGTATAGTCGAAGCTTGCCGATCGCATTATTGTTTCTCGATAAGCGACAGCAGGTTTGCCCACGTAAACTTCTGCACGGTATTCCCGTTTCATCCGTTCTAGATAAATTTCTAGGTGCAGTTCTCCCATGCCAGAAATTAAAGTTTTGTGGGATTCTGTATCGGTGCTGACGTGCAATGTCGGATCTTCGCGGACAAAACGCTGCAATGCTTTCGCAACGCGATGGATGTCTTCCTGACTTCTGGGGGTAATCGCGATCGTCATCACGGCTTCGGGTACGTAAATTCCTTCTAGAGAAAGGTTTGTCCCAGGAGAACACAAAGTATCTCCGGAAGCACAATCTACTCCAATTAAACCGACGATATCCCCAGCGTTGGCAACTTCTAGTTCTTGGCGCTTATCGACTTCAATTCTAACGAGACGGTTAACGCGCATTTGCTTGGCAGTGCGACTATTGTAAAGGCGATCGCCAACTTTGAGCGTCCCTCCATATAAGCGCGTATATGTCAAGAGTCCGAACTCGTTATCTATCAGTTTAAAGGCAAGTGCTACCACCGGATCGCTGACTTGGGGATAGATTTTCACTTCCCGCGCTGTCATTACCTCCGTCGCCGCGATCGCTTGACGATCTAAAGGTGAAGGTAAGTAAAGCACCACCGCATTGAGTAAGTTTTGCACTCCCTTATTTTTCAAAGCCGAACCCAGCAGTACGGGGGTAAATTCTAAACTCAAAGTTCCCTGACGAATGGCACTCCAAATTAACTGTGGGGGGATTTCCTCATCGTTGAGGATTTTTGTCATCATCTCTTCCGAGTGGATCGAAATGCGATCGAGCAATTTATCCCTTGCAATTTGTGCTTCTGCCTGTAAGTCTGCGGGAATAGCTTGAGTGATGCGACGTTCCCCGTTTTCTCCCTCAAAATAGTTTGCCCTCATCTCAATTAAATCGATGATTCCCACAAACCGATCTTCTGCGCCAATCGGATACTGAAGTAGGATGGGGTTTAAACCTAACTTTTCTTGCATGGCAGCAACGACGCGAAAGGGGTTAGCGCCAACCCGATCCAGTTTGTTAATAAAAGCAATGCGGGGTACGCGGTAGCGTTTCATCTGCCGATCTACCGTATAGGTTTGCGACTGTACTCCCCCAACCCCATCGAGTACCATAATCGCCCCATCTAAAACCCGCAGCGATCGCTCGACTTCGATTGTAAAGTCTACATGACCGGGGGTATCGATCAAATTAATTTGGTTATCGTTCCAAAAACAGGTAATTGCCGCTGAAGTGATGGTGATGCCTTTTTCCTGTTCTAACTCCATATAATCCATTGTTGCCCCACCGTGATTGTCACCCACTTCCTGAATTTTGTGGATTTTACCCGTATAGAAGAGAATTCGTTCGGATATAGTGGTTTTTCCGGCATCGATATGAGCGGAAATCCCGATATTGCGGATTTGCTGGCGAGGAAACATAAGCAATTGAGAGCGATCGCCGATCGTTTTCTATCTTCATTATTTATGACTGACGATTGCTACTGAAGTTTTTGTTGCAGAGTTTTGCATTAATTTTGAGAAGTTTAAGCTTTATGGCGTTCAGTGCCAGAGTTGAGCTAGCATTGTATAATTAAGAAATTTAAAAGTAATTGCAGAATTGAGAACAAATTAATTAGTAGCTGGTGGTTGGTAAGAGCGTGGTGCGCGATCGAATTAGTGAATTGTGAATTTTGAATTGGTAGTTGCTCCCTCAGCTCCCTCAGCTCCCTCAACTCTCTTCTCCGCCTCGACTCCCTTCCTTAAATTACAAAAATAAATTTTTTAAGGGTGTAACTATGAGTCAGTTTCTTGTCACAGTAATTGATGGAACTAAAGCTAAGTTTCTGACCTTAGAACCAGCGAATGTACCTGAATATGAGTCCGGACCAAATTTGATCGAACGAGACACTTTATCAAGTACTGCTAAAGAAATGTCAGGTCAAGAATTATGGTCGAGTGCTAAAACCGGACGCAATCGCGGTGTAGCTGGTCAATCTCACAGTTATGACGACCACCGACAAAATCATCTCATAGAATTCGAGCGTCGCTTTGCTGTGGCGATCGCGCAAAAAATTATCAATTTGCTACAAGTCTATCAATCCCACCAGCTTTTACTCGTAGCCGAACCGCAAATTTTAGGTTTAATGCGAGAAGCTCTGATGCCTATATTGCCAAAAAACATTAAATTAAGCGAACTAGCAAAAGATATTTCTCATTTCAAGCCCAACGAACTGCACGAATATTTAGCCAGCAAGGAACTGCTACCAGCTCAGAAGCGGGTTTAGGAATTAGACGCGATGAATTTTGGCAAGTTAATTGCTAAAAGTTCTCTACCTCTGGTGGCGTTTGTTGTGAGACGAGTGCGATCGCACTAACTCAATAAGATTTATTGCTCAAAGCGATCGCGTCAAATAAACAGTTATCTCACTTACTAGCTTTCAACCTTAGTATGGTCGGAAAATGACATAAAGGCGCTCGATTTGAAGCGAACGAACAGTTGAAAACTCTGGAGTATTTGTTTGACTCTATTTAATTCGACGATAATTAGAAAAACTTCTTCAAGAGTTTTGGGTGTTGAATAGCATAGTCCCATTTCGCGCTGAATAAAGTCTTCTAATAACTGTACTTGTCGAGGTGTCACTGGTTCCTTTGTCCGCACGTTCAAGCGGACTTCAGGTAGATTTGTAAACCAATTGGTATCGTTGCTCAGCAACTCCAGCCGTTGAAAAGTAATAGTTTGATTCACTAAAGCTCGTCGCACACTAGTTTCTAACTGTGTCTGTCGGAGCAGTCAGAAAAAGCTAAAACCGAGGGGCAACAGCAGAATTAATGTTAAAAATATAGTCCAGATCGGGGTTTTTTGCTTGTGTCAGCGAGGTATAACCTACAACTGGAAAAGCAAGCATACACGCAAGAGTAATACCCAGATTGAAACAAACATTATGCAATTTCTGTCAGTCCTAGCAGTGTCTCTGGGCGTGGCAACGCTACCGCAAATCGGGCGTTGCAAAAAGGATAATGATTTAGAAAGGAGCGGGTACTGTTTGCAAGCGCCAATAATGCAACAAAAGCCGGACAGAACACTGAATCATCTCCCAACCAAGGTTGGTAATTCATCTCTCAATTCTACCCAGACTATCCTTACCCCTTCTGCAACGCCATGATAGTTGCTGGTTGTTGTATTTTCTTCCTTGTCCCCCACTCCCTATTCTTCAGTAGCTTGCCAAGCACGTAGAACTTCCGCAACCGTCCAAGCTTGGGCAATGCAGCCGCGTGGAGTCATGGGCGCATCGCCGTCAAAGATTTCGCTTAAACTACCAATGCCGCGATCGCACAGGTGATTTGCCATTGGTTCGAGAAATTGACGCGCCTGCACCGGATTTTTATAAACGCGCAAATGTGCGGAGACAAACGCACCAATCAACCATCCCCAAGTTGTTCCTTGATGGTACGCGCTGTCGCGTTGCAGTGGATTGCCACCATAACGTCCCCTATATTGAGGATGTTCGGGAGAAAGCGATCGCAACCCGAAAGAAGTCAATAACATCTGTCCGCAAGCATCGACAACGCCTTTTTGCTGCATGGGGTTCAGTAAAGGTGCAACGCCTTGCGCCCCCACCAAAGGTAAGGAGACGGCAAAAATTTGATTGGGACGCAGGGATGGATCGTCTCCGTTCGGACTGTCTAGTACGTCGTAGCAGTAGCCTAATTCTTGATTCCAGAAACGAGAAAATCTCGCTAGCGTGCGGTTGGCGATCGCCTCGTATTCCTGGTGCGGCTTACCCAAACGACGGGCAAAATTTGCCATACTCCGTACGGCATTATACCAAAGTGCGTTAATCTCAATCGGTTTGCCGATTCGAGGTGTTACGACCCAATCGCCTACTTTGGCATCCATCCAAGTTAACTGCCATCCCTCTTCCCCAGCATAAAGCAGTCCGTCAGCTGCATCGAGATGAATGTTGTAGCGCGTACCGCGACAGTGCCAATCGATAATATCTGCTAGGACTGGAAATAGTTCTTGGATGAGGGCATCATCTTCTGTAGCGCTGTGGTAGGCACGAATCGCTTCAAAATACCACAAAGTCGCATCAGCAGTATTGTAATCCGGTGCTTCCCCAACATCGGGAAAGCGGTTGGGGATCGTGCCCCGATCGACATACTTGGCAAAGGTACGGAGAATATGACGGGCAATTTCCGATCGCCCCGTGCAAAGAGTCAATCCTGGTAATGCGATCGCCGTATCGCGTCCCCAGTCGCTAAACCAGGGATAACCGGCAATAATAGTCTTGCCCTGCGGTTCATCACTGAGAGGGCGCTCGACGATAAACTGGTCGGCAGCTAAAACCAACTGATGTATCCATTGCGGCGGTTCTTTCGCTTTTGGGGGGCGACTGGCTTTCCACTGTCCGAGTAACTTTTGTTCTTGAGTGTGACGCAGTTTCAAAGCGGCTTCGCCATCTAAATTTGGTTGGCTTTCCGTACTCGCCACAAACGTAAAGGATTCCCCAGGATTGAGCGTAACTTGAAAAGTTGCTGCATGTAGGTGGTCTTCGCGATCGCTCAGTCCTCGGTAACGTTCTACTGCCAAATCGAAGCCATAGTACCAGTTGTGAACGATCGTTGCTGTTGCACCATCGCTCAGTAAGTAGAGGGGTGTAGCACCTGGGTAAGCGGTAATGCAAATCCCCAGATCGACTGGATCTACAGTCATTTGCCAGCTGTTGCCTTGAGTAATGCCGTGATAGTCGCGATAATTGACCATCGCTTTTAACCCTAGCTGTAGCGGTGCAGTAGCGCGGACTGAGGCATACTGAATGTAAGTCGTATTAGTTCCCTGCTGCATCCACACTCGTTTTTCCAATAGGGCATCAGCATAGGCAAAGCGCCAGACGGGAACAGTTCCTTCTAGAGAAAATTGCTCGACGTACAAATAACCTTCAGGGCTGACAATTCCATCTCCCCAGCGATTAGTGCTTAAGGGATAGAAGCGATCGCCATACAAAATCGTTTCGTCCAGCTTCGCTAACATTAACGTGCGACCCAAAGGCGGTTTCAGGGCTGCAACTAATAAGCCGTGATAGCGACGAGTTAGCAATCCCGCTACCGTACCGGAAGCATAGCCACCAATCCCGTTTGTCACCAGCCACTCTCGCGTTTCTGCGATATCGAGGTTGCCGCAGATTTCCCGCCCGAATTGAATCGCCATATCAACCTACTGCTTGCTACTACTTGCGATCGCCACTATGTTTGAGTATGCACCGCAACCATAATATATCGTCGATGGGGATTAGGGGTGAGGGGTTAGGGGTGAGAAATTGTTGAGAAATTGCTGAGACAAGGACAAAAGCCTTTCAAGATCGCGATTTCTGCCGCTGACAATACACCACCAACAACGCAAACAAACCAATTCCAGCCAAATATTTCAAGGGCGAGGGAACGATTGGACTGGGAGAGAAAAAACCTTCAATAATTCCAGCAACAACCAACATCGGGACAATTCCCAATACTAATTGAGCGGCTTGAGCGCCATAAACCTTTAATGCATCTCCCCGTTTATATTTACCAGGAAATACAATTGCTCTAGCAATTAAAAATCCTGCCCCGCCAGCAAAAAAGATTGCAGGCAACTCTAAAGCACCGTGGGGAAATACAAACGCCCAAAAGGGATAAGCTAAATTATTCTGTCCGACTAAAGTTGCAACTGCTCCTATACTTAAACCGTTATAAACTAGTAAAAATGTCGTATATAATCCTGCGGTAATTCCTCCAGAGACAGCAGCAAAAGAGACAGATATATTATTTGTCATAATGCTGCTAGATGCTAGCGGTTCGACACCAACAATCGAACCCATCCACAATTGACGATCTTCTTGTACTTTTTTAATCAAATAATCGGGGACGACTAATGATAGAAATGTCGGGTCTTGCCACGCATACCACCAAGCTACAATTCCACCAAATAAAAAGAGTACTGTAGCTAAAGCAATACAACCAAAATTTCGCTGAATTGCGGCTGGAAATCCCCATCGATAGAATTCTAATACCGCCTGCCATTCCTGTCGCCGCGAGCCTTGATAGATCTGGTTATAGCTACGAGTTGTTAAAGATTGTAAACTTTGAATAATAATCTGACTTACTTGTTGGGTACGGGCACGGGCTAAATCTGCGGCAGCAGAGCGATACAAACTGGCTAATTCTTTAATTTCACTAGAGCGAAGTGCCTTTATTCCCTTTTTTTCAACTTGTCTTAACAACTCATCTAAACGCTTCCAGTTTGATTCTCGTCGAGCAATCCATCGTTGAACATTCATAAATTTTAAACTAGTTCGATCTTGGCTACTTTAAGATAACTGCAATAATTTGGGCAGACTATAAATATCTAACCTTATATCAGGGAAAATAATATTATGTCCCAATTTAGTTCTTCTAGTTTGATGCAACCGTTGAGTGTCGGCAACGTCGTCACTGCTGGAATTAGAATTTATCGTTCTCATCTAAAAGAATATTTTCTTTTGGCACTAAAGGCGTATGTATGGCTATTGGTTCCAGTATACGGTTGGGCAAAATTTGCAGCTCTTTCTGCATTAATAGCACGTCTAGCTTTTGGGGAATTAGTCAATCAACCAGAAAGTATTAATTCTGCTATCCGCCATGTTAACTCTAAAATGTGGCAGTTTTTACTAGCTGGCTTACTCTTATTCGTAATTGGTTTTGGAATTATTATCGGTTTTGGGATTGCAGTTGGTATTATTACAGTAATATTTGCTGCCTTAGCTGCGGCAAAAAATCTAGTTCTCACTATTGTAGGAGTTCTCATTTTTATAGCTGGGCTCTTTGCAGCTTTACTGGGAATGATGTGGCTATTCACTCGATTCTATGTTTTCGATCTTCCTTTGGTAGTAGAAGACAATATCGATGCAACTTCAACAATTAGTCGTAGTTGGGAATTAACCAAAGGATACGTGTGGCGAATTTTAGGTATTTCTTTTGTTGCCTGGTTGATTACTTTACCACTTTCAATTGCAGTGCAAGTTGTTAGTAGTATTATTCAAGCTATTTATACAGTCTTGTTACAAGAATCCTCTCCAGTATTTACTGGAATTTATTTTATTGTAATTATGGCTTTATCTTTTGCTAGTGGAGCAGCTATACTCCCTTTCTGGCAAGCAGTTAAAGCTGTCGTTTATTACGATTTACGGACGCGGCGCGAAGGGCTAGGATTAAAATTACGCGATCGCGATGTCTAATTCTAGGTAATGGTTAAAGGCAACTACCAATTATGCACTTCTTCAACCGTATTACCCACCAAACCCCCGAAAGTGTCGAGCTAGAATTCACGTTAGCAGGAATTGGTAGCCGTGCCTGGGCATTGCTGATCGACTACCACATCCTAACCTTTCTCATAGTTGGATTTCTATTTATTTGGAGCTTTATTGCTTATCAAGTTGTAGAAGCCTGGAACAGAATATTTCGGAATACAGATGTTGGCTTATGGATGCTGGCGATCGCCTTTTTAGTGACATTCTTTCTGTATACGGGTTATTTTGTCCTGTTTGAAACTTTATGGCAAGGACAAACCCCAGGCAAACGTTTTGCTAAAATTCGCGTCGTTAGAGATGATGGTAGACTGGTCAGCATTCAACAAGCAGTATTGCGATCGCTACTGCGCCCTTTTGACGATATCTTGTTTCTCGGTGCATTTTTAGTCATCTTCAGTGGGCGCGAGAAACGCTTAGGCGATTTAGTTGCAGGTACGATTGTGATTCAAACTGAAACATCCCATACCCCGGCAAATTTTTCCGTTTCTGACTCAGCCTCCAATTTGATGACACAATTGTTGCAATCTGAAGCTGATTTTTCTCAACTTTTACCTGATGATTTTGCGGTAATTCGGGAATATTTGCAGCGACGTAAAGCAATGTCCAAGCAAGCTAAAGAGAAACTCAGTTTAGAACTTGCTAAACAAACCAAAAAAATTATTGCTCTGGAAAAATTACCTCAAGCCGTCACCCCTGATACATTTTTGGAAGCGGTATATCTGGCATACCAGCAGGATCGTCAGTAGGGGCGCACAGCTGTGCGCCCCTACTCTACATCAAAACATTAACCACCCATACCAGGGATCAGGCTACCACTGAGACGCTTTAGAGCGCGATTTGCTACGTCGCCATAGCTTAACTCACCACACAAAATTTGTCCCATGCGCTGAGTCGCAGAAGGGCGCTTGACACCAACTTTATAGCCAATACCAGGAACGCGGTAGAATACACCTGCTAGTTTTTGCGCCCAAGCCATATCGCTGCCCCATTCTTCATTGATGGTGTCGGTATATTGTTCTAAAGCGTTAAGCTCGCCTGCAAGCGCGCGATCGATCGCGGCTGCGGCTTTCACTCCGGTGAAGATTGAGGGACGAATACCTTCAGCAGTGAATGGATCGACAACACAAGCTGCTTCCCCAGCCAGAATTGCATTTTGAGTATGGAGCTTTTGCGTTCCATCCCACAAACAAAGAGGATGACCGTATTGTCTGCAAGTCTTGACGTCAATGCCAAATAAAGTGGCATATTCGCTCAAAATTTGCTTAAAGTCCTGTCCTTCTCCACCTCGAAACGTACCAATACCGATGGAATAGCCGTCAGCTTTGGGAAAATTCCAGATATAGCCGTTTTTGACCATACCGAATTCAAAGTGGGCAATGTTACTATCATCCACCTTGGCGGGGGCTTCTGCTTCCAAAGCACCACCCAAGCGGCGCTTGCGTTCTTTAAAACCCAACCACTTCGCCATTGGACCTTTTGCGCCATCAGCCGCTATTAAATAGCGTCCTTCAAAAACTTGGTTTGCAGTTTTGACGTACCAGCGATCGCCTTTAAATTCAATTCCGTTAACTTCCGTACTATCCCGCAGTTCTGCTCCTTGTTTTTGTGCCTGCTGCACTAAGAAATGGTCGAATACGTCCCGTCGCACCATCCACATCGGTTCAGGCGTGCGTAACTCAGCTTGTACGGGATCGTCCATTTTCCAGGTGTAGCGAATGGTATTCACTTTTACCGAAATTGCCGGGGAAAAATCAAAATCGAACCATTTGGCAATTTCAGGCGATACGCCTCCCCCACAAGGTTTATAGCGCGGTAGCGATTCTTTCTCTAGAACTAAAACCGAACGTCCCTGTTTAGCTAGATGATAGGCTGCTGTTCCTCCAGCCGGACCAGCACCAACGATGATGCAATCGTACATAAGACTACAATTTAACTCCTATGGGTTATCTCTACATCAAGGCGGATAGCCTTACAAAACTTTACCTAATTTTGCCCGTTTCCCGCATAAAAACTCACATAAAAATAAAAATAAGCAGCCAGACCAGGCACAGCCTGGTCTATTCAAGATTACACGGTGGAAATCTCTTTGTCCTTCTCTGCTAGCAATTCATCAATTCTTTCGATGTACTTATTCGTTAGTTTTTGCAATTGGTCTTGCAGATCTCGCGATTCATCCTCGGTTACTTCGCTACTTTTCTCTTGCTTGCGAATCGTCTCCAGCGCATCGCGGCGAATGTTACGAATAGCAACCTTACCCTCTTCGGCATACTTCGCCGCCAGTTTGATAAATTCCTTGCGGCGTTCGCTAGTCAGCGGGGGAATATTTAATCGGATCGCAGAACCGTCATTATTAGGAGTTAACCCTACATCTGACATGGAAATAGCTTTTTCAATCGAATTGAGGGTACTGCGATCGAAAGGTTGAATCGTAATCGTAGTCGCGTCAGGGGTACTGATGCTTGCTAGCGATTTTAAAGATGTAGGGGAACCATAGTATTCCACCATCACTCGGTCGAGCAGGCTGGCATTAGCACGACCAGTACGGATAGTATTAAAAGATCGTTGAGTTGCCTCAACGGTTTTTTGCATTGTACTTTCAGCTTCAGCTAACTTCACAGAAACCTCCCACAAGCGTCCCTATAGATTCTCCTATCACAGCGCGGCGAATATTGCCTCTCACCGTGAGGTCAAATACCAGAATAGGGATGTTGTTCTCTTTGCACAAGGCGATCGCGGTACTATCCATTACCCGTAGGTCTTGAGCTAAAACGTGTCCGTATGTCAAGCTTTGATAGCGTTTTGCATTTGGATTGAGCTGCGGATCGGCATCGTAAACTCCGTCTACCTTAGTTGCTTTAAAGATCACCTCAGCATCTATCTCTGCCGCTCTCAAGGCAGCAGTCGTATCGGTAGTAAAGAAAGGATTACCCGAACCAGCACCAAAAATCACCACCCTGCCTTTTTCTAAATGGCGGATGGCGCGACGGCGAATATAGGGTTCTGCAACTTCTTGCATGGCGATCGCTGTTTGTACCCGCGTCTGTACCCCGTTGCGTTCTAATGAATCTTGCAACGTCAGGGAATTCATCACGGTAGCAATCATCCCAATATAGTCAGCGGTAGCTCGATCCATACCAGATGCCGATGCCTTCACACCGCGAAAAATGTTGCCACCACCTACGACAACAGCGACTTGCACGCCGAGGGCAACAACTTCTGCGATTTCACCTGCGATTCCTTCTACTACACTTGGGTCTATACCATAACCCAAGTTACCCATCAGAGCTTCGCCACTGAGCTTGAGCAAAACCCGTTTGTAAGGTTTCAACATACAACTGAATTTAATTCATAATCGCCTCCCATTAAAGATAGCAGCAGAGGGCAACTATGTCTCTAGTTTCTCCATTGCAGGGCGCAGCCGATAGTTTCTGTAGCAGCAATTGAAATGGGTTGTCCTTGTAACAATTCTGAAATGGCTTTACGTAAATAAGATTGTTTTACTGCTGCCGGTTCTGCAGGGCGATCGTCGATCGCACCTTGATAGCGAATACAACCGTCTGTATCGACTAAAAAAGCCATTGGTGTAATTTTTGCCCCAAAACTTTCCGTTACGTCTCTCGTCGAATCCCAGAGATAGGGAAAATTCAGTTGATAGTCATTGGCAAAGCTTTTCATTTGCTCGAAACGATCTTCAAGATCTTGATTAGCATTAATTCCGATCAAAGTAAAACCTCGCTCTTGAAATTCTACTTGAATTGTTTTTAATCTTTCAATATACGACCGCACGTAAGCGCAATTATGACTCATAAATACAACACCCACAGCTTGAAATTTCTCCAAATAGCGAGCTAGGTGGTGGACTTGAGCATCTATACCTCGCAATTCAAAGTCAGGTGCATAGCGCACCCTGGAGGGTTGAATGTTCGTTTGAATAGTCATTTTCTTGCAGCAAACATAGTTTTATAACTAGTCCAATATTAGTGAATAGTTAATAGTTAATGGTTTTCACCTATCAACTATTAACTTTCGATCAATGACTTTTCCAGCCTTGGACTAATGCTTGATATCCGATCAGTTTATACGCTAATTTCGCCGCTGTGAACTGTGAAACTACTGAGTCAGTGACTGGCGCTAATTCCATAATGTCCAAGCCAACAACTTGATGTTTTTCGATGACTTTTCTCAAGAAGGAAAGCAAAGCATACCAGTTCAAGCCACCTGGTTCGGGAGTGCCAACCCCAGGAATCAAAGTTGGATCGATACCGTCTAAGTCAATGGTAAGAAAGACTTTTTGAGTCGGAATAGATGCGATCGCCTTTTCAATCCAATCAGGTTGGCTGGCAATTTCTCTAGCGCGAAATACGATCAGATTTTTCGCTTTAATCAGTTCTGCTTCTTCTTTGCAAATTGCTCGAATCCCAATTTGGACGGTTGGCAAACCCATATCGACCACCCGTCGCATAATGCAAGCATGATTGTGGATCGAGCCTTCATATTCGTGACGCAGATCTCCATGAGCGTCAATTTGCACTACGGTAAAAGGTTCGTCTGGGTAAGCTTGGCGATAAGCTTCCACTACACCTGTGGTAATGCTGTGTTCGCCACCCAAAGCAATGACAAATTTATTGTCTCGCACTAGTTTGTAAACCGTTTCATGAGTGACTTTCAGCATTTCTGCTGCCGAAACTTGGCGATCGCGGGTATCGGCAATTGAGGGGTACGTATGAATACCGACATCGCAGCCGATCTCCCAGTCGAGTTCTTCATCGTAGTATTCAACTTGCTGGGAAGCCTCTAGAATTGCATCGGGACCATTTGCGCAACCACGACGATAGGTTGTTGTTGCTTCGTAGGGAATCGGTAGAATAACGACTTTAGCAGCATCGTAACTTGCTGCAACATCAGCACCGAGAAAGGGAATGACAGAAGTGTCTGTTTGAGTTAGCATAAACGGCGATCGAGGAATTGCAACACCACAATCCTGACACACTCCCACTAGAAGTAGCGATCTGGGAGTAACGGCTGTAGCGGTCTGAGATTTTCCCAATAGCCATCTACTCTGGCTATCTCTGGCTTTGTTTATGTTGATAAGAGCTGCCAGTTTAGCGGTACTTGTGCCGATAACACTGAAGCTAGTCGAGAAGAATTGACAACTCAGGCAGCAGGAACTTTACCTGAGATGGCTTGAATAAATGCAGCGTGTGAAATTCTCGCACCTGTTTGCAAATATTCCATCGCCGTTAGCGCTGCCCAGTGTGCATCCCAATCAGAACCAGCACAGCAATCTTCAATAACGTGGAAGTGGTAATCGTGTTGGTGAGCGTCCGCTGCAGTGTAATGCACGCAAACGTTCGTCATCACGCCCACCAATATCAGAGTATCCACCTTCAGCCCCCGCAGCAGAATCTCTAGATCCGTACCGAAAAAACAGCTATAGCGGCGTTTGCCAATTGTAAACTCCCCATCAATTGGGGCTAATTCCCAGTAGTATTCAGTACTCGCCCAAGTTTCCAAACAGTGAATCGGCTCTGCTCCGTCTAACTCTCGACCAAAATCCACCATTTCTTTGCGATGGACTTCTTTAGTATGAATAATCGGCAATTTTGCTTGACGCGCCGCTGCTAATACTCGCTTTGCTTTGGGCAACAATTCAGCAATACCCACATAGGAAAGCGTACAGTCTCCTATAAATACTCCAGCTTGTAGATCGATACAAATTAAAGCGGTTTTGTTTGGATCTAGCTTGAGGTTCATAATTAATTTGTCATTTGTCCTTTGTTATTGGTGAAAGGCAATCTTGCACTCTTGTTTCTTACTTACGACTTACGACTTACGACTTCTATCTTGTTTGATCTGCCCAAGGAGTCAGCTGCGTGGAGAGCCACTTCAAGCCGTAGTCAATGAGTAAACCGATCGCGCCAATTAAAGCAATACAAAATAAAACTTTTTCTGTTTGCAGAAATCGTTGAGCTTGAATAATTTTGAAACCCAAACCGCTTTGAGCTGCAACTAACTCAGCAATTACTAAAAAGTTCCAAGCTCCCGAAATATTCACTCGCAGAGTATCTAAGACGCTGGGAAATGTGGCTGGTACAATCACTTTGAACAGGACGTCCCGACGATTTGCCCCCAATGTATAGGCAACATTAATCATCTCATTGGGAATAAATTTGACTGCATCTGCAACCATGATGGCGTTATACAGCACGACACCCAAGAAGACAATCAATACCTTAGCTTCTTCACCTAAACCAACCCAAATCACGATCAGCGGTACGAAGGCAGTGACAGGCATATATCTCACCGTACCGACGATGGGAGCGAATAGGCTTTCCATACTGTAGAAAGTTCCCATGGCGATTCCCATTGGCACTCCAATAACTGCGGCAAGCAGAAAACCGCCGAGAACCCGACCGCAGCTAACTAGGACATCCATAATTAAATTGTCCTGAGTCAACATATTTATCCCTGCTTGGAGAACCGCTGTTGGTGTAGGGAGAAACATCGGCGGAACCCAACCGGCATAACTAGCGATCGCCCATAATGTTAACGGTACTGCTAGAGATGTTGCGGCGATCGCCATTGCCAGCCAACGGGGAAAACCCTGGCGGATACTCCAAAACACGGAAGGTTCGAGATAGCAGTTTTGACGAGGCGAAGCTAGATCTGGATTACTGAAACTGGATTGAGCCACTAGCGGTATTACCTCTATGTCACGTACAAATCGCTCGCCCATTACCTCGGCTTTCTGCCACTAGAAAATCTGTGCAGAGAGAAGCAAGGTTGAAGCAGCTTGCTTCAACATATTTACAGCTGCTCAAATCAAATTTTGTATTCATTTATACCCGAATTAAGTAGCAAAATTGGGAGAATTTTGTGTAAGTTAATTTGCCTCTAGTTAGGTATACTTTGTGTCCTATCGACAGTTTTCGCGGCGATCGTTCCTCCGTTTCTCATCCTTGGCAGTTGCCAGTGTATTGGCAAGTACCAGCTGCCGTCAACAAGCAGTAGAAGATCGAGGTAATTCCTCTGTTAGCCAGCCTTTACGGTTAGGATTCAATCTTTGGGCTGGATTTATGCCTTGGCAAGTTGCTAAAAAGAAAAATATTTTTCAATCCAACGGTCTTAATGCTGAGTTAGTCTGGTTTCCAGTACTTTCAGATCAGTTGACAGCATTTAACTCCGGCAAGGTAGACGTAGCAGGAATGACAATGGGAGACTTTCTCACTGCCATTGTTAACGGCGTGAAAGCTAAGGTTATTTCTGTGACAGATATTTCGTTAGGAGCTGATGCGATTTTGGTAGCTCCCACAGTCAACTCAATTCAAGAATTGGCAGGAAAAAAAGCATCAGTTGAAATTGGTACGGTGGGGCATCTGCTATTTCTTAAAGCATTGGAGCAGGCTAAAATTCCAGAAAATAAAGTGGAGATTGTCAATCAAGCAGCCGATGCGGCGGTTTCTGCTTTAATCGCCGGAAAAACTGAAATCGCCTATTCCTACGAACCTTTCGTCAGTCAAGCAGTTACATCTGGTAAAGGCAAAATTATCTTCTCTAGCAAGGATGTTCCTGGTTTAGTCCCAGATCTATTAGTTATTCGTGAAGATGCGATCGCTCGTCAACCAGAGGCGATCGCCAAACTGCTTAAGGTCTGGTATTCAACATTAGAATATCGTCGCGCCAATATCAATGAAGTGCTGCCAATTGAAGCGAAACAAGCTGGCATTTCCGTGCAAGAATACCAGAATCTACTCAAAGGATTTAAATGGTTAACTTCACAAGAAGCGATCGCCTCATTACAACCAGGTGAAACTACGCAATCGATGTTTAACACTGCTCAGGTAGCTGCTAAATTCATGTTAGAGCAGAAACTTTTAACTCAAGAACCGCCTCCCTTTGCTCAATTGATCGACGATCGGGCTTTAAAGCAATACTCTAGCACCTCGTCAACTTAGTGATGGCGCAGTCATGGCGCAAATAATTGTATCTCGACTAACAACTTCAGTGAATAGCTTGGGTTTAACTGAAATAGAGCAGTTGGACGAAAAACAGATTGCAGCAACTTATAGGAATGCGTAGCTTATGCTTGACACCCGTCTCAACGGTCAATTACGGGAACAAACAACCCCATCGAGACGTGCCGATCTAGATCGACCTAAATTGGAAGTGCGAGAAATCTGCAAGTCCTATCCCGTGCGAGGCAAAGAATTGGTAGTACTAGAAAAGATTGACTTCCAACTTGCCCCTAGAGAATTTGTTTGTCTAGTCGGTGCATCTGGGTGCGGTAAATCTACCCTACTGAGTATTGTGGCTGGACTAACTGCACCTTCCGCAGGTCAAGTGTTAGTTGACGGTCAGATTGTTACTGCTCGTCCTGGCTCCGATCGCGGTATGGTGTTTCAGGGCTACACGCTTTATCCTTGGCTGACAGTCTCGCAAAATATTGCTTTTGGTTTGCAGTTGCGGAAAATGTCCAAAGCAGAGCAGCGAGAGCGCGTAGCATACTACTTGAATGTAGTTGGCTTAACTCAGTTTGCCAAGGCCTATCCAAAGCAATTATCAGGCGGAATGAAACAACGGGTAGCGATCGCTCGTGCTTTAGCGAACGAACCAGAAGTGCTGTTGATGGACGAACCTTTTGGCGCTCTAGATGCTCAAACCAAAGAGCAAATGCAGCAATTTTTGTTAGAGCTTTGGAAACAAACCCACACGACTGTATTGACAATCACCCACGATGTTGAAGAAGCCATCTTCCTTTCTCAGCGCATTTATGTGATGAGCAGTCATCCTGGTCGATTACAACTAGAAATGCCCGTAAACTTGCCAGCAGATCGCCACCTGGAAATTAAACTAGCATCAGAATTTATTGAGATCAAACGTCAAATTCTCCACGCTCTACGCGGTGAAGCTATTTGAATTTTAAGGAATTGATTTCATACAAGAAATGTATTATATTTAACTATCGTTTGCCACAAATTTCGTTCAATTACTCTTTCTAAACACAGCTCTGGAGGAGATGAGCTGGAGTAGAAATTAATGCGATTGTAATTTTAGCAGGCTGCATTACGACTAGTAAACCTGACGAAATTTTAAGGCATTTGCTGACTTCAATTTAGGTTTAGCAAAAGAGTGTAAGTGATGGTTAAATTTCCTGCAAGACGTTTGATTGTGCTGGCTTTGGTATCTTTATTATGGGCTGTCGCTTGTTCTCCCCAAACTCAAACAACTTCATCTTCTCCTTCATCTCCTTCACCTGCTTCAACTTCACCTCAAGTATTGATTTCTGGTATTAATCCTTGGCCTGGATACTCCGGTCACTACGTTGCACTCCAAAAAGACTTTTTCGGTCAAGAAGGAATCAAAGTTCAAGAAACTTTCTTCCAAAGTGCATCTGAAACTATCACTGCATTTTTAGCTGGAAAAGTTGACATAGGTTGGACGACCTCTGGAGATGCAGTGCAAATGATTAGCAAAGATCCGTCAATTCGGATGTTTTTTGTTGTTGATTATTCAGATGGCTCAGATGGTATTTTGGGGCGCAATATTAAGAGTCCCAAAGATATGAAAGGGAAGACCGTTGCTAGAGAAAACATACTGTTTGAAAATATTTTATTGCGTAGTTACTTAGAAAAAGGCGGACTGAGTGAAAAAGATGTTGTTTTGAAAGATCTAACAGCGGCAGATGCGGCATCTGCATTTGCTGCTAAACGAGTTGATGCGGCTGTATCTTACGAACCCTGGTTGACCAAGGCAGCTCAGCAAGGTGGAGGAGAAATTATTTTTACTACCAAAGGTACGAATCTAATTGCTGATGTATTAGTGGTACGGCAAAAACTGATTGAGAGTCGCAGAGCGGATCTCCAAGCTTATTTGCGGGCGATCGATAAGGGAGTGAAGTTAGTAAATTCTGGTGATGAAGAAGCAATTAAAATTGTTGCCCAAAAGTTAGGAGTTTCGCCAGAGGAAGCAAAAGAACAAATAGCCGGAGTCAAAATTTTCGATTTGGATGGGAACAAATCAATTGCATTTAACTTAAATCACCCCAACAACGCGATGAAAAATTTCGAGTTGACAGCAAAAGGTGCTTATGACTTTAAAATAGTTCCCAAACCACTAGAGCTGAAATCTTTGTACGATGATTCTATAGTCAAATCTACCTGAAGGCTGTAATTGTGACGAACTCTAAAGCTGTTTGTCAAAGCTGGTTTTCTACACAAAAAATTAGTGACAACCTCTACCTAATTAGCGAACCGCATTACTATTGGTGGAATCGAGCAAATCTCTGGTTGATTAAAGGTCGCGATCGCGATTTATTAATCGACACTGGGTTAGGGGTAGCCAGTCTGCGGCAATACATTGCTAGCTTAATCGATAAACCATTGCTAGCGATCGCCTCTCACATTCACTTCGATCATGCAGGTGGAATGCATGAATTCGACCATCGCGCCATTCATGCAGCCGAAGCTGAAGCACTTCAAAAAGGAAATGACTACGAAGCCTTGTGTACGCCAGAACAAGGTTGGGTACTGGAAGAACATTTCGACTTACTTCCTCACCCTGGATTCACAGTCGAAACATATACCTTAAATGCCACGGAACCTACACAAATTCTACAGGAAGGAGACGTATTAGATTTAGGCGGTCGCGCCTTCGAGGTCCTGCATTTACCCGGACATTCCCCTGGCTGTATTGCTTTATATGACCCTAAATCTAAAGACTTGTTTTCAGGAGATGTCATTTACGATGGCGAGTTGTTAGACGAACTCCATTGCAGCCACATTCCTACTTATATTGCTACTTACGAACGGTTAGAAAAACTGCCAATCGAGACAGTCTATCCCGGTCATTACACTATTTTTGGCAAAGAAAGATGTCAGCAAATTATTGCCGAGTATTTAGCAGCTAGAAGAAAACCAGGCTGTCCTTCAGAAATTCAAGTGTAGAGTACTGCCCATCTTAACTAGAAAAACTCATGCCTCACCGCAGCTGCAATACTATCTCTAACCTGAGTTGCCATCAAAGCACCCTTTTCCACGCTAGCCGCTTTAGCTGAAGACAGCACCCCAGAGGCGGGAACCCACTCAGAATGGTGGGGGTAAACGTCATAGGGAGGAAAATCGGCAGGCGGATCGTTGGGAATAGCATCGAGTCGAACTAAATGCGGGTAATAGTGCAACATCAAAGAGGTTTCAATGACAGCCGCGTGTTCCAAAGCATAACCAGGAAAACCATCGGGAAAGACTTTTCCCAGCACTGCTTCTGTAAAAAAATCCCAATATTCTAACCGCATTACTCGTAACGGGGAGGACTCGCCGACATCCCGCAGCGCCAAGTCAATTCCCTCGGTTAAAAACCACTGATTTTCGTAATGTCCGTCAACTACGACAATTTTGTTCGCTCCCTGACGGGCAAATTCTCGAATTACATCCCGCATCAGTTGGCTTAAACTATGACCGTCTAAGCTAGTCGTACCTGGAAAATGCTGCCCTCCACCCGATTTAGGCTGAGACTTGTAGCCATAACTAAAAGCGGGTGCAACAATTCCAGCTAACTTTTCTGCTACGCTACTAGCTACTGCCGTACTCAATAGCGCATCAGTGCCTAGAGGTAAATGGGGTCCGTGTTGTTCCAGTGCGCCACAGGGAATAAAAACAACTGTCTGCGGATCTTGAATTCGCTGCTGGTACTCCGTCCAACTAAGAGTAGCGATCGCCACTGCATCCATACTACTACTCCCTTAGATTGAGGCGATAACTTCGTTAAGCTTCGCTAAACGCACTTTCATCACCACTACTAGGAAGCTTCAACCAGTCTATCGGCTCCCGTGAAAATAGAAAAGAGACTCCAACTGCCCCGACAAAGTTATCTAAATTCAACCCTGTTTCAGTATCCACAACGGTTCCCTGACCGTGGAACAAGCGATGAATCCGAAAGCGATGGTAGTTAGCAACCAGTTGGGGTAGCGTCACGTACTGACGATAGTTGCGGGGGTATAATTCGGCATCTAATCTAGGTAGCAGATACCAAGGACAACGAATAACACGATGATGAGCGTTGTGATAGCCAAAGTTGAGCAGCAATGCATTCAGCCAAGACCAACGCAGAGAAATGAGGTTAGAAAAAGTATTTGCTTCCTCATGTTCCAAATTGTATTGTGGCAAGGATTGATTTAGCTGAAACACGGTGTACGTGTGCTGAAAGCAGTCGATAAATCTGAGGATGTTAATAAAGCAGATATAAGCGAAAAAGTAGAGAAGAACGGCACGGGGAGAATAGATTGCTAAGGCTGTAAATAGACTACCTCGGATGAATAGCAGCAAGCCGTTACGCACTCGCTCATCTCGACGCTGCTGTCCCAAAAATGGAGAAAGAGCATTAAACCAACGCAATAAAAAGTTAATAGCAGGAAAATAGAGCCATTCCAGTGCCACAATTAAGCGTACTATCGGTTTTGGTGCAGTCTCCAGGAAATCTGGTAGGGAAAAAGCAGAAAAGTCAGCCCTGTTTTTATGATGGGCTAAATGGTTGCTAGCAACATCGCGATAACGACTGTAGCAAGAACCGGTAAGAAATAGCATCACCTGAGCGAATGCCACATTCCAGCGCGGGTTACGGAAAATGTTGCCATGAATGAATTCATGAACGAAGTATGCTGCCCAGATGAGCGTATGGGTTAACAACACCGTACCTAAGAGGTTTAACCACCATAAATGCTGCACGATGCAGAAGATGGCAAAGCTATATCCCCCTAAAACGTATGCTAGCGCCGCACTGTTAATCCAATAGTTGCGATCGTTGATATAGAAACTTGCATCTGGGGTAGCTGCTGTAGTCATATCACTCAATTGATTCTTTTGTAGCCTCGGATTCAGCATAGGGGTGTCTATCCATGAAATATGTTCTAAAAAATACAGTTAGCCGGAAAGAGCATGAATCTAGACGGTAAGGTAGCGTTGATTACGGGAATTGGTTCTGGGATCGGACAAGCTGCGGCGCGATTATTCTGCCAGCATGGGGCAGCAGTGTTTGGTGTCGATCGCAACGTTGCGACAGGAGAAGCGCTAGCTAAAGAACTACACAGACAAGACCAAAAGTTTTACTTTTATGCTGCCGATTTATCAACTGAAACTGCTTGCCAGCGAGTCGTTGACCAATGTTGCCAAATTTACGATCGCATTGACATTCTCTACAACAATGCTGGCATATCAGAAGTTAAACCTTTCTCAGATACCGATGCCACTACATTAGAACGCGTTCTAGCTGTAAACTTTCTGTCTGTTTTCTATTTATGCCAACAGGTTATCCCAATTATGCGGCAGCAGGGCGGAGGAACAATTATCAATACAGCATCGGAGTTGGCGATCGTGGCTCAACCTTTGTATACCGCTTACTGCGCTAGTAAAGGAGCGGTTCTTTCCTTCACCCGTGCTTTAGCGCTAGAGTACGCTCAGGTGAATATTCGGATCAATGCGCTTTGTCCTGGACCGATCGATACCCCCATGTTACAGCAGGAGTTTGACGTAGATACCGATCCGGTCAAAGCCAAGGAACAAGGGATCGCTACCATGCCCATCGGACGGTTAGGACGAGCAGAAGAGATCGCTCAGGTGGCTTTATTTCTTGCTAGTACAGCACCACAATTGATGCATGGAGCCTCATTAGTCGTGGATGGAGCCAAGACAATCCTCTAAATTACCTCAGCCAGTGACGTAGCAAACCACGTCACCCAGCGCGTTGTGCAAAACTTCTGCTCGCGAGCAACATGTCGTTTCTGCTGCCCAAACTGTTCGCTATTTCGTGTTTCGATCGGCAAGAAAGGCTAAGGAGGCTCGGAACTAGTACTGGGAAAAATTAATTAATCTTTGTACAGACTGAGCGATCGCCCATCACGGATCGCTCTCCTTACCCGCTAGCTCCATTTTCGCAGCCCGATCTCCATAGTTTTGCTGTTTGTCTCGTAACATAGCTCAATTTAATCGAAATTTACTTTTACTCAGAAGATGCCTCGATCGCCCTTAGCAAGAGGGGTTAGGGAGATATCTTCCATCGCAGCTCAAAATTCACTCAGTATAAATACTCTGCAAATACTCCAATTTTGAGACTGAGCGAGCGCGATCGTTTCTACAGAGAAATTTATTTGTATTTTATAACTATTTATATAAAATAAAAGCACAAAATTTGATGAACACATATTTTTGAGCATGAAAAGACTTTTAGAAAAGTTTTAGTTGGTATGATTAACTCAAAAACTTATAAAAGCTGATTTCCTCTCTTTTTTATCTTAGATTGTTCTTTGATTTACTTTGTCCTTGCCAGATAATGACAAGTAATCAAACGAAAAACGGCAATCAGCAAGCTAGTACAGCACGAAAGAAATAATTAGTTAAGAAAAGTACCAAACGTTCGTAATCCTAGGACTTTTGACTTCTAACTTTTGACTTTTGACTTCGTGTACTTCTTGAGCCAGAGCCATAACAAAACAACGATAGGAGCCAACCAAACGTGAAACTTGCAGTCTACGGAAAAGGTGGCATCGGTAAATCCACAACTAGCTGTAACATTTCTGTCGCTCTTGCCAAGCGCGGTAACAAGGTATTGCAAATCGGCTGCGATCCAAAGCACGATAGTACCTTTACCCTGACTGGATTTTTAATTCCCACTATTATCGACACGCTTCAGGCAAAAGACTATCACTACGAAGATGTCTGGGCTGAAGACGTAATCTATAAAGGCTACGGCGGCGTAGATTGTGTTGAAGCAGGAGGACCGCCAGCAGGTGCGGGTTGCGGTGGCTATGTTGTCGGCGAGACAGTCAAGCTATTAAAAGAACTCAACGCCTTTGACGAATACGACGTAATTCTATTTGACGTCTTGGGTGACGTAGTATGTGGTGGCTTTGCTGCCCCATTAAACTACGCTGACTACTGCATGATTGTCACCGATAATGGGTTTGATGCTTTATTTGCAGCTAACCGCATTGCTGCTTCCGTTAGAGAAAAGGCTCGCACTCATCCCCTAAGATTGGCAGGATTGATCGGCAATCGCACCGCTAAGCGCGACTTGATCGATAAATATATTGAATCCGTACCCATGCCCGTACTAGAAGTATTGCCACTCATTGAAGACATTCGCGTCTCTCGCGTGAAAGGCAAAACTTTGTTTGAAATGGCTGAGTCCGATCCTTCCCTGAATTACGTTTGCGATTACTATCTCAACGTTGCCGATCAAATTTTGGCGCGTCCAGAAGGAGTAGTGCCAAATGATGCACCAGACCGCGATCTATTTGCGCTCTTGTCTGATTTTTACCTCAATCCCACCAAACCACCTGTTCCAACTCCAGAAGAAGAACTAGACTTGATGATGGTTTGATCGGTCTAGTATTTTTGGATGAGGTGTAAAGCAGATGGCATTTTTCGCAGACTTAACGGCATCTTTAAAACAAAAGTGGGTGCAATTCTTTCATGCCAACCATGCTTGGATTGCCAAGCAAATGGAAGTAGAATACGTCACCACGCCCGATGGTGGAAGGCGACCATCTTCTAACCTCATCCTGGGAGTTGTGAGTGCGCTGGAACCGCAATTAGCGGAATTGATGATTCCTTTTACCAAACTCAATCCCGATCTCAATGCTTTGATTGACGTTCTAGAGTTAAATTTTGACCCAGAAAAGTTTCAGAGCGATCGCCCGCACAATCCGATGGAAAACCCCCATCCCCATAATCCAGATGCACAAATGGATGCACTCATGGGTATGATGGACGATCGCGCTGAAAGCGAGCTGGATGCATTATCAACCAGTGATGTCCCCCCAACAACAGCGCAGGCAACCGGACAAACATCTGACGCAAAAAAAAATTTTAGTCAGTCTGACTTCGGCGATATTTGGGCAGACGAGCAGTCTGCAAGTTCCAACCGTCCTAGAGAAGGTAAAACTGACGACGAGATTTCACGTTTATTTCCTGAATTTTAACTAGGGGGTCGGGAGTTGGGAAATTTTGAATTTTGAATTTTGACTTCTCCCTTATCTCTCGACTCCCCATTCATCCTTTAAATAAGAAGGGGAGAACACCGATTTATGACTTTGGCACAACCAGAAGCACTAAATTTTGAATGCGAGACTGGCAATTACCATACGTTTTGTCCGATTAGTTGCGTCGCATGGCTTTACCAAAAAATTGAAGATAGCTTCTTTTTAGTAATTGGGACGAAGACCTGCGGCTATTTCTTGCAAAATGCTATGGGAGTAATGATTTTTGCCGAACCCCGCTATGCGATGGCAGAACTAGAAGAAGGGGATATTTCTGCTCAGTTGAACGATTATGAAGAGTTAAAGCGATTGTGCGAGCAGATTAAGCGCGATCGCAACCCCAGCGTAATTGTCTGGATCGGTACTTGTACCACCGAAATCATCAAAATGGACTTGGAAGGATTAGCACCCAAGTTAGAATCCGAAATCGGTATCCCCATTGTAGTAGCGCGGGCAAATGGCTTAGACTATGCCTTTACCCAAGGGGAAGATACAGTACTGGCAGCAATGGCAGCCCGTTGTCCGAATGAAGCACCCGTAGCCGAGACTGAGAAAAACGAACGCAACGCGATTCAAAAACTCCTCCACTTTGGGAAGAAAAAAGAAGAACTTGCCCAAGAAGAATCTGAGTATGTCAATCATCCGCCACTGGTACTATTCGGTTCTCTGCCCGATCCGGTTGTCACTCAACTAACTTTGGAATTGAAAAAGCAGGGAATCAAAGTTTCTGGTTGGCTACCTGCCAAGCGTTACACCGAACTACCAGTTCTAGAAGAAGGGTATTATGTCGCTGGTGTTAACCCCTTCTTATCGCGGACGGCAACAACCCTCATGCGTCGTCGCAAGTGCAAACTCATCGGCGCACCCTTTCCAATTGGTCCCGATGGTACTCGCGCCTGGGTTGAAAAAATTTGCTCTGTATTCGGCATCACTCCCAAAGGATTAGACGAACGAGAAGCTCAAATTTGGGCAAATTTAGAAGATTATGTGCAATTAATTCGCGGTAAATCTGCCTTCTTCATGGGAGATAATTTACTGGAAATCTCTCTGGCAAGATTTCTAATTCGCTGCGGCATGACCGTACCCGAAATCGGTATTCCATATATGGATAAACGCTACCAAGCGGCTGAGTTGGCAATGCTAGAAAAAACTTGCCAAGAAATGGGTGTACCATTGCCAAGAATTGTCGAGAAACCGGACAACTACAACCAAGTCCAGCGGATCTATGAGTTAAAGCCAGATTTGGTAATTACAGGCATGGCTCATGCTAACCCATTAGAAGCGCGGGGAATTAATACCAAGTGGTCTGTAGAATTCACCTTCGCCCAAATTCACGGCTTTACCAACGCCCGCGACATTCTCGAATTGGTCACTCGACCCCTACGTCGCAACAACAACCTCAAAGATTTGGGTTGGGACAAGTTAGTGAAAGAAGAAGCCAAAATCTAGTAGTTGGTTGAATCAGTAAGTCAAAAGTCAAGCATTCGTAGGGGTGTTTTTTTAGAAGAGACCCGTTAGTTGCTTTTGTCCAGGCGATCGCGTTTTGAAGAAATCAAGCAGCGATCGCGCTCCCTAGAATCAGAGAGAGAACCCGCGATCCCTCACGCGGAATTGGCGATCGCGCCAACGAGCGCGCTACAGCGAAGCTGAGCAAAGTTATCGCTTCCTTTCCTCCATCATCTAGTTCCATAGGAATGGTAGAGACTATGGTAGCTAACGGACGAACTCGTAATCACCCAGAGGCAATCGCTTTAGCGGATTTCTTCTCGCTTATCAACAATTTCAACTTCGGGGCGATCGTCTCTGTCTATGTCCATGGTTCGGCGATCGCTCGCCGTCTCATCTCTATATGTTGCTGTTTGCCGATTCATCGGTGCAGCAGAGGTAGTAACATCAGCGCGATCGCCGCCGGACATATCGTATACGTTCCACTCTTCAACGCCGCGATCTCTTAACAGCGAACCAGCGCGGTCGATCTCTGACTGCGTACCTTCTATCATCACCAAGTAATCGCCTTGAGAGATGCGCTTGTCGTAAGCTTTAGCATCCTCCTCGGGAATTCCCAATCCAGTCAGTGCGCCAACAATAGCACCTGCTGCCGCACCAATCCCAGCACCAGCTAAGGTAGTTGCTACAGTACCAGCCGCTAGAAATGGACCGACTCCAGGAATGATTAAAGCTTCTAGACCTACCAACAAGCCACCGATCCCACCCAAAGCCGTACCAGTTACAGCACCAATCCCAGCGCCCTCTGGAGATTCATTGTCGCCGCGATCTCTAACTTCATTGCGGTCTTGTATGTCAACTCCTGCAATCTCTTCGTTGCGATCTGCGTTTTTAGCCAACACAGAAATTTTATCCATCGCAAAACCTGAATCTCTCAATGCATTCAATGCGTTTTCAGCTTCCCTGCGACTACGAAATACGCCAACAGCACGTTTATATTGTTGAGTTGCCATTTTGCCTCCTAATACTCAGATAAATACATTGACGCGATCGCCATACTCAGATAAACCTAGGACTTTTGAGTCATATCTTTAGCGTGTTCTGATGCTGAAAACAGACAAAAAGCAGCAAGTTTTTCAAACATTTGGTCAGTACGAGTAGCTAGAGTTTAAATGTTGCTACTGACAATCCATCTTTACTCGCAGTCTTTTGGTTACACTATCCATCCTTAACTAGCCTGGGCTTTGAGTTCGCAAACTGCTCGGACTAGACAACAGACCTTTCTTACGGAACAGGCAGGCGATCGCATTACTACCAGTTTCTTTGCTAAAACCAAGATCTACATCAGTCTATAGATTTAGCTTGGAATCTACCAAAAGAAAGGGAGCTACTATGCAACACTTCCCATCCCAATAGCAAATCGCGGTGCGGAATTAAATAATGGAGAACGGCGAGAACGAAACGTAAATCTTCCAACCTTTATAGACTCGCAACCGAACCGCCGTCTACTCGCCAGTCAGCACCAAGTACAAAGCTCGACCGTTCGGAACACAAGAAGGCAATGCCTCGTTGGTAGCGATTGCGGGTTCAACTCACTCAACCACGGCTCAAAAAGATAGGTGTAGACGACAGGTATCGCACTTTTGGAAGGAAAAGGCGTTGTTATCGCTCCAATTGGCGCAATTGGAGCGGCGATCGTACTTCATTTAGTTTTAAGCGGAGATGTGGAGTTACTCGTGACTCTTGCCATCAAGGTCGCACCTATATGTGGCTACGATTTTCTCAGACGAGCGCTGTCTTGCCCATGACAGTAGGAGTTAGTTCATAAATTGCTTGCGTCAGTTCTAATACTTTCGATTTGCGCTTTTCAAGGCAATAGAAATTATCGCTAGATTTTCAAACAGTTAAGTAAACAATATCCTTAACTTATCTATATCGACAGTTGTTTGTTCTAGCCCAAAAATAGAGGAACAAACGCTACAGATTTTCTAGACTTTTAAAGGACAAAAAGATGCAACTTACTTATCGCGGTATCCGTTACGAATCCAACTCTGTTATTGCTAAAGCTCCTGTAAGTAAGAAAAATGGTGTCTATCGTGGTACAAAGTTCAAATTCCACTCAACCGCAGTCGTTTACCAGCCTCAATCATCTGTCAAATTACAGTATCGCGGGGCTAGCTATAAAAGTTGGCGATAAAGCTTGTTTTCAATTTGTCCAAGATCGATTTATAGATCGATCGGACAAGCTTACGAGTTTAGCAAAATCGTACTATGAAAATATTAACCCATGATACAACGGAGCAAACGCATCAATGTCTCGAGCAAAAAGCTAACAATCATCTAGCTGAAACTGTTATATATTCCGATGAGCCGAAGAGAATCAAGCCGATCTATCGCACTCTAATGTTTAAGCTTTCTCTTCTTCCAGAACCCTCTCACCATCAACCCCGTACCCTCAATTAGCGATTCTAACTTCATTGTCAGGCTTAAACGCACAGAAATTAAGGCTTTTTATCTTGCAATGGGATAGTAATAATTTTCTGACAATCTGCAACACCATGTCTGGTTTGCAGATTTTTGTATGCTTGCAAACTAGAAAAATAATAATCTATTTTTGCTCAACTTTCAGGTCAAGCGTTGTTAGAATCAGAGCAAGAAGTAACAATTGTGCGATCGCATATAATCGAAAATCAGGCAGCGTTAGATAAACCACACTATTTAAGAACAACTTGCGATCGCTTACTCAACAAACAACGTGCTAGCCGACTGCTAGCGCTGTATCAACAAATCTTAGAAAATGGTGGCGCGACTGCTACTACTTGACCATAATCCAACTTAACAATCCGATCCGATAAGTGAAAATATTGGTCGTCATGGGTGACTGCGATCGCTGTCTTGCCTCTTTGTTTTAGTTCTGGCAATATCTGTGTATAAAAGATATTTTTAAATAGCGGATCTTGATCGGAAGCCCATTCGTCGAATACGTATATAGGTCTATCTTCTAAATAAGCAGTCAGTAAAGCTAAACGTTTACGCTGACCTTGAGATAAGGCAGTAGTAGACAGCACGCCATTCTTAATTTTTACTTTTTTGTCAAGTTGAAGTTTTATTAGATAGTTGGAAATCTGAGTATCAGAAATAGCTTTGCCTAAATTTAAAAAATTATCGAATAGATAAAAATCAGAGAAAACCACTGAAAAATGCTGGCAATACCATTCTTGATTCTCTGGAGTAATTAATTTACCATTTAAACTAATTTTTCCAGTCTCAGGCACATATAAGCCTGTTATAAGTTTGATAAGAGTAGACTTACCGCTACCGTTATCCCCTACTATAAAAACAATTTCTCCAGCCGAGAAAGTTAAATCAATAGAACCAAGAGTAAAAGCAGTCTCTTCCTGTTCTTTATAATATGTATGAGTAACGCCTAAAAGTTCTAAACGCTGGCACGAACTATATGTTTGAGCTAGAGTTATCCAATGCTTCTTGGATGATAATTTGGATAAAGATAACTTGAGAGATTCTATATTAGCTAAAGCAACTGTAGCTTTGCTAAATACAGGAAGCGAACTCATGATATAGTCTAAAGGAGATATTAGGTAGAGAATAGTAAGCGCATATCCAGATGAAACTTGGGTTGCAGCTAGGTTAAAATTAGGTAGAGCAAAGAGTACTAGAGCAAGAACAAAAAAGAATAAAGTGTTTCCCCAGCTAGCAGCAATTGCAAATATTGTCATGCCTGCTACATTTTGACGACAGTAGATTTGTGCGGATTCCTGAAGTTCTTTAAAAAGAAATGTTTGGTATCTCTGCTGATGCAATTTAAGTTCTTTAGTTCCTTCAGTGATACTACGAAGATGGTTGAATAATCGATCTTCTTGCTGTCGAGCCAATTTAAAAAATGATGTAGCCTGACTCGACAGAAGTTGATAGCTGAATATTCCAAAAAATAGGGAAATTAGCATGAGACAAAATACGGCTGGAGATAGCCAAAACAAATAGCATAGGCAACTTATTACAATCGCTATATCTATACACAATGTAGGTATAATATAAACTGTATGCGAAATCGATATTACATCATCAGTTAATGTAGCTAAAAGCCGGTGACTCCCTAGCTGTTCTAAATGAGCTAAGGGAGAAGCAAGAATGCGATCGCTCAAGAGTAATCGCAGCTCCAGAAGTGATTTTTCCGCAAGATGAATTAATAAAAACTTCGACATTATATTAGTTATAAATCTTAGAAAACACAGAACGATAAAAATCCAAGCTAGTTTGGCTGTTAAAGGGGTATGATTAACTTTAGTATTTATAACAGCAATCAAATATGCAGTGCTAACTCCACTGAGTAAACCTGCGAACATAGCAGAAGCAACGACTTTCCAAGAAGCACGTAATAGCAAGGTAATCAGATTCATTTAAGTTTTGCTCTCGCAGATATTTGTTCTGTTTGTTTATTTATAGAAGTAACTCCTTTGACTGTCGATATAGAAAAGTTAAGTTTTTAGACAATAGAATCAACTAAAACATCTAAAAATCTCAAAAAATGCGATCGCCTCTATCGCTCATTCCTTAATTTTTATACATCGACATTTGAATCTACTAGCCTTATAAAGTGAATAGCCAAGGTGAAAATAGGATAGACAAAATGCCGATCTCGCAAGAGAAAATCAGCAACTTCTACTTTGTGAAATCGGCTTTCAGCTTACTTGTAACGTGTATTTAGTTAAAATCAATTATTTAGGAATTTATGATATGAACGCCGAACGAGATGTTATTATCATTGGAGCTGGTTTTTGCGGTATTACTGTAGCTGCAAGTTTAAAAAAATTTGGCATTGATAATTTCGCTGTAATAGAAAAGGGTGAGACTGTCACAAGTATCTGGAAAAATGCTTACGAACGATTAGTAACTCAAAATCCTTATTTTACCCTACCTTTCTTTGAGGGCAAGAAAAAATATTCTACATTTAAAACAAAAGACGAAATGGTTGAGTATGTAACAGAATATGCAAGCTATTTTCAGGTTTACTCTCATATCCGTTTTGGAGAAGAAGTGCAGGGTATTACAAAAGTTCATAGTCAGAATCAAACAGGAGAGCGCTGGCAAATACAAACAACTAAAGATATACTGCAATGTAAAATACTGGTTATTTGCACCGGACTAACCAACGAGCCTGTAATACCACATTTTCTAGGACAAGAAAACTTTTCAGGTAAGATAATTCATAGTAGTGCTTATAAAAACGGTATTCCTTATCAAAATCAAAATATTTTAGTCATTGGTTCGGGAAATTCAGCAGCAGAAATAGCATTAGATTTATACGAACACAATGCCACTGATGTACATATGTTAATTCGTGGTAAACGTTGGGTATTTCCACTTTATCCCAGACTGCGATCGCTGCAATATTGGTTATGGCAAAGTAGAGCCTACTTGAAACGGTTGTTCGCTCGAAGTACAACAGATAGTAAAATAGAAGCTATGGAGAAGGCAATAGATTTTTCTCCAGAAGAATTGCAAGCGGATATCGAGGAAACCGATCGATTTATTCAGCGTTTTGCTTTAGATTTGAGTGCGTATTCTATCTATCCAGAAAGTAGAGGAGCGATTGATTTAGAAATAAATCAGGGTCGCGTGGCTTGGGTAGATAGAGGTACTGTCAAACAAATCAAAAAAGGAAATATTAAAGTCATCTTTAGTAGTATTCAGCAACTCACCAAAACAGGTGTAATTTTTGCTAATGGAGAATCATACGATTACGATGCAATTATTTTAGGTACTGGCTTTCGTCCTGGCATCAATAAAATATTGAGACAACCTGAATTGTATCTTAATATGAGCGATCGGTTACTACCAAAAACCGATGGCAAGTGTCAGTCTGTTGTCGATCCAACGCTCTACTTTGTAGGCTTTGAGAAAATTGTTGGTAGATCCGCAACTTATGGATATTACGGCTGGTGTACGGGGAAAAAAATTGCCTTTCAATTGCTGGAAAGACGATTTTCATTGCGTCGGGAATTTAATGTTTCCATCTAGTTAAGGATGGCGCTGTAAAAGTTAAGCTAACTTTTGCTTTGAATTCCTTAATTTTTCTGTATCGACTTTTATCTTCGCAACTTTTATAAAGATAACAGAACACCTGAATCAAGGAGATGAACTAATGAACACTGTAATGACTTCTATAAACAATATGCGCTGGAACAGAATTTTAGCAATTGCTTTACCAATCGGCATTTTGTTACTCTCACAAAGTTGTGCGCCGCGACGTTTAGTTAATAGCAATACTCCAGATTCTACAAAATCTGTAGAAATTCCTGTTAACTATTCGTTTAATCAAATTGCTAATTAATTTCTGCCAACTTTCTAATTTGGCAATTTTTGCAGTTAGTAGGGCTTACGTTAGTAACAGTCTTGTAAGTCCTACATTTACTAGTTTTTTGCTACTGTAATTCGCTCTGTGTTTAGGCTATGAATATGCAATTTCTAAGCCGATCGCAAAACTTTACTAAAATACCTTCGATACAATTCACAACTGCTAACAACCTGGTTCCCTTGTAATGTCACTAACCCCATACTGTGTAACTTAAATGCCAAAAATTGTTCTACTTCAATAGCTGTAGACGACTCGATCGCCCGATCGTATGCTGCTGCTAATTGAGGATGCTCTTGCAGACTTCGTAAATGTCGATGTAAGTGGTTGCTATAAATACCCGCATCTGTAGCAGCTGTTTGCACCAACCGATCTAATGTTAGATCTTGCTTTGCCAGATGATAAAAAGCTTGTTGGATTAGATATGGATGTCCCGCTACAAGTTGCATCAATGCCGATAGTTCGTTGGCTGAAAGATTTAGTCCGTAGCGCCTGGCTAAATCTAGTACTTGCTCAGTTGTAAATGCCTGTAATTCAATTGGTAACCCTACGTTAAAAGGCGATTGATTAATATCCAAAGGAATATAAACCTCCGTAGAATGGACGATTATCAACCGGAGATTTTGCCAGAGAGGATTGCCGCTGTCTCCATAAGCTGCTTCCTCATACCACGATCGCAACAAGGTGAAGAAATCGTCAGCAATTTCTGGGTGTAAGAATACCTCATCTACGCGATCTAGTGCTAAAACTAAAACACCATCTACAGATGGTAACAAACAATCTTCAAAATAAGCAGTGCAGTTACTCTTACTACCAAAGGCTTCACTCCAGTAATCTTCGACTCGGTGTGTTAACTGAAGCTTACGAGTAATAGCAGTACAAAACCAGCGCAAAAACTTGTCCAAGTCAGCGAATGTTGTCCGGTCTGCCCGTTGTAAGCTAAGTGCTACAGTGCGTACTTTAGCTTCAGCATTAGACTCTTTAGCACGATCTAAAATTCGTACCATTAAAGAAGTCTTCCCCATTTGACTAGGTGCTTTAATCCGAATCAGCGCTCCAGGTTTAGTAATCTCTTCGTAACAGCGCAACTCGATGGGAGGACGTTCTACATAAAAAGCGGATGCCAGCGGTACTAGTCCCACCGCTAACTCTAATTCTGGAGAACGGGTAATAGGTAATCGCTCGTTTTCCTCCTCTTCCTGGCTTGCTTGCTGTACTAGAACTGCCATCAAATTCGTTTTACTAACTTTCTCCCCAAAACTAGTTGAAAGGAGTTGCCACAATTTTGGACCCACATCATGCTTGATATATTCAGGTGCGTAACCGCACTCTGCTGCTATTCGATCGTATTTTTTATTTAGCCATGCTCCCTGCAAAACTGCTACTTCAATGTTTCTCAAGTGTTTACCAGTCTTAGCAAAAACTGCCGCATCCACCAACTTTAAGGCTTGTTCAAAAGATATAAGATGCTCTACGCTAGTTTCAATCATCGCTCTTTATAACCTTTTGGCAAATTTATCTTTGTTAATTGGTAGTTATATTTTTGATGAGACAGGCAGCTCGTGCAAATCATTGAGACAAATATTCAGCTTGCTCGCCATGAGGATTTTTTCCTTACTTTTATATTTTCTTAGAGTGGAACTTTAATATTTCTGGTGCAAGATCGGTTTTTGGCTCAGATGAGGTTTTAGAAAACTGGTCTTGACAAAAAATATTTTTTATGAATCTAAATAAATAAAACAGTGCGATCGCATTTTCATCTAGGAATTGCAGGCGAATATTCTCCAAAGCGCCAGCGTAGGGAGCTAGCATTCCCGATCTCCAGCACTTGCTCGATGTCAAACTCTACTAAACGTTGCGCCCCTGCAAAAGTCCTTAAGCGCTTTGCATCCCAAACTACCTCAGCTTTGCCAGTTAGCTGCAAGGTATGACCGTACTCAAAATCGACGAACAAAAGACCTGCATTAGGGTTAACAACTAAGTTGCCCAAGGTTTGAAACATATTATTCCCTGCATAATCGGGAAACACTAGTTTATTGCTGTTTGCAACTTGCACAAACCCTGGATATCCTCCTCGGTGAGAAGCATCTGCCCCACTTTCTGGATGAAAACTAGCAATGAAAAATGTATCGGCTGTGGTAATCCAGTGTCGATTCGTCTCGTTCAACGCTTCTTTTGTCAAGATTTCCGGTTTTTCTGTTGCTTCAACGACTTCTGTTTCTACGTGACGGATCTGAATGTATTTAGGACAGTTAAAAAATGCCTGCTGAATTTGTACGATGATTTTCTTTTCTGCCTGAATTTCTGCTTTGCCGTTGAGACGCAAGCGCCTGCGATTTGTCAAATCGATCGCTAATAGACCAATTTGAGCATTATCGTACAGGTTTTGCTTGAGGCGATCGCCTGGTACAAAGTTGGCATCCACCTGTAGTGTTTGCTCGTTTAACACTTGTACAAAACCAGGTTGTCCCGTCAGTAATGATGCCCAAACTTTGCCGTTGGCATCAACTGTACTAGCTACTGCTAAATGTTGAGCGCAAAGGAATGCTTGGGCTGCCGATCCAATCGTGTTGCTGAGGACGGTACATAGCCGTTGTGCCTCTTCTCTTACCCCTGCTTGAGTTTGGACTGCGATTTCTCCAGAGTGAAATGTCATTGTCAAAAAGTTTTATACAATGCTTCTAAATTTCAATCTTCGAGCGTTTAGCTGGGACTCTCCAAGATCGGTTCTGGATGAGCGATCTTAAATAAAACCGATCTTGGCGATCGTGCGATGATATGGTATTGCGCAAAGAAGCGAGTTTTTGCAAGTATATATGAAGTAGTTAAATAATAGAAATATCTCGGTTCTGCCTGCAATAACTCTATTTTTATGCATAATTCTCCTAAAAATCGGACAAACTGAAGTATTATGGCTACTCTCAAGGCTTCTCATCTAGGATTAACAAGAATTAAGCAAGCCAGAGTAGCAACAGGATGGTCTGTCGATGATTTTAGATGGATTGAGGCAGCGAGTTTGGTACTAGGTACTTCTTGGCAAGAAAATGGAGTTCTTGCTGTTGGCATTTCAGAAGGTACTTGGAAGCGGTTTTTAGCAGGGAAACAACCGATTAATGCTGAAGCGTTTAAAGCTTACTGTCAGGTGCTAGGACTTTGTTGGGAAGAGGTTGTTGAGAAGGCTGAATGCAAAAGTCAAAAGTCAAAAGTCAAAAGTCAAAAGGCAGAAGAATTTATACGCAACTTCTCTCCCAGCTCCTCCACCTCTCCTCATACAGACTGGGGAGAAGCACCAGATGTATCGATTTTTTACGGGCGTGAAGTAGAACTGGATACTGTGAAGCGTTGGATTATTCAAGAAAACTGTCGCTTAGTCACGCTGTTGGGGATGGGTGGTATTGGTAAAACGTCACTTTCGATAAAGCTGGCACGACAAATCGTAGAAAATGCCCGTGAAACACCTCCACAATATGTTATTTGGCGCAGTCTCCGTAATGCTCCTCCTGTCGAAGATATCTTGGCAGAACTGATTCAGTTTCTCTCCCAACAGCACCAAACAAATGTACCAACTCATTTAGAAGGTAGGATCTCGTTATTACTAAAATATTTGCGCTCTACACGTTGTCTTTTGCTGCTCGACAATGTGGAATCTATTCTCAAAAGGGGCGATCGCATGGGTCGCTATCGAATTGGCTATGAAGGTTACAGTCAACTCTTGCATTGTATAGCAGACACCAGTCACCAAAGTTGTCTAATTCTGACTTCACGGGAAAAACCTCAAGGTTTGACTCAGTTTGAAGGTGAAAGTCTTCCCGTCCGTTCTCTGCAACTGTCAGGTTTACTAGAGACACAAGGGCGGGAATTATTCAATGTTAAAGGGAAATACGCTGCTTCAGAAGCAGAATGGCAAGTTCTAATTGCCCGTTATGGTGGAAATCCTCTGGCGCTGAAGATTGTCGCTTCGGCGATTAGAGACTTTTTTGATGGTAGTGTTTCGCAATTCTTGGAAATTACTAAGCAAAGAGCGTTTATTTTCGATGATATCCGCGACCTGTTAGAGCAACAGTTTTATCGTCTCACAGCCTTAGAACGGGAAATTATGTACTGGTTAGCAATCAACCGCGAACCTGTATCTTTGCAAGAGTTGCAAGCAGATTTTGTAGCTAATGTCCCAGTTCGGGAAATACTAGAGTCGCTCAATTCTTTGCTCATGCGATCTCTGATCGAGAAGGCTACGCCTACGCTGATTGAAAAAAGTTCCAGTGGCTTTACCCAACAACCTGTCGTCATGGAGTATGCGATCGCCCAACTAATCGAACAGGTTTGTCAAGAGGTAATTACTCAAAAAATTTCCCTGTTTAAAAGCCATGCATTAATTAAAGCCCAAGCTAAAGATTACGTACGGGAGACTCAAACTAGCCTGATTTTGCAACCCATCGTCGAGCAATTAATGACACAACTTGGTAGTCCAGCAAATCTGAGCAATTGTCTGTGTCAAATCCTCTCTCATTTCCGCGGTAAATCGCCGCAAGCAACTGGATATGCTGGGGGGAATACTCTAAATTTGTTGCATCAAGCCCAGATAGACCTAACTAACTTTGACTTTTCTGAGTTAACAATTTGGCAAGCATACCTACAGGGCGTAAACTTGCATGATGTCAATTTTACTGGCTCAGATTTATCTCGTTGCGTATTTACTCAGACATTAGGTAATATTTTATCTGCTGCTTTTAGCCCCAACGGTCAGTTGTTGGCAACCTGCGATACTGACTGTCACGTTCGCGTGTGGGAGGCAAAAACTGGCAAATTAGTCTTAATTTGTCAAGGTCATAGCAATTGGGTACGCTATGTTGCGTTTAGTCCAGATGGTCAAACCTTGGCAAGTTGCGGTGCTGACTGTACTGTAAAGTTGTGGAGTATCCGCGACGGTGTTTGTATAAAAACCTTCACAGAACACTGTCATGAGGTATTTGCAGTTGCGTTTAGTCCTGACGGTCAAACCCTAGCTAGTGCGAGTGGCGATCGGACGGTGAAACTATGGGATATTTGGGAGGGAATGTGTTTAAAAACGCTGGCAGGACATACGGATTGGGTGCGCTCGGTTGCCTTTAGTCCTGATGGACAAATGCTGGCGAGTAGTGGCGCTGACTGCAAAATTCATTTATGGGATGTACGTGCAGGGAAATGCTCCAATACCCTGAGCGAGCATACGGGTTGGGTTCGTTCTGTGGCATTCAGTCCAGACGGACAAACCTTAGCCAGTGGCAGTGGCGATCGCACGATTAAACTCTGGAATTATCATACAGGTGTCTGCATCAAAACTTACACTCAGCACACTAATGGTGTCTACTCTGTGGCATTTAGCCCTCAAGGTGACATCCTGGTAAGTGGGAGTGGCGATCGGACTGTAAAGCTTTGGGATTGTCATACCCATAATTGCATCAGGACATTGCACGGACATACAAATGAAGTTTGTGCCGTCGCCTTTAACCCAAATGGGCAAACTCTGGTGTGTGTCAGTTTAGACCAAACTGTTAGAATATGGGACTGTCGTCATGGGCAATGTTTGAAAAGTTGGTCTGGCAACACAGATTGGGCATTTCCTGTTGCCTTTAGTCCTATCTCGCTGGTTAAAGAGAATGAAGGGGCAATCTTAGCTAGTGGCAGTAATGATAAAACAGTAAAACTATGGGATTGGCAAACTAGTAGTTGCGTCAGAAGCTTATCTGGACACGCAGACTTTATTTATGGAATTGCTTTTAGTGCCGATGGGCAAATTTTGGCGAGCGGCAGTACAGATTCCTCAGTGAGATTATGGAGAGTCAATACAGGACGATGTTTTCAAATTTTGCAAGGACATAGAGATTGGATCTATGCAGTTGCTTTTCACCCCCAAGGTCATATCCTTGCCAGCGGTAGTGCTGATTGCACGGTTAAATTGTGGAATATGCATGAGGGCAAGTGTCTGAAAACTTGCGCTGGACATAGCGATAAAATACTAGGAATTGCTTTCAGTCCGAATGGGCAAATCTTAGCTAGCGCCAGTGCCGATCGCACTGTAAGACTGTGGGATTGTCACACTGGTAGTTGCTTAAAAACATTGCCCGCACATGACGATCGCATTTATGCAGCTATCTTTAGTCCAAATGGACGAGTCTTAGCAACTTGCAGTACGGATCGAACTGTAAAGTTGTGGGATATCGATCGCGGGAAGTGTCTCAAAACCTTGATCGGACATACAAATTGGGTCTTTGCCATTGCTTTTAGCCCCGATGGATGTGCGGTAGGCGCAGCTATGCCCAAAGGGCTTATCGCCAGTGCCTCCCACGACCAAACAGTAAGAATTTGGGATGTTAATACAGGCAAATGTCTCCATGTCTGCGTTGGGCATACTCATTTAGTCTCTTCTGTGGCTTTTAGTGCGGACGGGCAAGTTGTAGCTAGTGGTTCTCAAGACCAAACGGTGAGGATTTGGGATGTTAATACAGGCAAGTGCAGGAGAATTTTGAGAACGAAGAGACTGTATGAAGGCATGAAAATTGCTGGCGTGAAAGGATTAACAGAAGCAACAGTCGTGACGCTGCAATCCCTCGGTGCAGTGGTGTAAGGTTATGGGTTAATAACAAAAGAATCGCACAGATGGCGATCGCTCTTTTTAACATCCATGCTGTTGTTTAAGTAATCGCCAACCCACTGACAACCCCGATCTAATAATGTGTCTAGGTTCGATCGCAAATCTAACCGCCAGAGAACGACATTGCCAGCCGCATCGGATGATGCCAATGTTTGCCCATCGGGACTGAAACTCAAGCTTCTGATCCCAGCCGGATGTCCTCCTAGGACTTGCAAGAGTTCGCCATCCCGATTCCACAAGTAGATGTAGGTTGCCTCGCAAGCGGTAGCAAGGATTTGCCCATTGGGACTAAAACTGGCGGCATTCACCTCCGCCGCATGACCTTTAAGCGTTTTTAGCTCCTTGCCTTGACGATTCCACAGTTTGATTGTCTTATCTGCACTGGTAGTGGCGATGACCCCACCATCGGGACTGAAACTGAGCGCCAAAACACCCCCTTGGTGTCCTCGCAGCGTCGCTAACGCTTGTCCCTGTCGATTCCAGAGTTTAGCCGTGCCGTCTTCGCTGGTTGTAGCAACGATCTGACCATCGGGGCTGAATTGAATGCTTCTCAATCCGCCTTGGTGTCCCCGCAAAGTTACCAGTTCTTGCCCGTCCAGATTCCACAGCTTAGCGGTTGTATCCCAACTGGCACTGGCAACGCTTTGTCCGTCGGGACTAAAAGTGGCACTCCGCACATCAGCTTGGTGTCCCGTAAGCGATCGCAGTAATTTACCGTTCAAATTCCATAGCTTGATCGTTTTGTCTTTGCTGGCAGTGAGAATTCGTTTTCCGTCTGGGCTAAATTGCAAACTTCTCACAGTATCCATATGACCCTGAAGCGTTAAGAGTTCGCGTCCTGTGGCAGTCCAAAGTTTGGCAAGGGTATAACGCCCAGTTGTCCCGATTGACTTGCCATCGGGACTGAAACTCACTCCCCAAATAGCTTCTTTACCAAGGGCATCGTACCACGTCATCACTCCTGTTGCAGGCAGGCTTCTCGATTCCTGCGATCCCATCAATCCGTCTAAACTCCACAGTCGTATGCTTCTATCGTCACCCCCACTCGCTAGGAGTCGATTGTCTGGACTCAAATGTAAAGCCGTAACAGCGTCGGTATGTCCTTGTAGGACTTGCAGCCGATCGCCTTGGCGATTCCAGAGTCGCACGGTACGATCCGTACTGGATGTAGCGATCGTCTGCCCATCGCGACTAAATCCAATACCCGTAACGGTATCTTCATGTCCTTTGAGTGTTAGCAATTCCTGTCCTTGCAGGTTCCACAGTTTCGCGGTTTTATCCCGACTAGCGGTAGCGATCGCCTTGCCATCTCGGCTAAAGGTAACATACATCACCCAGCCCTGATGTCCTTTCAACGTCAATAGTTTTCGACCCTCCAAACTCCAGATCTGAGCGGTGCCATCGCGACTAGCGGTGGCGATCGCCTTACCATCAGGACGAAAACTAATCGCCGAGACAGGAGCGCGATGAGTTGGGAACGATGCCAATTCCCGTCCTTGTAAATCCCAAAGTTTCATCGTGCCATTCCACTCGACGGAAGCGACTCGCTTCCCATCGGGGCTGAAGCTAACACAGGCAACCCAATCCTGATGCCCTCGGAATGTTCTCAGTAGTTGCCCATCCCGCACTCGCCAAATCTTGACAGTTTTATCCCGACTGCTGCTAGCGAGCAGTTGTCCATCGGGGCTGAAACTCAAGCTCCAAACCGCATCTTGATGACCGCTGAAGGTGTGCAGCAGCCGACCGTCCCGACTCCACAATTTAATTGTCTTATCCCAACTGGCACTGGCGATGGTTTTTCCATCGGGGCTGAATTTGACTCGCGCGATCGCATCAGTATGTCCCACTAAACGATTGCGCTCGCGCACCCAATAAAGAGACTGACGCAGATTGTCTTGTACGAGCAGCCTCAGCTCTCGATCTGCGTTGTTCCAGCCAATTTGCTGCAACTTCATGCCAGAGCGCAAACTTTCAACTAGGGCATCTAGGCGGCGACGATTGCCAAACAGCATTTCAGATGAAAGTGTCAAAGCCTTGACTTCGCCCAAAGCCACCTGCTGCTGTTTTTGAGCGGTTTGCCAGGCAAATAGACTCGATAGCCCCAACAGCAGGAAGGCAACGCCCGAAACGGCTCCTAAGCCCAGCAAACTTTTACGAATCGTGCGCTTAGCTTGCTGTTCTGCCGAAAAGAGAATTTGGTTTGCTTGTTCGGATGCGACCAAAGCGCCCTGCACGTCTCGTTTATCAGCTGACTGACTCGCAGCTAGGAAGCGGTAATCTTGACTGCTTAAGCTTTTGCCTTTTGCCCAGGTTTCAGCGTCTTTCAGAGTTTGTCCGCGCAACAAAACAGCATCATTTTGGTAGTCAGACTCAACCCACGCATTCAGCCATTGAGCGTAGGGGCGAATTTTTTGTAGTTGATTGTCAACCCACTCTCGATTGAAAACTTGCTCGTAAATCCGGTTATAAACTCGTAACTGCCCCTGCTGCTTGCATACTAACCCTGACAGCAATAGCTCAATTTGCTCCCGCGAGTCGTCTGCCAGGACGCATCCATTTTGGAGAATTTGCTGATAAAGACCTAACAAGCGGCTGGCAGATTGTTCGTTTCGCAGCAAGCGATCGCGAATCGTGCGTAAGTGAGGCGGCTCGTCCCGTGCAATCCAGTTGTCGAGCAAATATGCCTCCACGAACGCGGACAGGGAGTTGCCCTTCATGCCACTCTGCATCACTAACTGACAGAGTTTTTGGGTCAAAAAAGGTTGCCCAGCAGTCCAGTCTAGAATTTCTTCGAGTACAGATGGAGGATTGTCCGATACATTAACTAATCCTTGGAGCAGGGGTTGCGCTTCATGGAACCCAAACCCCGTCAGCTGGATTGCTCGTCCAATATTGAATGGCGTGCGGCTGCGATCTGCAATCAGATCGGTGGGAGTAGCAACGCCCAAAAGCGCAAACGTCAGACGTTGGCGATCGTGGCAGGAGCGAATCAGAGCAAAAAAATCATCTGTGTTGAATGACAGGCTAAGAACGCTATCGATTTCATCAAAGAAGATAACAATTGGTTGGGGAATTGCTGAGGGGAGTTCTTCTTGAAGTAGCTCTCCCAGACGCGCCACAGGGGAAAGAGCTTTCAGCTCCTCCAACCAAGTACGGATATTAATTCGCTTAGTTAGTCCAAACCCGCGCACCAAACGCAGGATGACATCCGCATACCACTGGTCGGGCGTGATGCCTCGGTTGCCAATTCCTGATAGATCGACAGTTGCACAGGCAATCCCATCTGCCTGTAAACGCTTTGCTACTTGCACTCTCAGGCTAGACTTACCCATTTGGCGGCAGTTCAACACGTAACAAAACTCACCTGCTTTGAGTGCGGTGTAAACTTCCTCATCCGCCTGCCTGACGACGTAGCTGGGAGCATCCACCGGGAGCAGTCCGCCAACTTGATATTCATAGCGTGAAGTCGCATGATGCATGAGGAAGCTTACCTCAAAATGCCAATCGATAGGGTATCGTTGCCAAACTGAGCAAGGTAGTTAGAAACTATTCAAATTTAACTCCCACTCATTTTATTCATGCCAAAGCACAAAAGTCGATACAGAAAAGTTAAGGATTTGGAGAGAATAGCTCCTTAACGATTGCGATCGCTTTTCACAATTTATCCTGATTTTGCTCGTTTGTTTGAGCATTTCAGCGTTGAGATTCTAATCCATTAAACTATTGAGAGTAGAGCGGAGTATTGCCTCAGTCCTTTATCTGAGGAATCAAGTTCAGTCGCAAATTCTCTAAAGCTGGATCGCTCGATTCAACATTGCTCAGAATGTTAGAGATATACAGCCTCATGTTACGATCCTTAATATTTTCTGTGCTGTTTTTCAACTCCTTCTGTAAGACATTTTAGTTAGCCTTCTGGCTCCATTTATCTTCAGTTGCAGTTCAATGTTTTGACACTCTCCCGCGCCTTGACGGGAGATTCACTTATCTATCATTCAGCAAGCTGAAGGTGTTCTAGCTAACTTATCTTGCAAACTTTCGCTCACAAGACAGAGGTTATTCTGTCCAGGTGCGTTAATTCCGGTATGCCCTACCGTATTTAATGCTCTATTTAAAATATTAATAGCGGCGTTTTCATCTCTATCAAGTTGTAAGCAAAAAATCACTTTAACTATGATGGGTTGTTAACGCCGTAACATTCTCACATATTGGGGCAACTAGGCATATCCTCGCCAACTAATAGCCGCGCTAAACTCGGCAGCGCCTCACCGTAAGTAGGATGAATGTGAACGGACTGCTCTAGTAATTGCCAAGTTGCACCCGCCTCCATCAGCGAGATAAATACGTGGACTAACTCGGCAGTTTCATAGCCTACCAGGGTTGCACCTAAAATTTTGTCAGTATCGCGATCGATAACCATGCGATAAAACCCCAAATCGTGTCCCCACTCGATCCCCCGCGCAATCTGCACCATCGGTAGAGTGACGGCACAGGCATTTAAGCCTTGTTGTTCTGCCTCTGTTAGCGTCATGCCAACGCGCCCTACTTGGGGTTCGGTGTAAACGGCGTAGCCCAAAACGCGATCGCTCTTGGTTCTATCCTCACCATTTAAAATCGCCGTAAGGCGGCGATAGTCTTCCCAGGACACATGGGTAAAGGCAGGCTGTTTGGCAACATCGCCAATTGCATAGACATGAGGATTGGTCGTCTGAAAGCGATCGCTAATCTTGACATACCCCTGTGGATCTAATTCAATCTCCGCCGCCGCTGCATTCAACGCACTCGTATTGGGTTTGCGTCCGGTGGCAACTAATAAAGCTTCTGCTTCCAGCGTTTCGCCATTGCTCAAATTCAGGGTAAATACTCCATCTGTATGTTGAACTCGTTCTACGCTGGCATGAAAGTGCAGCCCAATTCCATCGCGCTTAAATGCCTCTGCTAGAGTGTCGCTGACTTCTGATTCTTCGCGATCGAGCAAGCGATCGCCCCGCACGATCAGCTCGGTTTGACTGCCCAAACGAGCTAATCCCTGTCCCAATTCCATCCCAATATATCCGCCTCCTATGACTAGCACACGGGATGGTAGCCCTTGCAAGTCAAAAAATTGGCGATTGGTGAGATAGGAGGTTGCGGCTAAACCTGGAATGTCAGGAACCAATGCCGACGTGCCAGTATTGATAACGATGACTGGAGCCTCCACCGTTACGTCACCACCTGTCACCGTGCGTTCTCCCGTAAAAGCAGCTTCAGCACAGACGACTTCAACCCCTGCGGTATCTAAACGCTTGCGCGCTCCTTGATTGAAGCGATCGCGGATCGATCGTACCCGTTCCATCACGGCAGGAAAATCTACCTGTACCTGAGCCTGGATACCCAAACTGGCAGCTTGACGGGCGCGACCTGCGGCATGGGCAGCAGCGAGAAACGCTTTCGAGGGAGTGCAACCGTAATTAATGCAACTTCCTCCCAAAGCATCGCGCTCGAACAGAACCACCTTACGCCCTGCCTTTGCCCAATCTGCGGCTAAAGGAATGCCACCTTGACCGCTACCGATAACAATGAGATCTGCTGTTTTCATATCTGGGCGCTCTGCTTTAAGTCTTTGCGTCAGACAAGTTGCCATTATTGAATGCAATAATGTTGAATGCAACTGCTAACAGTTTAAAGAAAAGGCGAGTGCGGCAAGAATAATTCGCTATTTTTTAACATTCATCCTCGGAGTTAGATTTAATATTTTCTTTCAATTGTTCTTCCTTTGGCACATCTGCCTTCATTTTTAATTCGACGACTCCCATAATTTTGACGCTGACTTCTAATGCTACATTTTCGGTAGGTATCTTTCGTTCTCTGACTTCTTGACTAGCAGTTTGAATGACATTAATGGCGCGATCGACGGCTGCGACAATTGCTTCTTCGGTAACTTCTGAAGCTGTCTCCTGAGTCATAGATGCGACTTGCTCGATCGCCCGATTTCCTCCGACTTGAAAAAATCGGCGCACGCGATCGGCAACTTGCTGAGATGTTTGTGGCGATCGCTCCCACATGCTTTTCCATTCGACTTTATTTGTCTTGAATACGTTAGTAACTACTGCGATCGCCAACAAGCTAGCCAGGAAAATTCCGACAGTAAACCAGTTGAGCTGATGGTACATATCCCTTGAAAGGAATAGAAATTGGCACCCAACCATTTGCTCCTCTACCTGTAAGTATGACTCGCCGACCGCTAGAAATATAACCGACTACCTTGCTATCATTTGAGGGTTCTTGTCTTGCCGGAATTCCTCGATTGGCAACGACTCGACGGCAACTGCTAGGTGGTGGTGATTTCGCTTGACAATTACCAATCCAATCTGCGTAGACATATCCCTTCAAAGGTGCAGAAATTGGCACCCAGTTGTTTGTAATCCCGCCTGCAACTTCTACGTTACGCCCGTAGGCGATAATTCCAACTGCTTCACTATAAACTGTTGGCTGTTCTCGGACGTACAAACCTCTCTTAGCAATGACTTGGTTGCAACTATACGGGCGTTGAGCTATTTGATTTCTGATTTCAGCAGCTAGTAGATTTTTTGAGTTAAAAGACGTATTATCCCGCAACTCAATTGCACTGACGGAAAGCATGGGAGTGGCAAGAATTGCTGCTGTTAAGAAAGGTATTGTTAATGCTGAATATGCTTTTGAGCGATGTTTCCAATTCATAAAGATCGTCCTGCAATTGACAATTAAAGATTTTTGATTTGCACGATCTATAAAGATATCCAAGCTACGCCTTTAGATAGATGTTTGCTCGGTTTACGTGTCTGCGAATATATTTTGACCGAAAAAGGTGCAGATCTCGTGGAAAAAATCACTTTGTCTTCTCCCCTAGTTTTCCACCTTTTTAGATTTAAATAGATCTGTACTACGTCATACCTGCAATTTGGTTTTCCGCTTGGGGTGTGGTGACGCGACAGATTATTTACACAGTTGCAGACATCACTTCAAAGGTAATTTACGGAGCGATTTTGAGCTATATTGTCCAGAAGCGCAGCAAGACTCTGGAATACGAACCCGCGATCGCAACTTCGCGACGATAAATAACAGGTTCATCAATCGTAGCGAAATCGAACTGTTTTAAAGAGATGGCATTGCAGTTGTTGTCCCTGTAAGGCTGTTTCGCGATCGTCTACCCAGGCTTGCTGCAATGATACGCCATGTACGTGCAATTGTACGCTTTGATAAGGAAAGCTATAGTTTCCCTGCTGTTCCCAGGTAAGTTCTAAACTGTCCTCATACTGGGTAAGGGAGAAGCGATCGC
>ERZ1066118.256-NODE-256-length-55125-cov-18.627093_pt1 | contig 55125 bp, 65 predicted proteins | sample MGYA00382765_ERZ1066118 | MGnify/ENA primary metagenome ERZ1066118 (study PRJEB33369, sample SAMEA5778348) | biofilm metagenome | biome: Industrial cooling water; feature: Water cooling tower basin; material: Biofilm | place: United Arab Emirates | collected...
CGTGGTCGACCGCCTTGATCCCGCCGAAGGCGATGGAGATGTCGCGAAGCTCGACAAGCGGGACGCGGGGGTCGGCGGTCATTTGGAAAGCCCCAAGCGCTTGCGATACAGGATGTCGACCCAGACGGCGATGATCAGCACGAGTCCGACGACGATGTTCTGGAACGGCGTGTCGACGCCGACCATCGCCATCCCGGACTGGAGCGACTGCATGATGAGGGCGCCGAGGACCGCGCCGTAGATCGTCCCCACCCCGCCCGCGAGTGCCGTGCCGCCGATCACGGCGGCGGCGATGACGCGCAGTTCCTCGAGCATGCCGATGTCGTTGCCGTGGCTTTGCAGGCGGGCCTGTGCGATCAGCGCCGCGAGACCGCACAAAAAGCCCATCAGCGCGAAGATCTTGACCGTGAGCAGCCGCGTGTTGATCCCCGACAGCTCGGCCGCGTCCGGGTTGCCCCCGGCGGCGAAGATGTAGCGGCCGAAGCGGGTCTTCTGAGCCACCAGAGTCATCGCGACGGCCACCGCGATCAGGATGAGGACCGAGATCGGCAGGCCGTGCATCGCCGTATAGCCCTCGGGCATCACCTCGCCGCGCGCCTCGAACAGGCGCCGGAGCTTGGCCTCGGGGATCGGGTAGCGCGAGAGCCAGCCCACGAAGGCGAGGATCGCGCCGACGATGAGGCCGATCATCACGCCCTCGGCCCAGACCGGCTTCACGACGAAGCCGTGGCTCTGCTTGTTGCGGCGCGCCGCGAGGATCGCCCAGACTGTGACCCCCGAGGCGAGAAGGCCCACGGCCCAGCTTGCGGTGGCGCCCAGCACGCCCTCGGTGCCGCCGAACATCAGAAGGTTGGGATCGGTCAGCGACACCGACTGCCCGTTGGTCGTGAACCAGTTGACGTTGCGCCAGACGAACAGCCCGCCCAGCGTGACGATGAACGACGGGATGCGCTGGTAGCCCACCAGCCAGCCGGACATGGCCCCCATCAGCGTGCCTGCGGCGAGGCCGATCACGATCGTGGCCGCGAGGATCGCGGGATTGCCATACTCCAGCCCGAACGCGCGCGGCAACCACTGCGTCTGACTCATCGCCATGACCGCCGAGGCCATCGCCAGCATGGAGCCGACCGACAGGTCGATGTGGCGCGCGACGATCACGAAGACCATGCCGCAGGCCATGATCGCCACCGGCACCGTCTGGACCGCGATGTTGAACACGTTGCGCGGCCCGACGAAGGTGCCGCCCGTCCAGACCGTGAAGACGATGGCGACCGCCGCGAAGGCGAACAGCATCCCCAGAAGCCGCACGTCGAGCTCCAGCGTCTCGAATATGCTCCGCTTCGGCGCCGGGATCCCGGCAGCCCGTCCCGTCTCCGTCATGTCCCGTCCCCTCCCTCGGCAGTCGTCCTCCCGACCGCCTTCAGCGTCGCCGGCGGCGCCCCGTCGATCCCGGGGGCGCCGCCGTCCTCAGAGACCGCGCGCTACTCGCAGACCGCGACGCCCGTCACGCCGGCGCAGAGCACGTCCTTGGTGATCCAGCCCGCGTCGAGGACGACATTGAGGTTGTCCTTGGTGATCGGCACGGGCTTCAGGAGAACCGAGGTCAGCGTGTTGCCGCCCGGCGAGGTGAAGGGCGCCGCCCCCTCGACCGCATCCATCGCGGTGCCCGACGCCAGCGCCACGGCGATCTCGCCCGCGGCCTTGCCGAGCGCGCGGCTGTCCTTCCAGACCGACACGGTCTGCGTCCCCAGCGCCACGCGGTTCAGGGCCGCCATGTCGCCGTCCTGGCCCGAGACCGGGATGCCGTCCATGCCCTGCGCCGTCAGCGCCGCCACGACGCCGCCGGCGGTGCCGTCGTTCGAGGCGACCACGGCGTCGACGCCGTTGTCCGTCTCGGTCAGGATCTGCTCCATGTTCTTCTGGGCGTTGGCGGGCTGCCAGTCGTCGGTATAGGCCTCGCCGACGATGGTCACGTCGCCCGCGTCGATCGCCGGCTGCAGCACCTCCTGCTGGCCGCCGCGCAGGAAGTCCGCGTTGGGATCCACCGGCGAACCCTTGATCATCACGTAGCGGCCCTTCGGCATCACCTTCAGCACCTCGCGCGCCTGCATCCGGCCGACCTCGACGTTGTCGAAGGTCAGGTAGAACGCGCGCGGGTCGTCGATCATCCGGTCGTAACCCACCACCGGGATGCCCGCATCCGCCGCCGCATCCAGCGCCGGCCCGATCGAGGCCGAGTCCTGCGCGAGGACGATCAGCGCCGAGCACCCTTGGGTGATCATGCCCTCGATGTCCGCAAGCTGCTTCGTGGCCGAGGTCTGCGCGTCGGCCGAGACATAGGTCGCCCCCGCCGCCTCCAGCGCGCCCTTGATCGCCGCCTCGTCGGTCTTCCAGCGCTCCTCGCGGAAGTTCGACCAGCTGACGCAGACGCTCAGGTCCTGCGCAAAGGACGGCGGCGCCATTGTAACGAACCCGGCAGCCGTCGCGGCCGCCAGAATGACCGATTTATTCATCCGATTTCCTCCCTGAAACCCTGACCCTTGTTTGGCCGGTTTGGCGGGTTGCGCCATGCCGTGATTGATGGCGCGAATCAAGCCACTTGTCAAAAAGTCATTTTCGCAATTTTTGTTGTGTGTGCAGACTTGGGTGCCGTCTCACCGTATCGTCAGCGGGGCCGCGAGGCGCTAAGGGAGTTCCGTTCACGATGCAGACCAGCGCGCCCCCCGCGACCTACGAGGATCTGATCCGAGTCATCCACGATCGCTACGACGAGATGAGCAAGTCCTACCAGACGATCGCGGTCTACCTGACACAGAACCCGAACGACGTGGCGGTGCTGTCGGTCACGGCGATCGCGGAGCGGTGCGGCATCCACGCCTCGAACTTCGTGCGCTACGCGCAGTCGCTGGGCTACACCGGGTTCAAGGACCTGCAGACCGTCTTCCAGCGCCGCCTGTCCACCGCCGCCCCCGGCTTCGATGCGCGGATCAGGGCGCTGGAAGCGGAGCTGGGCGCCAGTGCCGATCGCAGCGCGCTGGGGTTCCTGCGCGACCTGGTGGTGCGGGACGTGACCTCGCTTCAGGACCTGCTGTCGGACGTGACGGCCGACCAGATCACGAAGGCGGCGGAACTGATGGAGAAAGCCGATACGATCTACCTGATCGGCCAGCTGCGGTCGATCCCGGTGGTGGAGCTGCTGCGCTACGTGCTGACGATGCTGGGAAAGCGCGCAGTTCTGCTCGATCCGGGCGGGGGGCTCGCCACGCACATGGCGCGCGTCATGCGGCCCGGCGACCTGCTGTTCGCCGTGTCGTTCCGCTTCTACGCGACCGAGGTCGTGAACGTCGTGGAACAGTCGGCCGCGCGCGGCGTGCCGATTGTCGCGATCAGCGACAGCACCTTGTCGCCGCTGGGCAAGTCGGCCGCGGTCCTGTTCGCCGTGCCGGAGCACGAGTACACGTTCTCGCGCTCGCTTGCCGCACCCATGTGCCTCGCGCAGGCGATCTGCGTGGCGCTGGCGTCGCGCCTTCAGAAGGACGGCTCGCCCCGGATCCCGGTCGTGACGGGAACCTGACCGGGGCGAGGCCGGCGGCTACGGCGCCACCACGTAGCCCGCCGCCGCCATCACGCGCAGCAGTTCGGCGTGGCCCTTCCGCGCCATCTCGAGCGGGGGCGAGACCTTCGGATCCTGTTCCGCCTCGACCACGAACCAGCCCTCGTAGCCGTGCGAGGCGCAGCGCTTCACGATGGCCTCGAAGTCGAGCGAGCCGTCGCCGGGCACCGTGAAGGCGCCCTTCACCACGGCATCGAGGAAGCTTTCCCGCGTGCGGTCCAGCCCGTCGATCACGTCCCGCCGCACGTCCTTGGTGTGGACATGGCTGATCCGCGCATGGTGCCTGTCGATCACGCGCAGCACGTCGCCGCCGGCGAAGGCCATGTGGCCCGCGTCGAACAGCAGCGAAATGCCCTCGCCCGACTGCGCCATGAAGCGATCGAGCTCGGCCTCCGTCTCGATCACCGCCGCCATGTGGTGGTGATACGAAAGGGGCATCCCCTGATCCGCGCACCATTCGCCGAATTCGGTCATGGCGCGGGCATAGGCGCGCATCTCGTCGTCCGACAGCCTCGGCTTCGTGGCCAGGGGCTTTGATCGGTCGCCCTGGATCGAGCGGGATACCTCGCCATAGACGATGCAGGGGGCCTTCGCCGCGATGAAGAAATCCATCTGCGCGCGGATGCGGTCCTTGTTCGCCTCCACCCCGTCGTCGAGCACGGTGCCCGAGAACCAGCCGCCGCAGACCGCGATGCCGTAGCGGTCCAGGATCGGCCCGAGCGAGCCCATGTCCATCGGGAACCGGCGTCCCGTCTCCATCCCCGTGAAGCCCGCGACCGAGGCCTGGCGCAGGCATTCCTCGAGGCTCACGTCGTCGGACAACTCGGCAAGGTCGTCGTTCCACCACGCGATCGGGGCGATCCCCAGTCTGGCCTTCATGCCTTACACTCCCATGCGCTGCTTGGCGCGGATTTCGATCTGGCTCGCGCGCGCCTCGGCGACGCTTTCGCGGTCCGACACCTCGGGGACGCCCACGTCCCAGTCGGCATCGCCGGGCGCCCAGGCATGGGCGTCGGTCGCGATGGAGATGACGGTGGTGCGGTCGTTGCCCTTGGCCCACTCCAGCGCCGCTGCCAGATCGCCCAGGCTTTCGACATGGCGGCTCGCGGCCCCCATCGAGGCCGCGTGCACCGCGAAGTCGACGTGCGGCGGGTTGGCGCGGTCGACGATCCGGCAGTCCGCGAGCAGGTTGTTGAACCCGGGCACGCCCTTGAACTGTTGCAGGCGGTTGATGACCGCGTAGCCGCCGTTGTCGCAGACGATGACGATCATCTTGTGGCCCGACAGGACCGTCGAATAGATGTCCGAGTTCATCATCATGTAGGTGCCGTCGCCCAGCATGACGATCGGCACGCCGCCCACCGCCCCCGGCCCCTCCTGCGCCATGGCGCAGCCCCAGCCCGCCGCGATCTCGTAGCCCATGCAGGAGAACCCGAATTCGAGGTCAAAGGTGTTGGGCGCCTTGACGCGCCAGCCCTTAGCGACCTCGCCCGGAATGCCACCGGCGGCGGCGATCAGCGTGTCGCGCTCGCCCGCCGCAAGGTTCACCTGGTTCACGACCTGCGCGTAGGTGGGCACCGGCGTGTTGGTCGGGGCCTGCAACCCGTCCAGAAGCGCATCCCATTCGGCAAACAGCGCCTTGGCGTGCGGCAGGTGGCCCGCATCGACCGTCCAGTCGCCAAGCGCTGCATCGAGCTCTGTCACCGATTCCAGCGCGTCGCCCACGACGGCGAGCGACCGGTGCTTGATCGCGTCGTGCCGCGCCGCGTTGATCGAGATGAAGCGCGCATCCCTGGAAAACGCCGTCCACGATCCGGTCGTGAAGTCCATCAGCCGCGTGCCGATGGCAAGGATCACATCGGCCTCGGCGGCGAGCGCGTTGGCCGAGGTCGATCCGATGATGCCGATCGGCCCGCAATGGACGGGGTGGTGGTGCGTCAGCCCGCCCTTGCCCGCGATCGTCTCCACCACCGGGATGCCGTGCTTGGCGGCCAAGGCGGCGACGGCCCCTTCGGCCCCGGAATAGCGCACGCCGCCGCCCGCGATGATCAGCGGCTTCCTCGCGGTCTTCAGAAGGGACACGGCGTCCGCCAGCGCCTTCCGGTCCGGGCGGGGGCGCGGGATCGTCCACAGCCGTTCCTCGAAGAACGCCTCGGGGTAGTCGAACGCGAGTTCCTGCGTGTCCTGCGGAAGGGCCAGGAAGGCGGGGCCGCAGTCGGCCGGGTCGAGCATCGCGGCGATGGCCTGCGGCAGCGACGACAGGATCTGCGACGGATGGACGATGCGGTCCCAGTAGCGGGTCACCGCCTTGAAGGCGTCGTTCACCGTCACGGTCGGGTCGCCGTAGTGCTCGACCTGCTGCATCACCGGGTCGGGGAGGCGGTTGGTGAAGCTGTCGCCCGCGAGCAGAAGGACCGGCAGGCGGTTCGCGTGCGCCGTGCCCGCCGCCGTCACCATGTTCAGCGCCCCCGGCCCGATTGACGAGGTGGCGACCATGATCTGCCGCCGCCGCTTCGCCTTGGCGAAGCCGACCGCCGCGAGCGCCATCGACTGCTCGTTCTGGCCGCGCCATGTGGGCAAGCGGTCCTGCACGGCCTCCAGCGCTTCCGAAAGGCAGGTCACGTTGCCATGCCCGAAGATGCCGAAGACGCCCGCGAACAGCGGCACGCGCACGCCGTCGATCTCGGTGAACTGGCAGCACAGATGCCGCACCAGCGCCTGCGTCATCGTCAGGCGCACCGTGGACTGGCCCATGTCGTCTCCCTCCCCCGTCATGATCGCCCCATCCTAAACCGCTTCATTAATTATTGACAATCCATATTTACCGCAACGATAGTTGCGGCAGGATTTCGGGGGGATCGCCGGGCATGTATGACAGGTTTGGACTGTTCATCAATGGCGGCTGGACGGGCGGGACCGGGGGTGCCGTCACCCCTGTCGCAAGCCCCGTCAGCGAGCGCCCGCTGGGGATGGTCCCCGTGGCCTCCGAAGCCGATACCGAGGCCGCCATCGCCTCCGCCGCCGAAGGCTTCGCCGCGTGGAGGGCGAAGTCCGCGTTCGAGCGTGCCGACGCCCTGCACGCCATCGCCGACGAGATGAAGCGCCGCACGGACGAGGCGGCGCGGATGATCACGCTTGAAACCGGCAAGCCCATCGCGCAGGCGGGCCGCGAATGGGCGCTGTCGATCGACCAGTTCCGCTGGTTCGCCGAGGAAGCCCGCCGCATCTACGGGCGGATCGTCGAGGCCCGCGTGCCCGGCGGCCGGTTCGAGGTGCACCACGAACCCGTCGGCATCGTCGCGGCCTTCACTGCATGGAACTTCCCCGCCGCCCTGATCGCGCGCAAGGTGGCGCCCGCGCTCGCGGCGGGCTGCTCGGTCATCGTGCGGCCCTCGTCGCAGACGCCGGGCGTGGCGATGGTGATGGTCGACTGCTGCCGCGCCGGTGGGCTGCCGGCGGGCGCGGTCAACCTGGTCATCGGACCGACCGAGGCCACCTACGCACCGATCATGGCGGCGAAGGCGGTCCGCAAGGTCTCGCTCACGGGGTCGACCCGCGTGGGCCAGCAGATGATCCGCGACGCGGCTGCCACGATGAAGAAGGTGTCGATGGAGCTGGGCGGCAACGCGCCCCTGATCGTCCACGACGACGCGGACCTCGAGGCGTGCCTGAACGCCGCCGTGCCGACGAAGTTCGCCAACGCGGGCCAGGTCTGCGTCACCGCTGACCGGTTCTACATTCACGACAGCCTGCACGACGCCTTCGTCGCGGGCTTCGTCGAGCGCGCCCGCGCGATCCGGCTCGGCGACGGGATCGACCCCTCGGTCGGCATGGGGCCGCTGATCAACGCGGGCCGCGTGGCGGAGATGGAGCGGATCGTGGCGGATGCGACCCGCGCGGGTGCCACGCTCGCGCTGGGCGGCGCGCGGGCGGCGGGCTTCAACGCGGGGCATTTCTTCGACCCCACGGTGCTCGTCGACTGCACCGACGACATAGGCGTGATGGCGGACGAAAACTTCGGCCCCATCGCCGCGATCACCCGCTTTTCATCCGACGACGAGGTGCTGGCCCGCGCCAACGCCTCGGACATGGGGCTCGCGGCCTATGCCTTCACGCAGAGCCCCAAACGCGCGCGCCGCATGGTGGCGGAACTGAAGGCGGGGATGGTCGGCATCAACTCCTTCGCGATGGCCGCGGCCGAGGCGCCGTTCGGCGGCACCAACCATTCCGGCATGGGCCGCGAGGGCGGGGTTGAAGCGATCCGCGACTATCTCGACGTGAAATCCAGCCAGATGGTCTGGGCATGATCCCGAACCGTCTGAAGGCGCTGTGGGCGGACGGAAAACCCACGATCAACGGCTGGTGCAGCATCGGCAACCCCTTCACGGCCGAGATCATGGCGGCGCAGGGGTTCGATTCGATCACCGTCGACATGCAGCACGGCGCGCTCGATTACGCGGCCCTGCTGCCGATGTTCCAGGCGATGCGCGCGAGCGGCGCTGTGCTGATGGCCCGCGTGCCCTGGCTGGAGCCGGGGATCATCATGAAGGCGCTCGATGCCGGGGCCTACGGCATCATCTGCCCGATGGTGAACACGGCGGACGAGGCCGCGCGGCTGGTGAGCTACCTGCGCTACCCCCCGCTGGGCCAGCGCAGCTTCGGCCCCACGCGCGTGTCCTTCGCGGCGGGCGCGGACTACGCGGCCGGGGCGAACGGCAACATGCTCGCCTTCGCGATGATCGAAACGGCCGAGGGCATGGCGAACCTTGATGCCATCGCCGCCACGTCGGGGCTCGACGGCCTTTACGTGGGCCCGGCCGACCTGACGCTGAGCCTCACGCAGGGCCGCCTTCCCCCCGGCTTCGACCGCGAGGAGCCGGAGATGATCGCGGCCCTGCAAGCCATCGTCGCCGCCTGCAGGCGGAACGGCATCCGCGCGGGCCTGCACTGCGGCACGCCCGACTACGCCGCGCGCGCGATAGGGTGGGGCTTCGACATGACCACCGTCGGCGGCGACAGCCGGTTCCTCGCCGCCGCCGCCGGGGCCGCCGTCGCGGGGTTCCGCAGGCTGACCGAGACCGCCGGGTCCGCCACCGTAAAGGGGGCCTACTGATGCCGCATGTCGTCGTGGCCGGGAAACTGCACCCCGCGGGCCTGGCGCTGCTGGAAGCCGCCCCCGGCATCACCTTCACCCATGTCGAGGAGGTGTCCGAGGCGTCCTACCAGCCTTGGCTGGAGCAGGCCGACGGCATCGTGATCCGCACCCAGCCGATGACCGCGGCCTCGGTGGCGAAGGCCGGCCGGCTGCGGATCGTCTCGCGCCACGGCGTGGGCTACGACGCGGTGGACGTGGCCGCGCTGAACGCGCGCCGGATCCCGCTGTGCATCGTGGGCGACGTGAATTCGGTGTCGGTCGCGGAACATTCGATGATGCTGATCCTCGCATGTGCCAAGCGGCTGATCCGGTCCGACCGCGCCGTGCGCACCGGCCCCTGGGGCTGGCGCAATGCGCTGGAGGCGTCCGAGGTGTCGGGCAAGCGGCTGCTGATCCTGGGCTATGGCCGGATCGGGCGCCACCTGGCGCGGATGGCGGCAGCCTTCGGGATGCAGGTCGCTGCGTTCGATCCCTACCTTGCCGCGCAGGGCTGGCCTGCGGGCGACGTGGCCCCGGCTGGAACCCTCGCCGAGGGGCTTGCCGTGGCCGACTTCGTCTCGATCCACGTGCCCAAGGCCGACGGGCCGATCCTCGGTGCGGCCGAGATCGCCGGGATGAAGCGCGGCGCCGTCGTCGTCAACACCGCGCGCGGCGGCATCATCGATGAGGTGGCCTTGGCCGATGCCCTGCGATCGGGGCAAATCGGGGCGGCGGGCCTCGACGTGTTCGACGCCGAGCCCCCCGCCCCGGACCACCCGCTTCTGGCCTTCGACCAGGTGATCCTGACCCCCCACACCGCCGGCCTGACCCGCGAGGCCGCCGAGCGCATGGCCGTCGCTTCGGTCCGGAACGTGCTCGACCATTTCGCGGGGCATCTCGACCCCGCCCTGATCGTCAACCGGAAGGCCCTGACATGACCAAACCCGTCCTCCGCATCGGCCTGATCGGCACCGGCTTCATGGGCAAGGCGCATGTCTTCGGCTTCACCTCGGCGCCGCGCGTGTTCGACCTGCCGTTCGATCTGGTGCTGCACACCGTCGCCGACATCACGCCCGAGGCGGCCGCGCGAGCCGCCCAGACGCTGGGGTTTGCCCAGTCCACCGCCGACTGGCGCACGATCATGGCCGACCCCGACATTGATCTGGTGTCGATCACCGCGCCCAACGCCCTTCACAAGGAGATGTCGCTGGCAGCCATCGCCGCCGGCAAGCACGTCTACTGCGAGAAGCCGCTGGCCCCCCTGGCCGCCGACGCGCTGGAGATGACCCTTGCGGCCGAGGCCAAGGGCGTGAGGACCCAGGTCGGCTTCAACTACCTTTGCAACCCCATGCTGGCCCTTGCGCGCGAGATGATCGCGGGCGGCGAGCTGGGCGAGATCCGGGGCTATCGCGGCATCCACTGCGAGGACTACATGGCCGACCCGGACGGCCCCTGGACCTTCCGCCACGACCCGGCGGGCGGCGGTGCCCTGGCGGACATCGGCAGCCACGCGCTCGCCACGGCCGAGTTCCTGTGCGGTCCCATTGCCCGCGTGATGGGCGACCTCGTGACCGTCATCGCCGAGCGGCCCGACGGGCGCGGCAGCCGCCGCGCCGTCGCCGTCGACGACATCGGCCGCGCCTTCCTTCGGTTCGAGAACGGCGCCACCGGTTCGGTCGAGGGCAACTGGATCGCCACGGGCCGCAAGATGCAGCACAACTTCGAGGTCTACGGGACCAGGGGCGCGCTCGCGTTCAGCCAGGAGCACTTCAACGTCCTGCACTTCTTCAGCACCGCCGACGCCAAGGGCCGCCAGGGCTTCCGGCGAATCGAGGCGGGGCCGGACCACGCGCCCTACGGCCTGTTCTGCGTGGCACCCGGCCACCAGCTCGGCTTCAACGACCTGAAGGCGATCGAGGTCGCGGGCTACGTAAACGCCATCGCCGGCAAGACGCCCGAGCCCTTCGGCTTCCGCAAGGGCCTCCGCATCCAGTCGCTGGTGGAAACGATCCAGCTTTCGGCCACGGCGCAAGCCTGGCTGGAGGTGGCATGAGCGTTCCGCGCCCGCCTGCGCGCCGCGCGATCCGGTATGCGGTCGTCGGCGCGGGCTGGATCAGCCAGGAGGCGTTCATCCCCGGCGTCGCGCGAAGCGGCAATTCGACCATCGCGGCCATCGTGACCGGCGACATCGGGAAAGGCGCGAAGCTCGCGGCCTTCCACAAGGTCCCGCAGGTGGTCGACTACGCCGGTTACGACGCGCTTCTGGCGAGCGATGCGGTCGATGCGGTCTACATCGCCCTGCCGAATTCGATGCACGCCGACCATGCCATCCGGGCCGCGCGGGCGGGCAAGCACGTCATGGTCGAGAAGCCGCTCGCGACGACCATCGCGGAGGCCGAGGCGATGATCGCGGCCGCGGAGGCCGCGGGTGTGTACCTGATGACCGCGTACCGGCTGCACAACGAACCCGGCACCGTCGCCCTGCTGGACCGCGTCCGGAACGGCGACATCGGCTCGCCGCTGCTGTTCCAGTCGGTCTTCAGCTTCCAGATGGCCCCCGGCAACCACCGCCTGCACGCCGCGCATTGGGGCGGGCCGTTGCAGGACGTGGGCGTCTACTGCGTCAACGCCGCCCGCCACGTCTTCGCCGAGGAACCCGTCGAGGCCATCGCGATGGTCAATCGACCCCGCGATGACGCACGGTTTGCCGAGGTGGAGGCGACCATCGCCGCCACCCTGCGCTTCCCGTCGGGCGGGCTCGCGCAGTTTATCGCCAGCTTCGGTGCGGCCGAGGCGGACGGCTACCGCGTGATCGGCTCGGCCGGGGAGATCGCGCTCGATCCCGGCTTCAAGTTCGACGTCGCGACGACGATGCGCACGCGGATCGCCGGCGTGACCGAGGAGAGGACCTTCCCGCAGATCGACCACTTCGGCGCGCAGGTCGCCTACTTCTCCGACTGCATCCGGGACGGCACCCCGCCCGAGGCGGACGGCGCCGAGGGCCTCGCGGACATGCGCGCCCTTCTGGCGATCGAGGCCGCGGCCCGGACCGGCCGGCCCCAGCCCATCGCCTCGCCGCCCCGCCCGCGCCACCCGGGCGCCGACACGGTGCGCCTGGTGCCGGTGCCGGTCACGCGCCACCGCCTTCTGCTTTGACCCCCAAGGGAACGCGCCCGATGACCGTCACGCTCGCCCTCAACCGCACCTGCGCGCCGCAATTGTCGCTCGCCGACTTCATCGCGCTGGCCCGATCCGTCGGGGTCGGCGCGGTGGAGATCCGCAACGACATCCCGGGTCGCGAGTTCGCCGACGGCATGCCCGCGCCGGAGCTGAAGGCGCGGCTCGACGATGCCGGGCTGCGGCTCGCGTCGGTCAACGCGCTGCAACGGTTCAACGACTGGTCGCCCGAACGCGCGGCCGAGGCGCGCGCGCTGATCGCCTATGCGGCCGCCCTCGGCGCGCCGGGCCTCGTGCTCTGCCCCGCCCACCAGCCCGGCGACGTCTGGGCGGACGCGCGCCGGCGGCTGTGCGATGGCTTGGGCGCCTTGCGGCCGATCCTTTCGGATGCGGGCGTCACCGGCTACGTCGAGCCGCTGGGGATGCGGCATTCAACGATGAACCGGCAGGCGCAGGCCGTGGCGGCGCTGGACGAGATCGGGGGATGGGACGACTTCGCCCTCTGCTATGACACCTTCCAGCATTTCCGCGCAAGCGACGGACAGCTCTTTCCCGAACGGATCGGCCTCGTGCACATCTCGGGCATCGCTCGCCCCGACCTCGCGCCGGCCGAGCTGACCGAACCCGACCGGGGCTTCGTCTTTCCCGGCGATCGCGTCTGCAACCTGGACCGCCTGCGCGCGGTGATCGACGCGGGCTACGACGGCTTCGTGTCGATGGAGCCGTTCAGCCCCGAGACGCAGCAGGACCCGGCCATCGCGGCGCGCCTCCGCGAAAGCCTCGGGCACGTGGCGGCGGCGCTGTCCCTGCCGCGCGAGCCGTCTCAGCCGGGCCGGTAGACCCGTTCGGCCTCGGGGTCCGTCGACGAATAGGGCACGCCGTCGAGGTCGGCCCAGAGCCTCTCCGGGATCGCCGCCCCCACCCATCCCAGCGTCTGCGCGACCCGCTCGGGCTTCGACACGCCGATGATGGTCGACGTGATCCGGGGGTCGCGCGTGGAGAACTGCAGCGCCGCCGCCCCCGGCTCGACCGCATGCGCAGCGCAGGCGGCCTCGATCTGCCGGACGGGCGCGAGCGTCGCCTCATCTGCATCCTGATAGGTGACCTTGGTCATGCGCGAACTGCCCTTGGCGAGGATGCCGCCCGCATAGGGGGCCGCGTTCAGGATGGCGATGCCCCGTGCGTGGGCGTGGTCGAACAGCGCGTTCGCCGACCGGTTCAGCAGGCTGAACCGGTTGTGGCTCAGGATCACGTCGAACGGATGGTCGCGGACCAGCGGCAGCATGATGTCGAGCTGACCCATCGCCAGCCCCACCGCCGTGGCGAGACCCTCGTCCTTGATGCGGAACAGCTCGTCGAGCGCGCCGCCGGGCCGTGTGATCTCGGACAGGTCGGCGGCGTGTTCGGGGTCATGAAGATGCAGCATCTGCACGCGGTCGACGCCCAGCGCCTCTAGGCTCTCCTCGAACGACCGGCGCGCGCGGGCGGCGTCGAACCGCCCCGTCTCCATGTCGCGGTCGAGCTTCGTGGCCAGCACGAACCCCTCGGGCAGGCCGCCGCGCTCGCGGATCGCGGCGCCGATCCGCTCCTCGCTGCGGCCGAGGCCGTAGTTGCGCGACGTATCAAGCAGGTTCACCGGCCCGTCGAGGACCGCGTGGATCGTCGCGCGCGCGGACGCGTCGTCGACGCTGTGGCCGTAGGTGTCGGGCATGTCGCCCAGCGGTGCCGCCCCGAAGCCCACCTCGGTGATCGCGAGGCCGGTGTCGCCGATCGGACGTCTCTTCATATTGCCCTTCCCGAGGCGGCGATGCGCCTTCCAAAATCATGCCCGCGCCTGCAACCCGCGGCACGGCGGCCCTGCGGCGTCGCAGCTTAACGTCGCAAGGGTGCCTTGGTCACCCGGCCACCTCCGACACCTGCACCATCCTGCGCTCGCGCATCGACAAGTACGCGGCCTCGGCCAGGATCAGGGCGCGGCGGCCGTCCTCGAAGTCGGCCAGCGGCCTCGCGCCCTTCTCGACGCAGTCCACGAAGCCGTCGATCTCGGCCATGAACGCCTCCTGGTAGCGCTCCAGGAAGAAGAACTGATACGGCGCGGCGGCCTCGACCGCGGTGGCCCCGTAGCGCTGCATCTCGTGCGGCTTCCGGTTGCCCGAGATCAGCATCCCGTTGCTGCCCAACAGCTCGACGCGCTGGTCGTAGCCATAGACGGCGGTGCGCGAGTTGTTGATGTGGCACTGCTTGCCGCTCGCGGTGCGCAGGATGAACATCGCGCTGTCGACCTCATTCAGCTCTGCCCCCAGCGCGGGGTCGATCAGCGCGCTGCCGATCGCGAAGACCTCTGTCGGCTCCTCGCCCAGCATGAAGCGGGCGAGGTCGAAGTCGTGGATCGTCATGTCGCGGAGCAGCCCGCCCGCCGCCTCGAGGTAGGCGCGCGGTGGGATGGCCGGATCGCGCGAGGTGATGACGACCTGGTGCAGGTGGCCGATCTCGCCCGCCAGCATCGCCGCGCGCGCGGCGGCGTGGCCAGGGTCGTAGCGGCGGTTGAAGCCCAGCTGGATCGGGATCTTCGTATCCCCGATCTTCGCCGCGCAGGCCTCGACCCGGGCGAGGTTCAGGTCGATCGGCTTCTCGCACAGCACCGCCTTGCCCGCCGCGACCGCCCTCTCGATGTAGTCGGCATGCGTCGGGGTCGCGGTCGCGATCAGCACGGCATCGACCTTGTCCGACCCGAAGATGTCTTCGGCGCTCGCCGTTGCCGTCACGCCGAGCGACCGGGCCACCGTCTCCGTCGCCGCCTCGTTCACGTCGTAGACGGCGACCAACTCGGCGCGCGGATGCCGGGCCACGTTGGCCGCGTGCATCTGTCCGATCCGGCCACAGCCGAGCACGGCAATTCGAAGCATTTTTCCCCTCGTCAAATGGCATCCCGCGCTCCGCGACAACACTTGTGCAGGGGCCGAACGCCTGCAAAATCTATTGTATCGTTACGGTCTGTCAATATACATTCCTTATTTTTTGTGTTTGCAACAATCGTTGCAATCAGGAACGGCGAGTAAGCGGGATCGATGGGAAGGTCGCGGTGATCACCAGCGGAACGCAAAGCTTGGACGCCGCCATCGCCCTGCAACTGTTGGGGCCGGGGCCGCTGACATCCTCACCTGCGCCCGCAACCTCAAAAGGGCAAGGCGGTCGCACGCGACATCCACATGATGACCGGCTGCGACATTCGCATCACCGTTACGGCTCTGCGACGGATCGCCGACTGCCGGGCTGTCTTCGCGGCCCTTCTTGCCGCCTTCGGGCGCGTCCACAGTCTCGTGAACGCCGCCGGGATCACCAACCGCAGCGATATCCTGACAACCGACGAGGCGCTCCTCGACCGCATGTTCGCAATCAACAACCGGGCCCCCTCTCTTCCTGGTGCAGGAAGCCATCCACCGCATGGTCCGCGTTGCCACACGGGGTGCCATCGTCAACGTCGGTCCGGTCGCGGCGCTGGCCGCCTTCACCCGCAATACCGACTTCGCCGCGATGCGTGACCGGATCCGGGAAAACCGGGCTTGCCCGGAAAGAGTGGAGAGCACCAGCTGGGGAACCAGGAGGTGTTCTATTGGAAACGGGAACAGACCGACGCCGGAGTTTCGGCGGGAAGCGATGCGGCTGGCGCTGACCAGCGGTCGGACGCGACGGGAGATCGCGGAGGATCTTGGCATCGGGCTTTCGACGCTGACGCGAGGGCTGAGCCAAGAGCTGATTTGCTTGGCCATCTCCTACATCTGGACGGCAGAGCGCTGGCTCCACCTTGCCATTGTCTTGGACCTCTTCTTCGGCGCAGGTCGAACCCCGCCAGCGGCGCGGGAAGTTGGCGCAGGTCGGCGACCGGGGCGCCGACGATGCTGGCAAGCTGGCCGAAGGCCCAGTGCGTCGGCGCGACCGGCGCGGCGGCGCCCGGCAGCATCAACTCCAACCCTGCAGAATTGTCGCGTCGAGCCTCGACCTGGATCGCGGCACTGTCTACGGTGCGCGCCCGACTGCGCTCCGACCGGCCTTTGACCTGTGTGAAGAGGGCATCGAGCGACGCGTAGCGCTCATCGTCGGGCCGCGCGAACCACTCGGACGACACGCGCCCCACTCGCTCGCCACGCGACACGTCCACCGTTCAACCGGCGGTCGCGCCCCGGCCACCGTCATGATCGTTCAGGCTCATTGGTCAGCTCCCAGGACGGGCGGCCGGGCACTTCTCTCCCGACCTCCAAACCCGTCAGGCTGACCCGCCAGACCTCTGCCTCTAGGCTTCCCGCGTCCGAATCAGTCTGGGGAGGATGCGAACTGGGGAGGATGCGAAGCAGGCGGGCCTCTCCATCCGTCCTGACCTGACAAGTAGCCACTCCACGGAAGATCGACGAAGACGAGCGTCGAAACCCGCGTTTGCGAGTTTGCCGATTCAATGCCGTTCTAGCGCGCCGAGCACGACACGGTGGCAACCATTATGGTATTGATTTCATTGGCGGACCCGGAGCGATTCGAACGCCCGACCCTCAGATTCGTAGTCTGATGCTCTATCCAGCTGAGCTACGGGTCCGCACGCGCGGTGGTCTAGCCCCCCGGTGCGGGCATTGCAAGCGGCATCGAGGCCGTGGGGATTCCGGGGCCCTTGGGCAGGCGGATCAGGAACTCGCTGCCCTCGTCGTCCGAGCGGACCAGCTCGATCCGGCCGCCGTGGCCGCGCACCAGCTCGTCGGCGATGGCGAGTCCGAGGCCCGAGCCGCCCTTGCGCGTGCCCCCCTGGAAGGCGGTGAAGAGGTGCTCGCGCGCGCGGGGCGGCAGGCCCGGGCCGGTGTCGCCGACGCGGATCCACCACTCGGCGTCGGCCTCGCCGGCCGAGACCTCGATCGTCCCGCCCCGCCCCGTCGCCTCGATCGCCTGCCGCGCGTTCCGAACGAGGTTGCCCAGCACGCGGAACATCTGCTCGCCGTCGGCCACCACCATCAGGCCCGCGGGCACGTCGATCAGCAGGCTGGGCCGCAGGGGGTCCGGGTCGGCCGAGAGGCCCTCGCCCTCGGCCACCTCCACCACCAGCGGGCGCAGGGCGAAGCGCTGCAGCTGCGGCGGCACCTCCTCGGCGCGGCCGAAGGCGAGCGTCGTCTCGCAGAGCGAGACCGCCCGGCGGATCGAGGCCACGAGCTTCGGCGCGGACCGCGCGACGGCGGGGTCGGCGCTGCCCTCCAGCCGGTCGGCGAAGAGCTGCGCCGTGGTCAGGACGTTGCGCAAATCGTGGCTGATCTTGGCGACGGCCCCCCCCAGCTGCGCCAGCCGCTCCTTCTGCCGGAGCGCGCCGGTCAGCTGGGTCTGGAGGGTCTGCAGCGCCTCCTCGGCGACCAGAAGCTCGGTCACGCGCGCGGTGGGCGCGATCACGCGCCGCGCATCCTCGGGCGCCTCGGCGTAGGACTGCATGTGCTGGACCACGCGGCGGATGGGCACCACCAGAAGGCGCTGCACCGCAAGGAACAGCAGCCCCGCCGTCACCACGGAGATGAGCGCCGACAGCAGCAGGATCCGCAGCCCGTACTCGACCATCGCCTGCCGCAGCGGCGCGGATTCAAGCGTGATCTCGATCAGGAGCCCGGCCTGCTGAACCGGCTCGCCGATCACGCGGATCACCTCGTTGCCGCTGCCCACGATGGCGGCCAGCGCGTCGCGGATCAGCGTCGCCGCGCCGGCGTCGCGCAGGTCGTAGGTGGCCGCGATCGGCTCGGGGATGGGCGAGGACAGCACGAGCTGCCGCACCTCGTCGCGCCGCAGGACGACGTTGAAGACGTCGGCGTTGGCCAGGAGCTCGGCCTCCAGCTCGGGCATGATCATGTCGTCGGGGGCCGCGAGCAGCGCCAGCGAGGCGATCTGCGCCTTCTCCAGCCGCAGCTGGAGGTAGTCGACCCGGAACCGGGCAATCGACGGCACGAAGATCAGGATCTCGGCCAGCATGACGAAGGCGGCCGTCAGCAGAAGGAACCGCCCCGACAGCGTGTTCAGGAATCCGCCGTGCCTGCCCGCCTCGCCCGCCAAACCGCCCGCGCCCCGCTTGTGCGTCAGGGCAGCCAGCGCTGCACGGCCCGCACGACCCGCCTGACGACAGGGCTATCAAAAAGCCGTGGCGAAAAATAGGCTCCCGCCGCGCGCTTGGAGATCTCGCCCAGCGTCGGATAGGGCGCGATCATCCCCGCCACCGCCGACAGCCGCAGCCGCGCCGCGATCGCGAGCTGCCACAGCCCGATCAGCTCGCCCGCCTGCGGCCCGACGATCGCGACGCCGACCGGGCGGCCGCGCACCACCATCAGCTTGAGCACCCCCGTGGCCGCGCGAGTCGCCTGCGCGCGGTCGTTGTGCGCGAAGTCCTGGCGGATCACGGTCAGGCGGGCGCCGTGGCGGGCGCGCGCCTCGGCCTCGGTCAGGCCGACCTGCGCGAGCTCGGGGTCGGCGTAGGTCACGCGGGGGATCGCGTCGGTGGCGAAGCGCGCGGGCAGGCCGAGCAGCGCCTGCCGGATGACGACGCCCGCATGCGCGCCGGCCACATGCGTGAACTGCGGCCCCCCCGCCGCGTCGCCCACCGCGAAGACCGCGCGGTTCGTGACCGACCGCAGGTCGGGGCCGACCGTCACGCCGCGCGCGGTGTGGGCGACGCCCGCCGCCTCGAGCCCCAGCCCGTCCAGATCGACCCGGCGGCCCGCGGCGACGAGCAGGTGCGAGCCCTCGACCGAGCGCCCGTCGGCCAGCGCGACCGCGATCCCGCCGCCCGCGCCCGAGACCGAGGCGACCTCGACCTCCTCCAGCAGGTCGACACCCTCGTCGCGCAGGGCGTCCAGCACCACCCGCGCGATGTCGGGATCCTCGCGTCCGAGCGCCCGGCCCTTCTGGAACACGGTGACGCGGCAGCCGAGCCTCCGGTGCGCCTGCGCGAGCTCGATCCCGATCGGACCGCCGCCGATCACCAGCAGGTGCGCGGGCCGGTCGCGCAGCGCGAAGACGGTCTCGTTGGTCAGGCAGGGGACCGTGTCGATCCCGGGGATCGCCGGGATGGCGGGGCGCGAGCCGGTGGCGATCACGATGCGGCGGGCGGTGACGACCGCATCGCCCGCCGCGACCGTGCGCCGCCCGGTGAGGCGCGCGCGGGCGCGGATCACCGTCACCCCAAGACCCTCGAACCGGTCCTGGCTGTCGACCGGGGCGATGGTCTCGATCACCCCCCGGAGGTGGTCGTTCACGGCGGCGAAGTCGACCCGCGGGGCGACGGGGGCCACGCCGAAGGGGCCGCCCGCGGTCATCGCGCGGGCATGGTGCGCGGCGGCGATCAGCGCCTTCGACGGCACGCAGCCCGCGTTGAGGCAATCCCCCCCCATCGCGCCCGCCTCGATCAGGACGACGCGCGCGCCCATCTGCGCCGCGCCCGCCGCGACCGAGAGCCCCCCCGACCCCGCCCCGATGACGCAGAGGTCGGCCCGGATCGCCCCGGTCATGCGCGCCGCCCCCGCCAGGCCCTGACCGCGACCGGCAGCAGCGCCAGGGCCGCGAGTCCCAGCATCGGCAGCAGCACGGGGGGGGCCATGACCAGCGACAGGTCGGGCTCGCCGCCCGCGGCGAAGACGGTCCCGAGCCCCGCCCCCGCCGAGGTGAAGACCAGCGCGCCGGGGATGATCCCCACCACGGTCGTGACCGCGAAGCGGTGCGGGGCCGCGCCGAGGAAGGCGGGAAGCAGGTTCGCCACGAAGAACGGCACCACCGGCAGCAGCCGCATCGTCAGCAGCACCGACCATTCGTTCTCGCGCAGCCCGGCCTGCAGCCGGGCCGCGGCCCCGCCCCCCGACGCCATGCGCCGCGCGAGGTCCGCGCCGATCCCGGCGCGCACCGCGAGGAAGACCGCGACCGCGCCCGTCGCCGCGCCCGCCACGTTGTAGACCACTCCCGGGAAGAGACCGAAGAGGAACCCGCCCGCCAGCGAGAAGATCGCCCCGCCGGGAAGGCTGAGGGCCACCGCCAGCGCGTAGGACAGCACGAAGCCCGCGACGACGAGGCCCATGTGGGCGTCGCGCAGCGCGATCAGCCGCTCGCGGTTCGCGGCCAGCGCCTCGAACGTCAGGGAGTCGCGCAGCAGGACGGTGCCGAGGATCGCCCCCGCGAGAACGAGGACCAGCGGCAGGCGCCCCGCCAGCCCCCGGGCGGGGCGCGGCGGGTCGGCGGGATCGGGAGGGGCCGGGTCGGTCATCCGCGGAGCATGGGCGGATCGCCGCCGCTCGGCCAGCCCGATCACGCGGGGTTGACCGGCCCCGTGCCGGCGGCGGCCCGGCCAGAGCCGCGTTGACACGGGGCACCGGCCCCACTAGACGACAGCCTTCAGACCGGCGGCGGCCCGATTCCGACAGGAACGCATCTCCGGCACAGATGGAGTCCCGCGATGAAGCGCACGTTTCAACCCTCGAACCTCGTCCGCGCCCGCCGCCACGGGTTCCGCGCCCGCATGGCGACCAAGGGGGGCCGCCTCGTGCTTGCCGCGCGCCGTGCCAAGGGCCGCAGGAAGCTGTCGGCCTGACAGGGCGATCCGTCGGGCGGGGGCCGCATGACGCCCCCGGCCGCGACGACGGATGCCGCCCCTGCGGCGGCGGGGGCCGCGTCCCCCGGGACCGGGGATGCCCCGGTCCTCGTCGAGTCCACGATCCGGCATCGCGCCGACTTCCTGCGCGCGGCCTCGGCGAAGCGGCAGGGGACCGCAGGGTTCCTGCTGCAGGCGCGCGCGCGGGGGGACGGATCGGATGCGGTCCGCGTGGGCTTCACCTGCTCGCGCAAGGTCGGCAACGCCGTTGCGCGCAACCGCGCCCGGCGCCGCCTCAGGGCGCTGGCGCGGGCGGTGCTGCCGGCCCTGGCGCAGCCCGGCTGGGACTACGTGCTGGTGGGCCGCCCCGGCGCCACCGCGGACCGTCCCTTCGCCGACCTGCTCGCCGACCTCGACGGCGCGCTGCGGCAGGTGCACCGGACGCGCGGATGACGCCGCTGGCCCGCCTGCTCGCGCTGCCGGTCCGCGCCTACCGCCTGGTCCTTTCGCCCTGGGTGGGCCACGGCTGCCGGTACCAGCCCACCTGCAGCGCCTATGCGCTCGAGGCGCTGGACCGGCACGGCGCGCTGCGCGGCGGCGCGCTGACCCTTCGCCGGCTCGGCCGCTGCCATCCCTGGGGCGGGCATGGCTACGACCCCGTGCCCGGCGCGGATCCCCGCCACGATGCCCGGGTCCCGGCGCCCGGGCCCGCGGAACCGCGCCCCGCGCTTGTCGTTGGCCGACCGGTGCGCCATGCTGGCGCGGAGGGGGGAACGCCGATGTCCAGACTGGTCTACCGGATCGTGGAGCACGACGGGGGCTGGGCCTATCAGGCCGATGGCACCTATTCCGAGACCTTCGCCTCGCGCGAGGCGGCGCTGCGGGCCGCCCACCGGGTCGCCGCCGAGCAGAGCCTGGCCGACGACGACCACGGGATCGAGTGGGAGGACGCGGACGGCGTCTGGCACCAGGAGGTCGCCTCGGGCACCGACCGCCCCGAGACGATCGTCGACGACGGCACCGGCCGGACGGCGGACGACTGATCCGCCCGCGCGGGAGCCGGCCGGCGTTAACGAACCGCTCAGGTTGCGTGCGTAGCCTTGCCGCAAGGGGGTGATTCCGCCCCCGGTTGCGGGCGGGTGCGGCATGGCGGGGCAGGGACGGTCGCGGATCCGGACGGCGGCGCGGGGTCTCGCCCAGGGCCTGCGCAAGCCCGAGGCGCTGGTCTTCCTGCCGGCGCTGACCGTGGGCGGCTACTGGATGGGCGGCGAGGCGGCGCTGGTCGCGGCCGCGCTGGGCCTGCCGGTCGCGCTCGCGCTGGCGGAGATGCTGCGCGCCCCCCTGGCCCGCACCGCCGCCGCGCAGGCCGCCCTGCCCGCCGCGGCGACCCGCCCGCAGATCGTCGCCGCGCTCGACGCGGTCCTTCGGGGCGCGGGCGAGACGGGGCTGACGACCGGCTGCCTCGTCGTGCAGATCGACGACGCGGGGCCGTTCCTCGACCGCCACGGGCGCGCGGCGCAGACCGAGGTGCTGGCGCAGAGCGCGGGCCGCATCGGATCCCTGCTGCGGCAGGGCGACGCGGTGGCTGCGCTGGAGGGCGGCGGCTTCGCCGTGGCCCTGCGCGCGCAGCGCCGGATCGACGTGGAGGCGCTGGTCCAGATCGCGGCGCGCCTTCAGGCGGCGCTGGCGGTGCCGGTCAGCCTCGGCGCCACGCGGCTCTACGTGACGGCATCGGTCGGGTTCTGCCACGCCGCGGCCGCCCCCCAGCGGTCCGGGACCGCGCTGCTCGAGGCGGCGCAGATCGCCGCCGACGATGCCCTGCGCAACGGGCCGGGGGCGATCCGCGCCTTCGCGCCCACGATGGCGCGGCATCGCGCCGACCGCGACGCGCAGCGCGAGACGCTGGAGGCGGCGCTCGACTCCGGCGAGTTCCGCGCCCATTTCCAGCCGCAGGTCTGCACCGACACCGGCGCGCTGTCGGGGTTCGAGGCGCTGGCGCGCTGGCACCATCCCGAACGCGGGCTCGTCCCCCCCGCCGATTTCCTGCCCGCGATCGAGGAGGCGGGCCTGTCCGAACGGCTGGGCGAGGTGATGCTGCATCAGGCCCTGTCGGCTCTGACGCGCTGGGACGCGGCGGGGCTTCGCGTGCCGGCCGTCGGGGTCAACTTCTCGGCCGCCGAGCTGCGCAACCCCCGCCTCGCCGAAACGCTGTCGTGGGAGGTCGACCGCTTCGGCCTGACGCCCGACCGCCTTTCGGTCGAGATCCTCGAGACGGTCGTGGCCGGGACCGACAACGACATCGTCGTCCGCACCATCGCCGCGCTGGCGGAACGAGGCTTCGGGATCGACCTCGACGACTTCGGCACGGGCCACGCCTCGATCGCCAACATCCGCCGCTTCGCCGTGCGCCGCATCAAGATCGACCGCAGCTTCGTCGCCTCGGTCGACCGCGACCGCGAGCAGCAGCGCGTGATCTCGGCGGTGGTCTCGATGGCCGACCGGCTCGGCCTCGACACGCTGGCCGAGGGGGTCGAGACCGCCGCCGAGCACGCGATGCTCGCCCAGCTCGGCTGCCGCCACGTGCAGGGCTACGGCATCGCCCGGCCGATGCCGCTGGACGACACGCTGCCCTGGATCGAGGCCGCGCTGGCCCGTCGGGTGGAGCCGCCGCGGATCGGCCGGCGCCTGCGCTGACGGCACCGCCCGCCGCGGCTTCGGTCCGCCGGCGGCCGGCGCGGCGCAGGGTCGCCCCTTGGGGCGCGCGGGGGAATCCGCTTGACCTTTCGGGGTCGCTTCTGTTGAAGCAGCCGGAACCCTGACAGCGGAAACGGCGGTAGTCCTGATGGACGGTCAGAACAAGAACCTCGTCCTCGCGACGGCGCTCAGCTTCCTCGTGATCCTCGTCTGGTTCATCCTGTTCCCGCCGCCGGACCCGTCGACCGTCCCGGACGCACCCGCCACCGCGCAGACGGCCGAGGGTCCCGCCGCGGCGGCCCCGGGCACGGCCGCGCCCCCCGCGGGCCCGGACGGAACCGCCGTCGCGGCCGTCGCCGACGCCCCGCGCATCGCGATCGAGACGCCGCGGCTCGCGGGCTCGATCTCGCTCCTGGGCGGGCGGATCGACGACCTGAAGCTGACCACCTACCGCGAGACGACGCTGCCCGGATCGGATCTGGTGCGGCTCCTGTCGCCGGTGGGGCAGGACGCCGCCTACTACGCGGTCTTCGGCTACGCGCCGGGCGGCGACCTCGGGGCCGGCGACGTGCCGGGGATCGAGACGCTCTGGACCCGGTCGGGCGACGGCGCGCTGGCCCCGGGCCGGCCCGTCACGCTGACCTGGGACAACGGCCGCGGGCTGACCTTTACCCGCACCATCTCGGTCGACGAGCGGTTCATGTTCACGGTGACCGATGCCGTGGCCAACACCGGCGCCGCTCCCGCGACGCTGCAGCCCTACGGCCTCATCGCGCGGTACGGGCAGCCTCCGGTGATGGGCGGGTTCTCGGTCGTGCACCAGGGCGTCGTGCGCCGCATCGACGGCGAACTGTCGGAGATCGGCTACGCCGACATGCCCGACCTCGACCCGATCGCGAACGAGGGCGCGCCAGGCGAGCTGGTCGCCGCCGCGACCGACGGCTGGATCGGCTTCACCGACCACTACTGGATGACCACGCTGATCCCCGCGCAGGGCGAGCCCTTCACCAGCGTCGTGAAGTATGTCCCCGGGGCGGAGATCTACCAGACCGAGACGCGCAGGGCGGTGCTGACCGTCGCCCCCGGCGCGACCGTCGAGACCTCCACCCGCCTCTTCGCCGGCGCGAAGGAGTGGGAGACGATCCGCGCCTACGAGCGCGACGGCCGGATCGGTGCCGCCGAGGGCGCGCCCATCGCGGGCTTCATCGACTCGATCGACTGGGGCTGGTTCTTCTTCCTGACGAAGCCGATCTTCCGGGTCCTGCACTGGCTGCACGGCGTCGTCGGCAACATGGGCCTCGCGATCATCGGGCTCACCTTCATCCTCAAGGTCCTGGTCCTGCCGCTGGCCTACAAGTCCTACGTCTCGATGGCCCGCATGAAGGAGCTCCAGCCCGAGATGGAGGCGATCAAGGAGCGCGCGGGCGAGGACCGCCAGCGCATGCAGCGCGAGATGATGCAGCTCTACAAGGACCGCAAGGTGAACCCGGCGGCGGGCTGCCTGCCGATCCTGATCCAGATCCCGATCTTCTTCTCGCTCTACAAGGTGATCTCGGTCACGATCGAGCTGCGGCACGCGCCCTTCGTGGGCTGGCTGAACGACCTGTCCGCGCCCGACCCGTCGTCGCTCTTCAACCTGTTCGGGCTGCTGCCCTGGGCCGCGCCGATGCCGGGCACGCTGCTGCACCTGATCTTCATCGGGGTGCTGCCGATCCTCCTCGGCGTCTCGATGTGGCTCCAGCAGAAGCTCAACCCCGCGCCGACCGACCCGGTGCAGGCGTCAATCTTCGCCTGGATGCCCTGGGTCTTCATGTTCATGCTGGGCGGCTTCGCGAGCGGGCTGGTGCTCTACTGGATCACCAACAACCTCATCACCTTCGTCCAGCAGTACGTGATCATGCGCAGCCACGGGGCCGACATCGACCTGTTCGGCAACATCAAGGCCAGCGTCCGCAGGAAACCCGTCACGGCCGCCCCGGCCGCGAAGGCCGCCCCGCCCGCGCGGTCCGCGCCGGCCGAACCCGCAGCGCCCAAGCCCGCAGCACCCAAGCCCGCCGCACCCAAGGCCGCGGCGGCCAAGCGCGGGCCGACGCGGAAGTCGCCCGCGCGCAAATGACCGGGGCGGGGGTCCCGGCGGCGACGGGGCGGGTCGCCCGCCTCTGCCGGCACCCGATCAAGTCGCACGGGCGCGAGGATCTGTCCCGGGTGGACCTGACCGAAGGCCGGGGCCTGCCGTGGGACCGGCACTGGGCCGTCGCGCACGAGGCGGCGCGGCTCTCGCCCGGCTGGAACCCCTGCGCAAACTTCGCCACGGCGACCAAGGCGCCGGCGCTGGCGGCGATGACGGCCCGGCTCGACGAAGGGTCGGCCAGGGTGAGCCTGCATCACCCCGACCGTCCGCCCTTCGCCTTCGCGCCGGACGATCCCGCCCACCTGCCCGCCTTCCTCGCCTGGATCGGACCCCTGCATCCCGCCAACCGGGCGCGGCCCGTTGCGCTGGCCAAGGCCGGCCGCGCGATGACCGACACCGACTACCCCTCGGTCTCGATCCTGAACCTCGCCTCGGGCGAGGCCCTGGGGCGGGCCATGGGCGCGGACCTCTCGCCCCATCGCTGGCGCGCGAACCTTTGGGTGGAGGGGCTGGACCCCTGGGCCGAGCGCGACTGGATCGGGCGGCGCGTCCGCATCGGCGGCGCCGTGCTCGAGGTGACGGAACACATCGTCCGCTGCCGCGCGACCGAGGCGAACCCCGAGACGGGCCGGCTCGACGCGGGCACCCTGGCCGCCTTGCGCGCCACGCAGGGGCATCAGGAGATGGGCGTCTACGCGGTCGTCGTGACCGGCGGGCGGGTCGCGGCCGGGGACGGGGTCGTGCCGCTGTGAGCCTTCCATTCCCCCTCGCCCCCGAACCCGACGAGGCCGCGCGCGAGGCGGGGCGCCTGCTGTTCGCGGGCCCCGTGACCTTCGCGAAGGGCGTGGTCGCGATGGACGGCCTGCCACCCGCCGACCGGCTGGAGGTGTGCTTCGCCGGCCGGTCCAACGTCGGCAAGTCGAGCCTGATCAACGCGCTGACCGGACGGAAGGCGCTCGCCCGCGCCTCGAACACCCCCGGCCGGACGCAGGAAATCAACTATTTCGCGCTGGGCGAGGCGCGCTACCTCGTGGACCTGCCGGGCTACGGCTATGCCGAGGCCCCCGTCGCGGTGGTGGCGAAGTGGCAGGCCCTGCTGCGCGCCTATCTCGCGGGCCGCCAGACCCTGCGGCGCGCCTTCGTGCTGATCGACGCGCGCCACGGCATCAAGGCGGTGGACGAGGAGATCCTTGCGCTCCTCGACCGGTCCGCCGTGACCTTCCAGGCGGTCCTGACCAAGGCCGACAAGGTCTCGCGCGAGGCCCGCGCGGCGACGGTGGCGCAGGTGCAGGGGGCGCTCGCCCGCCACCCCGCCGCCTACCCCGAGGTCGTGATGACCAGCGCCGAGACGGGCATGGGGATCGAGACGCTGCGCGCCGTGGTCGCCACGCTGGCCTGACGCGCCCTAGACGTGCTGCGCGCCGTTGACCTCCAGCTCGGCGCCCGAGATGTAGCTCGACTGGTCCGAGCACAGGAACCAGATCGCGTCCGCGACCTCCTTCGGCTGGCCGAGGCGGCGCATGGGCAGCCCCTCCACGATCCGGTCGGTGCCGGGCGACAGGATCGCCGTCTCCACCTCGCCCGGCGCGATCGCGTTGACGCGCACGCCGAGGGGGCCGAAGTCGTGCGCCATCTCGCGCGTCAGCGCGGCAAGGGCCGCCTTCGACGTCGCATAGGCCGCGCCGGCGAAGGGATGCACCCGCACGCCGGCGATCGAGGTCACGTTGACGACCGAGCCCCCCGCCGCCACGAGCTCCGCCTGAAGGCCGCGCGCGAGGATGACGCTCGCGAAGAAGTTGACGTGGAAGACCTGCCCCCAGGTCCGCAGGTCGGTGTCGAGCGTGCCCTGCCGCGCGCCGCCCGGCCCCTTGGGACTGATGCCGGCGTTGTTGACCAGCGCGTGCAGGCGGCCGCCGAGCTTGCCGCGGATGACCTCGATCGCGGCGATGGTCCGGTTGGGATCGGCGAGGTCGATCTCGATGTGGTTCGCCTCACCGCCCGGCCAGGGGCAGCGCGGGTCGAAGGGCTGGCGCGAGCAGGTGAGCACCCGCCACCCCTCGGCCGAGAACCGCTTGACGGTGGCGTGGCCGATGCCACGGCTTGCCCCGGTCAGCACCAGCGTCTTCTGTTCGGTCATCCCCGTCCCCTTCCGCCCGCTCTTTCCTTATAACTTCACTAAGGATTTGCAAGCCGCCGCCGATCTTGGCAGCCCGTGCCAAAGGCGGTAGCACGGGGCGGCACCCCGTGCGGATGGAAAAGCGGCCCCATGAGCGACTCGGTCCAGATCGCCCGAACACTGTCCGAGGCGCTGCCGCATCTCCAGCGCTATTCGGGCGCGGTGGTCGTGGTGAAGTTCGGCGGAAACGCCATGGGCGACGAGGCGGCGATGGCCGAGTTCGCGCGCGACGTCGTGCTGATGCGTCAGGTCGGGGTCAATCCGGTCGTGGTCCACGGCGGCGGCCCGATGATCAACGCGATGCTGGACAAGCTCGGCCTCGCCTCGACCTTCGTGCGCGGCAAGCGCGTGACCGACCGGGCGACCGTCGAGGTGGTCGAGATGATCCTGTCGGGCCTCGTCAACAAGCGGATCGTCCAGGCGATCAACGACCAGGGCGGCCGCGCGGTGGGCATCTCGGGCAAGGACGACGACCTGATGGTCTGCGTGGCCGACGACCCCGCGCTCGGCTTCGTCGGCCGGCCGGTCGAGATGAACGTCCAGGTGCTGCGCGACCTCTACGGTGCGGGGATCATCCCGGTCGTGGCCCCTGTGGGGACGGGCAGCGCCGACAACGAGACCTTCAACGTCAATGGCGATACCGCGGCGGGGGCCATCGCCGGGGCGCTCCGGGCCGACCGGCTGCTGCTCCTGACCGATGTGGCCGGCGTGAAGGACCCTTCGGGCGCGGTGGTCCCGCAGCTCTCGCCCGAAACGGTGCGGGCGATGATCGCGGACGGCACCATCGCCGGGGGCATGATCCCCAAGGCCGAGACGGCGCTGGCCGCGCTGGAGCAGGGCGTGCGCGCGGTGACGATCCTCGACGGCCGCGTGCCCAACGCCTGCCTGCTGGAGCTGTTCACCGACCACGGCGCGGGGTCGCAGATCCGGTCGAGCGTGCCGCGCGTGACCCCCCGCGTCCGGCGGTGAGCCCCCTCGCGGCGATCGGTGCCGCGGCCGCCGCGCACAGGCTGGCGATCCTCGGGGGGTTTCACGCGGACGCCGACCCCGGCCTGCCGCGCGGCACCCGCACGCTTCTTCTGCTGGGGCCGGCCGGTGCGGGTTACTGGGCGCACCTGACCGCGCAGCCCGAATGGCGGGACGGCGCGCCCGATCCCGTGGACCGCTGGTCGCGGCGCGTGATCGGACGGATGGCCTGCGACCTGCGGGCCAAGGCGCTGTTCCCCTTCGGCGGGCCGCCCTGGCATCCGTTCGTCGCCTGGGCGCTGCGGACCGGGCATGTCTGGGAAAGCCCGGTGCGCCTGCTGGTCCACGACCGGGCGGGGCTGTTCGTCAGCTTTCGCGGGGCGCTGGCGCTGCGCGAGACCCTCGACCTTCCGCCCCCAGGGGCGCGGCCCTGCGACGCCTGCGCGGCAAGGCCCTGCCTGTCGGCCTGCCCGCCCCGCGCGCTGACGGGTGCGGGCTACGACGTGCCGTCCTGCCACGCCTTTCTCGACACCGCCCCGGGGCGGGCCTGCCTCGCGGGGGGCTGCCGGGTCCGCGCGGCTTGCCCCCTGTCCGAACCCCATGCAAGGATGCCCGCGCAGTCGGCCTACCACATGAGGCAATTCCACCGATGAAGCGCCTGATCCTGACCCGCCACGCGAAATCGGCCTGGGACGATCCCGACCTGCCCGACCACGACCGCCCGCTGAACGAGCGCGGTCGCGCCGCGGCGGCCGATCTGGGCGACTGGCTCGCCTCGCGCGGTTACGTCCCCGACGAGGTGCTCTGCTCGGACAGCGAGCGGACGCAGAGCACCTGGGCGGGCCTGTCCCCCGCCCTGCCCGGCGCGCCGGAGGTGACGCTGAAGCCCGCGCTCTACCACGCCGGCCCCGACGTCATGCTGGCGGTGCTGCGCCATGCGACGGGGGAAACGGTGATGATGATCGGCCACAATCCCGGCATCGCCGAGTTCGCCGCGCGGCTCGTGGCCCGCGCCCCCGCGAGCGCGGAGTTCCCGCGCTACCCCACCGGCGCCACGCTGGTCGCGGACTTCGACCTGGCCTCCTGGGCCGGGGCGGGCTGGGGCCGGGGCGCCGCGGTCGACTTCATCGTGCCGCGCGAGATCGCGGCCTGAGGCGACGGGACGCGCGCCCGCGCCACGCCCTAGTGCCCGAGGATCTGGCTCAGGAACAGCTTCGTGCGGTCGCTCTGGGGGTTGTTGAAGAAGGCGCGGGGCTCGTTCTGCTCGACGATCTGGCCCTGGTCCATGAAGATCACGCGGTTGGCGACGGCCTGGGCGAAGCCCATCTCGTGGGTGACGCAGATCATGGTCATCCCCTCCTGCGCGAGCTCGATCATGGTGTCGAGCACCTCCTTGATCATCTCGGGGTCGAGCGCCGAGGTCGGCTCGTCGAAGAGCATGATCCGGGGCTTCATGCAGAGGCTGCGCGCGATCGCCACGCGCTGCTGCTGCCCGCCCGAAAGCTGGCCCGGATACTTCTGCGCCTGCTCGGGGATCTTGACCTTGCGCAGGTAGTGCATCGCCACCTCTTCGGCCTCGCGCTTCGGCGTCTTGCGCACCCAGATCGGCGCCAGCGTCAGGTTCTCGAGGATCGTCAGGTGCGGGAACAGGTTGAAGTGCTGGAACACCATCCCGACCTCGGACCGCACCTTGTCGATGTTCTTCAGGTCCGAGGTCAGTTCGGTCCCGTCGACCACGATCCGGCCGGTCTGGTGCTCCTCGAGGCGGTTGATGCAGCGGATCAGCGTCGACTTGCCGGACCCGGAGGGGCCGCAGATCACGATCCGCTCCCCCCGGTTGACCGTCATGTCGATGTCGCGCAGGACATGGAACGACCCGTACCACTTGTTCATCGCCGTGATCTGGATCGCGACCTCGTCGGAGACGTTCATCCCGGAGGCAGGGGCAAGCGCGGTGTCGGTCATGGCGGATCCTTAACGGTGATCGGTTTGCAGGCGGCGTTCCAGCGCCATCGAATAGCGCGACATGCCGAAGCAGATGACGAAGAACAGCGTGCCCACGAGGATGTAGGGCTCCCAGTAGATGCCCTTCCAGGCGATGTCGGCGCGGACCACGCTGGTCACGCCCCGCAGCGGGTCGAGAAGGCCCACCAGGCTGACGAGGGTGGTGTCCTTGAACAGCCCGATGAAGGTCGAGACGATCCCCGGGATCGAGATCTTGAGCGCCTGCGGCATGATGATCAGCCGCTGCGCCCGCCAGTAGTCGAGCCCGAGCGAGTCCGCCGCCTCGTACTGGCCGCGCGGAAGGGCGGCGAGCCCGCCCCGGATCACCTCGGCGAGGTAGGCCGCGGCGAACAGCGTGACGAGGATGATCACCCGCAGGATGATGTCGAAGTTGGTCCGCGGCGGCAGGAAGTACTGCAGCAGCAGCGAGGCCGTGAACAGCAGCGTGATGAGCGGCACGCCCCGGATGAACTCGATGAAGCCGACCGAGAGCGTCTTCACGATCAGCATGTCCGACTGGCGCCCCAGCGCGAGCAGGATGCTGAGCGGCAGCGAGCCGGCGATGGCGGTCACGCCGATGGTGATCGACAGCAGGAAACCGCCGAAGCGGTCGCTGTTCACGGACTCCAGCGCCGCAGGCAGCGCGGCCTGCAGCGGGCCCGAGACGTAGCCCTGGAGCGCGAGCCACCAGACCACCGCCGCCACGACCGCGGCGCCCGCCCCGGCCGCCGCGCCGAGATGCGGCGACAGCAGCCGGTAGACCAGCGCCAGCAGCACGAAGCCCAGAAGCACGCAGACCGGCCCCCAGACCGACCCGCCCCAGAGCAGCCAGTAGGCGATCACCGGGTAGAGCGCCACGAACCCGAGGAAGGCCCGCGGGCGGAATGCCGCAAGGCCGAGCAGCCCGATCAGCGCCGCCGACAGCGCCCAGGGAAGCCAGCCGCTCTCGACCGGGGCACCCAGAAGCCGGGGCGCCACACCATAGACCACCCCGAACAGCGCCCCGCCTCCGAGGACGGTCACGGCCGACAGCAGGATCAGCCGCGCGCGCCGGTTGTCGGCGAACAACAGCGGCGCGATCGCAAAGAACATCAGCGCGAAGGCCAGCACCGGCCGCCAGTAGAGCGCGGGCGGATAGAAGCCGAAGATGTACTGGTGCCAGCGCGCGCGCACCATCGCCCAGCAGGCCCCGGTGACGCCCTCGCCGTAGCGCTGCTGGACGATCGCGCGGCATTCGGCGAGCGAGTCGGCATCCCAGACCGACCGCAGCAGCCAGGGGACGAGACCCGACAGCATGTACCAGACCGCCAGCGCCCCGAGGATCGTCAGGATCGCGTTCAGCGGCGACGAGAAGAGGTTCTCGCGCAGCCAGCGGATCGCGCCGCGGTCGGCCACGGGGGGCGTCCGCTGGCCGATCATGCCCTGCCGGACATAGGCCGCGTCGCGGGATGTGTCGGCCATCCTCAGCGCTCCTTCAGCTGGATGCGGCTGTTGTAGACGTTGATCACCGCCGAGATGATCAGGCTGATCGTGAGGTAGATCGCCATCATCAGCAGCATGCTCTCCAGCTCGCGGCCGGTCTGGTTCAGCGTGATGCCCCCCAGCGTGCCGCGCAGGTCGAGATAGCCCACCGCGATCCCGAGCGAGGTGTTCTTGGTGATGTTGAGATACTGGCTGATCAGCGGCGGGATGATCACCCGCAGCGCCTGCGGCAGGATGATGAGCCGCGTCGTCCAGCCGGGGCGCAGGCCCAGCGCATAGGCCGCCTCGGTCTGGCCGCGGCTGATCGCCTGGATGCCCGCGCGCACGATCTCGGCGATGAAGGCGCCGGTGTAGATCGACAGCGCGACGAACATCGCCGTGAACGCGTGGTCGAGCGCGATGCCGCCCGCGAAGTTGAACCCCCGAAGCTCGGGGTATTCCAGATGGAAGCCAAGCGCCCACAGAAGCGCCGTCACCGGGCCGAACAGGATCAGAAGGCTCTGCCACCAGGTCGTCGGGCGGCGGCCCGTGTCCTCCTGGATCCGGCGCGCCCGCCACAGGACGATCCGGTTGGCCCAGATCGACGCCGCGACGACCGCGAGGATCGCGAGGAAGTTGAGGCTGACGTTCAGCCCGAGGGCCGGCACGCTGCCGAGCCCGTTCTCGAAGAGCGGGCCGGGGATGTTCGTCGCGCGGTTGGTGACGACCATCGAACCGTCGAGCCACATCGTGGCGGCCGGATCCTCGCCCCGGAAGTCGCGCGGCTGGGGCCGCGTCTCGGTCAGGAAGACATAGGTGAGCAGGATCCACAGCAGGAGCGGGATGTTGCGGAACACCTCGACGTAGACGGTCATCAGGCGCGCCACCAGCCAGTTCCGCGACAGCCGCAGCACGCCCGCGACGACGCCGAGGACCGTCGCGCCGAGGCAGGCGAAGAACGCGAGCACGAGCGTGTTCACGAGCCCGACGAGCAGCGCGCGGAAATGCGGGTCGTTGTTCGTGTAGGGGATCAGCGCCTGCCCGATGTCGTAGCCCGCGCGGTTCCACAGGAAGCCGAAGTTGAAGTCGCGGTCCTTCAGGGCCAGGTTCTGGACCGTGTTGTTGAAGAGCCACGACAGGCCCATGAGGACCAGCACGAGCACGATGACCTGGATGGTCACCGCGCGGTACCGCGTGTCGTAGACGAGCATCGAAAGACGGAAGCGGTCCTTCGGCGCCTCGGTGGCCATCGCCATGTGGAAACCCCCTGGGCCGTCTGCGGTCGCGGCTTCGCGCCGATTGTGGTCCGGGCGTCGGCCCGGTCGCAGATCACGGTTTCGTGGCCGGGATCCGGGCGCGCCCTGGGGGCGCGCCCGGACCGGATCGGTCGATCAGCGGAACGGCGGGGCGTACATCAGCCCGCCCTGCGTCCACTGCGCGTTCAGGCCGCGCGCGAGGCCGATCGAGGTCGACTCGCCGATGGTGGCCGCGAAGATCTCGCCGTAGTTGCCCGAGGCGGCGATCGCCCGCTTGGCCCACTCGTTGTCGAGCCCGGTCATCGCGCCCAGCTCGCCCTCGACGCCCAGAAGGCGGCGCACCTCGGGGTCGGTGGAGGTGGAGGCGATCTCCTCGACGTTGGCGGCGGTGATGCCCTTCTCCTCGGCCGCCACCAGCGCGTAGAAGGTCCAGCGCACGATGTCGGCCCACTGGTTGTCGCCGTGGCGGACCACCGGGCCCAGCGGCTCCTTCGAGATGATCTCGGGCAGGATGATGTGGTTCTCGGCATCCGCGAGCGTCGCGCGGGTGGCGGCGAGGCCCGAGGCGTCGGTGGTGTAGGTGTCGCAGGCCCCGGCGAGGTACTGGCGCTGGCCCTCGGAATCGTCCTGCACCGTCACCGGCGTGTAGGTCATGTTGTTCGAGGCGAAGTAGTCGGCGAGGTTCAGTTCGGTCGTGGTTCCGGTCTGGATGCAGACGGTCGCGCCGTCGAGCTCGCGCGCCGACGAGACGCCCAGCTCCTTCTTCACCATGAAGCCCTGGCCGTCGTAGTAGTTGACCGCGACGAAGTCGAACTTGAGGTCGGTGTCGCGCGAGAAGGTCCAGGTGGAGTTGCGGATCAGCACGTCCACCTCGCCGCTGGCGAGCGCGGTGAAGCGCGTCTCGCCCGTGGTGGGCACGTAGCGCACCTTGTTCGGGTCGCCCAGCACCGCCGCCGCGATCGCCTTGCACAGCGCCACGTCGAAGCCCTGGTACTGGCCGTTGGCGTCCGGCGCGCCGAAGCCCGTCAGCCCGACGTTGGAGCCGCAGATCAGTTCGTCGCGCGCCCTCACCTCGTCAAGCGTCGCCGCGCCGGCGACCCCGGCGGCGAGGCCGGACAGCGCCAGCGTGCCGAGCAGTACGGATTTTTTCATTCGAACCTCTTCCTGAGTGTCCGCCACGGTTCGGGCGGTGGTGGGATGCCCCGGTTACGGGTGCAGGCGGCCGGGGGCGTATCCCCCGAGTGCGGGGCAGTTTCTGACACAGGGGCTTCAAAGGTCAAGCGAAAGACATGATCCGGCCGATCCGCCGAAAATCCCGAGGTGGCAGGGACTTGGCCGAAAAAGGACGCCCCGCGCTGGGGTTGCGCCCCGTCCGCCCCGCCCTTGTCACCGACACAATGCCAAAAAACGCGCCGCGTCGAGAAGGCCGGCGTGCCGGACGGCCTCGGCCTGCGCGGCTTCCTCGTCGGCGCCCCAGAGCTCGGCCTGCCAGGTCTCGTCGATCCGGCTGATCGCCCAGGCCGATTCGGCCGTCAGGCGGCCGCGGGTCACGGCCAGCCCCAGCACCAGCGATCCGGTGATCGCGACGAGGTCGTGCAGCGCCGCGAGCGCGAAGGGGGCCATGGCGCGGACCTGCGCCTCCAGCCGGCCGAGGGCGTCGTCGGGCTGGCGGACGGGCATCACGCCGGTCGTGACCACCAGCGCCGCGCCCATGGACTGCCGCGCCCAGGCGAGCGGGGGATCCCAGGCGGCGGCCTGCCGGGCCGCCAGCGCCGCGGGCGCCCCGGCCCGGTAGCACAGCAGGTCGCTGCCGCCGTAGGCCGCGACCCGGGCCGCCACCGCGTCGAACTGCGGCGCCACCGTGTCGATCGCGGAATGCGCATAGCGCGCCATCGGCATCGTCGCGGGATCGACCGTCGCGCCCTGTGCCTGCCATTCGGCGGCGATCGCGTCGGCCATGGCGCGCGAGGGCACCACCAGCGCCGCGCGCGCAGGCGTGCGGACCGGCCGGCCGTCGAGCAGGACGGTGAAGCCGCCCTCCGCCGGCTCGGCGCGCGCCTCCGTCCAGAAGCGCCGGGGCGTCCAGCCGGCGGTCACGGCGCCTCCGCGAAGGGATCGGCGGGCACCTCGCGCTCGCGCCAGTCGAAGGCGGCCCAGGTCCGGGCCATGTGGTCGGGCAGGGGCGCGGTGAAGGTGACAAGCGCCTTCGTCACGGGGTGCTCCACCGTCAGGCCGCGCGCGTGCAGATGCAGCTTGCGCGACAGGTCGCCGCCGAGCTGCGCGCCCCAGCCGTCGCCCGGGTTCTCCTGCCCCGAGCCGCCGTACTTGCCGTCCCCGGCGATCGGGTGCCCCAGTTCGGCCATGTGCGCGCGGAGCTGGTGGGTGCGCCCCGTGACGGGCCGCATCGCGACCCAGGCCACGCGCGAGCCCAGCGCCGCGAGGACCGCGTAGTCGGTGTGCGCGCGCTTGGCGTCCGGGTGGTCGGCCATCTTCGCGGGATGGACGCAGAGCATCCGCTCCCCCTCGCCGCCGCGCCCGTGGCCGGGGGCCTTCATCAGGCCGTAGCGGATCGACCCCTTGCGCGGATGCGGCACGCCCGCGACGGCGGCCCAGTAGATCTTGACGGTGTTGCGGTGCCGGAACGATTCCGACAGCGCGCGGGCCGCCCGGTCGGTCCGCGCGAGCAGAAGGACGCCCGAGGTGTCCTTGTCGAGCCGGTGCACCAGCTTCGGGCGTTCCCTGTATCCGAAGGTCAGCGCGGCGGTCAGCCCGTCGACGTGGCGGTCGCCCTGCCCCGACCCGCCCTGGCTCGGCAGGCCCGCGGGCTTGTTCAGCACGATCAGGTGCTCGTCGCGGAACAGCACCGCCGCCTCGATCATCCGGGCGTCGGCGGCGGGGATGCCGCCCGAGGGGCGCGCCGGCGCCTCGCCCTGCGGCACGGGGGGCACGCGGATCGCCATGCCCGGCGCCACGCGGTCCGAGGCCTTGGCGCGCGCGCCGTCGACGCGCACCTGGCCCGTGCGGCACAGCTTCTCCACCGTGCCCTGGGTCAGCTGGGGAAAGCGCCGCCTGAACCAGCGGTCGAGCCGCTGCTCGCCTTCGTCGACGGAAACGGTCAAGGTCCTCGCACCGCTCATCCCCCGGCCCCCCGCATCGTGATGATGCCCAGCGCCAGCGCCGCGATCGACAGCGCGACCGAGCCCAGCACGTAGACCGAAGCCAGAAGCACCCCGCTGCGTTCCCAGAGCGTGAAGGCCTCCAGCGAGAAGGCCGAGAAGGTCGTGAAGCCCCCCAGCATCCCCGCGAGGACCAGCGGCGCGTGGTGCATCAGCCCCCGGTCGTTCAGGAACACGAACAGTGCGCCCATCGCGAAGGATCCGGTGATGTTCACGATCGCCGTGCCGTAGGGAAAGCCCGTGCCCAGCGCCGCCGCCACGCCCATCCCCGTGAGGAACCGGGCGACGGCCCCGAGGGCGCCGCCGATCGCGACTTGGGTCAGGGTCCAGATCATCGCGGCTCCATCGGCCCGAAGCCCCGGATTGTCAATCCGCGCCGCCCTGGCGGCGGGCCCGCAGCGTCGCGAGATACGCGATGCGCTTGCGAAGCTCCCGCTCGAAGCCACGGTCGGGGGGGGCATAGAAGACGGGGCGCTTCATCCCCTCGGGGAAGTAGTCCTGTCCCGAGAACCCGTCCTCGGCATCGTGGTCGTAGGCGTAGCCCGCGCCATAGCCCTGCGCCTTCATCAGCCGGGTCGGGGCGTTGCGGATGTGCAGGGGCGGCGGCGCGGACCCGCTGGCCCTCGCCGCCGCCCGCGCGGCCTTGTAGGCGACGTAGACGCCGTTCGACTTCGGCGCGAGCGCGAGATAGACCACCGCCTGCGCCAGCGCGAGCTCCCCCTCGGGGCTGCCCAGCCGTTCGTAGGTCTGCCAGGCCTCGAGGCACAGGCCCTGCGCCTGCGGGTCGGCGAGGCCCACGTCCTCCACCGCCATGCGGGTGATGCGGCGGGCGAGGAAGCGCGGGTCCTCGCCCCCCTCCAGCATCCGCGCGAACCAGTAGAGTGCTGCGTCCGGGTCGGACCCCCGCACCGACTTGTGCAGCGCGGAAATCAGGTTGTAGTGCGCCTCGCCCGCCTTGTCGTACTGCGCGGCGCGGCGGGCGAGGCGCGCGGCCAGCGCGGCGGGATCGAGCGGCGGGCCCGGCGGCCAGGCCATCACCTGCTCCACGAGGTTGAGCGCGGCGCGCCCGTCGCCGTCGGCCATCTCGAGCATCGCCTCGCGCGCCTCGCCCGTCAGCGGCAGCGCGCGGCCCAGCGCGCGCTCGGCCCGCTGCGCGAGGCGCTCGAGCCCCGCAAGGTCCAGCCGGTCGAGCACGATGACCTGCGCGCGGCTCAGAAGCGCCGCGTTCAGCTCGAACGAGGGGTTCTCGGTCGTGGCCCCGACCAGCACGATCGTCCCGTCCTCCATGTGGGGCAGGAAGCCGTCCTGCTGGGCCTTGTTGAAGCGGTGGATCTCGTCCACGAACAGAAGCGTCCCCTGCCCGTCCCGGCGGCGGAGGCGTGCCTGCTCGAAGACGCGCCGCAGGTCCTGCACCCCCGTGAAGATCGCGCTGATCTGGACGAAGTGGAGCCTCGTCTCGGCCGCCAGAAGCCGGGCGATGGTGGTCTTGCCCACCCCCGGCGGCCCCCAGAGGATGACCGACCCCAGGCTGCCCGCGGCCAGCATGGCGCCGAGCGGACCGTCGCGGGACAGCACCTTCTCATGCCCGATCACCTCGGACAGGGCGGCGGGCCGCAGCCGGTCGGCGAGCGGGCGCGCCGCGTCCGCGTCGGGTCGGCTGGCGGGCTGGTCGAACAGGTCTGCCATTCCCCGAGACTAGCGCCCCCGGCACCCGGCGCAAAGCGCCTCCGGCGCGGCAGGCGGGCCGACGGCCGCGCCGGCCCGGGCGGCCCCCCTCAATGAAGCTGCTTGCCCGGATTGATGATGACCGCCTGCGACTCGTAGCCCTCGAACCGCAGGACGCGGCCAGCGGCCTCCACGTCCATGCCGCAGCGCGCGGCCCAGCGCGGCCAGTTGGCCGGGATGATGCCAAGGACCTTCACCGCGCCCAGCGCCACGGCCGACTTCGACATCTCCTGGTGCAGGTGCGCGTGGACCTTGCGGCGGATCGCCATCGGCGTGTCGTGCGCGACGAAGAGCCGGCTCGATTCCCACACGTCGGGGTCGACCGGGGCCTCGAAGTCCAGAAGGTCGGTGGGGATCGTGTCCAGAAGCCCGCGCTGCGCGTCGCGGATCATGTAGGAATAGATCCCGCAGCGCGCCGTGGTCGGCGTCAGCCGCACCCCGGCCAGGACCTGCCCGCCGTCGTGCACCGCGACCCAGCGGCTGGCGGGCGTGTCGTACTGGTCGAACTCCATCTCGTCGGCCTGGGGCAGGTCCCAGTTCATCTGCTCGATGAAGGTCTGCTTTCGCGCGCGGAACAGGTTGGCGAGCAGTTCGCCGTGCTGGTGCATGTTGGCGAAGGACAGGGTGGTGGTCTGCATGGTCGTCGTCTCCGGCTGGGGTTGAACGGGGAAGGCCCGCGCCGGCAGGGAACGCGTCACATCAGCCGGTAGTCCTTGGCGCGCTGGATCGCCTCGGCGGTGGTGCGGGCCAGAAGGCGGATGCGCGCCGAGTTCAGCCGCGCTTTCAGGGCACTTTCGGAAATGCCCAGCTTCGCGGCCGCAGCGGTGTGGCGGTCCCCTGCCGCGATCAGGCGCAGGGCTTCGATCTGGGCCTCGGTCAGGCTTTCGGGCGGCTCGGTGATGGCGTGGAGCCGGGTGACGATCGCCTCGATCCGGCCCACCTCGGCATCCGTGAACTCCCGGTCGGACCGGGCGCAGCCGCCGATCGTGCGCGACGACACCGGCCCCGCCGAGACCGCCACGCCGTAGACGAGACCATAGGACGCCGCCTCCTTGAGGATGCCGAAGGTGTCCGGGAAGGCGATCTCGCTCCACCGGGTCACCCCGTTGGTGCTGAAGCCCCAGGCGATGATCGGGTCGCGCATCGCATAGCCGTTCTCGGTGTAGTGGTCGGTCCAGGCCTGGTCATAGGTCTGGAACGACATCAGCGGCGAGGTGAAGCGGATATGGAGCCCGAGGAAGTAGCCGGCCGGCGACAGGTTCAGAAGTTGGCGCAGCTCGAGGTCGATGCCGTAGGTGCCTGACATGAGTTCCCTGCCCCGTTCGCGACAACTCTAGATAGCGGTGCCGCAAAGCACCACAACGCACAGTGACGCGGCGCGGGTTAACGGCCAATCAAACCCGATTTGTGGCATCCCGGTGTCGCCGAAATGCAGAGGGCCCGCCAAGGCGGGCCCCATGGCTCGTGCCGCGCGCCCGGCATCAGGCCTCGGCGTCCTCGAGGGCGGCGGTGCGCGCGTGGTCGGCGGCGCCCTTGGCGGCGGGGTCGCGGTCCACGAACTCGATGATCGCCATGGGCGCCATGTCGCCATAGCGGAAGCCCGCCTTCAGGACGCGGACATAGCCGCCGGCGCGGTTCTGGTAGCGCGGCCCCAGGATCGCGAAGAGCCGGGCGACGTGCCGGTCCTCCTTCAGCTGGGCCGCCGCCTGGCGGCGGGCATGCAGGTCGCCGCGCTTGGCGAGCGTGACCAGCTTCTCGACGATCGGGCGAAGCTCCTTGGCCTTGGGCAGCGTGGTCTTGATCTGCTCGTGCTCGATCAGGCTGCCCGCCATGTTGGCGAACAGCGCCTTGCGGTGCTCGTGGGTGCGGTTGAGGCGGCGGTAGCCGCGGGCGTGACGCATGGTGGTCTCCTGGTCCGTTCTGCTTTGTCCGGCACGCCCTCGCCTGGGCGGCTCACCTTGGGGCGGAATGCCCGGTCGTTCCCCGCACGGGCGGGCATTGCCGTTCGCCGGCCGGGGCCCCGGCCTGCGCCGGGGCTTTGGCCTGCGGCCTCAGAACTGGTCCTCGAAGCGCTTGGCCAGGTCCTCGATGTTCTCCGGCGGCCAGTCCTCGACGTCCATGCCGAGGTGAAGGCCCATGCCGGACAGCACCTCCTTGATCTCGTTGAGCGACTTGCGCCCGAAGTTGGGCGTGCGCAGCATCTCGGCCTCGGTCTTCTGGATGAGGTCGCCGATGTAGACGATGTTGTCGTTCTTCAGGCAGTTCGCCGACCGGACCGACAGCTCGAGCTCGTCGACCTTCTTCAGCAGGAGCGGGTTGAACTCCAGCCCGTCCTCGACGTCGCTGCGGGTCGCCGACTCGGGCTCGTCGAAGTTGACGAAGACCGCGAGCTGGTCCTGCAGGATCCGCGCGGCATAGGCCACGGCGTCGTCGGGGGTCAGCCCGCCGTTCGTCTCGATCCGCATCGTCAGCTTGTCGTAGTCGAGCACCTGCCCCTCGCGGGTGGGGGTGACCTCGTAGCTGACCTTCTTCACGGGCGAGTAGATCGCGTCGATCGGGATCAGCCCGATCGGCGCATCCTCGGGGCGGTTCTTGTCGGCCGAGACGTAGCCCTTGCCGGTGTTGACCGTCAGCTCCATGAACACGTCGGCGCCGTCGTCGAGATGGCAGATGACATGGTCCTTGTTGAGGATCTCGATCCCGTTCGACTCCGAGATGTCGCCCGCCGTCACCGCGCCCGGTCCCTTGGCCGAGATCGTCAGGCGCTTGGGCCCCTCGACCTCCATCTTGATCGCGACGCCCTTGAGGTTCAGGACGATGTCGGTCACGTCCTCGCGCACGCCGGCCACGCTGGAGAACTCGTGCAGGACGTTGTCGATCTGGACCGAGGTGATCGCCCCGCCCTGCAGGCTCGACATCAGGACGCGGCGCAGCGCGTTGCCCAGCGTCAGGCCGAAGCCCCGCTCCAGCGGTTCGGCGATCACGGTCGCGGTGCGCTGGGGATCGGGGCCGGGCCGGACGACGAGCTGCGTCGGCTTGATCAGTTCGGCCCAGTTCTTGTGGATCATGCTGTCGCCTCCATTCTTGTCGCCCGCCCATGTCCGAGGCCGGCGACCCCCGAGGATCAGAAATAGCGAAGACGGGCCGTGCGGCGGCGCACGGCCCGTTGGGTCAGGTGCCCGTCAGACGCGGCGGCGCTTCGGCGGCCGGCAGCCGTTGTGCGCGAGCGGGGTCACGTCGCGGATCGAGGTGATGTTGAACCCCACCGCCGCGAGCGCGCGCAGCGCGGATTCGCGGCCCGAGCCGGGGCCCTGCACCTCGACCTCGATGGTCTTGACGCCATGCTCCTGCGCCTTGCGGCCCGCGTCCTCGGCGGCCATCTGCGCGGCGTAGGGGGTCGACTTGCGGCTGCCCTTGAAGCCCATGGTGCCCGAGGACGACCACGAGATCGCGTTGCCCTGCACGTCCGAGATCAGGATCTTGGTGTTGTTGAACGACGAATTCACATGCGCCACCCCGGCGGCGATGTTCTTCCGTTCCTTCTTCTTGATGCGAGTCTTGTCGCGAGCCATGACGGTGCCCCTCCCTTACTTCTTCTTGCCGGCGATCGGCTTCGCCGGGCCCTTGCGGGTGCGGGCGTTGGTGTGGGTGCGCTGGCCGCGCACGGGCAGGTTGCGGCGGTGCCGCAGGCCGCGGTAGCAGCCGAGGTCCATCAGGCGCTTGATGTTCATCGCCGTCTCGCGGCGCAGGTCGCCCTCGACGGTGTAGTTCGCGTCGATGTGCTCGCGGATCGCCAGGACCTCGGCGTCCGAGAGCTGGTTGACCCGGCGGGCGCGGTCGATGCCCACGGCCTCGCAGATCCGGTCGGCGACATGCGGGCCGATGCCCGTGATGTAGGTGAGCGCGATCGGAACCCGTTTCGCGGTCGGGATGTTGACGCCAGCAATACGTGCCACGCGTTGGTCCTTCCGTTGCGGTTCCGTAATGCCGGAACCTTTTTTCACAACAGGCGCGGGCCTCGGCCCGGCCGCTCTGCGTTCAGGCCCGGCGGGGCCAGACGAGACGATTCCCCGTGGGAACGCCGTGCTCTATGGGCTTTTGGCCAGGGCGTCAAGGGCCGCTGCGGCAGGGCGCGGCAGCCTGTCAAGCACTTTCGCGACCGCCGCCGCGACCTCGTCGACCGTCGCCATCGCGTCCACCGTGACCAGGCGGTCCTTGGCGTAGTAGTAGCCGACCAGCGGCGACGTCTTCTTGTAGTACTCCATCAGCCGGGTCTTCAGCGCCTCGGCGTTGTCGTCGGGACGGCGGCGCAGGTCGCGGCTGCCGCAGACGTCGCAGACCCCCGCCACCGCCGTCGGGCGCGTCGTGTCGTGGTAGACCGCGCCGCAGTTTCCGCAGGTGTAGCGCCCCGCGATCCGCGCGACGAGGGCCGCGTCGTCCACCTGCATCTCGATCACCGCGTCCAGCGTCTCGCCCCGCCGCACGAGCAGCCGCTCCAGCGCGTCGGCCTGCGGCAGGGTGCGGGGGAAGCCGTCGAAGATGAAGCCGCGCCCGCCCCCGGCCAGCCGCTCCTCGATCAGGCCGATGACGATGTCGTCGGTGACGAGCTCGCCCCGCGCCATCACCCCCGCGACGCGGCGGCCCATCTCGGTGCCGCTGGTCCGTGCCTCGCGCAGCATGTCGCCGGTGGAAAGCTGGACCAGACCCCGCTCCTCCAGCCGCTTGGCCTGCGTGCCCTTGCCCGCGCCGGGGGGGCCGAGAAGGATGACGTTGACCAACCCCGCCCCCGCCTAGCGCCGCGACGGCGCCTTGACGGGTGCGGACCCGCCGCGCTTGCGCCCGCGAAGCTGCGACCGCTCGATCAGCCCCTCGTACTGGTGGGCGAGCAGGTGCGACTGGACCTGGTTGATCGTGTCCATCGTCACCGACACGACGATGAGCACCGAGGTGCCGCCGAAGTAGAACGGCACGGCGAACTGGTAGCGCAGGATCTCGGGCAGGAGCGTGACGAAGGTGAGGTAGGCCGAGCCCAGCACCAGCACGCGGTTGACCACGTATTCCAGATACTCCTCGGTCTTCTTGCCCGGGCGGATGCCCGGGACGAAGCCGTTCTGGTTCTTGAGGTTCTCGGCCACGTCCTCGACCTTGAAGGACACGTTGTGGGTGTAGAAGTAGCTGAAGAACACGATCATCGCCGCGAAGAGCAGCAGGTGCAGCGGCTGCCCCAGCCCGAGGTAGGCGAGGATCGTCGACAGGACCGGCCCGGTGTTCTGCGAGAAGGCCGATACGGTCGCCGGCAGCAGCAGAAGGCTGGAGGCGAAGATCGCCGGGATCACGCCCGCCGGGTTCACCTTGATCGGCAGGTGGCTCGACCCGCCGTCGTAGACCTTCATCCCGACCTGACGCCGGGGATACTGGATGTGGATCTTGCGCAGGCTCCGCTCCATGAACACGCAGAACGTGACGACCGCGATCACCAGCGCGAAGACGCCGAGGATCACGCCGACCGAGACCGCGCCCGCGCGCCCCTGGCTCAGGAACTGGCCCAGCGCCTCGGGGATGTGGGCGACGATGCCCACGAAGATGATGAGGCTGATGCCGTTGCCGATGCCGCGGCTGGTGATCTGCTCGCCCAGCCACATCAGGAACATCGTCCCGCCGACGAGGGTGATGACGCAGGCCGCGATGAAGAAGGCCCCGGGGTTGGTCACGAGGTCGCCCGCCTGCAGGCTGACCGCGATGCCGTAGGCCTGGACGGTCGCGAGCAGCACCGTGCCGTAGCGGGTGTACTGGTTGATCTTCTTGCGGCCCTGCTCGCCTTCCTTCTTCAGCTGCTCCAGCGAGGGGACCATCGCCGTCAGGAGCTGTACGATGATCGAGGCCGAGATGTAGGGCATGATCCCCAGCGCGAAGATGCCCATCCGGCTGATCGCCCCGCCGGTGAACATGTTGAGCAGGCCGCCCAGGCCCTGCGTCGCGGTGTCCATGAAGTTGCGCAGCGAGTCCGCGTCGATGCCGGGCACCGGGATGTAGGTGCCCAGCCTGTAGACGCACAGGAGCCCGATCGTGAAGAGGATGCGCTGGCGCAGGTCGGTCGCCTTGCCGAACGCCCCCCAGCTGAGGTTCGAGGCCATCTGTTCTGCTGCGGATGCCATGTGCCCGGCCCTATCATGACAGCGCCGCCGACCGGTCTCCGGTACGGCGGCGCGGGAAACTGCCCTTTGGTGTAAGCGGTCTTGCGACCGCGAACAACAGCTATTCGGCCTGCGCCGCCGCCGGCGCCGAGGCCGTGACGGTCAGCGAGCCGCCCGCGGCCGCCACCGCCTCGACCGCCGAGGCCGAGGCGCCGGTGACGTGAAGACGCACGGCCCGGGTGATTGCGCCCTTGCCCAGCACGCGAATGCCGTCGAGCTTGCGCCGCGTGACGCCGCTCGCGACCAGCATGTCCTCGGTGATGTCGGCGCTGGCGTCGAGCTTGCCCTCGGTGATGAACCTCTCGATCATCCCCAGATTGACCACGGCGTAGTGCCTCTGGTTCGGCTTGGTGAAGCCGCGCTTCGGCAGGCGGCGGTAGAGCGGCATCTGCCCGCCCTCGTAGCCGCCGATCGAGACGCCCGACCGCGATTTCTGGCCCTTGATCCCGCGCCCGGCGGTCTTGCCCTTGCCCGAGCCGGGGCCGCGCGCCACGCGCTTCTTCTTGCGGGCCGCGCCCGCGTTGTCGGACAGTTCGTTGAGCTTCATGTCGCTATCTCCTGGCCGGAAGACCCCCGCCAGCGACGGATGGGGGCACGCGGCGTTTCGTGTTCCTCGGGATCGGGCGTGCCGATCCGCGCGCCATACGGCAAGGCCGCCCCCGACGCAAGCCGCGCCGTCGCCGCGCGCCGCAGTCCGCGTCACGCCCTCCGGGGCCCGCGAAAGGCCGCAGGGCGGACGGCGGGGCACCGGCACGGCCGGGGAGGCCCCCGCCGAACGGAACGCCCCGCCGGATCGGCGGAGCCCCCGTCACCGGCGCGGGCGGCGGGACGTCAGCCCCGCTCCTCGACGATCTTCACCAGATGGCTGATCTTGTTGACCATCCCGCGGACCGACGGCGTGTCCTCCAGCTCGCGGGTGCGGTGCATCTTGTTCAGCCCGAGGCCCTTCAGCGTCTCGGTCTGGATTGCGGGCCGGCGCGCGGCCGAGCGGACCTGCTTGACGACGATGGTCTTCATCTCAGGCCTCCACGGCTTCGGCGACGGGCTCGGACTCGGGCCGCCGCAGGATCTCGGCCACCTTCTTGCCGCGGCGCTGCGCGACCTGGCGGGGCGACGATTCCTGGCGCAGGCCGTCCATCGTCGCGCGGATCATGTTGTAGGGGTTCTGCGACCCGATCGACTTCGCGACCACGTCCTGCAGGCCCAGCATCTCGAACACCGCGCGCATCGGGCCGCCGGCGATGATGCCCGTCCCCGCCACGGCGGTGCGCATCACGACCTTGCCCGCGCCATGGCGCCCTTCCATGTCGTGATGCAGCGTCCGCGCGTCCTTCAGGGGCACGCGGATCATCTGGCGCTTGGCCTGCTCGGTCGCCTTGCGGATCGCCTCGGGCACCTCCTTGGCCTTGCCCTTGCCGAAGCCCACGCGCCCGCGCTGGTCGCCCACGACGACGAGCGCCGCGAAGCCGAAGCGCTTGCCGCCCTTCACCGTCTTCGAGACGCGGTTGATCGCGACCAGGCGGTCGGCGAACTCGGGGTTCTCGTCCCGGGGGGCACGGTCGCCGCCACGGCTGTCCCGGCGGTTGTCACGTTCTGCCATCTGTCATGCTCCTCAGAACTTCAGGCCGCCTTCACGGGCAGCGTCGGCCAGGGCCTTGATCTTGCCGTGAAAGAGGAAACCGCCGCGGTCGAAGTAGCAGGTGTCCACGCCTGCGGCCCTCGCGCGCTCCGCGATCGTGGCGCCGACCTTCGCCGCCGCCTCGACGTTGTTCTTGCCGACCAGCCCCAGATCCCTCTCGAGCGTCGAGGCCGCGGCCAGCGTGCGGCCGTTCGCGTCGTCGATCAGCTGGACGCTGATGTTCTTCGAGGACCGGTGGACCGACAGGCGCGCCCGCCCCCCGGCCATCGCCTTCAGCTTGTTCCGCACGCGCAGGCGGCGCTTGAGGAACAGCTCTCGCTTGGTGTTCGCCATCTCTCTCGCCCCTTACTTCTTCTTGCCTTCCTTGCGGAACACGAACTCGTCCCTGTAGCGGATGCCCTTGCCCTTGTAGGGCTCGGGCCGCTTCCAGTCGCGGATGTTGGCCGCGACCTGGCCGACGAGCTGCTGGTCGATGCCCTCGACCACGATCTCGGTCTGCTTGGGCGCGCTGACGGTCACGCCGGCAGGCACCTCGAAGTTGACCTCGTGGCTGTAGCCGAGCGACAGCTTCAGGACGTTGCCCGCCATCGCGGCGCGGTAGCCGACGCCCTGGATCTCCAGCTCCTTGCGGAAGCCGGTGGTGACGCCGGTCACCAGGTTCTCCACCTGGCTGCGGACCATCCCCCACTGCTCGCGCGCGCGCTTCGAGGTGCCGCGCGGGGTGACGGTCACGGCGCCGTCCTCCATCGCCAGCGTCACGTCGTCGGTCGCGTGGAAGCTGCGGGTGCCCTTCGGCCCCTTCACCTCGACCGACTGGCCGGAGACGGTGGCCGAGACGCCCTTGGGCAGCGGAACGGGTTTCTTGCCGATGCGGGACATGGAACCCTCCTCAGAACACGGTGCAGAGCACTTCGCCGCCGACGTTGGCGGAGCGTGCGGCTGCGTCGGACATGACGCCCTTCGGCGTCGAGACGATCGAGACGCCGAGGCCGTTGCGCACGGTGGGGATGTCCTTCACCCCCATGTAGACGCGGCGGCCGGGCTTGGACACGCGCCTCAGGTCGCGGATGACCGGCGTGCCCTCGAAGTACTTGAGGCTGATGACCAGCTCGCCCTGGCCGTTCTCGGTCTCGGCGCGCTCGTAGCCGCGGATGTAGCCTTCCGAGGCCAGCACGTCGAGAACCCAGGCCCGCAGCTTCGACGCCGGGGTGGAGACGGTCGACTTGCCGCGCATCTGCGCGTTGCGGATTCGGGTCAGCATGTCGCCGACGGGATCGTTCATCATGGTCCGACCTCCTTACCAGCTCGACTTGACCATGCCGGGGATCTGGCCGAACGAGGCGAGATCCCGCAGCATGATGCGCGAGAGCTTGAGCTTGCGGTAATAGGACCGCGGGCGGCCCGTCAGCTGGCAGCGGTTCTTCATCCGCGTGGCCGACGAGTTGCGCGGCAGCCCGGCGAGCTTCATCTGCGCCTTGAACCGCTCCTCCATCGGGAGGTCCTGGTTGCGGGCGACCGCCTTCAACGCAGCGCGCTTGCCGGCATACACCTTCACCAGGTGGGCCCGCTTCACCTCGCGTTCGATCATGGATTTCTTGGCCATATCCTGTTCCTCTCCCGCGTCAGCTCGTGAAGGGCATGTTGAAGTGCTTCAGCAGCGCCTTCGCCTCGGCATCGGTCTTGGCCGTGGTGCAGATGATGATGTCCATCCCCAGCACGTCGTCGACCTTGTCGAACTCGATCTCGGGGAACACGATCTGCTCCCTGAGACCCATGGCGTAGTTGCCCCGCCCGTCGAACGAGGTGCCCTTCACCCCGCGGAAGTCGCGGACGCGCGGCAGCGCCACGGTGATCAGGCGGTCGAGGAACTCGTACATGCGGTCGCCGCGCAGCGTGACCTTGCAGCCGAGCGGCATCTCCTCGCGGACGCGGAAGCCCGCGATCGACTTCTTGGCATGGGTCACGACGGCCTTCTGCCCGGCGATCAGCGTCAGCTGCTCGGCGGCCGTCTTGACCTTCTTGGTGTCCTTCACGGCCTCGCCCACGCCCATGTTGATCACGATCTTGTCGAGCTTCGGGATCATCATGTCGTTGCGGTAGCCGAAGGCGTCCCGCATCGCGGCGCGGATGCGGGCCTTGTAGTCGGCCTTGAGCCGGGGGGTGTAGGCTGCGGTATCCAGCATCAGATCACGTCCCCCGTGGTCTTGGCGTAGCGGACCTTGTTGCCCTGCTCGTCGAAGCGGAAGCCCACGCGGGTGGCGCGGCCGTTGGCGTCGACGATCGCAAGGTTCGACAGGTCAATGGGCATCGGCTTCGGGATGCGGCCGCCCTGGCTCGACGGCGACTGCTTGGTGTGGCGGATGGCGATGTTCACCCCCTCGACCACGGCCTTGTTGTCCTTGGGCATCACGGTCGCGATCTCGCCCGTCTTGCCCTTGTCCTTGCCGGCGAGCACGATCACGCGGTCGCCCTTCTTCAGCTTGGCGGCCATCACAGCACCTCCGGCGCGAGGCTGATGATCTTCATGAAGTTCTTCGCGCGCAGCTCGCGCACCACCGGCCCGAAGATCCGGGTGCCCACGGGCTCGCCCTGGTTGTTCAGGATGACGGCGGCGTTGCGGTCGAAGCGGATCGAGGTTCCGTCCTCGCGGCGGACTTCCTTCGCGGTGCGCACGACGACGGCCTTGCGGACGTCGCCCTTCTTGACGCGGCCCCGCGGGATCGCCTCCTTGACCGAGACGACGATGATGTCGCCGACGCTCGCATAGCGGCGGTGCGACCCGCCCAGGACCTTGATGCACTGCACCCGGCGCGCGCCGGAGTTGTCAGCCACATCCAGATTGGTCTGCATCTGGATCATTTGTAGTCTCCCGACCTTCGGGGCCGCGCCCCGGGGTTTCGACGAGACGGCGCGATCAAGCCGAGGCTTCGGTCACCACCGTCCAGCGTTTCGTCTTCGAGATCGGCGCGCACTCCTCGATGCGGACCACGTCGCCGACCTTGAACCGGTTCTCCGCGTCGTGCGCGCGGTACTTCTTCGACTTGCGCACCGTCTTCTGCAGCAGCGGGTGCTTGAAGCGACGCTCGACCAGGACGGTGATCGTCTGCTCGTTCTTGTCCGAGGTGACGGTGCCTTGCAGGATGCGCTTGGGCATCGCGGTCTCCTCAGTTCGACGCCGCTTGCGCGGCTTTCTGGCTCAGCACGGTCTGGATCCGGGCCACCTCGCGGCGGACGGTCTTCATGCGCGCGGTGTTCTCGAGCTGGCCGGTGGCCTGCTGGAAGCGGAGGTTGAACGCCTCCTTCTTCAGCGCGACCAGGCTGTCGCGCAGCTGGTCCGGCGTCTTCGTCATCAGTTCGCGGGCCGACATGGCGGCGCTCCTTTCCCAATCACCAGACGGCCCCTGCGCGGATCCAGGGTCACCTGTGCTCTGGTGGGCGATGGTGGATCTGCGGCGCCGAGTCGCCCCGGAGCACCAGACGCCGTCCCTTAGCGAAGCCGCGCGCCCGGGACAAGCGTCTTTCTGCGTCCGGCCCCGATCCCGCCCCCGTCAGGGCCGGACGCGCCGCAGTGCGCCGACGAGCACGAGCGCATAGAGGACATGCCCGACCAGCGCGACCCAGGCGATCCCCGTGAAGTCGAGGAAGAACGGAAGCCCCGCGACCGCCGTGACCCCGCCGATCGCGAAGACCCAGAGCCCCAGCCCGTAGACCGCCGCCGGGACCAGCCAGGGGGTCGGCCCGACCGCACGGTCCCACGCGGGCGCGAACACGAGCAGCCAGCCCAGCGGGTAGCCGACGAGGCCGACCAGGTAGAAATGCACGAAGTAGCCCGCGAAGTCCCCGTCCGGCAGGCCCAGCGCGCCGAGCAGGCTCTTGGCGAGGCCGTGCGGGGACAGCGTGGCGAAGCCGAGCGCCGGACTGACGACCTGCCCCCAGAGGTCGAAGGCCACGGTCGCAAGGACGCCCGCGACGAACATCGCGCCGGCCGTGGCGGACAGGGGCAACGGTCGGCGGGCGGTCGGGGTGGCGGGACGGTCCATGATCTGTCCTTCCGGCGGTGGCTGGCCCTCGGTCGCCCGGACGACGGCCCGCTGTCAACGGCGCGGTCGGCTTGTGTCGGCGGATCACGCGCTGTTCAGCACCTGCAACCTCGTCGCGGGCGTGCAGGGCTTCGGCGGAAACGCAGGGGCCCCGCCGTCGCCGGCGGGGTCCCGTCCGTCATGCAGGCCGCCCGGGCGGGCCTACCAGTCCTCGCGGATCACGACGCGCGTGGTCACCGGAAGCTTCATGGCGCCCAGCCGCAGCGCCTCGCGCGCGACCGGCTCGGCCACGCCGTCGATCTCGAACATGATCCGGCCGGGCTTCACCTTGGCCGCCCAGTAGTCGACCGAGCCCTTGCCCTTGCCCATCCGCACCTCGGTCGGCTTTCCGGTCACCGGCACGTCCGGGAAGATGCGGATCCAGACGCGGCCCTGGCGCTTCATGTGGCGGGTGATGGCGCGGCGCGCCGCCTCGATCTGGCGCGCGGTGACGCGCTCGGGCTCGGTCGCCTTCAGGCCGAAGGTGCCGAAGTTCAGGAGGAACCCGCCCTTCGCCTCGCCGCTGATGCGGCCCTTGAACTGCTTGCGGAACTTGGTCCGTTTGGGTTGCAGCATGGTCCTGCCCTCTTACGCGCGTTCACGGCGCGGTTGGCGCGGGATCGCGCCCTCCTGCGCCTCGGAGTGGCGCCGGTCGTGCGCCTGCGGATCGTGCTCGAGGATTTCGCCCTTGAAGATCCAGACCTTGACGCCGATGATCCCGTAGGGCGTCTCGGCCTCGGACAGCGCGTAGTCGATGTCGGCGCGCAGCGTGTGCAGCGGCACGCGGCCCTCGCGGTACCATTCGGTCCGCGCGATCTCGGCCCCGCCCAGGCGGCCCGCGACGTTCACGCGGATCCCCAGCGCACCCATCCGCATCGCGTTCTGCACGCCCCGCTTCATCGCCCGGCGGAACGAAACGCGCCGCTCCATCTGCTGCGCGATCGACTCGGCCACGAGCTGCGCGTCCATCTCGGGCTTGCGGATCTCGACGATGTTGAGATGCAGTTCCGACTTGGTGAAGGCCGCGAGCTTCCGGCGCAGCGTCTCGATGTCCGCGCCCTTCTTGCCGATGATGACGCCGGGCCGCGCGGTGTGGATGGTGACGCGGCACTTCTTGTGGGGCCGCTCGATGATCACCTTCGAGACCCCGGCCTGCTTGGCCTCCTCGTGGATGAAGGCGCGCATCCGCAGATCTTCCAGCAGCAGGTTGCCGTAATCCTTCGACTCGGCGAACCACCGGCTGTCCCAGGTCCGGTTGACCTGAAGGCGCATGCCGATCGGATTGACCTTCTGACCCATTATGCCGTCTCCCCGACTTGCCGCACCTTGATCGTCAACTGGCTGAACGGCTTGATGATCTTGCCGAACCGGCCGCGCGCCCGGGGGCGGCCCCGCTTCAGCGTCAGGTTCTTGCCGCAGTAGGCCTCGGCCACGACCAGTTCGTCCACGTCGAGCCCGTGGTTGTTCTCGGCGTTGGCGATCGCCGACTGCAGGCACTTCAGCACGTCGTGGCTGATGCGCTTCTTGGAGAAGGTGAGGTCGGCGATCGCGCGGTCCACCTTCTTGCCCCGGATCAGCGCGGCCACGAGGTTCAGCTTCTGCGGGCTCGTCCGCAGCATCCGCAGGCGCGCCAGCGCCTCGTTCTCGGCCACGCGGCGGGGGTTCTTGTCCTTGCCCATGGCTTACTTCCTCTTGGCTTTCTTGTCGGCGGCGTGCCCATAGAAGGTGCGCGTCGGCGAGTATTCCCCGAACTTCTGGCCGATCATCTCCTCGGTCACGTTGACGGGGATGTGCTTCTTGCCGTTGTAGACCCCGAAGGTCAGGCCCACGAACTGCGGCAGGATGGTCGAGCGGCGGGACCAGATCTTGATCACCTCGTTCTTGGAGCCCTCGCGCGCGCGCTCGGCCTTCCTGAGGACGTAGGCGTCGACGAAGGGGCCCTTCCAGACGGAACGTGCCATGGATCAGCGTCCTTTCTTCGCGTTGCGCGAGCGGACGATCAGGCGGTCCGTCGTCTTGTTCCTGCGGGTCTTGTTGCCCTTGGTGCCCTTGCCCCAGGGCGTGACCGGGTGCCGGCCGCCCGAGGTGCGGCCCTCGCCGCCGCCGTGGGGGTGATCGATCGGGTTCATCGCGACGCCGCGCACGGTCGGGCGCACGCCCTTGTGGCGCATCCGCCCGGCCTTGCCGAAGTTCTGGTTGGAGTTGTCGGGGTTCGACACCGCGCCCACGGTGGCCATGCACTCCTGCCGGACCATCCGCAGCTCGCCCGACGACAGGCGGATCTGCGCATAGCCGCCATCGCGGCCCACGAACTGCGCGTAGGTGCCCGCCGCGCGCGCGAGCTGCCCGCCCTTGCCGGGCTTCAGCTCGACGTTGTGGACGATCGTGCCGATCGGCATCCCGCTGAACGGCATCGCGTTCCCGGGCTTCACGTCGGTCTTCTGGCCGGCGACCACGCTGTCGCCGATGCCCAGGCGCTGCGGCGCGAGGATGTAGGCCAGCTCGCCGTCCTCGTAGCGCACGAGCGCGATGAAGGCGGTGCGGTTCGGGTCGTACTCGATCCGCTCCACCACCGCCGGCACGTCGTGCTTCGTGCGGCGGAAATCGACGACGCGGTAAAGCCGCTTGGCCCCCCCGCCCTTGTGCCACATCGTGACGCGTCCGGTGTTGTTCCGTCCGCCGGTCTTTGTCAGCCCCTCGGTGAGGGCCTTGACCGGGCGGCCTTTCCAAAGCTCCGAACGGTCGATCAGAACCAACCCGCGTTGGCCAGGCGTCGTCGGCTTGTACGACTTGAGTGCCATGCTTTCTGTCTTCCGTCAGCTCGGCCCGGACCGGGATTGGTCCGGGGTCATGAACGTGCGCGGCCCCGGAACGAACCGGGGCCGCGGGATTCGGCGCCTTCTATCAAAGCCCCGTCGAGACGTCGATGGTGTTCCCCTCGACCAGCGTCACGTAGGCCTTCTTGCGGTCCGACCGCACGCCGGGGCGGCCGCGGAACTTCTTGGCCTTGCCCTTGGTGACGGTGGTGTTGACGGCCTTGACCTTGACGTTGAACACCGCCTCGACCGCGTCCCTGATCTGGGGCTTGGTCGCGTCCATCGCCACCTGGAAGACGACCGCGTTCGCCCCGGAGGCCATCGTCGCCTTTTCGGTGATGACGGGCTTGCGGATGATGTCGTAGTGCTCGGGCTTCGCGTTCATGCGCCGGTGCTCCCGTTCAGGCGGGCGGCGAGCGCCTCGACCCCCGCCCTGGTGATGACGAGGTGGTCGCGCTTCAGGATGTCGTAGACGTTGGCCCCGATCGAGGGCAGCACGTCGACGCCGTCCAGGTTGCGCGCCGCCAGGACGAAGTTGTCGTCCAGTTCGGTCCCGTCGATGATGAGGACCCGCTTCCAGCCCAGGTTCTTCACGGCCCTCGCGAGGTTCGCGGTCTTCGCCTCGGCCAGCGTCGCCGCCTCGAGGATGATCAGCTCGCCCGCCCGGGCCTTGGCCGAAAGCGCGTGGCGAAGGCCCAGCGCCCGGAACTTCTTCGGAAGGTCGTGCGCGTGGCTGCGCGGCACCGGGCCCTTGTAGGTGCCGCCATGCCGGAAGATCGGCGCCTTGCGCGACCCGTGGCGGGCGCCGCCCGTGCCCTTCTGCTTGTAGATCTTCCGCGTCGAGTAGGACACGTCGGACTTGCCCAGCGTCGAATGCGTGCCGGCCTGGGCGCGGGCCCGCTGCCAGCGGACCACGCGGTGCAGGATGTCGGCGCGCGGCTCCAGCCCGAAGATCGCGTCGTCGAGGTCGATCGACCCGGCCGTGCCGGCCTCGAGCGTGATGACGTCAGCTTTCATTGGTCTTGTCTCCATCGGCGGGCGCGTCGGCCGTCGTGTCGTCGCTCGCGGTCGTCTCGGCGGCGGCGGCCAGCGCGGCCTCCTCGGCGGCGGCGCGCTCGGCGGCCAGCGCCGCCTCGCGTTCGGCCTCCTCGGCGGCCAGCGCGGCGGCGGCGGCCTCGGCGGCCGCATGGGCAGCCGCGGCGGCCGACCGCAGGGCCGCCGGGCGGATCACCGTGTCGGGGACGGGCTTCTTCACCGCGTCCTTGATCGTGACCCAGCCGCCCTTCGACCCGGGCACCGCGCCCTTGATCATGATGAGTCCGCGGTCGCTGTCGGTGCGGACGACCTGAAGGTTCTGCGTCGTCACCCGGACCGCGCCCAGATGGCCCGCCATCTTCTTGCCCTTGAAGACCTTGCCGGGATCCTGGCACTGGCCGGTGGAGCCGTGGCTGCGGTGGCTGATCGACACGCCGTGGCTGGCGCGCAGGCCGCCGAAGTTGTGCCGCTTCATGGCACCCGCGAAGCCCTTGCCGATCGAGGTGCCCGCCACGTCGACGAACTGGCCCGCGAAGTAGTGGTCCGCGGTGATCTCCTCGCCGACGCCGATCAGGCAGTCGGGGGTCACGCGGAACTCCGCGACCTTGCGCTTCGGCTCCACGTTGGCGCGGGCGAAGTGGCCCCGCATCCCCGCGGTGGTGCGCTTGGCCTTGGCCTGGCCCGCGCCGAGCTGGACGGCGGTGTAGCCGTCACGGTCGGCGGTGCGCTGCGCCACCACCTGCAGGCTGTCGAGCTGAAGCACCGTCACCGGCACCTGCTTTCCGTCTTCCAGGAACAGCCGGGTCATGCCCAGCTTCTTTGCGATCACGCCGGAGCGCATGGCGATGCCTCCTCAAACCTTGATTTCGACGTCCACGCCCGCGGCGAGGTCGAGCTTCATCAGCGCGTCCACGGTCTGCGGGGTGGGGTCGACGATGTCGAGCAGACGCTTGTGCGTCCGGATCTCCCACTGGTCGCGCGACTTCTTGTCGATGTGCGGACCGCGCAGGACGGTGAACTTCTCGATCTTGTTCGGCAGCGGGATCGGACCACGCACCTGCGCGCCCGTCCGTTTGGCCGTGTTCACGATCTCCAGCGTGCTGGCGTCGAGCACGCGGTAATCGAAGGCCTTGAGCCTGATGCGGATCGTCTGACTTGCCATTTCTCTTTCCTCGGCCCGGGGGCCGGGCAGGACCGCGACGGTCCCGCCCGGTCCGTCGCTACTCGATGATCTTGCTCACGACGCCGGCGCCGACGGTGCGGCC
>ERZ1066118.257-NODE-257-length-54823-cov-12.270779_pt1 | contig 54823 bp, 47 predicted proteins | sample MGYA00382765_ERZ1066118 | MGnify/ENA primary metagenome ERZ1066118 (study PRJEB33369, sample SAMEA5778348) | biofilm metagenome | biome: Industrial cooling water; feature: Water cooling tower basin; material: Biofilm | place: United Arab Emirates | collected...
CCGCACCGATCGCAGAATTTTGTCCGAAGCTTGCGCCCCATATGCCCAGTTTTACTTCCTCTAACCATTAAGCATACGCTGATGCTTGTGGCTTGGCGAAGATCATTCTTCCCGCTGAGGTTTGTAAAGCACTCGTTACGACAACGCGCAATTCACCACCAATGTAGCTACTACCATCCTCAACGACTACCATCGTCCCATCCTCTAGATAGCCTATGCCTTGACTGGGTTCTTTGCCTTCCTTGAGGATCTTCAAGTCTATATTGTCTCCTGGCAAATAACTCGGACGCAAGGATTGTACCAAATCGTTGAGATTCAACACTGGTATTTTCTGCAAGGTTGCTACCTGAGACAAGTTATAGTCGTTGGTCAAAAGAGTGCCGTTGATCTCCTGCACGAACCGCACTAACTTGGCATCTACTGTAGTTACATCTTCGTAGTCAGTAGAGTGGATAGCAATTCGTTCTGGATAGCTTGCTTGGATGCGGTTGAGGATTTCTAACCCCCTTCTACCCCGCAATCGCTTGAGGTCTTTCGCCCCATCTGCTAGTTGTTGCAATTCTTGAATGACGAACTGCGGGACGAGAATTTGCCCTTCCAGAAATCCGGTAGCTAGCAGCGTTTCGATCCGACCGTCGATAATACAACTCGTATCCAAAACTTTAGTTGCCGCAGGTTTTAGCGTTCCTTCTGCCACTAACATCGTTTCAACTGAATTGGGATTGATCAGTCGTAGGAACGTCCGCCCGTGGGTGTCTGCTAAGTTGATTCCTGTAAAAGCGAAGAGGATGCTGCCCAAAACCGCCACCAAGGGCTTGATGAAGCTAAAATCTTGGGGAATGGGTAGCAGAAAGAGAGGGGCTAGCATCAAGTTGGCAATTAATAGCCCCAGCACCATGCCAATTGCTCTTGTTAATAACACGTCAACTGGCATCTCTCGAATTTTAGTTTCGAGACGGCGATAGGTCGTTTGAAAACTCAGTCCGACGCCACCGCCAATCATCGAAGCAAAAACAGCGATGACTAACCGTAACGCATCGAGGTTGGTAACTTGCCGCTGCACGGTTTCTGGCAGCAGCTCTATACTGTAGAAGCCGATTCCGGCTCCTGCTATGATGAATGTAATAATTATGATTGCGTCCAGCATTGGTTAAGTCCAATTGAATTGGGGTTAAACTCCATTGCTTGGTATTCCCCTGTCTGGTTTGGAATGAGAATCAGCAATTTGTCGATACTGGCTCTATGATATAACCTTGAGGTTATGAGGTGCTGTGCGATCGCGACGGTTAATACTACATCTTAACAAGATAATTGTTAAAAAATAGTTTAGTAAAACGCGCATTTCACTCGATTCAAATCGTATTGGTTTCTGCTTACAAGTAAACTTTCAACAGTTCAATTCAATACTTCATAAGCGGAATTTAGTCCTACTTCATGCAAGAAATAAAATATAGTTAAGAGTAGATTAACACGATGTTTTCACTTACAGCCAAGCGCAAATCTTCCAAGCGAGCGAGTTTCTTGCCATAAAAATATAGGAATTGAGTATATGAAGTTACGCATTTTTGGTACGATTTTTACTAGCAGAACTAAGTAGAAAAATAAAAAAACTAGCTAAATAAAACTAAACAAAAGAATTTATTCATCATTGTTGTTTTGCGATCGCAAGTTTTTTACCGTGACTACCAGATTAAATCTGACTCTACAAAACTCAACTTCAGAATTAAGACATTTAGGTATTCCCCGTGCAGCGTACGTACATATTCCATTCTGTCGGCGACGCTGCTACTATTGCGATTTTCCGATTTCAGTTTTGGGGGATCGGTTGCGGGGTGAGACATCTGGTACAGTTTCTCAGTACGTGCAGATTTTGTCTCAGGAGATTGCAGCGACACCAGCCATAGGTAAACCTTTAGAAACAATTTTTTTTGGTGGCGGTACGCCTTCGTTATTATCTGGCAGTCAGCTAGCTCAAATTGTAGAAAAGCTCGAACGTAGATTTGGTATCTCTCCTGAAGCAGAAATTTCAATGGAGATCGATCCAGGTACGTTTACCCTCGCCCAACTTCAAGAATACTTATCGGTTGGGGTAAATCGATTCAGTTTGGGCGTACAAGCATTTCAGCCAGAGTTATTGCAAGCTTGCGGGCGATCGCACGATGTAGATGATATTTGGCAGGCTGTAGAATTATTGCGTCGAGCTAATGTGACAAATTTTAGCGTCGATCTGATTTCTGGATTACCGCGCCAATCTCTACCACAGTGGCAGGAATCGCTAGAAAAAGCAGTGGCGATCGCACCCAATCATATTTCAATTTACGATTTAACCATTGAGCCTGGAACAGTTTTCGGACGCTACTACCAACCAGGATCGAACCCCCTACCTTCAGACGAACTGACGGTGGAAATGTATTGTCTTGCCAAGCAAATGCTGACGGCGGCTGGCTACGAACACTACGAAATTTCCAACTACGCCCAGCCAGATTATCAATGTCGTCACAACCGTACTTATTGGGAAAACTGCCCCTACTACGGCTTTGGTATGGGTGCAGCCAGCTATACCAACAATCAAAGATTTACCCGTCCCCGTAAAATCAAAGAATACTACCAATGGGTAGAAGATTTGATCGCTGCTGAAGGAGTGTTAGATTGTCCCCAAACTCCACCAGAGGAAATTTTACTAGACATTTTGATGCTAGGCTTCAGGCTACGCGAAGGAATCAGTTTATCTGTCTTATCCCAGTTTGGAGATGAGAAAATACAACAACTTTGGACTTGCTTGCAACCCTATCTGCACCGAGGCTGGGTAGATATGATCGGAGCGATCTCGCAACCTTACTCTGGCAAAGGCTGGAATAAAGTCATTGGCAAAATGTTTTACGGTGAGAACCTCGTAGGTGACTGGCGGTTACGGTTAACCGATCCGCAAGGATTTTTGTTTTCCAACGTCATTTTGGCAGATCTGTTTGAGAAGTTGGGATAGGTCATTTGTCATTTGTATTTCTACCACTCACTACTCAGATCTATCTGCCCGTGCTTCGGTAGCAAATCCCAAACGGACGCACAAAGATATAAAAATTAGCTGCAATCGCCATTGTTTGCTCATTGTTTTGCTCCCAATAGAGGTAGCTCATTTTAACTACTGCTGGCAATTTTTGGAGCGAATTTGGTGAGAAGTTGCGATCGCCTCTCTACTCGTAATTGCTGTAAGGCAGACATACAGATGATCCCGTGGATAGATGGCTCTACACGTCAGCAAGACTTAAATTAGAAACCTAGACTTGTAGTGAACTTTACCAAAAAACAAGCCCATCCTAGTTGTTCGCATTCCGTTTTTCATGGTATGTAGAAGTTAACCACGCTAAGTACTAATACTGGAGCTGGCTTTAAAATTCGGTATTTCATACCATTTTTTTCTATCTTACTACTCAGCGATCGCAATTAACTATGAAAATTGCTCAAGTTGCGCCTTTGTGGGAGAGAGTACCACCCGTTACCTACGGCGGTACGGAATTAGTTGTGAGTCAGTTGACTGACGAATTAGTACGTCGCGGTCATGAGGTGACATTATTCGCTTCTGGTGACTCTCAAACTTTGGCTTGCTTAGAAGCAGTATGTCCCCGTGCTATCCGTTTAGATCCAGAAATCAAAGACTATACAGTCTATGAAATGTTGGAAATCAGTCAAGTTTATGAAACAGCGGCAGAATTCGATCTGATTCACTCTCACATAGGCTTAGCAGCATTGGCAATTGCTCCACGAGTCAAAACACCAACTATCCACACGCTACACGGTAACTTTACACCTGAAAATAGCCAACTCTTTCAACTGCATCACCAACAACCATATATCAGTATTAGTAATGCTCAAAGGCAATTAAATCTAAATTATTTGCGAACTGTTTATAACGGTATTGATGTCGAAAAGTATTCTTTCTTTGCTCAACCCCAGCAACCGCCTTATCTGGCTTTTTTAGGGCGACTATCACCAGAAAAAGGACCGCACCACGCGATCGCAGTTGCCAAACAGATAGGTTTACCGCTGAAGATTGCAGGCAAAATTGATGCTGGCGATCGCTCATTTTTTGAACGAGAAATTGCGCCGCAAATTGACGGTAAGCAAATTGAATATATCGGAGAAGTCGATCGCGCTCAAAAAATCGAATTACTTGGCAATGCATCTGTAACTCTGTTTCCGATTACTTGGGACGAACCATTTGGCTTAGTAATGGTAGAGTCAATGGCAACAGGCACGCCAGTCATCGGTCTGAATAGAGGCTCTGTACCAGAAGTCATTGCTCGCGGTAAGTCTGGATTTATTTGTAACACCATTGAAGAAATGGTTGCTGCCGTACCTCAAGCTTTAGAACTTAACCGTCCGACTTGCCGAGAGCATGTAGAGAAACACTTTGGAATCGCGCAAATGGTAGATGGGTACGAAGCAGCTTATAGAGAATTGCTCGCCAATCGCATCGCTCAAAACGGGCGCGTTCTTTCTCACAATCTCGCTCTTTAATTAATATTTTCTTTTTAATATGGAGGTGACAAAATATGAATAGAACAACTCAAACTTGTCCGTGTTGCGATAACTCCTTACTGCGACATATCCGTCATGGAAAAGTTTACTGGTTTTGCACTCACTGTTGGCAAGAAGTCCCCCTACTGGCGATCGAACAGACTCCCGTAGAGGCTAATCTTGCTGAGGCGATCGCCATCAGCAAACCTTCCGTCAAAGCATAAAAAAATGTAGAGGGAGCCCATGGGCTCTCTCTACATTGCTTCACCTGATACAATCAACCGCAGAAGTTACAAACAAGAAAAAATGCTAGCTGCGTTGCTGTACGGTCGAGAAGACTTGCGTTTAGAACAAGTTGCCGAGCCTAACCCAGAAACGGGAGAGGTGATATTAGAAATAACAGCAGCAACAACCTGCGGCACAGATCTCAAGGTATGGCGACGGGGCGGACATGCCAAGATGCTCAAACCGCCAACTCTGTTCGGACATGAGGCAGCTGGACGAATTGTAGAGGTGGGTGCAGGGGTGAAGACCTGGCAAGTAGGCGATCGCGTCGTGGCTAATAATTCCGCTCCGTGCATGAAATGCTTTTTCTGCCAACGACAAGAATATTCTCTCTGTCTCAACTTAACTTGGAACAACGGTACATTTGCTAAATACCTGAAAATTCCCGCCCCAATTGTCGAACATAATCTCTTAGCAATTCCTCCTGACTTACCGGATGAGTTAGCGGCGCTGACCGAACCTCTGGCTTGCGTACTGCACGGAGTCGCTAGGTCGAATATAAAAGTAGGCGATCGCGTTGTCGTGTTGGGCGATGGAGCAATTGGATTGATGTTTGTCGCGGTGTTAGCCCAGCGATCGGTACAGGTACTGTTATTTGGCGGACACGAACGAAGATTGCAAATCGGGGAAAAATTCGGTGCGGCTCAAACTTACAACTACCGCCAGTTGGCAGATATACCCGCAGTTGTTAAGGCACAGACAGATGGATGGGGCGCAGATGCGATTGTAGAAGCTACCGGAATCCCTAGCGTCTGGGAAACCGCGATCGCCTGCGCTAGACCTGGAGGAACAATTAATCTTTTTGGGGGTTGCCCCAGAGATACCAAAATTACCGCAGACACTGAACAACTACACTACAGCGAACTAACGCTCAAAGGTGTTTTTCACAACACGCCAAAATACGTCCGCGCCGCCTTAGCTTTACTCGCTAGTAGAGAAATTTCCTTCGAGTTACTGATTAGCGATCGCCGTCCGTTACAAAACCTAGAACAAGTATTTCACGATATGCAGCAACGACAAGTCATTAAAGTGGCAATTTATCCTGAGTGAGTCGTAAGTTGTGGATTTCCTGACTCTTGTTCTCTGACAATTGATAACCGATGGCTGATTTTGGGCATCCTAAGAAATAGGAATTCAGTTCTTGCGATCGCCCAAAATGTCACTTCCACTGCTTTTTGCTCAAGCATCGTCAGTTAAGCCAAAACCCATAAAAACTCAAACTGTATCCCCTACACCTGCTGAGTTTCCCTTTCTTTGGGCATCTGCTTCTGGCGGACTCTTCATATTGTTAGTCGGTCTCGCTATTTTTGGCAAGTTGAAATTCAAGCAGCTAGAAAAAAAAGTGAGAATGGAGCAATTCCGCGTACAAGAGACTCAAAAACAGTTAAAGCTAGCTCTAGAAACCATTCGGAGAATTGAGGAAAACCCAGATTTAATTAATTCTCGCGAACTCAATCTCGACTATTTACGAATGCGCATGGCGGAAGAGGTTTTCCATTTTGCCATCATCAGTCAAATTAAAGCCAAAATCAAAGATAAAATCTCACAAGCTCTGCGTCCTGCTAATAACAATGCAGGAATTGTAGGAATTGCTGGTAGTAGTGGGGGAAAGCAAGTTGATGAGATTGTAGAAGTGGAATATGAAACTGGAGCAACAATCAAAAAAAACAAATGCGTTCTGTTCCGCGTCCAGATTCGCTTAGCAAAATTACCAATTCAAACGACCTCTGCCACAGTTAAAGATATTATTACTTGTATTGAAACCTATCTCAGTCCAGCTGAAGACCACGATAATTGGCAACCTACAATTCAAGGAAGATTGGTATACATCCATTGGGATCAAAAAGCAAAACCTACGCCTTTATTATTAATGGAGCAATCTAACGAAGGAGTCAATGTGAGCTTTCGCACCCAGCGATCGGCAAAGAGTAAAGACACCTTCACCTATCGAATATAAAAACTATAGATAATATTGCCGGATTAATCAAAAAGTTTCTAAATTAAAATATTTCTGAGTCAGGAGAAGAAAATGTATATTTCGCGCAGGGGGACTAGCCTAGGGCAAGCCGCTAGACGCTAGACGCTTTCGCTATACTGCGTGAATACGTCTACGATCGTGTAGCCGCGAATTCTATTCACTCAAATTATTGAACAGAAAAAAGCAACAGAGTCTATCTGTTGCTTTTTTTACTCACAAACTATGACTACTAACTATGGCTAAAACAAATTAACGCATAGCGGGAACTTTATCCAGCTCAGACTTCTTACCATCAGAAGCAAGTGCCTCACCTTCAATGAAGGAACGTAGCATCCAAGCCATTTCTTCATGACCTTCCATCAAACCAGTCAAAAAGTCAGCTGTGCCTTCGTCATGAAACTCTTCAGAGCATTTGTCGATATGTTCGCGCAGGTTACGAATGATTAGCTCGTGATCGTCTACCAACTGAGCTACCATTTCAGTAGCTAGAGGTACATTATCAGCTTGCTCTTGGATAGAAGCATACTCTACAAAACCTTTAGCTGTACCTACAGGAAAACCACCCAAGGCACGAACCCGCTCAGCAATAGAATCGATGGTTTCTGTTAAGGTTTGATACTGCTCTTCCCACAACTCGTGCAGGGAACGAAACTGGGGACCAACAACATCCCAATGGAATTTTTTGGTTTTGATCAACAGCAAGTAGGAATTTGCTAGATCTTTATTCAACAATTCGATTACGCCTGTGCGTTGTTCTTCGGATAAACCAATGTTCAGCTTACGCATAATTTTTTGTTGCCTGCTCTCTTACTCCTCTTCTAGTGCAACAAATCAACACATATTAGGTCATCAGCCATATGGGAGATTATGAAATCATCCTTGTGGCAAGGCTTTGAGTTACTTAAGAACAGTTGTCAGTAGAGAGTGGTGCGTGAATTTAGTTGTGACTTGTGCTTGTGACTTGTCTTGCTCCCTCTGCTCCTCTGCTCCCCCATCCCTTACATGGGGCTAACCTTGGCTCGATAGAGCAGCTTTTCGCCTTGAAGATAGCCTGTATAGCGCACGATAACTTTTTCACCTGGCTGGGCGCTGCCCGATAATAGCTGATGTAGTTGAGGATCGTAGTCTACTTCAGCACCAACAGGGGCGATCGCTTCTACATCCCATTGTTGCAATAACTGCTCGATTGGTTTCATTAACGGCAACAATTTGACTGCCGCTAAATCGGGGTTTTCCTTGGCTTTTTGAGCGGCTGTGGGCCATTGCAACAACCAAGATTCGATTGCCTGTAAGCTGGCTAGTTGGAACTCTTGCCGAAGTTTCTGCTGCTGTCTGGCTAACTCTGCCTGCAACCGCTCGTATTCTCTTTTTAATTCGGCAATGGGCTGTGAGTTCTCACTTGGTGCTACCTTGACATTAGGTGCGATCGCCGAGAAAGTGGCAATTAGCTCCCACAAGGATATTTGTAACGCTTGACTGAGCTTGAGCAACACCTCTACCCGCATTTGCTCGATCTCTCCCCGTCGCAGCTTGCGGATTTGTTTTTCAGATACCCTTGCTTGTTGGGAAAGTGTCTTATAACTGGAAACACCCACCCGCTGCATCATTTGTTGCAACGAATGGGTGTAATCTTGACTTGACGGGAGTTGATGGTAAATCAATTTTGAGCAGTAGTAAGCGATCGGCTATATGCGATTATGCCACTCACTATTCACGGTTTGCTTATTTAACGGCAACTGGCTGTTTTGCAGCAGCTCCATCTTGTTCTGTGAGTCGCCCGGTTGGTTGCAAATGTGCTTCTAGGAACCACAACCGCATATCGATTGTACGAGAAACTTCTACATACATATCGTTGGTATCTGCGTCGTTGACTTCTCCAGTTTTATCGATCGCTTCGCGCAGGTGTTTGCCATAAATTGCTAAGCGGTCTGCTAAAGCTGCAACGTGATCTTCACCGCTATTGATATCGTAAGGATACTCTGGCAAAATTGAAAACTGGGCAGCAGCGCGAGTCGTTCCTACTGCATAGCCTCCAAGCGCTGTAATCCTCTCGGCAAACAGATCGATGAATCCTTCAACTTCAGTCGCAATCTCGTCAAATAATTCGTGCAGTTGAAAGAAATCTGTTCCCTTCACGTTCCAATGTGCCTGCTTCACCTGAGTTTTCAAATCGGTGCTGGCAGCTAGAGTTTGGTTAAGCAGCTCTACCACTTGCAAACGAGTGTCGGTAGGAAGATCGATGCGAGTCGGGTACAAGCGGCGTTGATGTTGTTGATAATTAATGCTCATATGTCTCTTCTCAGTGGTTTGCTCGATTTTTTTAGCTTAGAGCGATATTGCTCTAGGATGGTAATTCACAATTCAATTTTTAATTTCTCATTCAGAAGTCAGAAGTTAAGAGTCAGAAGTTAGAAGTCAACAAATCCCTTCTGCCCCTCTGCTCGCTACTCACTACTCACTACTCACTGTTCTATGCCATGTGCATCTTCAAGACTGCACGAGGAGCCTTCCGCACTCTGGCGAGGATTGTTTCTTTCCCCAAACGCTGACAGGCTTCGTAGCGATGACAGCCCGAGAAACCGTAATATTGTCCTTCCACTTCTAGTACGTCAATTGGCTCTTGCTGTCCGATCTCTTGAATTGATTCCATCAGTGCCTTAACCTTCTGCTGGTCGTTCTCTCGTGGCAAAGGTCGCCGAATCCGATCCAAGGGAATCTCTTGTACTTTTGTCATATCTATCGCTTTGTATCACCTCTTCTTAAATCATACTCGTTATGACTTTATCTTGCAACGTATGTTTGCACTTTCTCTGCAAACCAACTAAAGAGAGATAAATTTGATGGAGTGATGGAGAAACTAGGTTATACATATCAAACATTGCACCTACACGTTTATATCAATGGAAAGAAATATTTTTAAGTCAAAAGTCACAAGTCAGAAGTCAGAAGTCAAGAGAATATACTCAAATTCTCCCTCAGCTCTCTTTTGTGGCGTACTGACGATCGCCTGGTGGATGGGATTAGCTACTGTAACTTTGGCTGCACGGGGTCAAGATACACATCTCAAAGTTGGTGTGGTGCAGCGCTTTGGAGACGAACTGACGGATGAATTGACGCTGCAAGCAACACCAGGCGATCGCCTCCAGCTCAAATTTAGCACTCGAACTCAAGCCAAAAATAAAACAGATCGATCGCAGGAAACTCAGCTCAGTACCAAAAATGTCAAGTTAGCAGTACAGATGCAAACCTTAGTGACGCCCGTACTGCAAGAGCGGGTAGTTCTCAGCACCCATCGCAGCTTTGAGACTGCTGAAGACGCGGCAAAGCAGTGGCGTGCTTTAGGAATTGAGACGGAAATTGCTCAGCCGGAACAATGGCAAGTGTGGGCAAAACGCCAAGTTTACAACACACCGTTTCTGCGTCGAATGCTGCTCAGTAGCGTTCAACTCCAAGGGAAGAAAACTGCATATTTAGATAGCCGCATTTTGCAGCAAGTCCCGGTCGTGAGCTGGGAAGTCAACGGCAATCGTTATAGTAGCGATCGCTTGGAAGTGAGTGCCAATAAAAATTTAATCCAAGTTCGCCAAGGCAAAGAAGATAAATATGGAATTCCCTTTGCCGGAAAACTGCAACTACAACCAAATGCCTACGGAACGTATACCTTAGTCAATGATGTACCTCTTGAAACCTATTTACGGGGAGTCGTACCGCACGAAATCGGCAGAAATGTATCTTATGCGGCGATCGAAGCGCAAACAATTATTGCTCGGACGTATGCCTTACGGAATTTGCGCCGTTTTGCGATCGATGGATACGAATTGAGTGCCGATACTCATTGTCAAGTTTATTTGGGCTTAAAGGATACCGATCCCAATGCAGACCGAGCAATTTTAGCCACTAGAAATAAGGTGCTAACATACAATAACGAGTTAGTTGACGCACTCTATTCTTCTACAACTGGTGGGGTAACGGCTGTCTTTAGCGATGTTTGGAATGGAGCAGACAAACCTTACCTAAAGTCTTTGGTAGATTCCGCTTACAGCGTTTGGAATTTATCCCGTCAGAGTCTTGCAGACGAAAATAACTTCCAGCAGTTCATTAACATGCAGAGGGGATTTAACGAAGCGGGAACGCGGCTATTTCGCTGGCGTAAAGAAAGTAGTATCGAACAGCTCACCCAAGACTTACAGAAATTCTTAGTCAAAAATCGGAGTCCGCTAGCCAAATTTAGCAGTATTCAGCAAATACAAGTGATGCAGCGATCGCCTGGAGGTAGAATTCTCAAACTCGCCGTACAAACAGATCGCGATAATATTCTTCTAGAAAAAGATGAAATCCGGAGTGCTTTTTCTGCACCTAGAAGCACTCTATTTTACTTAGAACCCTTACACGACCAAACCAAAGGAGAAAATGCTCTACAAGGCTATGCTTTTGTCGGCGGTGGCTTAGGACATGGAGTCGGTCTGAGCCAAACAGGTGCGAGCGGTTTGGCAAAACTGGGTTGGAGGAGCGATCGCATCCTGAATTTTTACTACCCTGGGACGCAAATTAGAGAGTGGAGAATAGAGTAAGGACAAGGCAATGCCTTGCCCTTACAAACTTAGTAGAGTTCTTCTTCTTTGTGTGTTTCAATCGTACAGTCAGAAGTAGGATACGCCACGCAGGTGAGTACGTAGCCACCTTCGATCTGATCGTCATCCAAGAAAGATTGGTCGGACTGGTCTACAGTTCCAGATACCATTTTGCCTGCACAGGTCGAGCAAGCACCAGCGCGGCAGGAGTATGGTAGGTCTAAGCCAGCTTCTTCAGCTGCGTCCAGAATATAAGTATCGTCATCTACATCAATCGTGGTATTTAGACCTTCTGCCTCGTTGATTAATGTGACTTTGTAAGTTGCCATTTAGTTGTCCTCTTTATAGACGGCAGGATAAAATAAGGTATCCCTGTCCTCTCAACAAATCGCCCTCCGAATGGGCGATCGTGGGAGGAAGATCGCAGCCCGTTAGTCTGAGCGTGGGCGAACAGAACGTCGAGACAAAACGCCTCCTTCCATTACTTTTCAGCAACCATGCGTTGGTTGCTCCCATACTCTAAGAGATCGCGAGCGCAATCTAAAATTTGACACAATCGTACCCACTCCTCGCCAAGGCAAGGAGTTAACAGCTATCCCAAAATCCAACTTTGGGATGAGGTAAACAGTAAAGCTTGCTGCTTAGCAGCCTTGCCATGTTTATTTGACCTCATCTCTGATACTACGAGAAAAATTCTCGCTTGTAACGCCGATTCAAGCCTGATTAGTAAAGGAATTTAGTTGTTGCAAACTAATAAACAAATCTTATAAATAAAGACGACTCATTCCTAAATCTATTAAACAGTCTTATAGTTCAGATTTTTTTAATAATCAATCCTGTATCAGTTATTAGTTCTCAGTTATCTGTGTATCAGCGAAGAAAGAAGACAGGAGGCAGAAGTTATAACTGACCCCAGACCACGACGCGGCATCAGGCGCGAAGACGCAACGCCTTCCGCAGCGGTCGGAAGTCGAGGGAACCTTGACACATTGGAGTCGCGTCTCGCTTCACCACTCACCCCTCACTACTCACTAATAAGTGCCAGAAAACGTGTATGTTGATGTTAGGTGAAGTAAAGAAATCGTAATGATAGTTCATGGGTAGCATTTGGGAGATAGATTTCTACTCCCGTCCAATCTTGGATGAGAACCAAAAGAAAGTTTGGGAGGTTGTGGTGTGTGAGAGTCCTTTGGATACGCGCACCGATCCCGATCGCTTGTTTCGGTACGCCCAGTATTGTCCCAGTACCCAAGTGAATTCTGTTTGGTTGCGGACGGCATTACAAGAGGCAATGGCAAAAGCCGGAACTACACCCACAAAGTTTCGCTTTTTCCGTCGCCAGATGAATAATATGATTACTAAAGCTTGCAAAGATTTGGGCATTCCGGCGCAGCCCAGTCGCCGCACGCTAGCCCTACTGCAATTGCTAAAACAACGGATGGATGAAGTTTATCCGCAAGAACCAGGCTATCAACCTACGCCAAACCCATCTGTCAGGATGGAAGCATCGCCACCAGAGCGCCTCCCAGATGCGCTCGCCGGACAGCAGTGGGCGTTTGTGAACTTAGAGGCAACTGCTTTGGCTGATATGCATGAGTGGGAAATTGCTTTTGGAGAGGCATTTCCTTTACAGATGGCGAGTTTATCGCCAGAAACTATAATTCCAGGGCTGTTGATTTTCTCAGAAAGAGCCTTACCGCTAGCAGGATGGATGTCAGGAATGGAATTAGCTTTTGTAAGAGTGGAAGCTAGTCCAGTGGCACGATTGCTGCTAGAAACTGGTGCTAGCGAGAGTTGGATCTTGGCTAATCTCAGGAATCCGCAAACTGTAGCAGAAGCTCAAGCTTTTGTAAGCGCTAAGCAACAAGCTAATGGCGTACATTTTATTGCCGTGCAGCCCAATCCACAAGCCGAGTCGTTTGCTGGATTTTGGCTATTACAAGAAGTCTCTATACCGTAATTTATGGGACAAGAAGGACAAGGGAGCAGAGGAGACTAGGAGCAGGGGAGCTTCAGGAGCAGAGGGAGACATTCTCACTCACCACGACGCGGCTTCAGGCGTGAGGACGCCTCGCCAACCGCTCGCTTCACCACTCACCACGCACCACCTCTTTCCCGACTCCCACTCTCCCACTCCCGACTCCCTAAAATTATGAATTACGAATTACAAAAAGATAACTTAGCAGAACGACTGTTGGAGCTAGCTACTGAATGTGGGGCAGAGGCAGCGGAAGTCTATCAGTCGCGATCGCAATCTCGACCCGTATTTTTTGAAGCTAACCGCCTCAAACAGCTAGAAAGTTCCCAGACAGAGGGGACAGCCTTGCGCTTGTGGCGTGATGGTCGTCCAGGGCTAGCAGTGGCTTACGGTTCCGTAGCACCCGAGGCGCTAGTCGGTTCAGCCCTTGCTCTGAGCGAACTCAACGAACCCGAACCGATCGAACTTGGTAGTAACTCCCAGACAATTTACCCCAACGTAGGGCAACCGATCGCCGTCGAACAGCTGATTGGTTGGGGAAAAGAAGCGATCGCCCAGATCCGCGACGCCTTCCCTGAAGTCCTCGTTAGCGCCGAGTGGGATTGTGAAATGGAGACAACTCGCTTGGTAAATTCCCTGGGGCTAGATTGCCACTACACCGATACGACACTCAGTTGTTACTTGTCGGCGGAGTGGGTACGGGGTGACGATTTTTTAAGCGTATCTGACGGACAAACCCAACGCGATCGCCTCCAGCCAGAAGAAGTTGTCCGCCAAATCTTACAACGGCTGGCTTGGGCAAAGGAAAACGTTGCGCCCTCTACAGGGCGCATTCCAGTTTTATTTACATCCAAAGCAGCTGATATGTTATGGGGAACGGTACAAGCAGCTTTGAATGGTAAGCGAGTACTAGAAAAAGCTTCCCCTTGGGCAGAACGCATCGGTCAGTCTGTAATGGTAAAAGCTTTGACGATATATCAAGACCCAGAGGCAGGACCATTTAGCTGTCCGTTTGACGATGAAGGTACACCTACCCAACACCGCGTATTTATTCAAAACGGGGTTCTACAAAATTTTTATTGCGATCGTACTACAGGTAGACAGCTAGGTACTACCACCACCGGAAACGGTTTTCGCCCAGGCTTAGGCAGCTATCCTACACCTGGGCTATTTAATTTATTAATAGAGCCAGGTACAAAATCTTTGTCAGATTTGATTAACTTATTAGACGATGGACTGATCGTAGATCAAATGTTGGGTGGGGGTGGTAGTATTTCGGGCGATTTTTCGATCAATATCGATCTCGGCTATCGAGTCAAAAACGGTCAAATTATCGGTCGAGTCAAAGACACAATGGTCGCAGGCAACATCTACACCGCCCTGAAACAGCTGGTTGCTCTCGGCAGCGATGCTGATTGGAACGGATCGTGTTACACCCCATCTTTAATCTTAGAGGGATTGTCAGTCACAGGACGGGCTTAACAGTGACCAGTGACCAGTGACAATTTATGCGTATCTGTTTTATCGGTGACTCTTTTGTAAACGGTACGGGAGACCCTGAATGTCTTGGTTGGACGGGGAGAATTTCCGTTGCTGCTCAGAAACAAGGATATGACGTTACTTATTACAATTTGGGAGTTAGAGGAGAAACTAGTGCTGATATTAAGGCGCGGTGGTTGCAGGAAGTTTCTTGCCGCTTAAGTCAAGAATATGATGGTAGAGTTGTGTTTTCTTTCGGGACAAATGACACGACTATAGAAACTGATAAAACTCGTATAGAATTCATTCAATCTATAGAAAATGCTCGCCAAATTTTACAGGTAGCTAGACAAAGGTTTCCGGTGTTGATGGTGGGAGCGCCTCCCATGCTTGATGCAGGACAAAATTCTAGAACTGCTCATTTATTGGAACAATTTGAGCAAATTTGCTTAGAAATGGCTATTCCTTACTTAGATCTTTTCACGCCTTTGCAAAGCTCAAATATTTGGCTACGAGAAGTAGCAGAATATGATGGCGCCCATCCCCGTGCCGCTGGTTATCGAGAGATTGCTAATTTAGTTCAAAACTGGTCGGGATGGCAGTCTTGGTTTACTTAATGGATTGCTCGTCAAGAAACTATCTAGAAAACATTCAAAGATTTTGTCTCAATGTATAACGAATTGTGGCATCCCGTAGCAGATGATGTGTGGGTAATACTACGGTTACAATTTTTTTAGCCTACAGCCTCTAGAGTCTAGCCCCTGATGTTTGCCCTCCGCCAATACTTGCGCCACTGGATGCGCCCCCGCCGCACCAGTGCGATCGCCGAAGCTTGTTTAATTGGTTTAGTCGCCGCTTTGTCTGCGGTATTGCTTAAAGCTGGTTCTGGTGGGTTAGGGGCAATGCGAGTCTATTACTCAAATCTGCTACCAGCCTGGATCTTGCTTCCATCTGTCGGGCTGGCTTTTGGATACTTGTCAGGTCTATTGGTGGAACGGTTAGCCCCAGAAGCAAGTGGTAGCGGTATTCCTCACGTTAAGGCAGTACTTGCCAATGCTACATCAGACATCTCATGGCGGACTGCAAGTGTCAAGTTACTAGCTTCAACACTAGCAATTGGTTCGGGGTTAACTATAGGTAGGCAGGGACCGACCGTTCATGTCGGTGCAGCCTTAGCTGCCCAGTTTAGCCGTTGGGTTCCCACATCTCCCGACCATCGCCGCCAGATGATTGCAGCAGGTGCAGGCGCGGGATTAGCTGCTGCTTTTAATGCCCCCATTACGGGGGTTTTGTTTGTCGTCGAAGAATTACTTCACGATTTATCTAGTTTGACCTTAGGGACGGCGATCCTTGCCTCGTTTATCGGTGCGGTCGTATCGCGGATTTTAGGTGGTCGCAGCCTTGACCTGAGTTTGGTATTAACTGCCCACTCGACCTCATTCTCGTTGGTCGAACTGCCATTTTTCTTACTACTGGGTATTCTTGCAGGATTGCTAGGTTCCCTCTTTCATCGCGGCATTATTGCTAGTTTAAAGTTTTATCGTCAGTTGCACGTTAGCTTATCCCTACGAATTGCCTTAGCAGGGTTAATTTCCGGCATTGCGATCGCTCTTTTACCCCCTACCTTTCGCGATAACAGTGGGTTGAGGGAATTTCTCATTACTGGAGATGCCAGCTTAGAACTAGCCGCCATCGCCTTTATCGCTCAGTTTATTCTCACTTTAGTTGCTTTTGGTTCGGGAGCGCCAGGAGGATTATTTGCCCCTAGTCTGATTATCGGTTCGGCTTTGGGTTATTTGGTCGGGTTGACAGAAACTCAATTATTAGGTGTCGGTTCTCCTGCAACATACGCTTTAGCAGGGATGGGGGCATTCTTTAGCGTCGTGTCTAAAGTCCCGATTACGGCGATCGCGATCGTATTTGAGATGACCACCGACTTTAACCTAGTCTTGCCGTTAATGATTGGTTCGGTGACGGCGTACCTAATTGCCGAACGATTAGCACCTGGATCGCTCTACGATAAGATTTTGCAACTAAAAGGGATTAATTTAGAACTAGCAGCCACACCCAAAGGTTTTCTCGCCGAGTTGACGGCAGAAGATGTGATGCAGCGACGGGTAGAAACTTTAGGGGCGCAGATGACGCTAGATGAGGCAGTACAGGCGTTTTCTCGCTCCCACCATCGCGGCTTTCCCGTGGTCGATAATAGTAAGTTAGTTGGAATTATCACCCAAACCGATTTAGCCAAAATTCGCGATCGCCCCTTACCTGGAGATACTCCGATTAGCGAGGTGATGACTCCCCAACCCGTCACTGTCAGTCCTCACGCGACTCTCGCCCATGTCTTGTATTTACTCGATCGCTACCAACTCAGCCGCTTACCCGTAGTTGAAAATCGCCGCATGGTGGGAATTATTACCCGTGCCGATATTATTCGCGTTGAAGCCGACAAACTCAATGGCGAGACAGAACAGACGGGACCGCAACCAGAACCATCTTACATAGTCTATCAGACGCGATCGCCCAGCACCGGACGCGGCAGAATTTTAGTCCCAATTGCCAACCCCCAAACTGCGGAATCGCTCCTGCAAATGGCTGCGGCAATTGCCCGCGATCGCGATTACGAACTAGAATGCATTCAAGTTATCCTCGTCTCTCGCCGCAGTTCCCCCGCTGAAACCCCCGTGCGGACGGGGAAAAGTCGCAAGTTACTTCGTCAAGCTGAAGTCGTGGCGAAGAAGCAAAAAATTCCCGTTCATACCCAAATTCGGGTAGCTCACGACACTGCTCAAGCAATACTAGAGACAATTAAAGAACAGCACATCGATATTTTGTTGATGGGATGGAAAGGTAACACCATCACTCCTGGTCGGATTTTTGGCAATGTTGTAGACACCCTGATCCGCCAAGCACCCTGCGATGTCGTACTGGTGAAATTGCCAGAAGATAGGCAACAGACAACAAGCAACAGGCAAGAAGCTTTTCCCCCTCAGCTTTCTTCCCCTACTCCCTACTCCCTGCTCCCTACTCCCTCATTTAACCGTTGGCTAGTCCCGATGGCGGGTGGTCCCAACGCAAAAGTAGCGATTAAGCTTTTACCTCCGCTAGTTTCTTTAGGACAACAACCTGAGATTCAGTTGTGTCAAGTCATTGAATCTAAAGAAGCAAAACCCGATTTGAGCGTACTGCAACAAGCAATCCGATACTTAGTTAAATACCGACAATTATCAGGCAAAGTCACCGCAGTACCAGTAGTATCAAGTTCTGTTGCGGATGGTTTAATTAATTTGGTGAAGACCGAAGATTTTGACGTTGTGGTTTTGGGTGCAAGCCGAGAAGGGATGTTGCAAAATGCGATTAAAGGTAATATTCCCGCTCAGATTGCTAATCGGGTAGATAGTACTGTGATTTTAGTACGTGGTGAGATTGATAGTAAGTGAATTAAATTTACCTTTGGGTTAATTCTTTGTGACTACGCCGGAGAAGATCCCCCCAACCCCCCTTAAAAAGAGGGGCGGGATCGAACTATGCGAAAATAAATAGAATTGGTATTACCAAATATTCATGCAAAAAGTTTAATGACAGGAAATTTTCAGCACTTCATAAAATTTACTCTTTTTCATACTTGGGAGACAACATGGTGTATCGAAACAATGGCTCTCAGTCCTGATGGAACAATTTTAGCTTATAGCGAATTTGATGACTGGACTTTTGATGATTCAGGTATTAGCGTATATGACTTAAAAACAGGAAAAGCAATTTGCTACTTCGATACTGGAGATGGTTGGTCATATGTTTGTCCGATCGCCATCAGTTCCAATAATAGACATCTTTTTTGGAATACGGGTTATGAGATTGTAGTAGGAGACTTAAACACTGGTAAAGAATTTCACACATTTCAAGACAGTGCTGGTTCAATCACTGTTAGTCCTGATGGACAAACTCTTGTTTGTTTTTCACCCGAAATTGCCAAGATGTTCGATGTAGAGACGGGACAAACAATATCTGTTATTACATCTTCTTCAGAAGCAGAAAAGTTTATTACTACTAGCTCAGATGGAAAAATTATTATCAGTCAGTTAGATAATGCGATCGCCTTGTGGGATTTACGATCTGGACAGCAAATTCAGCGTCTCACAATAACACTGCGAGATTTAAAAACAGGCAAAGAACTCCGTAGTTTTAAAGCTCTCACAAAGCCAGTTAAATTCCTAACACTTAGTTCTGATAAGCAGACTCTTATTACTATTAATTCCAATGATACAATTACGCATTGGGACATCAAAACGGGAAAAGAAACTCATACTATTGAATGGCGCTATAATCCACTGGAGGCTATAAGTGCTGACAGCACAGTAATGATTACTTCTAGTAAAGATGGTATTATTATCTGGGATTTATTTAGTGGAAAGAAACTGCACGTCCTGCCAAAAGATGAAGTAGATTCTCTGATTATCAGTGCTAACAATCGGACGATCGCTTACACTACATATCGCGGTGGATATGGTGGTGATATTGTCAAAGTTTGGCAAGCGTTTTAGAAGCTAAATAGTTGAAAGCCTGCTATAAAGCTTTTGCTAATTGCCTAATAGGTTTTTCTCTGCTTAAATTAACAGTGAAAATATAACTAAAAGCTCTGTAACTAGGGCTGTGAAATTATAGTATGCTCTGTAGCAGATAGATCGGATTTGCTTTGATTTAAAGACCAACGAAATTCATAATCTACATGAGCTTGCTGGCAGCTAGCTTCTAGTTGCTTTTGTTGAGCCGCAGCTTTACGCAAGGAAATAATTAATTGTTGAACTTGCTCTGCCAAGAGAGGATCTTGTCTAACGATAGGTAATGTTTGTTGTTCTAATAACTGCAATACGAGTTCGTAGTGAATTGGAGAAGGGAGGGGAATCATATGCTCAACCGGAATACGTAATTCGTAACTCTTAATTCATAACTAGTAAAGGGGGAAAAGATAGGAAGAATCCTCTTCTACTACCCTTATCTTTCCCATCTTCTACTCACTACTCACTACTCACCAGTCAAAAGTCAAGATTACCTCTTGCCTCTTACCATTCACTCTAGCAGGGAAGCGATCGCGGTTCCTGGTTCTGGCTGTTTGACTAAAGACTCGCCAACTAGCACTGCTGTTGCACCAGCTTGAGTGACTACAGATACATCAGCTGGCGCGTGGATTCCTGACTCGCTGACAACTAAAATATCCCTTTGTTGTAATTGTGGCTGACGTGCAGTTAATAGTTGGCTGGTGGTTTGCAAATCGACAGAAAAGTTTTCCAGATTGCGATTGTTAATACCTACTAATGTCACGCCATCTAAAGCTAAAACGCGATCGAGTTCCTCTAGAGTATGAACTTCGATTAAAGCTGCTAACTTCAAGGCTTTAGCAATTTTGATGAAATATTGTAAATCGCGATCGCTTAAGATAGCTGCAATCAGCAACACTGCATCAGCACCCCGTAACCGTGCCAAATACATCTGGTAAGGATAGATAATAAAATCCTTACACAACAGCGGTAAATCCACCGCAGTACGAATCTGTTCTAAATAATCGAAACTGCCTTGAAAGAATTTGCTATCTGTGAGTACCGAAATACAGCTAGCGCCACCTTCTTGATATGAAAGCGCGATCGCTACTGGCTCGAAATCTTCTCGCAATACACCTTTACTAGGAGAAGCTTTTTTCACCTCAGCAATTACTGCTGGAGAAGTTTTGCCTTGACGTAAAGCTGCTACAAAATCGCGGGTAGCAGGTAATGAAAGAGCTTGCTTTTGTAACTCTACCAACGGTAGTTTTTCCCGCATTCGGTCAACTTCAATCTCTTTATGCCACACAATTTCTTCTAAAATATGCTGCGGCTTTGCGCCAGGCACTTTTACCTGATAACTCAAATAACTAATCTCAACAGACGGATTTGGCGGACGACGACGGATTTGCATTCTGAGTGAGTAGTGAGTAATGAATGACAGAGGAAACTGAGGCGCAGAGCGGATCGAAAAACTTCTGACTCCTGACTCCTGGCTCCTGGCTCCTTTTAAGCATGAACTGCTCGTTTGTACGCTTCATCCAAGACTTCGGAAAGGGTAGGATGGGCATGGACGAGGAAGGCGAGAGAGTGAACGGATTGACGATTGGCGATCGCGGCTGAGGCTTCGTGGATTAAGTCGGAGGCGTGGGAACCGATGATGTGGACTCCCAAGACTTCCCCTGTATCTTGGCGATAGACAACCTTTGCAATTCCATCTGCATCTCCGTCTGCTAGCGCCTTAGAGTTGCCTTTAAAGTAAGTTTTGGCGGTTTTGATAGTAAATCCTTCCGCTTCTCCTAATTCCTTTGCTGCGGTTTCTGTCAAACCGACATAGCTAATTTCGGGGTGGGTGAAGGCAGCGGCGGGAATGCTGCGATAATCAATTTGACGCTGGCGATCGCAAATATTTTCGACTGCAACAATTCCTTGCGCGGAAGCTGCATGAGCTAACATCATTTTTCCTGTAGCGTCGCCAATTGCCCAGAGATGGGGTACGGGTTCGCCGCCAGATAACACTGCCATGCTGTCATTGACGGGAATAAAACCACGACGATCGAGTTCTGCACCTACAGATTCTAAACCCAAATCCTCTGTAGCGGGAATGCGTCCGGTGGCGACTAAGCAGCCGTCTACTTCTAGCGTATCGACGTATTCTTTAGTTTTGAAATTTGCCAGTTCGATGACAACGGGAGAACCAGGAATGACTTTCTTGGCGTAGATTCCTACATAAGTTTCGATATCGCGGGGAGTAATTAAGACTCGTTCGGCAATTTTAGCAATATCGCGATCGAACCCTGGCATTAATTGGTCTAGGGCTTCAATCATGGTAATTTCGCAACCTAAAGCCGAGTAAACATCGGAAAATTCTAACCCGATGTAGCCGCTACCAATAATTGCTACCCACTGAGGTAAGGATTCTAGCCTAACTGCTTGGTCGCTGGTGAATACAGTTTTGCCATCAATTTCAATTCCTGGGGGAACGAAAGGCACGGAACCAGGGGCGAGGATAATATCTTTAGCGGTAATAATTTTTTCTTCGCCGCTATCGGTAGTCACCGTGACTTTCTGCTGTCCCGCGACTTTTCCCCTACCGCGAATCGTGTCAACGCCGACACGTTTAAGACTATTTGTCAAGTCGCCTTGCAACTTACTGACCAAATTTAATGCATGATTGGCGATCGCCTGACGGTCAAACCCGACGTTTTCTACCTGAATTCCCAGTGCTTTTAAATGGTGTGCATCGCGCAATTCTCGCACTCGTCCCGATGCCGCCAACAGTGCCTTAGAGGGGATGCAACCGCGATTGACACAGGTTCCGCCCATATCAGCTGCTTCAATGATGGCTGTCTTTAAGCCACAACTGACAGCGTGTAAGGCTGCTCCATGTCCGCCTACCCCAGCACCAATAATTACTAAATCGTAATCGAATCCCTGACTCACTGAAGTCTCCTCGTGCTTGTTGCTTTTCTTATTCTCAACTTGAGGTAGCTTTTAGTGCAAGTTTCTACTGGTGTAAGAGAGTGGTGTGTGGTGTGGTGCGGTGCGTGGCAAGAAGTTTTTTACTTCCGACTTCCGACTTCTTCAATTATGAGCTACCTCAGAGACAGCAAAATACATTCCTGGCAAATTGGTAGCAGGATGAGTTGCAAGGAATACACAACACATAGCTATTTGCAGATTTCGCTACTGGTAAGGCGATCGCAAAATAGAAACTCTACCTCATCTCAAGAAGTTTTAGTTGTCTTTTGGATTTGTCATGATGCAGCCTACTCTAGAAACATTTACCCAACACTTAAATCTATCTCCTGCTCGTTTAGAAGCATTACTTTCCCAGCCTCTTACTGAATGCCTAAACTCTCCTGAATTACAGCAACAGCTCAGTAGTTTAGATGTTTCATTGCTAAAGCAAACTTTACCAACGGCTGGTAGCGTTTTAGCCGAGCGATTACCTCCTTTTTATCACTGGTTGCAAACAGAGTTGGGTGTAAAGCGCGTTCCCGATAGCCCAGAGCATACAACAAAATGGGTCATTGGTTTTGTTAACGGTAAGGAAAGTCTGACGCGCTTAGTAGATCTTCATCGTCCAGTTGCTCGTTTGGCGATGGAACGTTCTGTTCCTGCTCTCGTAGAAATGTTTGAAGGTGTAGAAGATGTGCGAGTTAAGCAAGAGTGGCAAAAAGCGATCGCGGCTCTTTGTTTAGTACTGGTTGTTGCCGCGCGTGAAACAGAACAACACGCTAATGCAGCATAGACTTTCAACGAACGCAGCCTGCGCAAGCAGGCTTTAGAGTCCACTTTCGGCAAGTCGCGTTGTGTCTGCACTGGTGTAGTCGCGGATTCTATTCGCCTTTCGCCCTCAAAACCTTTTCTACTTGCCGTGGTGCATTCATCTGAGTAAATAGCTGAAGCGATCGCGCATAATTTAATTGACTATTCTCAATATCTTTCATCTTTGCATAAGTCAATCCTAGCTGAAAACAAGCTTCTGCTAGATCGCATTTTGCACCGATTTGCTCTAAAATTTCAATTGCTTCTACATGTTTATTCAGAGCTAATTCAAATAAAGATTGCTGGCGATCGCATTCAGCTAATCCATTCAGGGTTTTAGCTTTAATTTGCAAATAATGGCTTTTTTCTGCATCCGTCAAGGAATGAGAAAACATTTCTTGTGCTTTCTGTCTATTACCTAGATTGACATAAGTTTGACCGAGAATTTGAATGAAATAAGCAAAACTTCCGCTTTGTTTATTCAACTCAGACATAATTGAGCCATAAATCGGTTCGGCTAGGTTGTACGCTGTTTGATGCGAACCTAAATAGGAATTTACCAAAGCCAAACACGCGCTTGCTTTTTCCGCCCAACGATGGTGAGTTGTATTTTGCGCTAGATCTATAACTTGTTGAAATAATGCGGCTGCTGTTTCTAAGTCCCATAAATCTATATTGTAGAGTCCCATACTGAGTAAGGAATCTACTTCTAGCATTTTTAAGTAATAAACTTTATAGCGATCGCCTTGAATAAACTCTAGAGTTTGTAATAATTGCGTAGCTAAATCGATAGTTTTTTCTTGACATTCTATCGCTGCGTGGATTTTACCAGCAGTCCAATACAAATCTCCCAAAATATTATACAACTCTCCTAAACAAAGATGGGATTGCAGACTTTGTATGACTTGAGTTATTGCCCCTAATACTGGTTGAATTAAGCCCATGCGATACAACGTTCCACCCAGGGGTAAATATTGTCCCCACTGATTGTTTCTGCTTTTAAGAATGACTCTAGCCGCCAATTCAAAATCGTTGATTTCGACATAGTGATAGTATGCCTCAAGAGCTTGCAAAGCATCTTTTGTAGTCTGGATTGTTGGTACGCTGTTTGTCCAAAATTCGGCGGCTTTGCAGTTTGCAACTATCCATTCATCGCTAGCACGCAACCTGGCGATCGCCTCAGCGCGAATGGCTGGATGCAGCCAATATTCCCCCTGCTGAAACTCAATTAAACAGCGATCGCGTAAAGCAGTAATAATTTGCCGTTGTTGGTTTGGTATATCCCACAATAAATCTAAAACCCCTTGGGTAGGAATCTTTGCCACATCTTGGTAGCGATAACACCCTAGGCGACACAACAAGTGGTAGGCTGGCGGATCGAGCGATCGCAAGCGGTGAAATTGACTGGCTATTAAATTTTTCAAATCCGTAACAGCCAACGGATCGGCATGATTTTCTTGCCAATAGGCGATCGCGTCGCCTGCAAAGTCAGTTTGAATCGTACCGCAAAGAATTCCCATGACTTTAGCGTTACCACCATAGGCTTGATGCATCTGTTGGAGTGTTGGTGAATCGATCGCCACTTGACGACAGCGATAATATTCTTGCCATGCTTGAAGATCTAAACCAGGTATGCGATAGTGTTCCACATTCAGACTCGGTTCGCACAGGCGATCGCGACTTGTAATTAAGGTCACAGATTGTACTTTCGGATCGGTTAAGATGCGAAACAACTCCACATAATTACGATGAGATTCAATTAAACGTCCTTGGCGATCTAACGCAGGTTCTAAGTTGTCGATTAATACTCCTATTCGTCGCGCTTGCAGCTGGCGTTTGAGTCTACCTAAAGTTACGCCAAATTCTAAGCCTGGTTCCTCTTGTAAGTCTTGTTTCAACCACTCTTCTACCACCCTTTCGGCGGAAGTAAGGTTCTGCGTTTCCTTTGCCACTAGCAGTTCTAGCACTACCTCAAAGTTTTGGTTTTGCAGATATTGCTGTGCTAGGGTGGTTTTTCCCAAACCTCCTTCACCCTGAATCACGATCGCCTTACTACCCAAATTTACCAGGCGATCGAGGTGCGCGATCGCTTCTGTTCTACCAACAAAATTTAGCTTGGCGTGCAGATCGCCCCAAACCCCCTTTACAACGGGGGCTGAAATTGGTAGATTCTCCCGATCTTCCTTGGATATATGCAGACATCGTTCTAAAACCGCACGACAGTTAATCTTATTTATTTTCTCTCCCAAGGTTTGAGACAGTACGCGCCACAGATGGGAACCAACATCTTTAACATGCCCTTCCGTATAACCGCAGTACGCTGCAATTTCAGGGTATTTGCGTCCCTGCCAAACCTGCTGAAGAATATGTTTTTGTAGAGTATTTAACCCTTCTCCAGTTTTAGCAAATACAAGATTTTCCACCCATGCCAAAGCTGTTTCAGCGTCCATAGGTTGCTGCGGATGAAAGCCATACTTAGTATAACTTGTCACAAAAGAAGTCAGAAGTCAGAATTTAGAAAGTCATTCCAGTCAGTACAAAGGTTTATCATCAAATTACCCTGACAATTTCTATAGCAAAGCGCGAGAAGGTTAGAACGTCAAAATCAACTTTAACCTTTGCAATAAAGGAGTTTTTCTTCTGCTATCTGCCATCTGCATTCTGCATTCTGCTATATAATTAATTAGCCAAATTTAAAAAACTGTAGTTTAAGTTACATTAACTTATTTGGATTTATGCATCATTCTGTCCTCGGATAGACCCAAATGAGAAAAATGGCTGATATTGTAATGAATGTAAAGGATAAATCGTTCATCTCTCCAGTGGAGGGACGGAAGTAGAGAGGAACTCTCGAAGGAACGCGCCTCATTCGTAACACAACAACAAGAAAGAGGCGAATATGAAATCTAACAATATTGGTATTCAAACTAACCCCGATCGCGTGTCTGTTTCTACACAAGCAAGATTGTTGATGAGCTTGAACCGTCAGAAGCAGCACAACCGCCAGCAGTCTATGCTACAACGCGCAGCATCAGAAGTAGGTACTGAAGGCTAGAGACCGATCGGAGTAAGGAGTAAACCGTCATGAATGTAAATAGAAAGCCAAGCTACAAAGAGGTAGCGAGAGTCCATCGCTCGAATATTTTGCAAAGCTTAGAACGGCGCTTGCAAGTTGCTAGAGCTAGAGGCGACAATCGTTTGACTTCCCAATTGGAAGCAGAAATGAAGTACTACCAATAAGTCTAGCTAACAAGTTTGGCTAAAGTGGGGGATGCGATCGATGCATCCCCTATCTGTTGTTAAAAGTGTCAGGCAAGAGACGAAAGGCATTTTCACGTACCACGCACCCCTTCCTGAGTGCAGATAGACGATACCCAAATAGGGTAAACTCAGGGTGATGGTAGCAGCTCTTATGTCACATGGATTTAGACCGACAAATTAAAGTCCTAATCGACGAAGCACCTCAAGATGGGGTCACTCCGCAGGTGGTTGCTGCTGTTGCACCTGTATTGCTACTGCTTGCTGGTAGGCTGCGCCACTTACAGTATTATATTCTGCAAAACTTAACTCAAGAGTGGGTAGTTACGACTTTAAGCGATCGCGGAAATCCAAAAGTTACTAAGCGCGTTATCTATGCTTTTCCCACGCTCAAAGATGTTTCTGCGGTAGCAGTGTCAGAACAAGATCCGCAGATAGTTGCTGCACCCTTACCCGTCACTCACATATTATTTCAGCTCTTTGCCCTTGAAACGGTGGATAGCATCATTTTCTTTGATACTCCAGGAGATTTAAATAAGGGAACGGAGATTCAGCGGGGAGAATTGCAAAAGTTAATTAAGCTGCAAATGCAACCGCAATCTACTCCTGCGAGTCCCTTTAATCAGATTCCCCCCGATATTGCTTAATTAAATTAGCGATCGCCTTATTTGCGATTTATGCAACGTAATTTTGTCTGCGTATTCGTAGTCATTTATGCTGGTTTGTCTGCCTTTTCTTCGCTAGCAAACGCTCCTCATATCGTTGAAGAACTGAGTGGCTTTGCTGATTCATGCCATACAGGTGAGGGTCTTGCTGATAGTTATATTCATTTGGATCGTAGTATCCGCCCCGCTCGGCTATGGGAGACTGTTGCATGGGTGGAGAGGCAGCTTGAGCAGGCATTGCAGGTTGTTCGAGAGCAGCACTAGGATTTAAATCTACTCCTCTTGGTGCCTCCAACGGTCTTTCTTGGGGAACCACAGATGCGGGGCGATACACTCCTCTAACTCGCTCCTCATAGTTGCGATCGATCTTCAAACTCTCGTTGAATTCCGGCAAGTTTTCAGCTTGCTCCTTCGTAAATCCGATTGCATGAATCTGCCGACCATCGTTGTCAATTTGAGCGCGACCAACGGGTAGAAGTACTTTCTTACCAAAGCCCCAAAATCCTAGATCGACAATGAAATAACGAAAATGTCCCTGTTCGTCGACTAGTAGATCGTGGACTGTACCTATTTTCTCATTGTTGATATTTGAGTACACGTCAAGCCCTTTGATGTCATAACCGCCAAAGGTTTCACGGTAATCCGGATCGAAATCCTTAAGTTTTAGAAGAGCCATAAAACATCCTCCAATTGTTAAGCTACTATTGGCGATATTCTGTTTCAGTAGTTACGCTTGGATCTCGGTAACGAGTGGGTTCCTCACGCTTTCTGCCTGCTAGACCAGCTAAACCAATTAACCCCAGCAGACCTAACCAACCCCAATTAGAATCGATCTGACTCGGAGCAGTCGTTGTGGTTCTGTTAGCGGGTGCATCTTGAGCAGAAGCGGGAATTGTTAAAGGCAGTACCGCCATACTCAGAGACAAAATACCCAAACATATCGGTTTTAGGAAGTGAAAGCTTCTCATAGTTGTAAATTTCTTGTTTTGTTTGTGCAAAATGCTTCTTGGTCAGGTATTCTCAAACCACTACATTGAATTGCTAAATAAGGTCGCTCAGTTAGCGTTGACTACCTATTACTGACATTGCCACAGTCAGATTTCTACCATTTAGATGCAATTATGCAGATGAATCTACTTCGATGCTAGTAAATTAGAATCAAACTTGTATCAGTCCTTAGCCAGAGCTTTTTACTTGCCTTGCTGCCTTATCTAATGGATGAAGCCGAGTTGAACAGGCGATTTCATAGTAGTCCGTTAAAACCTATATCTTGCAACATCAATTGAGCAGACAGGCAAGATGCTTATCCCATAAGATGAAGATTAATGAAAGCAAATAAATATTTATACTCTGGCTTAATAGCCTTCGTTCTCAACACAATCCTAACTCCAGTATTCGGGCAAACTCAAGTTGCACCTAAAATTGGTAGCGGCGCGGTTCGCAAAGCCGTACGCACTCACAAGTATATGGCAGTGGCGGCTCATCCGTTAGCAGCGGCAGTAGGTAAAGAAATTCTGCGGCGGGGAGGTAGTGCTGTTGATGCAGCGATCGCCATTCAAATGGTATTGGGATTAGTTGAACCGCAGTATTCTGGGATCGGTGGCGGGGCTTTTTTAACTTATTACGATGCCAAACGCAAACAAATTCGCACCTATGACGGTCGCGAAACCGCTCCGGCTGCGGCTCGACCGGATCGTTTTCTGAATGCAGATGGCAAACCAATTCAATTTTACGATGCAGTTGTAGGCGGAAAGTCTGTCGGCGTACCTGGAGTAGTCAGGATGCTGGAAATGGTACACAAGACGCATGGTAAGTTGCCTTGGCGGGAACTGTTTCAACCTGCAATTCAACTGGCACGGCAAGGCTTTCCCATCTCGCCTCTATTGTACGATCGCCTCAGTAAAGAAAAGTATCTACCGCAGATAGAACCAGCCCGTAGCTACTTTTATCAAGCAAATGGCACGCCTAAACCTGTTGGGACAATTTTAGTCAATCGTCCTTATGCTGAGGTATTGAGCCGCATTGCTCATTCCGGTGCTGATGCTTTTTATCGGGGTGAAATTGCCAAAGACATCGCGAATACAGTCCAAAAAGCTGCCGTACCAGGTGACTTAACTACTGCCGATTTAGCTACATACCAAGCCAAAGAGCGATCGCCCGTATGTGGCGTTTATCGAGTTTACAAAGTGTGCAGTATGGGACCCCCCAGTTCTGGCGGTTTAACTCTGTTGCAAATTCTCGGTCTACTGGAAAGGTTCCCACTATCTACCCTCAAACCAGAATCAACTCAAGCAGTTCATTTATTTGCCGAAGCAGGAAGGCTGGCTTATGCCGACCGAGGCTTATACATGGCTGATGCTGATTTCGTTCCCGTTCCAGTGAATGAGTTAATCGATCCCGAATATCTTTGCGATCGTGCCAAGCTGATTAATCCTCAACGCGCCTTAACCGATGCCGAACCAGGCAAACTACCGTCGAAGCAATTAGTCTGGGGACAAGATAATTCAATTGAGTTTCCCTCAACCAGCCATGCAACAATTGTCGATCGCAATGGTAACGCCGTATCTATGACCACGAGTATTGAAGATACTTTTGGTTCGAGATTGATGGTACGGGGCTTTTTACTCAACAATCAACTCACAGATTTCTCTTTTTCACCCACAACACCCGATGGAAAAGCAATCGCCAATCGGGTAGAACCGAGAAAGCGCCCTAGAAGTTCGATGGCTCCGACAATGGTATTCGATCGCCAGGGTAAACTCGTCATGGCGGTTGGTTCGGCTGGGGGTAGTAGAATTATCAACTATGTCGCGCAGGCATTAATTGCCGTTCTGGATTGGAATTTAGACAGCCAGCAAGCATTATCGCTGCCCCATTATGGCAACCACGACGGCGCGACGGAACTAGAGGCGAGTACAAGTCTTGTTAACCTTCAGCAAAGCTTAGAGGCGATCGGTCATTCCGTGCAAGTTGTCGAACAGACCAGTGGTTCTCATGCGATCGTCCGTACCGAAAAAGATCTAATTGGTGGAACCGATCCCCGCCGCGAAGGAATAGTCGCAGGAGAATAACAGCGATCGGCGATCGGGAGTCAGAAGGATATAAATACGAATTGCGATCGCGTGCCATTTAGAACGCACTAAGCATGAACCATTAAAAATTGACCGTTGCCATTCACTTCACCATCACAACTGGCAAAATTACTAACAAACCAGAGCAAATAAAACCTCCATATTCGGCGAAATTTAGCATAATTTATGCCATAGTTTAAATCTTTGACTATTGCCTGATTATCGTCAAAATTCTTTAGCCAGCTTGCAAATGTTTGAGAATAATTAGAGCCATTAAGATACCATCTTTTTATTGTTTTGAGATCTTGGTTATGGCTAGGTACTGCGTCATAATTCCAGAAGCGACCGTGAGGAAAAATGTATTTATGGGTGTAAACGCTGGATATATTATTAGGGGTACGAACCGTAATGATGTGAATAAAAACTTTACCCTCATCCTTTAAAAAAGCAGCTAATTTTTGGAATGCTTTTGTTAAATTACCGACATGACAAAAAACACCAATCGAGAGAATTTTGTCAAACTTTTCCTCGAACTTTGCATCATTTAAATCTCCCTCATGTAAAGTAAATCTACCTGAACTCAGGTAGCTTTCAGGGTCTTGCATTTTTTGGCGGATATACTCGCATTGCTCGTGGCTTAAATTCAAACCCGTAAACTTGACATTAGGGAACTTAGAAAGAATATAATTCGGAACGCAACCCCAACCGCAGCCAAAATCTAAAATACGATCTCCATCTTTGATGTCTAATTTCTCAATGACATCATCAATCATGTGCATCTGGGATTGTTCGAGATTTAATGCTCCTTTTTCCCACAATCCCATGCTGTATTTAGGATAAATGACTTTCCAATTACCTAACATCGTATTCAGCATTCCTTGAGGCAAGTCGTACTGAATTTTCATTAACTCCCGCGACCCTTCGGCAAGACTATCAGTTTCTTTTAACACCCATTCGTAGGGTGCAAGCAGGGCTGGAAAATACCGAAAGAAGATTGGCATACAGGTATTGAAAAGCGTCTGCAGCAGCGGATCGGGAACTTCCAACCCATTAATGTAAGCTTCTGCTACTGCCATTTGTACTGTATTAACTACTTCTACTGCTCCACGGGTTGTTTTGTATGCTAAAGGACTTTTAATATTGATATCGCCCACCACAGGAATATACTTCTCTATATCTTGCAGCGTTATGCTAGCAGTCATGATTATACTCCTTAAAGTTTCAGGAATTATGTTATATTAACACGAGAAAAAATCATTGTTAATTCAGCTAATTTCTGCTTAGGATATTTTAAGATAAAGTTAAAAAAGTTTATGTTTTTGGAAGTTTATGACTTTTGTGGAAAAGCAAACTCTAATTCCCCAAGCACAGTATGCGAAAGCATTGCGACCTCTCCTTCCTGACGAAGCCTTTGCCCCCGATCCTAGTAAGTTAGTCATATTATTTATTAATCTGACAATCTTAATTCTAGGTTGGGCGATCGCCAAGCATCTCGATCGATGGAATTTATACTTGGTGTGGCTTTACTTACCTTTAGCAGTGGTAATGGGAAATAGTGTAATTGTCTTGCTATTTAGCTCCCACGATCTGATGCATGGTAGCGTCATTAGAAATTCCCGTTTGAGTTATATAATCGGCTTCATAGGACTAACAATGTTGTGGATGCCGCCGACACTATGGAAAGCCGTTCATAACCGAGTACATCATAATAAAACAAATTCTTTAAATGACCCCGATCGCAATTATTTGTTCGAGCAACCTAAAACTTGGGGAAAGTGGATTCAGAATTTGTTTGTACCTTCTAAGGAAGTGAATTTTGTCTGGTTAACAGTGGGAATGGCAACAGCGTGGGGAGTTCATACCTTTCGGAATTTGACTTCTGTGCTGTTGTTTAATTGTGAATCAGTCAACTACGTTCCTGCTGCTTTTAAAGTCAGTACTAAAGAGCGATGGAAGATTGCTGCTGAGTTTTTGCTAATTACCATAATTCATCTGAGTATCTTAGCTTATCTAGAGTTTAATCTACTAAAAATTGCGCTTAGTTACTTTCTTCCCTGTGGTATCGGCTATGCAGGAGTGATGTTTTATATCTACACAAATCATATGCTTTGTCAAATGACAAGCGTTAACGATCCATTAGTTAACAGTGTTTCTTTACGAATACCAAAACTATTCGATCGGTTGCATTTAAATTTTTCTTACCATACAGAACATCATATTTTTCCTGGGATTAACTCTGACTATTATCCCTTAGTTCAAAAGCTATTAGAAATTCATTATCCTGGATGCATCAATTTATTGAATTTCGCTGAGGCTTGGCGCTTACTGATGCAATCTCCTCGACATTATAAGAATGAGATTACTTTTACAGATTGGATAGGTGAAAAATCTGTTATTTGTCCTCTCAGTCAAACATATAAGAACTAATTATCCCACTGCACCTAAAGCTTTTAAAGTGGCGATCGCCGCCTCGGTCAAACCAGTTACGCCTGCAATATTCATCCCTTCATAGGGTCTTTGCGCCCGCAAGATCTTAAGACATTTCCCCGTATTTGCATCCCACAATCTAATCGTTTCATCCTGGCTGCCGCTAGCAAGAATTTGTCCGTCAGTACTGAAAGCAACCGACCAAACTAAATCGGTGTGTCCCTGGAGAGTATGCCTGCATTCCCCAGTTTCGACATCCCACAGCTTAATACTACGATCGCTGCTACCACTCGCGACAATTTGCCCGTCAGGGCTGAAAGCAACTGACCAGACTCGACTTGTATGCCCCTGTAGAGTTTGGTAACATTTTCCCGTTTGCCAATGCCATAGCTTTACTGAGTGGTCGCCACTACCGCTCGCTAGAGTTTGTCCATCGGAACTAAAGGCAACAGTCCATACCCAATTGCTGTGTTCTTCTAAGGTGTAACAACACTCTCCGGTTGCTGTATCCCACAATTTAATTGTATTGTCGTCGCTACCACTAGCCAGAAATTTACCATCTAGACTAAAGGCAACAGACCAGACTCGGTTGGTATGCCCTTGCAACTTATGCAAAGTTTTGCCGCTCGAGATATCCCATAGCCTGACTGTATAATCATCGCAGCCACCTGCCAAAATCTGACTATTAGGGTGAAACGCCAGGGATCTGACTCCACTGTAGGCTTGGATCGTGTTGTAGCGATCGCCGCTTAAGGCATTCCACAACCCGATCGTATAGTCACCGCTACCGCTGGCTATGGTTGTACCATCGGGGCTGAAAGCAACACACCAGACTCGATTGCCATGTCCGTGCAACGTGCGATCGCACTCTCCCGTTGCCACGTTCCACAAGCGCACGGTTTTATCGTCGTTACCGCTAGCTAAAATTCCAGTTGGATGCGAGGCTAGCGGACGGGGATGAAAAGCAACTGACCAGACGCGGCTCGTATAACCTTGGAGGGTTTTGATACATTTACCATCCACCACGTTCCAGATCTTGACCGTATGATCGCCGCTACCGCTAGCTAAGGTTTTGCCATCAGGACTAAAAGCTACAGATCGAATCCAATTTGTATGTCCCGAAAGCGTGCGACAGCATTCTCCAGTCTGCACGTCCCAAAGTCGAATTGTATAGTCTTCGCTACCACTAGCTACGAGATCGCCGCCAGCGCTAAAAGCAACAGTTCTGATCCAGTTAGTATGTCCGCATAAAGTACGCAGACATGCTCCCGTGCTGACTTGCCATAACTTAACGGTGCGATCGCTACTACTGGCGAGAAGATCGCCATCGGGACTAAAGGCAACAGACCAGACCTGAGTAGTATGTCCCTCTAAAGTTTTGATACACTCTCCCGTGCCGACATCCCACAATTTCACGGTAAAGTCTACACTGCCACTGGCTAGAGTTTTGCCATCGGGACTGAAGGTGATGCTTCTGATCCAGTTAGTATGTCCGTATAAGGTTTGGTAGCATTCTTCCGTGCGCCAATGCCATAACTCGATCGTGCGATCTTCACTACCACTGGCTAGAGTTTTGCCATCGGGGCTGAACGCCACCGACCAAATGCGATTTGTATGTTGCAAAACACAACGACACTCGCCGCTACGGACATCCCACAAGCGAATTGTTTTGTCATCGCTGGCACTAGCTAAAATATTGCCGTCGGGGCTAAACGCAATCGACCAAATCCAATTCGTATGACCTTTAAAAGTTAACAGTTTTTTCCAATCTATCACTTGCCACAACCGAATTTCTCCACCAGCATCGCCCGTTGCTAAGAGTTTGCCTGTGGGACTAAACGCTACGGCTGGAGTCACGCTTAAGTCTTCGGTAAAAACCGATCTGGTCAGATCGGCACGGGCAAAGTTGACTTGTTTTAAGTTGCGTCCGGCTAAATATGCTTGCCACACAGAGAGGTTAGAAAAATCCCATCCCCGCAGATCGATTTTGAGATAAGTTAGTAAGTTGAGAATATTTCCTGCCAAATATCCTGGCGATCGCGCCAATTTTTGCTGCCAATCGGTGAGAATCTGCCTTAATCGATCGACAAGACTGCTGAGATTTGTTTGAGCTAAAAGTTTATCGACAATTGGGGTAAGAATCAGGCGAATTTGCGTGTCTCGGATATAATCTTTTGCCTGGGCTTCAATAATAGCATGACTGTTAAATAAATTAATTTCGCCCGTGACTATTTCCACACAGACGCGATCGATAAAGCGATCGATCGCGAAATCCATCACGACTGGTTGTTGAGTAAAGCCGCTAGCGGTTTTTTCAATTAGCGATCGCTGTCCTAAAGATCTGAGAGTTTCTGGTAGTTTTTGTTTTGCTTCTAAGGATAAAACATTTTCTCGTAGTGTTGTAAAAGCAATCGGTTCGCGCTCGATCGCCAGCCAATACATTACTTCTAGTTCTAGTTTTGAGATGCGATATAACTGCCGTTCTAATAAATCGCGAATATCGTCAAAAACTAACGTTCCCGTGCGTAAGGATGCTAAAAAAACAGTCAGATTACTATCAAATAAATCCTGAATTCCCGCAGCTACCATCTTTAAAGCTAAAGGATTGCCAGCGTAATGCTCGATTAACGTTTGCCACTCTAGCTCGGAACCTAAAAAATGTCCCTTAGCATGAAAAATTTCTCGTCCTGCGGCTACATTTAGACCTTCCAACTGTAGAGAACGTACTGGTAGCGTTTCACCTTCGAGTAAGACAATCTCTTTTGGTTTTTCTCGGCTAGTTAGTACTAAACAACTCGTATGACGTACTTCTCCTATACGTTGTAATAATTCACCATAGACTTGATATCCTTCTCGATATTGTCCTGCATGTTCGCCGCCGCGCAGGATACTTTCAGCATTGTCTAGTACTAACAGACAGCGATGGTGACGAAAATATTCCAGCAGCATACCGATACAGCGATCGAGATCTTGAGGTAGTGTCGCTGTTGTTTCTTGTTGGTGAGAGAGAAATTGAATGATGCTGCCGATTAATTCTGCTAAAGGAGGAGCGTTACGCAAACTGCGCCAGATAATATATTCAAATTCCGATTGCAACTTTTCCGCAAGGGCGATCGACAGCGAAGTTTTCCCCATGCCACCCATACCCAATATTGCCACTAAACGACAGCGTGAAGCGGAGCTATCGCCTAAAGGCGAATCGCTCTCAATCCACTGCCCTAAAGTAGCTAACTCCTCGCTCCGCCCGTAAAAAGTTGTTACATCTACCGCTTCGCCCCAGTCTATGTAGGGAGTGGGTAATTGGTAATTGGTAATTGGTAATTGGTAGTTGGTAGTTGCTCCCCCGCTCCCCTGCTCCCCTGCTCCCCTGCTCCTCTGCTCTTTTTCCCGACTCCCGACTCCCGATTCCCGACTCCCCAGTTCCGAAGCACGTCGCCGCAAGACAGCACGAAAGTTACTTTTCGTTACTTCTTCTGATAAAGCTTTAGAAAGTAGTTTCCATAGCTTAGAACCTACATCTTTAATGTAATTAGCATCGTAGTCAGAGCTTTCGGCAATTTCGGGGTAAGTCTGACCTTCCCAAGCTTTGCGAAAGACTAGTTCCTGAATGTCGTTGAGTCCCCGATCGAGAAATGCATCTAGAATTACTAGTGCTTCGTCAACGTTCATTTTTTAACAAATCATTTTTTAACAAAAATTTGGTCTTCGATGATTATGACTGTACTGGGCTATGTTTGTTTTTTTGTTGGTTTATGTTTGCTTTTTTGACTTTCACTATTAAATTATATTAGAAACCAATAGTAAATTCCTCATATAATTAAAAGTTAAAACTTCTATATATTTTAAGCTTTTCTTAAGCCAAGCGCTACATAATTTTGGAATCAATTGTCAGCAATCGGTTATTAGTAACAAACAACAACTGACCGCTTGCTTGCCCATCACCACATAGATCTGACTTTTTCAGACGATTTGTGACTTCTCGATCGAGACAATTGAGATGGTGAGGGTAACTTCTGACTCCTTATGACTTTTTCAGGCTGTAAAAAATAAGGGCTTCATTTAATTTGGAATTAAGGATGAAATCAAGCTAAACCCGATCGACGCTGGGGTTGTAGCTTTTCACCTGAACCCTTCATCTTTGCGATTAGTTTCAGAACGGAATTTCGATCTAGTATGGCTGCTATTACCCAAACAGAGATTATTAGGAGTTTGATCGGTTTGTTCGAGGCAATGGATATCGAGAGTGCCATGACATATTTTACAGAAGATGCACTATATCGATTTGGCAATCATCCACCAGTGGTTGGGAAAGCCGCGATCGCATCCGCAATCGAAGCCGCTCGGATCGCTCGTACTTCGTTTGAGATTAACGAGATCTGGGAAATTGATGATGCCGTGATTTGCCAAATGGAAACAACTCATGCGTGCGATTGTGGCAAAGCGACTGCAATACCATGCGCAGTTGTCTTTCGCATGGAAGACGATCTCGTTCGAGAAATGCGCATCTACATTGACGCTTCCCCCTTACAAGAGAGCTACCAGGGGTAGGGAAGAAGTTAGAATTCAGGAGCCAGGAGTCAGGAGTCAGGAGTCAGAAGATAGAAGTGTTAAGCTCACTACACCCTACACCCTATTCCTGAGCGCACCACTCAATTAGCATTAGCCTCTTACCCCTTATTTCTTACCTCTGCTAAAAAAGCGTCTACTTCTGCGGCGGTGGGTTGGGATGCGATCGCTCCTGGTTTGATTGTCGTCAACGCCCCAGTCGCACTAGCATAGATGATGACCTGTTTGGCAATTTCGGCATCAGCAAGGCTATGGATGCCCCGTTGACACAACTGGTGGACAAAACCAGCTACAAAACTGTCACCCGCACCAGTAGTTTCGACGACAGGAACGGAAAAACTAGGGATTTTGCCTTCATTTTCTGATAAGCAGTAAGCGCAACCATTTTCTCCATCGGTGATTAAAACTCCTTCGAGAGTATTGAGGCGATAGGCGATCGCCCCTGGATCGGCTGTTTGGAACAGCAAGAGTGCTTCTTCTTTAGAAAGTTTGAGAAAATCGACTTGCGGCACGATTTCTAAGATTGTTGCTACAGCCTTATCGGGATCTTGCCAAAATACAGGTCGCCAGTTGACATCTAGCAAAATTTTGACGTTGTATTGGTCTGCAAGTTGTAAAGCACGGCGGACGCTCGCGCCACTTTGAGGATAGGCAAGTTCTAAAGTTCCCAATACGAGAAAATCAGCGTCCTCGAATAAGGATACAGGCAACGCAGATGCTTGCAGGTGCGCATCGGCAAATTCTGCAGTGTCGTAGTCGGCAAACCCGGCAAAAATGCGATCGCCTGATTGAGTGCGGGTAACGTAGATTTGCCGTGTTGGTGCTGTTGGATGGCGTTGAATTCCAGTTGTATCTACTCCTACGGTTTGCAGTATCTGGACTAAGGTATTTCCTGGTTCGTCTTGACCGACACAGCCAATGAAACTAGAAGTTGTGCCAAGTTTGACTAAAGCGCAGGCGACATTAGCAGGTGCGCCACCAGGATAGGGTGTCCAAGACTCAACTTGTTCGAGCGATCGTCCCAGTTGGTCGGCAATCAGATCGAACAGAATTTCACCCAAACACAGCACGCGACAATTACTCATTCCAGCCAGAATTCAATTAATTTACGGTTTTACCAATACCCTACAACAGAAACAGTTATCAGTTATCAGTGACTCGTGACTGGTGACTAGACCGAAACTAAGAATCTGGTTCCACCAGCCACTAGCCGCTAGCCACTCACGACTCCCTTTTTAAGTAACAAATATTACTTAATTAAGCTTTACTAAATTTATTACAGCTCTCTTTCTACTCCACCATCGGCTAATAGAGTAAAAATACTAGTCAAACTTCTAAATCGATAGAGGATCGCCACTGAAAGAATCCTCTAAAATAGAAAGAGGAGCGTGAGTAGATCTACTAAGGAAAAAATATTTCATGGCTGGTGGCGAGTCTCAAACCCCTGTTTCCCTGTCAGAAAGAGAGCTACAAATCATCGATTTGGTAGCTGCTGGCTTGACCAATCAGGATATAGCAGAAAAATTGGAAATTAGCAAGCGTACTGTTGACAATCACATTAGTAATATTTTGACTAAAACGGCTACAGAAAATCGCGTATCTTTGGTGCGATGGGCTTTACAGTGGGGAAAAGTCTGTCTTAACGATGTCAACTGCTGCCCTTTACCCGTGAGTGGCGATCGCGAAATTTTCTAACAATTAAATTTTCTCACAATAGTCGAGTCGCGAAATTTCGCGACTCGACCGCTTGAAAGCAGTAAGCGCTAGATTAATAAAAAAGACTGCGATCGAGCTGCTGCTACTAGCGGTGTTGGTATGAACAATTTTGCGCCAGACAACGTTTTTGAATCGTTAATCCCTTGGTTCAATTTTGAGGAGAATACTCCTCAGCCTACCCAAGACGCGGATTTGGTCAAGCATCTTTCCTTTGTTCCTGGGTTGAAGGAGCTGTTGATGCTGAGGCAAGTTCATGCATTAGAACACGCTACAGTTTGGCTCTTGAGCCAGTCAGGGCGATCGCCATATCCTAGCTTTTCATCCCAGCAAACAGATAATGAATCGTTAGGTGGTTTGTCTACTGAGCGAGGCTTTTACATTTACGGTCAGGTGAATAAAATCGAACTACAGCGGTCGGTGCTACTTGCCCTCCAGCGCCTTACTAGCGGCGAGTGGAATTTAGCTTTGCATCCCCGTTGCGGTACGAATGTATCCGTCGGATTGTTGCTAGGTTTGGGATTAGTCATGAGTATGCATCTGCTGCTACCGCGATCGCCTATCGAACAAATGCTAGGCTTAGGAGTCGCAGCAACAGCCGCAGCCAATTTAACCCCCGAACTGGGGATGCTAGCACAGCGCTACGTCACGACAGCTATTCCCTTCAATTTAGAGATAGTTGATATTACAGCTTTTTGCGACGAAACCGGACGCACCGCTCATTTCATCCAAGTTCGTTGGCGAGAGTCAGTTAACAGCGACCAGCGACCAGTAAGACAACAAATGACTAATGACCAATGACCAATGACCACTTTAGACAAATAACTTAACAGTTGATAGCGAGATTACCAAAACATTGTATGTTGATGCTATTAACCCGCTCGATTAGCAATTATCTATAACAGGGAAGATACTCATGGTTGAACGTGGTTCTAAAGTGCGGATCTTAAGAAGAGAATCCTACTGGTATCAGGATGTTGGTCTTGTTGCTTCTGTTGACAAAAGCGGCATCAAGTATCCAGTCATCGTCCGCTTTGATAAAGTGAACTATGCTGGCGTAAATACTAATAACTTTGCCGATTACGAACTTATAGAAGTAGAAAAACCAAAAGCTAAAGCGAAGAAGACTACGCCTGTGGCTTCTGGCGGTCAGCAAACTCCAATTCAGGAAGATATCCGCAAGACAGGACAAGCCGGACAATCGGCAGCTAAAGGCGCTGCCGTACAAGAATCTGGTAGTAGCGATCCGCTAGTAGAAGGTGGCGGCAATCAAGGAACCGAAAAACGGTAAATCGTGCCTGAACTGCCTGAGGTAGAAACAGTTCGACGGGGTGCAAATCAAGTCACTCTGAATCGAGAAATTACGGGTGGGGATGTGTTGCTCGATCGCACCATTGCCTACCCGTTTTCTGTAGCAGATTTTCTTAACGGCGTATCGGGAAAAGCGATCGCCCAATGGTATCGAAGCGGGAAGTATCTGTTGGCAGAGCTAGTAACAGTTAACAGTTACCAGTTACCAGTTACTACCAACTCCCGACTCTCGACTCCCGACTCCCGATCGTGGCTTTGCGTCCATTTACGAATGACCGGACAGCTATTATGGCTTCCACAAGACGAACCTTTACACAAACATACGCGAGTCCGATTATTTTTTGCCGAGAATTGGGAATTGCGCTTTGTCGATCAACGCACCTTCGGACAGATGTGGTGGGTTCCTCCAGAAAGAGCAGTTGAATCAGTCGTGACGGGATTGGCAACATTAGGACCAGATCCGTTTTCTTCAGATTTTTCTGTGGAGTATTTGGCGGCAAAATTGCGCGATCGCCGTCGTCCGATCAAAAATGCCTTATTAGACCAATCAATAGTTGCAGGAATAGGTAATATCTACGCTGACGAAGCGTTGTTTCGCGCTGGCGTGCAACCACAGACTTTATGCGCGGATTTGCGATCGCCACAGATATCTCGTTTGCGAGCCGCCATTATTGAAGTTCTAGCAGCGAGTATTGACGCTGGTGGCACGACTTTTAGTAATTTTCTCAACGTCCAAGGCATTACCGGTAATTATGGTGGTGTAGCTTGGGTTTATAACCGAGCTGGCGAACCCTGCCGTATCTGCAATACTCCCATACAAAAGCTGCGTTTAGCTGGGCGATCGGCTCACTTCTGTCCGCAATGCCAGAAATAGTGGTGCGTGGTCATTTGTCATTTCTGTTCCCTAGTCACCAGCCACTAGTCACTAGTCACTCTCCACTGATAACTGTAACTGCTTTACAATGCGAAAAGAAATAGTTTAGCGATATGAAAGAGTAGCATATGGCGATTAAAAGAGGGGATATGGTTCGTGCCGTGCGCGAACAGCTAGAAAATAGCCTAGAGGCAAAAGCTAGCGATTCTCGCTTTCCCAGCTATATTTTTGAAACCAAAGGAGAGGTTTTAGATATTAAAGGTGATTATGCTTTGGTCGTATTTGGACACGTACCAACTCCGAATATTTGGTTACGAGTCGATCAACTAGAGCCATTCAAGTAATTTCAAAGAGTTCCCCCAACCCCTTTAAAAAGGGAACTTTAAATTCCTCCTTTTTTAAGGAGGCTTCGAGTGCGTAATCCCTAAAGGCGACAGGAGACAGAAAAGTATTTGAAAGGTGGCGCTAAAGGTTATACTCAGTTAGCTAATTCTCTGGCGGATTGTAAAAAGGCGATCGCTTTTTTACAATCTCAGGATTAGCCACGACTGAATTTGAGAAATCTTGAACTAAATGACAAATATTTCGGCTGATACCCGGATTCCTTTTCCATGTCACCTTGTCTATACTACATACCGAGATAGGCTGATCGATCTAATTCCCTACATGCATAACGTGCGATCGGTTGAAATCAAATCTCGGCGCGAAGAAAATGGCAAAGTTTACACGATTAATGAATGGCACGGCGGCGGTGAAATTCCTGCCGCAGCTAGAGCGATTCTCAGCGAAGATATGCTTTCTTGGACGGAATACAATACCTGGGATGAATCAAATCTGACACTAGAATGGCAAATAAAAACTCATGCTTTTACAGAAGCCGTGCGTTGTGGTGGGAAGAATCAATTTATTGCTGAGGGAGATACAACTCTAATTAAGAGTCGGGGAGAAATGAATATCGATCCGCATCAAATGAAGGGGGTTCCTTGGTTTCTAACTGGAACCATAGCGCATGTAGTCGAGGATTTTTTAGGTAAAAAAATTGAACCTAATCTATTACAAATGAGCGAAGGCGTGCGTCATTTTTTAGAACAAGCAACAAAGTGAACCAACATGAATTTAGAGCGCCTGACTATATTTGACCATCTACAGAAAATTCAAAGCGAACTGTATCAAAAATTGGCAGCTCGTTGTAATTTGCGCCCCGAACCTGTCAACCATCCGCTCCAGAGCTTTTGCAGTCCCGATCGCAGCGTTACAGGTTCGTTGAAAACGTTTGTAGGCACAAATATCGATTTGCTGGTGTACTCGTTTCTAAATGCTCCCAAGATGGGTTTTAGCACGATGCGCCTGACAACATGGCTCAGTCCGCAGATTCAGGTTCCTCACTTGGCATTTGAGTTCGGCACTATGCCCGATGTGTTTTTTTATATGGACTACGTTCCTAGAGTCGATTTATGGTCTGACTTAGAATACGTAGAGCAGTTTTACGAACCTATCAATTCAGCATATTTGAAATTGCGGAACGATCCCAATTTTTCCTTATTTGTGAGTAAAGGCTTATACGTGCGGCAATTTCAATCGCCAGTACATCTCTGCTTCACTTGTTCTGATGCAGCAGATTCTCTTGCCGCGATCCGCACCACAGCGCATGAAATGTGCGATCGCTGGTTAATCTGGCTCGATCGAGCAGAACCCGTTCCAGTTGAATCTCAAGCTGCTTTGGCAGAACGAGATTTGCGGATGCGTCGGATTAGTGCCGAACGCGATCCAGGTAACGCTATAGCTACAAAAATTTTCGGTGCGGAACTGGCAGATAGGTTAGTGCGATCGCTCTGGGAGCGAGAATAGATTAGCTCGAGATGTCAATCGCTACTTCCTTAAAAGGATTCGCGAGGGTAAAAATTCGTTAGAGTAGAACACAGTGCCAAAGAATTTACCATATTCACCTGGGCATTTTACTCTAGCTGACAATGAGTTACTTAGAGACAACAGCAAAGTTTTACTCCGAAGTCGCAGAAACACCCCAAGTGGGTCTGTGCTGCGTGCAAAGCAGTCCTCTGCAACTACCTGGACTCAAAATTCCCCTGGCAATGCAGGAGATGAACTACGGTTGCGGTACAACCGTCCACCCTACCGAACTAGCCGATCGACCGACGGTGTTGTATGTAGGTGTTGGCGGTGGTTTAGAGGCATTACAATTCGCTTATTTTTCTCGCCGTCCTGGTGCTGTGATTGCTGTCGATCCAGTTGCAGCCATGCGTGAAGCAGCTACCCGGAACTTACAAGCTGCGGTGACGGAAAATCCTTGGTTCGACCCCGATTTTGTTGAAATTCGAGCAGGCGATGCTTTTAACCTTCCCGCACCAGACGCATCTGTAGATGTGGTAGCGCAAAACTGTTTGTTTAATATATTTGAACCAGCAGATTTAACCCTTGCCTTAAAAGAAGCTTGGAGAGTCCTAAAACCAGGCGGACGCTTGCAAATGAGCGATCCAATTGCAACTCGCCCTATTCCCAGTCATCTGCAACATGATGAAAGACTGCGAGCAATATGCCTCTCTGGCGCACTCACTTATGAGGAATATACTCAGCAGATCGTTGATGCTGGTTTTGGACAAGTTGAAATTCGGGCGCGTCGTCCCTATCGGTTGTTAGATTGTCATACATACAACCTAGAAGAAAACTTGCTGTTAGAAAGCCTCGATTCCGTATCTTTCAAAGTACCAATTCCAGAGGATGGAGCTTGTATTTTTACAGGTAAGACAGCAATTTATGCTGGTACAGAACCTTTTTTTGATGATTCAGCCGGACACGTACTTCAACAAGGAATTCCAGCCGTAGTCTGCGATAAAACAGCCGCTAAACTTGCTGCTTTGATGCCAAACGAAGTTATAGTGACTAATTCGACCTGGCACTATACTGGGGGCGGATGTTGTTAATTAATAGTTAATGGTTAATAGTTGATGGTTAATAGCATTCCAATTATTAATCATCGGTTGTGCACGAAAAACCATCGTCAAATTATGATTCAAACATCGATTACACCTTTCAAGAATAAATTAAAAATACCTTTAACTAAAAGTAAAATAAAAGTTCTGCAAATTAATTTGGGTAAGCGTTGTAATCTTGCCTGCACTCACTGTCATGTAGAGGCAAGTCCAAAACGAACAGAAGAACTCTCACCAGAAATTTGCACTCAATTAATCCAGTTAATTAAACGGTTTCCCGAGATTCAGATCGTCGATCTAACCGGTGGTGCGCCAGAAATGAATTATGGTTTTGAGCCCATACTCGAAGCCGCAAGACAACATGGTAAGCAAGTCATTGTTAGATCTAATTTGACGATTTACTTTGAACCTGGGTTTGAAGATTTGCCAGAGTATTGCGCTCAAAATCAAGTAAGAATTGTTGCTTCTCTTCCCTGCTATATGGCTACCAATGTGGATAAAATGCGGGGACAAGGAGTTTTTGATGCTTCTATCAAAGCAATACAAGCTTTAAATCAGTTAGAATACGGTTGCAACCCCGAACTAATATTGGATTTAGTATACAATCCTTTGCTACCAACCAGTGAAAAATTTGTGCTTACGCCAAATCAAAGTAAATTGGAAGGAGATTACAAAAGCTTTTTGCAAGAACATTTTGGAATTGTATTCAATAATTTGTTTACGATTACTAATCTCCCGGTTGGGCGCACATTAACGTATCTACAACGAAAGAAACTTTATGCACCATACTTGGAGTTTTTAGAATCTAATTTTAATCCGAATACAGTAGAAAGTTTAATGTGTCGGGATGAAATTTCTGTAGATTATTTAGGTAATATCTACGATTGTGATTTTAATCAAATGATGAATTTGCCAGCCAAAACTCGTGAGGGAAAAACTTTAACAGTAGCGAAAATTTTGGCAGCAGGAACTTTAGATTTAATTGATGAAATTCAAACCGCACCCTATTGTTACGGTTGCACGGCTGGTAGCGGTTCTAGCTGCGGTGGGGCATTAACAGTGACAAATGACAAATGACAATTACTGCACGAGTAAAGCAACAGCATAGGCGCAGATACCCTCCTCGCGTCCCACAGAACCTAATTTTTCATTGGTAGTTGCTTTGATACCGATTTGTTCCGGCTGCACTTGCAGGACGGTGGCGAGGCGATCGCGCATGGCTGTAATATGAGGTTTTAGTTTCGGACGTTCTGCCACGACTACGGAATCAATATTGTTGATTTGCCAACCCCGTGCTTGAATGAGTTGATTGACTTTACTCAGCAGTACTAAACTATCTGCACCCTTCCATTGCGGATCGGACGGGGGGAAATACAAGCCAATATCTCCCAGACTCAGCGCCCCCAGCATGGCATCCATAATTGCATGGGTAAGTACGTCAGCATCGCTATGCCCCAACAATCCCAATTCGTGCGGAATTTCCACCCCTCCCAGAATCAGGCGGCGATCCGCAGCCAATTGGTGAATGTCGTAACCGTTACCAATGCGAATTTTTTGCATAGAAGAATTTCTGGTAATTAGATAAAGATGAAGCTTCTAAGCTTTATATATTGGGGAATACAAAACCTCTACTTGAATTGTAAAACACGTATGAGGATTGTTATTTGTCAATCCTCATACGTCGAGCGATCGCCGATCGTACTAGCTCTGAATATTTTAACTTTTGACCCTTCCCTTCACTCGAGGGCAAGCTTTTGACTTTTGACTTGTTTATTTACGCAACAATGCCGTTCGATTCGTCAAGCTCGGTTGTTCTCCTTGTTGGTACTCCAAAAGTGTAAATGTATCTACTTGAATCGCTTCATTACGGGCAATTTCTGCGGTGCGAATTAGCTCAGCTTCTTCTAAGGTAATTATTTCAGCCTCACGTGCTGCTGTCACTAGCTGCTCCGGTTTTCCAGATGGAAGTTTACCTTCACGGCTGGCAGCTTTGATAGTTTTGAGTGCTGGCTCGGCTTGAGATGATAAGAGAAAAGCGCGTTCCAAGCGTCCCAAGGCTTCGCTCGGCTCGGCAGGAATGTAGATCCCTGCGGTTAGCCGATCGCGTTGCTGTCCTGCTGTCTGGAGGCTACGTGCAATTTCACTACCTAGACGATCGGACGGTAAAGAACCGATCGCATTTAGCCGCCACCACCAAGTTACGGGTCCTTGGAATAAACTACCGAGAATTGGTACGGACAGATTACTGAAAATTCCCTCAAACCCGAGCTGAATTTGAGCTAAGGCATATTCCACTGCCCAGCGGACAAAAGGTAGATCTTCCGTGCGACCTTCCGCCTCAAACCGCCGCAGGGTAGCTGTTGCTAAATACATCCAAGAAAGAATATCGGCAAATCGTCCAGTCAGTTTTTCTCGTCGCTTCAACGTGCCACCAAAACAGAATAGAACCAGATCGGTAAGCCAAGCGAAAGTCGCGGCTGCCCATTCGAGTTTGCGGTAGTATTTAGCAGTAGCTCCAGTTACAGGCGGACGGGCGAAATAGCCCCGGGAAAGACTGAGCAGGAGGGCGCGGCAACCATTGCGCACCATGAAACCAACGTGATGCCAAAAGGCGCGATCGAAAGCAGCAACATCCGACTGTCTGAGGGCAATAACTTCAGCATAGACGTAAGGATGACAGCGAATCGCTCCTTGACCGAAGATCATCATCGTGCGGGTGAGGATATTCGCGCCTTCAACTGTAATTGAGATCGGCGTGGCAATGTAGATATTTGCGAGTAGGTTTCTAGGACCGCGACAAATACCAGAACCGCCGAGAATGTCCATCCCATCGTTGATAATCTGGCGAGAGAGTTCCGTCAGATTGTACTTGGCGATCGCCGAAATCACCGCAGGTTGTTCGCCGCGATCGACTGCGCCACAAGTATAAGTTCGCGCGGCATCCATCAAATATGTCAGTCCGCCAATCCGCGCTAGGGGTTCCTCAATTCCTTCAAATCGACCGATGGGCAGTCCAAACTGCTGTCGCACTGTTGCGTGAGCACCCGTCACTCGTGCGACTAATTTGGTAACTCCGGTACAGGTAGCAGGAAAGCTGATGCCCCGACCCGCAGCAAGGCTCTGCATCAACATTTTCCAACCCTGACCCGCCTGTTCGACACCACCGATAACTTGGTCGATGGAGATGACGACATCATGTCCTTCAACTGGAGAATTGTAAAACGGAACTCCCATCGGATCGTGTCGCCGTCCTAAAACCACACCAGGCGTATCAGCAGGAATTAAAGCACAAGTAATGCCCGCATCTTCTCCTTTACCCAACAAATTTTCTGGATCGCGGAGGCGAAACGCCAGTCCGATTAAAGTGGCGATCGCGCCCAGAGTAATGTAGCGTTTGCGGAAATTCAAGCGCAGATATAGCTTGCCATCTTCAGCTTGAAACACGACTCCTTCAGAAGTAATGCTACCCGCATCCGAGCCTGCCTGGGGTTCGGTCAGGGCAAAACAGGGAATTTCATCCCCCTGAGCTAGTTTGGGCAGATAATAGTCTTTTTGAGCTGGAGTACCATATCGCAGCAGCAACTTCGCCGGACCGAGAGAGTTCGTCACGCCAACTGTCGCCGTGTGGGTGAACGATCGCGATGCCAGTTTCATCATCACGGCACTGTAGGCAAAGTTAGAAAAGCCCAAGCCGCCATACTCTTTGGGAATCATCATGCCGAAGAAGCGTTCTTGTCTGAGATATTCCCATACTTCCGGGGGTAAATCTTTGCGACGGTAAATTTCCCAATCGCTGACCATACGACAAACTCGTTCTACTGGTCCGTCGAGAAAGGCTTGGAGTTCTGACGTAACTTGAAGATAGGGTTCGCTGTTAATTCTTTGAAAGTTGGGTTGACCGGAAAAAAACTCGCCATCCACCCAAACAGTTCCAGCTTCGATCGCCGCTTGTTCGGTCGCGGAGATATTTGGTAAGAGATTGAAAGCTTTGATGGCGGAAATGATGGGAGATGTGACGAGCGATCGCCGTAACATTGGTAAATTCAAGATCGTCGCCACTATGCCAAACACCACCCACACCCAAATTGGTGGGTTCCACGCTGCCAGCACCAGAACACAATACAGCGACCACAGCCACAGTGGAACACCTATGTAACCCAGTACAAAGAACAGGACAATTAGCGCGGAGATGGCGACCGTCGGATCGAGCAGGTTCATCATAGTTTTTACCCCAAATTCTCAAATACTGCTGCTGCCCCCATACCACCACCAACGCACATCGTCACTAGACCATAACGAATGCTGCGCCGTCTCATTTCATGCAGCAGGGTGGCTGTCAGCTTCGCACCCGTACAACCGAGAGGATGACCGAGCGCGATCGCGCCGCCATTAACATTGACAATCTCTTCGTTCAAACCGAGTTTGCGAATTACTGCCAGACTTTGAGCGGCAAAAGCTTCATTCAGCTCGATTAACCCGATATCTTCCAAAGCCAAACCGACTTGCTTTAGCACCTTCGGTACAGCTTCAACCGGACCAATCCCCATAATTTCTGGAGGAACTCCGGCAACTGCAAACCCTAACATCCGTCCTAGAGGTTTTACGCCGAGTTTGTTGACCCAGCGCTGACTCATTAACACCGTCGCGGCTGCTCCATCTGAAGTTTGGGATGAGTTACCAGCTGTAACCGCTCCACCTTGGCGAAAAACAGGTTGTAGCCGAGCTAAGGCTTCCAGGCTGGTATCGGCACGAGGACCTTCATCGATCTGAAAAACTTGCTCTACTACCTGCGGCTTGCCGTCAATATAGAGAGTTTCGCGCACCGGAATTGGAATAATTTCTGCTGCAAAACGACCTTGCCGAATCGCGACCAAAGCTTTCTGATGCGATCGCAGCGCAAAAACATCCTGCTCTTGCCGAGAAACTCCATACTGCTGTGCCACGTTCTCAGCCGTAATCCCCATCGTACAGTAGGCTTGCGGAGTCTCCGCTAACACTTCTGGGTTGGGAGTCAGATAATGTCCTCCCATCGGCATCAAACTCATCGATTCGGCTCCACCAGCCACCATAATTTCCGACTGTCCCGTGGCGATCGCTTGCGCTGCCATCGCGATCGTCTGAAGTCCAGAAGCACAGAAGCGATTGACGGTACAACCTGCCACTGAATCGGGTAAACCCGCACGTTGGGCAATAACTCGTCCTAAATTGAATCCCTGTTCCGCTTCTGGAAACGCACAGCCGATAATTATGTCGTCAATATATTCCGGTTCCAGTCCTTCGACGCGAGCGATCGCGCCTTTGACTGCCACTGCTCCCATGTCATCGGGGCGAACGTGGCGTAACGTACCGCGTGGCGCTTTTCCCACCGCAGTCCGAACGCTGCTGACAATATAGGCTTCTTTCATGATTGGTAGTTGGTAATTGGTAATTGGTAATTGGGAGAAGTGAGGAGTGAGGAGTGAGGGAGAGCTAAGGAGGCTAAGGGAGCTGAGGAGGCAGAGGGAATTACTTGCGACTTGCGACTTGTCCCACACTCCCCACACTTCACGCACCACTCTTTCCCGGCTCCCGACTCTCGAGTCTCCCTAATTTCGTAAAGGTTTCTTGTGCTTCAGCGTGTGAGCAATTCGCTCTTGGGTTTTGGGCTGGCTGAGTAGGGGTAAAAATGCTTCTCGTTCCAGTTGCAGTAAGTAGTTTTCATCAACCAGGGCAGGTGCAGAAAGTTCGCCGCCTGTCATAACGTAGGCTAAACGGTTTGCTAGATAGCGATCGTATTCGCTGATGAAACCCCCTTGGTAGAGGGTCAGAGCGGCATATTCTAGCGCTGCTCTCCCTGGACGACCCAGCACCATAATGGCGTTGCGTTCGGGGGGTGGGATATAACCGACGCGATCGCTACACAGTACCTCTTCTTTGGCAACTTCTAAGCGGCGATCGCCATTCATTAAGATCCTGGCTGTCGGTGGCAGAAATCCTAGTTCTTGAGCTTCTGCAGCGCTATTGGAGACTTTCGCCATACCAATGGTTTCAAACACTCGCCGCAGGAATGGCTGGATGTGATGGGACGCTTCTGTTGCGGCGCGATCGGCTGCCCAAGTGACCGATCGCATAATCCCACCAGCCCCAGGAATTAGACCTACGCTCAGTTCCACCAATCCGATATAAGTTTCTGCTGCCGCTACAACTTGCGGACATGCCATGACTAATTCGCAACCACCACCTAACACGCGCCCCTGGATGGCAGCCACAATTGGTTTGGGGAAGTAATGAATTCGCTGTAGCAGAGTTTGGAATTTGACAATCAGATCGGCGATCGCCCCCGATCCCGACTGCGCCATCATTGCCATTTCTGCCAAATTTGCTCCGCCTGAGAAATGAGCGCTGCTGTTGCCAATGACCAATCCTCGGTAATCGCTATTTTCGACTAGATCCAGCACCTCAGCCAAACCGTCAACCACCTGCAAACTCAAAGTATTACCCTTCGACCGAAACTCGTACAACACTACCCCATCGCCCATGTCCAGCAATGCTGCTTCGGGGTTTTGCCATAGGGGTGTTAGCGGGAGTCGGGAGTCGGGAGTCGGGAGTCGGGAGTCGGAAGTCAAATTTTCGCTTTTGACTTTTGACTTTTGACTTTTGACTTCTACCCACTCCGGCACGGGCATTCCAGCAGCTTTCAGATCTGCCAGTACAGTGTCAAAGCCCAATGCATCCCAAATTTCAAAAGGACCGAGTTCCCAACCAAATCCCCAGCGCATGGCATTGTCAATGTCGGTAGGACTGTCGGCAATTTCGGGAATGCGGCAGGCACTATAACTCAATGTTTTGAGGATAGACTCGCGGAAGAAAGCACCTGCACGACCGCGATCGCGATACAATGCCCGCAGGCGATCGCCTAAATCGGGCATCTTGCTAATTGCCTCAAGATCGCCCAAGTTTAGAGGTTTAGCTGGTTCGTAAGCTAGAGTTTGTGGGTTCAATGACAGAATTTGACGGTCTTGCTTTTTGTAAAAACCCTGACCGGTTTTCGCCCCTAGCGTCCCCGTTTCTACAAGTTTACGTAACAATTCCGGCACGCGGAAGACTTCTCGGCTTTCATCGTGGGGAATGGCTGGATAGAGGTTGCTAGCTACGTACATCAGCGTATCCAATCCGACTAAATCCGCCGTGCGGAATGTGGCTGATTTTGGTCTGCCTGCAATTATCCCCGTTAGAGTGTCGATTTCCTCAATCGTATATCCCTGCGTTAATGCCTGCAAACCGAGCATGGTGACATACATGCCAATCCGGTTGGCAATAAAGTTAGGGGTATCTTTTGCGACTACGACCCCTTTACCTAAATGTTGTTCTCCGAACCACTTCATCCTTTCTAGGACTTGCGGATCGGTATCAGTTGTCGGAATGACTTCTAGTAACTTGAGATAGCGTGGTGGATTGAAAAAATGAGTGCCTAAAAACCTTTGGCGAAAGGCATCAGAACGCCCTTGAGCGATCGCGCGAATTGGCAAACCGCTCGTATTGGTGGACACGACAGTATCCTCCCGTATTTCGCTCTCTAAGCGTTCCATCAGCTTCTGCTTGATATCTAGATTTTCCACAACTGCTTCGATCGCCCAATCGACTGCAGCAACAGAGTGAAAATGCTCGTCAAAATTCCCCAAAATGACGCGACGAGCTGTCTTTTCTGTAAAGAATATAGGTGGAGATAGCTTCAGAGCTTTTTTAAATGATGTTTCAACTAGTTCGTTTTTATTGCCACTCTTGCCAGCAAGATCTAATAAATGTACAGTCAACCCGGCATTGGCGAGGTGAGCGGCAATCTGGCTTCCCATCACTCCCGCACCAAGAACGGCGGCGGTTCGGAACGGCTTGAACATAGTTTGAAATCTCCTTGTTTGAGTGGTGCGTGATGCGTGAACGACTTACGAGTTGTGAGTTACTCCCGACTCCCTGCTCCCTGACTTAAGGATTGGGCGTATGCAGGACAGGAAGATGCGGTTACGGGAGGACACAGGTTGAGTTGTTCGTGACGCTGTATCTCTTGTCTTTTGGAATCTTCCTGCCCGTATAGAGTATTAATTTCTTGAGCAAACATCTCGGCGATCCTGGCACGTTTCACCTCCCCAGTGGGGTTCAGCATTCCGTTCTCGACGCTGAGAGTGGCATTGATGAGCTGGAAGCGTTTGACTAAAGACCAGTAAGGTAAATGGCAGTTAGCTTCATCTACTAAAGCCTGGTAGAGGGCGAGAATACATGGATGGTTCAACAGTTCTGCATCTGGTAGATCGAATCCCAAGATTTGAGCTTGTTGGCGCAGGTTATTGAAATTGGGAAAAATCAGCATGGCGCAGAATTTACGTTCTGCCCCCACCGCTACTGCTTTTGCTACCAGAGGAGATTGTTCTAACTTGCGTTCTAAAGGTTGTGGTGTGACGTATTTACCTGTGGACAGCTTGAAGTGGCTTTTCTTTAATCCGACGATCTTAAGAAAACCATCGGCAGTAAACTCTCCGATGTCGCCCGTATGAAACCAGCCCTCAGAGTCGATCGCCTGTTGGGTGGCTGCGGGATTTTTATAGTAGCCTTGCGTGACGTAAGGTCCCCTGACTAGAATTTCACCATCACCTGCGATCGCCACTTCTATCCCTGGTAACGGTACTCCAACTGTTCCAGCTCGGTTGAAGCAGCCCCGATTGCAGGCAACTGCCGAACTCGTTTCTGTCAAGCCATAGCCTTGTAAAATCGTAACTTTGGCAGCGGCAAACAAGTTAGCAATCTCAGCTTTCAGAGCAGCACCGCCACAGATCGCGTATTTGAGATGTCCGCCAAATACAGCACGCCACCTAGAGAACACTAGCCGATCTGCTAGCTTCAGCATCAGATCGTATTTGCCGCTCGGTGACTGTCCCAATTCGTACTGTCGGGCAAGGGCGATCGCCCAATCGATCAGACGTTGAGTTTGTTCTGTTTGTAGCGATCTCCAAGCCGTGAGGGAGGCACGCCAATGCGGTAACTTGAATTGAGTTGGGGGGAGCCACCGCAGAGAGGACAAACGAAATTTTTGCTGCGCAGTCTCTTTCTTCTTCTGGAACATCTGCGCGGCAAAAGTCTGAAAACGGGGCAGCAAATCGTACTTGACAGTCTTTGCTGTCTCTACTTTTGTAGGTTGGCTGCCTGTTTCTAAAATTCGCTGATAAATTTTTTCCAGTAACAGAGGCACGGTAGCAAATATTGTCGGTTGTACCTCTTTGAGATGTTTCATCACTCGGTTGGGGGTGGTGAAGTAAACGCTATGCCCGTAATTCATGTGACCGTAGAAAAAGACACGGGCAAACACGTGCGTCAAGGGCAGAAATGAAAGCACTACCTCCTTTGCACCTAATTCCAAATCGGGAATTCCACTGAACATTGCTAGTGCATTAGCAGAAAGATTTTCGTGAGTCAGCATCACTCCCTGGGGCTTTCCAGAAGCTCCAGGGATATAAATGATGGTGGCTAGGTCGCTTGCTGTTAGCGATGCGCGTAGCTGTTGTCGCTTCTCGTCTGACATCTGAGCTTGTCCTTGCTGCCGTATCTCTGCTAGCGAGAAGACTTGGATACATGGAGGATGCTTGGATTGTCCGTGCCAATCGAGGGGAAGATCGACAACGATCGCGATTTGTAGATTAGGTGTATCAGATAAATAAGGCATGACTCGATCGAGCAAGTCGAAGCTGGAGACAATCAGTGCTTTGGCTTCGCTGTGTTGTGTTATGAAAACAATATTTTCCAACGTCTGGGTGAGATCGATCGGTACATCAATCAGTCGAGCTAGCAAGCAGCCCATATCAACTATGCAGAAGTTAACATCGCTGTGCATGAGGAGAGCAACGCGATCGCCCTTCTCTAACCCCAAGTTCGACAAACCAAGCGCTACCTCTTCAGCCGCAACTCGAAAATCTCGCTCCGATAAGGATTGCCAATCTTGTTCCGTCCACTGATTTAAGGCGTAGAAATTGGGAGCGCGATCGCAGGCTTCGTCTAACAATGAAGGCAACGTGCGCCCCAACAACACATGCCCAGAATTGGGAGGAGCTGTGTAAATTTTGTCAGTCCACAACATCTTCACCCAGAAGAGCTGAAAACTCTTCCCCTCGATAAACTTTTTTGTGTTTTTTATTGATTAGAAAATCAAATTATCGATCTGTCAAAAGACAAATCCAAACCATTTACTTAAACCCACCTCTGCGGTCGCTAACGATATTTGCGATCGAGCACGCGGGGTGCATAATTTTCTTTATTGAGTTTTAATTTCAGAAAACAGAGTCAGATGCAGTATTTTTTTGGATGCCAACTTCTCACACCTGAGTTAAATATTTTCCCTGTTTCTCCTTTTCAATTCATATTCAATTGATATTAACCAACAGCAGAACACTTAACCAAAGATATTAGACTGCCATGTCTAACACTTTAGGGATCGAGCGATCTGCTATGAGAATTTCTTAATCTCAGTTTAACTCATCGCTTAATCAAGCTGCTATTTTATCTATCTTTAGTAACAAATCCAACTCACCTCGATTTTATCCATTGTCTCCAAAGAAAGAAAGCAGCAAACAAAGTAAAAGAGTAAGATGAAACGCTTGCCGCGATGGAATTTATAAATCTTCTGCTCGTTAGATGCTGCGCCAAGTTCGTCAATGGTTGCTACAGCAGTCAATTGTTGTCGTCGAGCGTATGTTTGCGCCTCTAGAGTTGCTATGGACGATCGGTCAAATGCAACCCTATCCACAGATAGCTTCGCGTTTACATCTATAGCTGCATGTAGCCAATCTTTAGATTTTTCTTATTTCCCATGAAAATTTTCTGAGTCTTTTAAGTATAGAATGCACGCAGAAGAAT
>ERZ1066118.258-NODE-258-length-54770-cov-15.414036_pt1 | contig 54770 bp, 54 predicted proteins | sample MGYA00382765_ERZ1066118 | MGnify/ENA primary metagenome ERZ1066118 (study PRJEB33369, sample SAMEA5778348) | biofilm metagenome | biome: Industrial cooling water; feature: Water cooling tower basin; material: Biofilm | place: United Arab Emirates | collected...
GGCTGCACCAGCGGAAGCAGCGAAGGCGGCCGGTTCTCCGGGCGCTTGGCCACCGCCGCCGGCCGGGGTTCGTCGCGCGGCCGAGACTCCGCCGTCGCGGCGGGCGGCTCGGCCGGCAGGGCGGACGGCCCGGCACCGGCGCTCGGCGCCGGCGGCGCCACGGCCGAGCGCGCAGCCTCGGTCGCCGCCTGCGTCCGGTCACGGTCGAGCGCGCGCAGCCCCAGGGCGGCAGCCGCGATCGCGGCGCCTGCGACCAAGGCGATCGTGGCGCGGCGCAACATCACGGTCGGCTGGTGGTGTTGTTGAGGTAGACGCCGAAGCCCTGGTCGGCGTAGGCCGAGATGGGCAGTTCGTCGGTGAGCACGGCCGCGTCGACCTCGGCGGTCTCCTCGGCATCACGGGTGTCGGTCCAGACGACGATGCCGTACAGCCCCGCCGCCACGGCGAGCGGGGGCACCACGGCGGCGAGCGCGCGCCATGGCCAGCCGGGCCCGGTGCGCAGCACCGGGCCGCCCGCCGTCGCCAGCACGCCGGCCGTCTGGGCGGCCAGCTCCGCCGGCATCCGGGCGAGCGCCACCTGGCGCGCGCGCTCGAGCCGCTGCGCGACGCGCCATGGCAGGCGTTCGGCCGATTGGTCCAGCGCGGCCGTGACGCGGTGTGCGAAGATCTTTTCCGGGTTCATGGGGTTATGCCTCTGGCTTTCAGTGCCGCCGCCAGCGCGTGGGTCGCACGTGAACAGTGTGTCTTGACGCTGCCCTCGGAGCAACCCATGGCCGCCGCCGTCTCGGCGACGTCCATCTCCTCCCAATAACGCATCAGGAACGCTTCGCGTTGACGTCGGGGCAGACGGCCGATCTCCCCCTCGATGATGGACAGGATCTGTTCGCGCTCCACGGTGTCGCCGGCGCTCTCGGTGCCGCCGCCCACGGCGTCGGCCGCTTCGACCTCGATCGACTCCAGCGGGTCGGCGTCTGAGTCGCCTTCGTCGTCCCGCCGACCGCGCAACGCCGACAGCAGCGTCGTCCAGACGTTGCGGACCTTCTGGCGACGGAAATGGTCATGGATGAGATTCTGCAGGATCCGCTGGAAGATCAGCGGAAGCTCGGCCGGCGGCTTGTCGGCGTACTTCTCCGTCAGCCGGATCATGGCGTCCTGGACGACGTCCAGCGCGACGTCGTCGTCGCGCACCGCGAAGAACGCGTGCTTGAACGCGCGGCGCTCGACCGAGGCGAGGAAAGCGGAGAGTTCTTGGCGCGACGCCATCCGGGCGGCAGGTCGTGGCTGAAAGCCCGGTGATGGGCGTGGGATTCGGCTGGAGCGACGGACAAAAACCAGCGATCCTAGCAGGATTAATACCCATTTCCCGCCGCAGCCTTGACCGCCGTGCTGCGGTGCATTATCTTCGCGGCCTACCCAAAGCGACGGCGCTGGCCTGGATGTCGGGCTCGGCGCCGTTTGCGTCTTGGCGGATGCCCCCATCCAGGGTGTCCGTTTTCGGCGCCGAAAACGCTTCGGGCCGTCCCAAAAGGGCGGTTCCGGGGCATCCAGTCAATCTCGCAGGCCCTGTTCCAAGGTCTGCGTCGGGGCGATCGGCCCGCCAATGTCGGCGGGGAACCGGAATCGCGTCGGCGCCGGCGGGCAGGCTCCCTGGACCTTGAACTAGGAATCAACGGTCATGGAACTCAACGGCGCGGAAATCGTCATCCGCTGTCTGCAGGAAGAAGGCGTCGAGCACGTCTTCGGCTACCCCGGCGGGGCCGTCCTCTACATCTACGACGAGCTCGGCAAGCAGAACAAGGTCCAGCACATCCTGGTGCGCCACGAGCAGGCCGCGCTGCACGCGGCCGACGCTTATTCGCGCTCCAGCAAGCGCGTGGGCGTGGCGCTGGTCACCAGCGGCCCGGGCGTCACCAACGCCATCACGGGCCTGGCGACGGCCTACATGGACTCCATTCCCATGGTGGTGCTGACGGGCCAGGTGCCCACGCACGCCATCGGGCAGGACGCATTCCAGGAATGCGACACGGTCGGCATCACCCGTCCGTGCGTCAAGCACAACTTCCTGGTCAAGGACGTCAAGGAACTGGCCTCCACCATCAAGAAGGCGTTCCACATCGCCAGCACCGGCCGTCCCGGCCCGGTCCTGGTGGACATCCCCAAGGACATCACGCGCGACCGCTGCGGCTTCGAGTACCCGAAGTCGGTGGAGATGCGTTCCTACAACCCGGTGGTCCGCGGGCACCAGGGGCAGATCAAGAAGGCGCTGCAGCTGCTGCTGGCGGCCGAGCGCCCGATGATCTACGCCGGCGGCGGCGTCATCCTGGCCGATGCCGCGCCCGAGCTGAACAAGCTCGTGGACATGCTCGGCGCACCCTGCACCAACACGCTGATGGGCTTGGGCGGCTATCGCGCGTCCGACCCGAAGTTCGTGGGCATGCTCGGCATGCACGGCACCTACGAAGCGAACATGGCGATGCAGCACTGCGACGTGCTGCTGGCCGTGGGCGCGCGCTTCGACGACCGCGTCATCGGCAACCCCAAGCATTTCGCGCAGAACCCGCGCAAGATCGTCCACATCGACGTGGATCCCTCGTCCATCTCGAAGCGGGTGAAGGTGGACGTGCCCATCGTGGGCGACGTGCGCGAATGCCTGCGCGAGCTGCTGGGCCAACTCGAGCAGTCCTTCGCGGCCGGACAGCGGCCCGCCGCGCGTCCGCTGCAGCAATGGTGGCAGCAGATCGACGAATGGCGCCGCAAGGAGTGCCTGAAGTACAAGAACTCGTCGGAGCTCATCAAGCCGCAGTACGTGGTGGAGAAGCTTTGGGAGATCACCGGCGGCGACGCCTTCGTGACCTCCGACGTCGGCCAGCACCAGATGTGGGCCGCCCAGTACTACCGCTTCGACGAGCCGCGCCGCTGGATCAACTCGGGCGGGCTGGGCACCATGGGCGTGGGCCTGCCCTACGGCATGGGGGTGTTGATGGCCAACCCCGGCGCCACGGTGGCTTGCGTGACGGGCGAGGCCTCCATCCAGATGAACATCCAGGAGCTGGCCACCTGCCGCCAGTACCACCTGCCGGTCAAGGTGGTGAACCTGAACAACCGCTACCTTGGCATGGTCCGGCAGTGGCAGGAGATCGAGTACGGCAGCCGCTACTCGGAGTCCTACATGGACAGCCTGCCGGACTTCGTGAAGCTGGCCGAAGCCTACGGGCACGTCGGCATGCGCATCGACCGTCCCGCCGACGTGGAGCCCGCGCTGCGCGAGGCCTTCGGCAAGCACAAGGACCGCCTGGTGTTCATGGACTTCATCACCGACCAGTCCGAGAACGTCTGGCCGATGGTGCAAGGCGGCAAGGGGCTGACCGAGATGATCCTCGGCGCCGAGGACCTGTGAGGGGGGCGGCGCGATCATGAGGCACATCATCTCCATCCTGCTCGAGAACGAGCCCGGCGCGCTGTCTCGGACGGTGGGCCTGTTCTCGGCCCGCGGCTACAACATCGAGACGCTGACCGTCGCTCCCACCGAGGACCGGTCGCTGTCGCGCATGACCATCGTCACCGCCGGCAGCGACGACGTCATCGAGCAGATCACCAAGCACCTGAACCGCCTGATCGACGTGGTCAAGGTGGTCGACCTGACCGAGAGCCCCTGCATCGAGCGCGAGCTGATGCTGATCAAGGTGCGGGCGGTGGGCAAGGAGCGCGACGAGATGAAGCGGATGGCGGAGATCTTCCGCGGCCGCATCGTCGACGTCACGGAAAAGACATACACCATCGAGCTGACCGGCGACTCGTCCAAGCTCGACGCCTTCATCGAGGCGATCGACCGCACGGCGATCCTGGAAACCGTGCGCACGGGCAGTTGCGGCGTCGCCCGTGGCGAGCGCGTGCTCAAGGTCTGAAACATTTCGACGAACAGGAAAGGGGAGACCCCGATGCAAGTTTTCTATGACAAGGACTGCGACATCAAGCTCGTCAAGGGCAAGAAAGTCGCGATCATCGGCTACGGTTCGCAAGGGCACGCCCACGCGCAGAACCTGAACGACTCCGGGGTGAACGTGGTGGTCGGCGTGCGCGCCGGCGGCCCGTCGTGGGACAAGGTCAAGAAGGCCGGCCTGCAGGCCGCCGAGATCGCCGATGCGGTCCGCGGCGCGGACTTCGTCATGATGCTCATGCCGGACGAGCACATCGGCGACGCCTACCGCAACCAGGTCGAGCCCAACATCAAGGATGGCGCCGTGCTGGCCTTCGCCCACGGCTTCAACATCCACTACGGCCAGGTCGTGCCGCGCGCCGACCTCGACGTGGTGATGGTGGCCCCGAAGGCCCCCGGCCACACGGTGCGCAACACCTACAGCCAGGGCGGCGGCGTGCCGATGCTGGTCGCGGTCCACCAGGACAAGAGCGGCATGGCGCGCGACCTGGCGCTGTCCTACGCGGCGGCCATCGGCGGCGGCCGCGCCGGCATCATCGAGACCAACTTCCGCGAAGAGACCGAGACCGACCTGTTCGGCGAGCAGACCGTGCTGTGCGGCGGCACCGTGGACCTCATCAAGGCCGGTTTCGAGACCCTCGTGGAAGCGGGCTACGCGCCGGAGATGGCCTACTTCGAGTGCCTGCACGAGTTGAAGCTGATCGTCGACCTCATCTACGAGGGCGGCATCGCGAACATGAACTACTCGATCTCGAACAACGCCGAGTTCGGCGAGTACGTCACGGGCCCGACCATCGTGACGGCGGAGACCAAGAAGGCCATGAAGGCGGCGCTCGAGCGGATCCAGACCGGCGAATACGCCAAGCAGTTCATCCTGGAGAACCGCGCTGGCGCCCCGACGCTGCAGGCGCGCCGCCGCATCATGTCCGAGCACCCGATCGAGCAGGTCGGCGAGAAGCTGCGCGCGATGATGCCCTGGATCAAGGCCAACAAGCTGGTCGACAAGACCCGCAACTGATCCGCCTGGGCGGGCCTTCGGGCCCGCTTTCGCAGCGGGGGCCGCCATCGGCTCCGCGCACGCCTGGACGCCGGCTTCGTGCCGGCGTTTCTCGTTTCTGGATTCGGCCGCATGGACGGTCTCAATCAGGTCTTGTTGGTCGGTGCCTTGCTGCTCGCGGGCGGTGTCGCCGCGGGCGGCTTGTCCACGCGCTTCGGGTTGCCGTCGCTGCTGGTCTTCCTCGTCGTCGGGATGCTGGCGGGCGAGAACGGCCCGGGCGGCATCGTCTTCGACAACTACGCGCTGAGCTTCGCGGTCGGCAACTTGGCGCTCGCCGTGATCCTGTTCGACGGCGGCTTCCGCACCAGCCTGTCGACGTTCCGCATCGGTCTGCGACCGGCCGTGGTGCTGGCCACCGTGGGCGTGGCGTTGACGGCCGGCGCCGTGGGTGTCTTCGCCGCCTGGGCGCTGGGCATCGACTGGCGGCTGGGGCTGCTGCTCGGGGCCATCGTCAGCTCCACCGATGCCGCCGCCGTGTTCTCGCTGCTCGGCAGCCGCGGGCTCCAGCTCAACCAGCGGGTCGGGGCCACGCTGGAGATCGAATCCGGCGCCAACGACCCGATGGCGGTGTTCCTCACGCTCACCATGATCGGGGTCTTGCAGGCGCCCGCCGACATCGGTGTGGGCGCGCTCGCCTGGAGCTTCGTCAAGCAGTTCGGCATCGGCGCCGTCGTGGGCGTGGCGGCGGGGCTGTTGGGGCGCCCGGTGGGCCGCTTGCTCGCGCAGGGAGGAGGGTTGACCGCGCTGCTGCTGATGGCGCTGGGCGTCGGCGTGTTCGCGCTGGTCAACATGGTGGGCGGCAGCGGCTTCCTGGCCATCTACCTGTTCGGCCTGGCGGTCGCGTCGCCGTCCGATCCAGCGCACGGGGAGATCGTTCCGTCGATGGACAGCCTGGCGTGGCTCGCGCAAGCAGGGATGTTCCTTCTGCTGGGCCTGCTGGTCACGCCGGCCGAGCTCGTCTCCATCGCGCTGCCCGCGCTGGCGATCGCCGCCTTCCTGATCGTGGTGGCTCGGCCGGTGGCGGTGTGGCTGTGCCTGGCGCCCTTCCGGTTCGGGCGCCTGGAGACCGGGTTCGTCGCGTGGGTCGGGCTGCGGGGCGCGGTGCCGATCGTGCTGGCGCTGTTCCCGCTGCTGGACGGCGTGCCGGCGGCACGGCTCATCTTCAATGTCGCCTTCATGGTGGTGCTGGTGTCGCTGCTGGTCCAGGGCACCACGCTCCAAGCGGCGGCGCGCCTGTGTCGCGTCGAGCGGCCGCCCCGCCAGCGGCCGCTCGCCGAGCACCGTCTGCACGGCGGCCTGCATCTGGCTGAATTCTCGGTCGGCTCGGGCTCCGTGGCTGCCGACCATTTCGCCACTCAGCTCGACCTGCCCGAAGGCTGCCGAGTGACGCTCGCCTTGCGCGGGACCGAGCTGCTGGATCCCGAGGTGCGCACCCTGCAGCCGGACGACGTGGTGGCCGTGGCGGGCCCCGAGGACGCGATGGAGCGGGCCGGCGTGCTGTTCCGCCCGCGCGCCGCGACCGCCGGCGCGCGGACGCTCGCCTTCGTGCTCGACGCGGACGCCCGGTTCGAGGACGTCGCCGCCACCTACGGACTGCCGATCACGGCGCGCTTGGCTCACCTGTCCCTGGGCGAGGCCCTCGAAGCGCTGAGCGGGCGCAGGTTGGTCGAAGGCGACGAGGTGCTGCTCGGCCGCGCGCGCTTCCATGTGAAGGACGCACCGCGCGGGCGGCCCGAGCGCATCGGCCTGGCCATGGGCGGCACCGGCCAGGGCGGCGTTACCATGGCGGGTGAAGTCCGCCGCCCCGGAGCACCTTCATGAGCCCACCACCTGCACCGCCGCCCGCGCCCCCGCTCGCACCCGAGTGGCAAGACTGGATCGCGGGCAACGTGCTGCGTGGCTGCATCGACGCCGACATGCTGTCGGCCATGCGCGAACAAGGGTTCGAGGCGCACTACGCGCAGACCGCGATCGCCGTGGTCCGCTCGATGACCGAGCGCGTCCAGCAGGCCGACCCAGCCGCGCTGACGCCGTACACCGCCGATCCGCCGCGGCTGGCGGAAGCCAACCGATTGCAGGCCGGCGACCGCGAGGTGTCGGTGCTCTTCTCGGTGCGCGACCCCAACGTCGCGTTGATCGACGGCCTGCTGTCGGCGCAGGAGTGCGAGCAACTGATCGCGCTGTCGACGGGCAAGTTGCGGCGCTCCGAAGTGGTCGCCAACGACGGCACGTTGGGCATCAGCGGCGTGCGCAGCAGCGAGGGAACGCACTTCGCCCATGCCGAAAACGAGATCGTCGACCGGCTCGAGCGCCGCATCTCGGCGCTCTTCGACAAGCCGGTCGCGCATGGCGAGCCGTTGCAGATCCTGCACTACGGCTGTGGGGGCGAGTACCTGCCGCACCACGACTACTTCGATCCCGGACAGCCGGGCAGTCGCGTGCACCTGGCGAACGGCGGCCAGCGCGTGGCCACGGTCGTCGTGTACCTCAACGACGTGGAGTCCGGCGGCGAGACCCGCTTCCCGCAACTGGAGCTGGCCGTCCGGCCTCGCCGGGGGGCGGCGGTCTGCTTCGAGTACGCGAACGCCGCGGGCGGACTCGATTCGCGCCTGCTGCACGCCGGCGCGCCGGTGATCCGCGGCGACAAGTGGATCGCCACCAAGTGGCTGCGAGCCGGCGCCTGGGGCGCAGCCAAGCCGTAAGGGCGCCCGTCCGGGCCGGTCACGCCGCGTGGCGCGCACCAGGACGCGGGGCGTCGGAGCCGTCGCGGCGCTACACTTGCCGCCCATGAACGCTCAATCCCCCTTCGAACACCGCCATGCGGTCGCGGTCCGGCCGCAATCTCGCCCCGCGCCTGTGGCGTCGCCCGCGAGCCGGTCCGCGTCCGTGACCGGCCGCCCCGTCCCGGCATCAGCCGAATGACGCCCGACGGCGATCCGGCCGCCGCCGTCGCGCGCGAGCGCGATCCGCACCGGCCGCACCGGGGCGTCTACCTGTTGCCCAACGCCTTCACGCTTGGCTGCCTGTTCTGCGGCTTCTACGCGATCGTGCAGGCCATGAACGGCAACTTCGGCGGTGCCGCGGTCGCGATCTTCATCGCGATGCTGCTCGACACCATGGACGGCCGCGTCGCGCGCTTGACCAACACGCAGAGCGAGTTCGGCGCGCAGTTCGACAGCCTGGCGGACATGGTGTCGTTCGGCGCGGCGCCGGCGCTGATCGTCTACGAGTGGTCGCTGCGGGGCTTGGGCAAGCTCGGGTGGTTGGCGGCCTTCGTGTACGTGGCTGGCGCGGCACTGCGCCTTGCGCGCTTCAACACCAACATCGGCGTGGTCGACAAGCGGTACTTCCAGGGCATGCCCAGTCCGACCGCGGCCGCGTTGGTGGCCGGCCTCGTGTGGATCGCGACCGACTGGCGCGAGCAGCACCTGCACGAGCTGACGGCCGAGGATTTCAAGTGGGTGGCCTGGTCCCTCACGCTGTTCGCGGGCGTGACGATGGTGTCCAGCGCGCCGTACTACAGCTTCAAGGACCTGAGCCTCAAGAAGCGCGTTCCTTTCGTGTTCATGATCGGCATCCTGGCCGCCTTGGTCCTGATCTCCTTCGATCCGCCGCTGGTCGCCTTCACCGTCTTCCTGCTCTACGGGATCTCCGGGTGGGCGCTGTGGGCGTGGCGATTGAAGACCGGCAAGCCGCTGCCTTGGCGGATGCCGCCGGCGTTGTCTGAGGACATCGACGATCACTGAGCTTTTTTGCGCGAGGGCGCGGCCGGGGGTGGGTCGAGGCGGGGGCGGGGAGGCAGCGGTCGCGGGCCGGTCTTCGCCGGCTCGCTTCCCCGGGGCGCGCAGGCGGCGCGCGGACATGAAAGGTCCGGGTCACTTCTGTTGCCTGCAGCTGAGTGAACGGCTCGCGCCCGGACTTTCATCGCGGTCGCGCTGACGCGCGCCGCGCCGCGCACCGCCAGGCGCCCCGGCTCGCCTCCACGCCCCCGCCTCGACCCACCCCCGGCCACGCCCTCCACCACCGTGGGTGGCACGCCAAGCGGGGGGTGAAGCCTCGGCGCTTCAGCGGCTGCCGACCCACCGGTCCACGAACCTTCCTCAGCGCGCCCTTGGGTTGGCCTTTCCCGTCGAGCGCCTCCCACGGGGAGCGTGGGGCCGTGCGGGGGGTGGTGGAGGGTGGGCGCGTTGGGGCCAGCGGCCGGGCCTGGGCGGGGCGTGCGGCGGGCTGTCAGCCCGCCGATGAAATGGCCGGGCGCGAGCCGTTCACAGAGACGCAAGCACCAGCCGTGACCCGGCATTTCATGTCACGCCCCGCCCTGCGCCCGGCCGACGAGCGGGCCGGCGAAGACCGGCCCGCGAGCGCCGCCCCTCCGCGCCCGTCCCCCACCACCCCCCGCACGGCCCCACCGCACAACCACCCCACATAACCCGACGTATAATCGTGGGTTTTGATCAATCGCCGGGGCCATGCGCCGCGGCCTGTCGCCCCAGATGTCTTCGCGCACCCCGCTCGTCGTCGGAAACTGGAAGAGCAACGGTCGGACCGGCACCAATGCCGCGTTGCTGGACGCCGTGCGGTCCCGGTTGGCCGGCCCGATGGCGTCGGGCGTGGAAGTCGGCGTTTGCCCGCCGCACGTGTACCTGACGCAGGCGCTCGGCGCGCTCGCGGGCAGCAGCGTGCAGGTCGGTGCCCAGGACGTGTCCGCCCACGGGGACGGCGCCTACACGGGCGAAGTGGCTGCGGCCATGCTTTCCGATCTCGGTTGCCGCTTCGCCATCGTCGGCCATTCCGAGCGCCGGACCCTTCTGGGCGAATCCGATGCCACGGTCGCTTCGAAGGCGCGCTGCGCGCTCGAGGCCGGTCTGGTGCCCATCATTTGCGTGGGCGAAACGCTCGAGCAGCGCGAAGCCGGCGCGACCGAAGCGGTGGTCGGGGCGCAGGTCGACGCGGTCGTGCCGGTCCTGGCGACAGCCGGGCCCGGCGTCGTGCTCGCCTACGAGCCGGTGTGGGCCATCGGGACCGGCCGCAGCGCCAGCGCCCAAGAGGCGCAAGCGGTGCATGCCTTCGTGCGGGCGCGGCTGGCCCGTGGCGGCGTCGCCGTGGCTGGCCTGCGCATCCTCTACGGCGGCAGCGTCAAGCCTGCCAACGCGGCGTCGCTCTTCGCGATGCCCGACATCGACGGCGGGTTGATCGGCGGGGCATCGCTTTCGGCCGACGACTTCGTCGCCATCTGCTCGGCGGCCGCCGGCGCCTGACGCCGCGGCATCGCCACACGACTCAAGAAGGACGCACCCGATGGAAATTCTCACCACGCTCGTGCTGGTCGTGCAGGTGCTCTGCGCGATCGGCGTGATCATCCTCGTGCTGCTGCAGCACGGAAAGGGTGCCGACATGGGCGCCGCGTTCGGCAGCGGCGCTTCAGGCAGCCTGTTCGGCGCGACCGGCTCGGCCAACTTCCTGTCGCGGACCACCGCGGCCTTGGCGACGCTGTTCTTCGTGTCGACGCTGGGCTTGGCGTACCTGTCCAACAACCGCGGCGCGGCCGCGCCGTCGAGCGTCATGGAGCGCATGGGCAACACGTCGGCCGATGGAATTCCGGGTGGTCCAGCGGCCCCCGCCGCCCCGCCCGCCGCGGGTGCCGCCGCGCCCGCCGACGGTGCGGCGCCTGCGGCGGCAGGCAATGCCGCGCCGCAAAAAGGTGCGGCGCCGAGCGAAATTCCGAAGTAGAATATAGGGCTTGACGGGGCATCCTCGGCCCCGGGTTTCACCCGCATTTGTCCACGTGCCGACGTGGTGAAATTGGTAGACACGCTATCTTGAGGGGGTAGTGGCGAAAGCTGTGCGAGTTCGAGTCTCGCCGTCGGCACCAAAGAACACCAAGAACAATAAGCGAGGGGCATTTCCGCCACGCGGGCCGTCTCGACGGCCGCCGGCAGGAAGGGCCTTCTCCCCAGGGAAACCGGAGGCGTCCGTCGGGTGCGAACCCGGCGGACGTTTTCACGATGAGGCTTTCGTCCGTGAACCTCGACCAGTATCTTCCCGTCCTCCTCTTCATCCTCGTGGGCGCCGGGGTCGGTGTCGCCCCGCTGGCGCTGGGGCGGCTCCTGGGTCCGCACCGGCCCGATCCCGACAAGCTGTCACCCTACGAGTGCGGCTTCCAGGCGTTCGAGGATGCGCGCATGAAGTTCGACGTGCGCTACTACCTCGTCGCCATCCTCTTCATCCTGTTCGACCTCGAGATCGCCTTCCTGTTCCCCTGGGCGGTGTCGCTGGACGCCATCGGCATGTTCGGCTTCATTTCGATGATGGTGTTCCTGGCAATCCTCGTGGTCGGCTTCATCTACGAGTGGAAGCGGGGCGCGCTCGATTGGGAGTGAGCGCGCGACGTCAACACGGCGACCCCAAGCGGTCGGAGGCAGGGTCCTAGCATGGCGATCGAAGGTGTACTGAACGAAGGCTTCGTCACGACGCAGCTCGACAAGCTCATCAACTGGTCGCGCACCGGCTCGATGTGGCCGATGACGTTCGGACTGGCCTGCTGCGCGGTCGAGATGATGCACGCGGGCGCGGCGCGCTACGACCTGGATCGCTTCGGCATCTTCTTCCGGCCCAGCCCGCGCCAGTCCGACGTCATGATCGTCGCCGGCACGCTGTGCAACAAGATGGCGCCCGCGTTGCGCCGGGTCTACGACCAGATGGCCGAGCCCCGCTGGGTCATCTCGATGGGCTCGTGCGCCAACGGCGGCGGGTATTACCACTACTCCTACTCGGTCGTGCGTGGCTGCGACCGGATCGTCCCGGTCGACATCTACGTGCCCGGCTGTCCGCCGACCGCCGAGGCGTTGATCTACGGGATCATCCAGCTGCAGGCCAAGATCCGCCGCACCAGCACCATCGCGCGCTGACGCGGCGCGCACGCAGGACCCCCTCCCATGACCAGGCTCGAAACCCTGAAGGCCGCGCTCACCCAGACCCTGGGCGACCGCGTCGAACTGAGCGAACGGCTGGGCGAGATCACGCTCGTCGTGTCCGCCGCCGACTACCTCGACATGGCGCGCACGCTGCGCGACGCGCCCGCGCTGCGCTTCGAGACCATGATCGACCTCTGCGGGGTCGACTACTCCAACTACGGCGAGGGCGCTTGGGACGGTGCGCGCTTCGCGGTGGTGCTGCACCTGCTGTCGGTCTGGCACAACCACCGCGTGCGGGTGCGCGTCTTCTGCCCCGACGACGACTTCCCGGTCGTGCCGTCGCTGGTGGACGTGTGGCCGAACGCCAACTGGTACGAGCGCGAGGCCTTCGACCTGCTGGGCATCGTGTTCGACGGGCATCCCGACCTTCGCCGCATCCTCACCGACTACGGCTTCGTGGGCCATCCGTTCCGCAAGGACTTCCCCACCAGCGGCTACGTCGAGATGCGCTACGACCCCGAGCAGCGCCGCGTGATCTACCAGCCCATCACCATCGAGCCGCGCGAGATCGTGCCGCGCATCATCCGCGAGGAAGGCTACGGGGTGGGGCGCTAGGCAACGGACCGGACACACATGGCCGACATCAAGAACTACACCCTCAACTTCGGGCCGCAGCACCCGGCCGCGCACGGCGTGCTGCGGCTGGTGCTGGAGTTGGACGGCGAGGTCGTGCAGCGCGCCGACCCGCACATCGGGTTGCTGCACCGTGCCACCGAGAAGCTCGCCGAGAGCAAGACCTACCTCCAGTCGGTGCCGTACATGGACCGGCTGGACTACGTCTCGATGATGTGCAACGAGCACGCCTACGTGCTGGCCATCGAGAAGCTCCTGGGCCTGGAAGTCCCGTTGCGGGCGCAGTACATCCGCGTCATGTTCGACGAGATCACGCGGATCCTGAACCACCTGCTGTGGATCGGCGCGCACGGGCTGGACGTGGGCGCGATGGCGGTGTTCCTGTACGCCTTCCGCGAGCGCGAAGACCTGATGGACTGCTACGAGGCGGTGTCGGGCTCGCGGCTGCACGCGGCCTACTACCGGCCGGGCGGCGTCTATCGCGACCTGCCGGACCGCATGCCGCATTTCGTCGAGAGCCGCGTGCGCTCGAGGAAGCAGGTCGACGAGCTGAACGCCGACCGCCGAGGGTCGCTGCTTGACTTCATCGAGGCCTTCACCGACCGGTTCCCCGGCTACGTCGACGAGTACGAGACGCTGCTGACCGACAACCGCATCTGGAAGCAGCGGCTGGTCGGCATCGGCGTGGTGGACCCGGACCGCGCCAAGGCGCTGGGCTTCACCGGCCCGATGCTGCGCGGCTCGGGCATCGCGTGGGACCTGCGCAAGGCGCAGCCCTACGAGGTCTACGACCTGCTGGACTTCGACATCCCGGTGGGCAAGAACGGCGACTGCTACGACCGGTACCTGGTGCGCGTGGAAGAGATGCGCCAGAGCAACCACATCATCCGGCAGTGCATCGCGTGGCTGCGCGCCAACCCGGGGCCGGTGATGGCCGACGACCACAAGGTCGCCCCGCCGTCGCGCGTCACCATGAAGTCGAACATGGAAGAGCTGATCCACCACTTCAAGCTCTTCACCGAGGGCATGCACGTGCCGACCGGCGAGGCCTACGCCGCGGTCGAGCACCCCAAGGGCGAGTTCGGCATCTACATCGTCTCCGACGGCGCGAACAAGCCCTACCGGCTGAAGATCCGCGCCGCCGGCTTCACCCACCTGCAAGCCCTGGACGAGATGTCGCGCGGCCACATGATCGCCGACGTGGTCACCATCATCGGCACGCAGGACATCGTTTTCGGCGAGATCGACCGATGAGCGCAGCTCTTCCCCGCGCGCAGCGCCTGCTGTCCGACGAGGCCTACCGCCGCATCGACCGCGAGGTCGCCAAGTACCCGCCCGAGCAGAAGCAGAGCGCGGTGATGGCGTCGCTGGCCATCGCGCAGAACGAGCACGGCTGGACCAGCCCGGAGGTCATCGACGACGTGGCCGCGTACCTGGGCATGCCGTCGATCGCGGTGCACGAGGTCGCCACCTTCTACACGATGTACAACAAGCGGCCGATCGGGCGGCACAAGATCACCGTGTGCACCAACTTGCCGTGCGCCCTGCGCGACGCCAACTCGGCGGCCGACTACCTGAAGGGGCGCCTGGGCGTGGACTTCGGCGAGACCACCGCCGATGGCCAGTTCACCCTGCAGGAAGGCGAGTGCATGGGCGCTTGCGGCGATGCGCCGGTGCTGCTGGTGAACAACGAGCGCATGGAGAGCTTCATGGATTTCGCGAAGCTCGACGCGCTCATCGAAGAGCTCAAGCACAAGACGTGACGGACTAGGCACATGGGCGCGATCGAGATTCCGTTCATCGACACCTGCTTCCACGGGCGTCACATCAATCCGCAGATCCTGGCGGACCTGACGCCGGACGCATGGCACCTGGCCGACTACGAGCGTCGTGGCGGCTACCAGGCGCTGCGCCGCATCCTCACCGAGGGCCTGACGCCCGAGCAGGTGATCGCCGAGGTCAAGGCCAGCGGCCTGCGCGGGCGCGGCGGCGCGGGTTTCCCCACCGGCCTGAAGTGGAGCTTCATGCCGCGACAGTTCCCGGGGCAGAAGTACCTGGTGTGCAACTCCGACGAGGGCGAGCCGGGCACCTTCAAGGACCGGGACATCCTGCGCTACAACCCGCACGTCGTCATCGAGGGCATGGCGATCGCGGCGTACGCGATGGGCATCACGGTCGGCTACAACTACATCCACGGCGAGATCTGGGACACGTACAAGCGCTTCGAGGACGCGCTGGACGAGGCCCGTGCCGCCGGCTACCTGGGCGACCGGATCCTGGGCAGCGAGTTCTACTTCCAGCTGCACGCGCACCACGGCTATGGCGCGTACATCTGCGGCGAGGAGACCGCGCTGCTGGAATCCATCGAGGGCAAGAAGGGGCAGCCGCGCTTCAAGCCGCCGTTTCCGGCCAGCTACGGCCTGTACGGCAAGCCCACCACGATCAACAACACCGAGACCTTCGCGGCGGTCCCCTGGATCATCCGCAACGGCGGCAAGGCCTTCCTGGAAGTGGGCCGCCCCAACAACGGCGGCACCAAGATCTTCTCGATCTCGGGCGACGTCGAGCGTCCGGGCAACTACGAGATCCCGTTGGGCACGCCGTTTTCCAAGCTTCTGGAGCTGGCGGGCGGGATGCGCGGCGGGCGAAAGCTCAAGGCCGTGATCCCGGGCGGCTCGTCGATGCCGGTCCTGCCGGCCGACGTGATGATGGCCACCGACATGGACTACGACTCGATCGCCAAGGCGGGCTCGATGCTGGGCTCGGGCGCCGTGATCGTGATGGACGAGACGCGCTGCATGGTCAAGTGCCTGCTGCGCCTGTCGTACTTCTATTACGAGGAGTCCTGCGGCCAGTGCACGCCGTGCCGCGAGGGCACGGGGTGGCTGTGGCGCATGGTCGACCGCATCGAGCGCGGCCAGGGCAAGCCCGAGGACATCGACCGCCTGGTCACCGTGTCGGACAACATCCAGGGCCGCACGATCTGCGCGCTGGGCGACGCCGCCGCGATGCCGGTCAAGGCCTTCATCAAGCATTTCCGGCACGAGTTCGAGCACCACGTCGCGCACAAGCGCTGCCTGGTGGGCCCGGGCTCGGCCGCCTGACAAAAAAAGCACCCAGATGGTCGAAATCGAGATCGACGGCAGGAAGGTGGACGTGCCCGAAGGCAGCATGGTCATGCATGCGGCCGACAAGCTGGGCATCTACGTGCCGCACTTCTGCTACCACAAGAAGCTGTCCATCGCGGCCAACTGCCGCATGTGCCTGGTCGAGGTCGAGAAGGCGCCCAAGCCGCTGCCGGCCTGCGCCACGCCCGTCACGCAGGGCATGAAGGTCCAGACCCGCTCCGAGCGCGCGATCACCGCGCAGAAGGGCGTGATGGAATTCCTGCTGATCAACCACCCGTTGGACTGCCCGATCTGCGACCAGGGCGGCGAGTGCCAACTGCAGGACCTGGCGATGGGCTACGGCCAGTCGTCGTCCCGCTACGACGGCCCGAAGCGCGTGGTCTTCCACAAGCCCATGGGGCCGCTCATCTCCGCCGAGGAGATGACCCGCTGCATCCACTGCACCCGTTGCGTGCGCTTCGGCCAGGAGATCGCCGGGCAGATGGAGCTGGGCATGGCCGGCCGCGGCGAACACTCCGAGATCCTGTCGTTCCTGGGCCGCTCGGTGGACAACGAGCTGTCGGGCAACATGATCGACCTGTGCCCGGTGGGCGCGCTCACCAGCAAGCCTTTCCGCTACAGCGCACGCACCTGGGAGCTGACGCGCCGCAAGTCGGTCAGCCCGCACGACTCGCTGGGCAGCAACCTGATCGTCCAGGTCAAGCGCGACCGCGTCATGCGCGTGCTCCCGCTGGAGAACGAGGACGTCAACCAGTGCTGGTTGTCCGACCGCGACCGCTTCGCCTACGAGGGCCTGGCCTCGCCCGACCGCCTGGTCACGCCCATGATCAAGCAGGACGGCCAGTGGCGCGAGGTCGACTGGCAAGTGGCGCTGGAATACGCGGCCCACGCGCTGACCCACGTGCGCGACACCGCGGGCGGCGAGCAGATCGGGGTGCTGGCGTCGCCGGGCTCGACCCTGGAAGAGCTGCACTTGGCCGGCAAGCTGGCCCGTGGCCTGGGCAGCGACAACGTCGACTTCCGGCTGCGGCAGCGAGACTTCGGGCTGGACGGCCGGCTGGGGGGCATCCCCTGGATGGGCCTGCCGGTGGCCGCGCTCGACACCATCGAGAGCGTGCTGCTGGTGGGCAGCTTCCTGCGCACCGACCATCCGCTGCTGGCCGCGCGCCTGCGTCACGCCGCCAAGCGGGGCGCCAAGGTCGCGGTGCTGCACGCGGCCGACGACGAGCTCTTCATGCCGGTGTCGGGCCGCATGGTCGTGGCGCCGTCGCGCTGGTTGTCCGCGCTGGCCGAAGTGGCCCAGGCGGTGTCGGCCGCCAAGGGCGTCCCCGCGCCCTCGGCCGCGCAGGGCGTCGAAGCGGGCGAGGCCGCCCGTGGCATCGCGCAAGGCCTGGCCTCCGGCGAGCGTCGCGCGCTGCTCCTGGGCAACGGCGTGCTGCACCACCGCCAAGGCTCGGCCATCGCCGAGCTGGCGCAGTGGATCGCGCAGGCCTGCGGTGCCACGTTCGGCTGGATCGGCGAGGCCGGCAACTCGGTGGGCGGCTACGTCGCGGGCGCGTGGCCGCGAGCCGGTGGGCTGAACGCGCGCGCCATGCTCGAGCAGCCGCGCCGGGCGTACGTCCTGTCCGGCTTCGAGCCTTCGCTCGACTGCGGCGATCCGCAGGCGGCCCGCCACGCGCTTGCGCAGGCCGACAGCGTGATCGCGCTGACCATGTACGCCAGCGACGAACTGCGCGAGCTGGCCGACTGCCTGCTGCCGATCGTCCCCTTCACCGAGACGGCGGGCACCTTCGTGAACGCCGAAGGCCGCGTCCAGAGCTTCAACGGCTGCGCGCGTCCGATCGGCGCCGCGCGGCCGGGCTGGAAGGTGCTGCGCGTGCTGGGCAACCTGGTCTCGGCCTCCGGCTTCGATTTCGACAGCGCCGAGGCGGTGCGGATCGAGGCGCTGGGGCGGGGCGGAGCCGAGGCGGTGGCCGGTCGACTGTCCAACGCCATCGACTCGGGCGCGCCGCGCTCGGTTTCCCGCGGGCAGGGCGCGTCCGCGGGGCAAGGCGCGCAGGGCGCGCAGGGCGCGCAAGGCGGAGCGAGCGGGCCGGGCGGGCAGGCCGTCACCCTCGAGCGCGTCGCCGAGGTCCCGATCTTCAACGTCGACCCGATCGTTCGGCGCTCGCCGCCGCTGCAGCAGACCGTGCACGCCCGCCCGCCCAAGGCGCGCTTCGCGCCGGCGACGCTGGAGCGGTTGGGTCTGGCGGCCGGCGCTCCGGTGCGGCTGCGCCAGGGCGACGGCGTCGCCGTGCTGGAGGCCGCCGCCGATCCGGGCCTGGCCGACGGCGTGGTCCGGGTCGCGATGGCGCATCCGTCCACCGCGGCGCTGGCCGAGCCCTTCGGGCCGATCACGGTCGAGCGCGCCTGACGCGCCCGCACGCTTCGACGACCAATCCGATGAACGACTTCCTCACCTCCGTCACCACCCAGGGTTCGGCCATGCTGGGCCCGGCCTGGCCGCTGGTCTGGACGCTGGCCAAGATCGTCGCCGTGCTGGCGCCGCTGATGGCCTGCGTCGCTTACCTCACCTACTGGGAACGCAAGCTGATCGGCTGGATGCACATCCGCGTCGGCCCCAACCGCGTCGGCCCCGGCGGCTTGCTGCAGCCGATCGCCGACGCGCTGAAGCTGATGGTCAAGGAGGTGATCGTCCCGTCGCGCGCCAACCGGGCGCTGTTCATCCTCGGGCCGATCATGACGATCATGCCGGCGCTGGCGGCCTGGTCGGTGATGCCTTTCGGGCCGGACATGGCGCTGGCCAACATCAACGCCGGCCTCTTGCTGCTGCTGGCGATCACGTCGCTGGAGGTGTACGGCGTCATCATCGCCGGCTGGGCGTCGAACTCGAAGTACGCGTTCCTGGCGGCCATGCGCGCCTCGGCGCAGATGGTGTCCTACGAGATCGCGATCGGCTTCTGCATGGTCGTGGTGCTGATGGTGTCGGGCAGCCTGAACCTCACCGACATCGTGCAGGGCCAGCAGGTGGGCCGCTTCCAGGAGATGGGCCTGAACTTCCTGTCCTGGAACTGGCTGCCGCTGCTGCCGATCTTCGTGGTGTACGTGATCTCGGCCGTGGCCGAGACCAACCGGCACCCCTTCGACGTGGTCGAAGGCGAGAGCGAGATCGTGGCCGGCCACATGGTCGAGTATTCCGGCATGGGCTTCGCCATCTTCTTCCTGGCCGAATACGCCAACATGATCCTGCTGTCGACGCTGGCGGCGATCATGTTCCTGGGCGGGTGGGACGCGCCGGTGGCGTTCCTGTCCTTCATTCCCGGCTGGATCTGGCTGGGGATCAAGGCCTTCTTCGTGGTCTCGTGCTTCATCTGGTTCCGCGCCAGCTTCCCGCGCTACCGCTACGACCAGATCATGCGGCTGGGGTGGAAGATCTTCATCCCGGTCACGCTGGTGTGGCTCGTGGTCGTGGGCGGGTGGATGCAGACGCCATTCAACATCTGGACGCGCTGAAGATGTCGGCCATCAAGGAATTCGTCTCGAGCTTCATGCTCGCCGAGCTGCTCAAGGGCATGCGGCTCACGGGCAAGTACCTCTTCTCCCGCAAGATCACGGTGCAGTACCCCGAGGAGAAGACGCCGTACTCGGCGCGCTTCAGGGGCCTGCACGCGCTGCGGCGCTACCCCAACGGCGAAGAGCGCTGCATCGCGTGCAAGCTGTGCGAGGCGGTGTGCCCGGCGATGTGCATCACGATCGAGTCCGACATCCGCGAGGACGGCACGCGCCGCACCTCCAGGTACGACATCGACCTCACCAAGTGCATCTTCTGCGGATTCTGCGAAGAGAGCTGCCCGGTCGACTCGATCGTCGAGACGCACATCCTGGAATACCACGGCGAAAAGCGCGGCGACCTGTACTTCACGAAGGACATGCTGCTGGCCATCGGCGATCGCTACGAGAGCGAGATCGCCGCGCGACGCGAGCAGGACGCGCCTTACCGCTGAAGAGCGCGGCGCGCCGACCGAACCGATTCCCGAGCGGGCTTGAAAGGCCCGACCGTCATGGACTTCAAGACTTTCATGTTCTGGGCCTTCGCGGCCGTGCTCGTCTACGCGAGCCTGCGCGTCATCACCGCGCGCAACCCGGTGGTGGCGGCGCTGCACCTCGTGCTCGCCTTCTTCAACGCGGCGGGCCTGTGGCTGCTGCTGCGCGCCGAATTCCTCGCGATCACGCTGGTGCTGGTGTACGTGGGCGCGGTGATGGTGCTGTTCCTGTTCGTCGTGATGATGCTGGACGTCAACACCGCGCGCATGCGGGAGGGCTTCTGGAAGAACCTCCCGGTGGCGGCGGTGGTGGGCATCGTGATCGTCCTGGAGCTGGCCGCGGTGCTTTGGCAGCAGTTCCGCGTCAACGAGTCCGCGGTGCCGCTGCAGCCGGCGGACTACAGCAACACAAAGGCGCTGGGGCGGCTCATCTACACCGAATACGTGTACCCCTTCGAGATCGCCGCGGTGCTGCTGCTGGTGGCCATCGTGGCGGCCATCGCGCTCACGCTGCGCCACCGCAAGGACACCAAGCAGCAGGTGATCTCCGAGCAGTTGCGCACCCGCCGCGAGGATCGCGTGCGCCTGGTGAACGTGCCTTCGCAGCGCGAGCGCGCGCAGGTGGGCGCCGACCAAGCCAACGCACCGCAGGTCGGCGGCGCCGGCAGCTCGGCCGCCCCCGGCGGCGGCACGGCCCGCTGAAGCCCGTCGGCCAAGGAAAACAAGCGAAAGCCCCATGGAACTGACCCTCGCCCATTACCTGGTGCTCGGCGCGATCCTCTTCGCGATCAGCGTCGTCGGCATCTTCCTGAACCGGCGCAACGTCATCATCATCCTGATGGCGATCGAGCTCATGCTGCTCGCCGTGAACCTCAACTTCGTCGCGTTCTCCCACTTCCTGGGCGACGCGGCCGGCCAGGTCTTCGTCTTCTTCATCCTCACGGTGGCCGCCGCGGAAAGCGCGATCGGCCTGGCCATCCTGGTCGTGCTGTTCCGCAACCTCGACACGGTGAACGTCGAGGACCTGGACACGCTCAAGGGCTGACCCGATGAAGACCATCTACCTCGTGGCGGCCTTCGCGCCGCTGGTCGGCGCGATCCTGGCGGGCCTGTTCGGTCGATTCCTGGGGCGGCGACTGTCGCACTGGGCTTGCATCCTCGGCGTGGCGGTCTCGTTCTTCGCGTCCGTGGCGGTGCTGCGCGACGTGCTGGCGGGCAACACCTTCAACGGCCCGCTCTACACTTGGGCGGTGCTGGGCGGCGTGCGCATGGAGGTCGGTTTCCTGATCGACACCCTGACAGCCACCATGATGTGCGTGGTGACCTTCGTGTCGCTGATGGTGCACGTCTACACCATCGGCTACATGGCCGACGACCCCGGCTACCAGCGCTTCTTCGCGTACATCTCGCTGTTCACCTTCGCGATGATGATGCTGGTGATGGCGAACAACTTCCTGCAGCTGTTCTTCGGCTGGGAAGCGGTGGGCCTGGTGTCGTACCTGCTGATCGGCTTCTGGTACACCCGCGACAGCGCCATTTACGCCAACCTGAAAGCTTTCCTGGTCAACCGTGTCGGCGACTTCGGCTTCCTCCTGGGCATCGGCCTGGTGCTGGCCCACTTCGGCAGCCTGGACTACGCCACCGTCTTCAAGGCCGCCCCGGGCCTGGCCGGCAGCACCATCTCGATCTGGGGCGCGGCCGAATGGTCGCTGCTCACGGTCACCTGCATCTGCCTCTTCATCGGCGCGATGGGCAAGAGCGCGCAGGTGCCGCTGCACGTGTGGCTGCCCGACTCCATGGAAGGCCCCACGCCCATCTCGGCGCTGATCCACGCGGCCACGATGGTCACGGCGGGCATCTTCATGGTGTCGCGCATGAGCCCGCTGTTCGAGCTCTCCGACACGGCGCTCGGCTTCGTGATCACCATCGGCGCGATCACGGCGCTCTTCATGGGCTTCCTGGGCATCGTCCAGAACGACATCAAGCGGGTGGTGGCGTATTCGACGCTGTCGCAGCTGGGCTACATGACCGTGGCCCTGGGCGCCTCGGCCTACTCGGTGGCGATCTTCCACCTGATGACGCACGCCTTCTTCAAGGCGCTGCTCTTCCTGGCCGCCGGCAGCGTGATCATCGGCATGCACCACGACCAGGACATCCGCAACATGGGCGGCCTGCGCAAGTACATGCCGGTCACCTGGATCACCTCGCTGATCGGGTCGTTGGCGCTGATCGGCACGCCGTTCCTGTCGGGCTTCTACTCCAAGGAAAACATCATCGAGGCCGCCAAGCACGCCACGGTTCCGGGTGCGGGCTTCGCGTACTGGGCCACGTTGATCGGCGTGTTCGTCACGGCGTTCTATTCGTTCCGCATGTACTTCCTGGTCTTCCACGGCGCCGAGCGCTTCGGGCATGCGCACGCGCCGCATCCGCCCGCGTCGGCCGGCGGCGCCGAAGTACGCGCCGGCTCCGGCCACGAGCCCGAGCACGACGACCATCACGACCATGACGAGCACCACGGCCTGGCCCCCGGCCAGAAGCCGCACGAGTCGCCTTCGGTCGTCACCGCGCCGCTGATCCTGTTGTCGATCCCGTCGCTGGTGATCGGTATGCTGGTGATCCAGCCGATGCTGTTCGGCGGCTACTTCGACGGCGTGATCACCGTGCTGGCCGACCGCCACCCGGCCATGCGCGAATTGGCCGAGGAGTTCCACGGCGCCATCGCCATGGGACTGCACGGCTTCGTGACGCTGCCCTTCTGGCTGATGGTTGCGGGCGTGGCCAGCGCGTACTACCTGTACTTGGTGAATCCCGCGCTGCCAGCCCGCATCCGCGGTGCCTTCAGCGGCGTCCACCGGCTGCTGGAGAACAAGTACTACTTCGACCGCTTCAACGAGATCTTCTTCGCCGGGGGCGCTCGCGCCCTGGGCCGGGGTCTCTGGAACGGCGGCGACCGGGCGCTGATCGACGGCGTGGCGGTCAACGGCAGCGCGCGCCTGGTCGGCTGGGTGGCGGGCATCGTGCGCCAGGTGCAGACCGGCTACGTCTACCACTACGCCATCACCATGATCCTGGGCGTGGCTTTCCTGCTCGGCTGGTTCCTCCTGCTGATCCGCCGCTGACAACGCGCGCGGACGACGAGAATGATCCCGACTTCCTTTCCCTACCTCAGCCTGGCGATCTGGACGCCAATCCTGTTCGGGCTGTTCATCCTCGCGCTCGGCAGCGACCGCAATGCGGCCGTGGTGCGCGGGCTGGCGCTGGCCGGCAGCGTGCTCGGCTTCCTGGTGACGCTGCCGCTGGCGATCGACTTCGACCGCGGCACGGCGCAGATGCAGTTCGTCGAGCGAGCGCCCTGGATCGAAACCTTCGGCGTGCAGTACCTGCTGGGCATCGACGGCATCTCGCTGTGGCTGATCCTGCTCACCGCGCTCATCACCATCGTGGTGGTGGTGGCGGGATGGGTCGTGATCACGGACCGCGTGGCGCAATACATGGCCTCGTTCCTGATCCTGTCGGGCCTGATGGTGGGCGTGTTCGCCTCGCTCGACGGGCTGCTCTTCTACGTGTTCTTCGAAGCCACCCTCATCCCGATGTACCTCATCATCGGCGTGTGGGGCGGCCCGAACCGCGTGTACGCGGCCTTCAAGTTCTTCCTGTACACGCTGGCCGGGTCGCTGCTCATGCTGGTGGCGCTGGTGTACTTGTACCTGCAGTCGGGCACCTTCGAGATCCTGGCGTGGCACCGGCTGCCGCTGCCGATGGACGCGCAGATCCTGCTCTTCGTGGCGTTCCTGCTGGCCTTCGCGGTCAAGGTGCCGATGTTCCCGGTGCACACCTGGCTGCCGGACGCGCACGTCGAAGCGCCCACGGGAGGCTCGGTGGTGCTGGCCGCCATCATGCTGAAGCTGGGCGCCTACGGCTTCCTGCGTTTTTCGTTGCCGATCGCGCCGGACGCCAGCCACGCGTTGAGCGGAATGATGATCGCGCTGTCCCTGATCGCCGTGATCTACATCGGCTTCGTCGCGCTGGTGCAGGCGGACATGAAAAAGCTGGTGGCCTATTCGTCCATCGCCCACATGGGCTTCGTGACGCTCGGGTTCTTCATCTTCAATGAACTCGGCATGCAAGGCGGGATCATCCAGATGATCTCGCACGGGTTCGTGTCGGGCGCCATGTTCCTGTGCATCGGCGTGCTCTACGACCGCGTGCATTCGCGCCAGATCGCCGACTACGGTGGCGTGGCCAACACCATGCCCAAGTTCGCCGCGCTGTTCCTGGTGTTCGCGATGGCCAACAGCGGCCTGCCCGCGACCAGTGGCTTCGTGGGTGAGTTCTTCGTGATCCTGGGCGCGGTGCAGTACGACTTCTGGGTGGGCTTCGCCGCGGCCACCACGCTGATCCTGGGCGCGGCCTACTCGCTGTGGATGTACAAGCGCGTGGTCTTCGGCAAGGTTGCCAACGGCAACGTCGCCAATCTCACCGACGTCGACGCCCGTGAGTTCTGGCTGCTCGCCGCGATGGCGGTGGCCGTGCTGTGGATGGGCCTGTATCCCAAGCCGATCACCGACGCCACCAGCGCCTCGGTCGACGCGCTGCTCAAGCACGTGTCGGTCTCCAAGATCAACCAGGTGGCCGCGCAATGACTTCCGCCGAACTGAACCTGATGCCGGCGCTGCCGGAGATCCTGCTGCTCGTCACGGCCTGCATCGTGCTGCTGGCCGAGTCGCTCAAGCGCCCGTCGCGCGCCGAGCACGACGCTGCCGAGGCGGCCGCGGCCGCCCCGGGCGCGGGTGCCGGCGGCGGCATGGGATTGGCGCTGCTCGCGTTGGTGCCGTCGGTGATCGCGACCCTCATGCAGCTTTCCGAGGACCAGCGCGTCTTCGCCTTCGGCGGCATGTACGTGGCCGACGCCATGGCGCACCTGCTCAAGCTGGTCGCCTACGGCGCCACGGCGCTCACGCTGGTCTACGCCTCGGGCTACAACGCCGTGCGCTCGGTCCAGCGCGCCGAGTTCCAGGCGCTCGCGCTCTTCTCGCTGCTGGGCGTCATGGTGATGATCTCGGCCAACAACCTGCTGGTGGTGTACCTCGGGTTGGAGCTGATGACGCTGTCGCTTTACGCGCTGGTGGCGCTGCGGCGCGACCATGCCGTCTCCACCGAGGCGGCCATGAAGTACTTCGTGCTGGGCGCGCTGTCCTCCGGCTTCCTGCTCTACGGCATGTCGATGCTGTACGGTGCCACCGGCAGCCTGGACATCCCGCAGATCGCCAACACGGTGGCGGCCAGCGCCAACCGCACGGCGCTGGTCTTCGGCGTGGTGTTCATCGTGTCGGGGCTGGCGTTCAAGTTCAGCGCCGTGCCCTTCCACATGTGGGCGCCGGACGTCTACGAGGGGGCGCCCACGGGCGCCACGCTGCTGATCGCGGCCGCGCCCAAGCTGGCCACCTTCGCGGTCAGCTTCCGCATGCTGGTGGAGGGCCTGTCCGCGGTGGCGGTGGACTGGCAACAGATGCTGATGGTGCTGGCGATCGCGTCGCTGGCGCTGGGCAATTTCGTCGGCATCATGCAGACCAACCTCAAGCGTCTGCTGGCCTATTCGACCATCTCGCAGATCGGCTTCGTCCTGCTGGCGCTGTCCGTGGGCGTGGTCGATGGGCAGGTGCAGGTGGACGCCGCCTACGGCTCGGCCCTCTTCTACGTCGTGACCTACGTGGTCACGACGGTGGCGGGCTTCGGCGCGCTGCTGCTGCTGTCGCGGGCAGGCTTCGAGTCCGACCGCATCGACGACTTGAAAGGCCTGTCGCAGCGGGCGCCGTGGCTCTCGCTGGTGCTGCTGGTCAGCATGTTCTCGCTGGCCGGCGTGCCGCCCGCGGTGGGCTTCTACGCCAAGTTGATGGTGCTGGGCGCCGTCGTCGGCGCGGGCCATGTCTGGATCGCGGTGGCCGCGGTGCTGCTGTCGGTGGTCGGCGCGTACTACTACCTGCGCATCGTGAAGCTCATGTACTTCGATGCGCCGGTGCAGACCGCCACCTTGGACGCGGGGCAGGGCGCGCGCGCGCTGCTGGGCTTGAACGGCGCCGCCGTGCTGCTGCTGGGCATCCTGCCGGGGCCGCTGATGGCGGCGTGCATCGCCGCGGTCCGCCAGGCGCTGGGCGCCTGAGCGCGACGACGGCCCCGCCTCCGGATCCCCGCGCGTGTCGCCCCAATCGCTTGCCGGCCTGCTGATCCTCGCCTTCGCGATCGCCGCCGCCAACCTGCCGTTCCTGTCCGAGCGCCTCTTCGGGGTGGTGCGGCTGGCGCGCCCCAAGACGGGCTGGGCGCGGATCATGGAACTGGTCGTGGGCTACTTCCTCACGATCGGCTTCGGGTTGCTGGTCGAAGGCCGCTTCGGGCCCATCTATCCGCAGCGTTGGGAGTTCTGGGGCATCACGGTGTGCCTCTTCATCGTGCTGGGATACCCGGGCTTCGTATGGCGTTACTTGCGCCGTCCGATGCGCCCGGCCGACCCGTCCACCGGCGATCCGATCCGCGAGGATCGTGACGGATCGCTGGGACGGCCGCAACAGCCGCGGGCCTGACTCCGACGGGCCCTGTTCCGCGACGCATGGAGGACCGATGAGCGCCAGCGACGTCCCGGACACCGGCCCCGCGTCGGCGGCACTGCGCCTCGCCGAGACGCGCATCGACGGCGGCACCGTCTGGACCGGCCGTTTCCTCCAGGTCCAGGTCGATCGTGCCCGCTTGCCCGACGGCTCCGAGGGTCTGCGGGAGTTCATCCGCCATCCGGGCGCCTCGGTGGTGGTTCCGCTGTTCGACGATGGCCGCGTGCTGATCGAGCGGCAATGGCGCTATCCGCTGGCGCGCGCCTTCGTCGAGTTCCCGGCCGGCAAGATCGATCCGGGCGAAACGCCGCTCGCCACGGCGGCGCGCGAGCTGGAAGAGGAGACCGGCTGGCGCGCGGCCCGCATCGCGCACCTGACCACCATCCACAACGCGATCGGTTACTCGGACGAGCGCATCGAGGTTTTCGTCGCGCGCGACCTCACCCGCGTGACGCAGCGGCTGGACATCGAGGAGTTCGTCGAATGCGAGCTGGTCCGGCTGGACTGGTTGCTGGACGAAGTCTTCGCGCACCGGGTCACGGACGTGAAGACGCAGATCGCGGCGCTCTGGCTGGAACGCATCGTGTCCGGGCGCATGCCGTGGCCCGAGTTCGTCGGCGTCGCGCCGCCCGCGTAGCGGGGCCGCCGGCGCGCGCGCGCTTGCGGACGCGCCCACGGTGAGGACGCGCGCGCGGATGGATGCCTCCCGCCCTCAGTCGAGCGCGGCGTAGACCAGGCTGCGGAAGAGCTGGCGGTAATGGTCCCGCCGACCCGGCGCCTGGGTCATCAGGATCGCGAAGATCTCCTCCTTCGGGTCGACCCAGAACGTCGTTCCGGCGATCCCGCTCCAGAAGTATTGGCCGACCGAGCCGGGCACCGTGGCCAGCCCCGCGTGGGTGCGCACGGCGAAGCCCAATCCGAAGCCGTGTCCGGGCGGCAGCAGGTCGGACGCCGCCGGGATCGTGCCGAGGTGGTCGGCCGTCATGAGCTCGAGGGTCTTGCGCGCGACGAGACGCTCGCCAGCCGCGGTGCGCCCCTTGTCGACCAGCATCTGCAGGAAGCGCGCATAGTCGCCGGAGGTGGACATCAACCCGCCGCCACCGGACTCGAAGGCCGGTGCGCGGCAGGGATCCAGCAGCCGGACCTCGTCGCCCGTGTCCGGATCCACGGGAAAGGGCTCGGCGATCCGATGATGCTGCGCCGGCGGCACGAAGAACCCGGTGTCCACCATGCCCAGCGGTTGGAAGAAGCGCCGCGCGAGGTGGACGCCCAGCGGCTCGTCGGCGACGATCTCCACCAGGCGGCCGAGCACATCGGTCGCGCGGCTGTATTCCCAGCGCGCGCCCGGGTCGCAGGTCAGTGGCAGCTTGGCCAGCACGTCGCAGAACGCGGCGTTGTCGCGCTTGCGGGAGCCGAGGTCGGCGTCCAGATAGGCCTGCTGCAGCGGCCCTTGCGCGATGAACTCGTAGGACAGGCCCGCGGTGTGACGCAGCAGGTCCTGCACGGTGATGGGGCGCGACGCGGGGCGCAACACGGTCTCCGCCGCGCCGTTCGCCGCTTCGAGGACGCGCGGCGCCGCGAAGGCCGGCAGCCAGCGCGAGATCGGGTCGGACAACGACAAGCGGCCTTCCTCCACGAGCCGCATGACGGCCAAGGAGACGATCGGCTTGGTCATCGAGTAGATGCGGAAGATCGCGTCCCTGCGCATCGGGTCGGGCGATGCGGGATCGCGCTTGCCGAAGGCCTCGTGCCAAGCGATCTGCCCGCGCCGCGAAAGCAGCACGACCGCGCCCGGCAGCCGGGCAGAGGAGATGTCGTCTTGCAGCACCCGCTCGGCGCGTTGGAGCGCGGTCGGGCTCAACCCCAGCGCCTGGAGCGCGGCCGGCGCGAGGCCCGCCGTGCCTGATGCCGTGGCGGGCATGCGCACGCCAGCCGAGTCGGGCGCGGGAAGGGACGTGGCAGACGAGCCGGCGGCGGGCGGTGGTGTTTCGTGGGGCATGGGGGCGGGTTAGGATGCGGTTCAACAGGCGCAGCATACGGCCTGCCACTCCAGGAGACTCCCCATGAAGCATTCGCTGCTCACGCTCGTCGGCGCGTTGGTCTTGTCGGCTTCGCCTGTTCCTGCGGCCGCCCAGCAAACATCGCCGGCCGCGTCCACCGGCTCGACCGCGGCGGGTGCCTCCTGCGCGATGCAGGTCGGGGAAAAGAAGCTCGCCGGCGCCGCGAAGAACAGCTTCATGCAGCGTTGCGAGCGCGACGCCCAGGCGTCATGCGACAGCCGCGCCGCCGAGCGCAAGCTCGCCGGGGCGGCCAAGAACAGTTTCGTCAAGAAGTGCGTGACCGACGCGGTGGGCGCGGCGTCCTGACGCCCGCCCGGATCGCGCGGGACCGGGTGCGCGCCTCGCGCCGGTGCCGCAACGGCGATGGGCCGTCCTAGCGCGGACTGCGCGGCAACCGCGGCAGCCGAGGAAACCGCGGGCCTTGCAGCCCACGGGCGGGCCGCATGACGGTCACCGCGGCGATCGCCGCCATGCCGAGCCCGACGGCCAGCACCGCGCCGCCCACGTCGGCCAGCCCGGTGGACGCCTTGGTGTAGAGGCTGCGCTCGAACACGGGCGCGCCCTTGGCGCTCCCGCGCTCGTTCAAGTCCTGGCGATGCTGGAACAAGCTGCCGGTGGGCGGATTGGTGTTGGGGCCGTCACCGCGCTGCAGCCGATACATCAGGCCCGTCGTGAGCTTGTGGAACGCGCCCGGCATGGTCCGGGCCGAGACCGAAGCCAGCTTCGACACGGCGCCCACGAACACGTCGCGCATCGGCGTCTCGGCGGCCCGCAGGATGGCTTCGGCCACGGATTCGGGTGCATACAGCGGCGGTGGCAGCCGCGGCTCCACGTCCATGCGGTTGCCCGCGTGGGCGATGAACGCCGAATCGATCGCCGCCGGCTTGATCAGCGTCACCGAGATGGGCGCCTGGTCGATGTCCAGCTCCATGCGCAGGGAATCGGTGAAGCCCTTGACCGCGTGCTTGGATGCGCAGTACGGCCCCTGCAGGGGAATGCCGTGGTCGCTGAGCTGGCTGCCGACGTTGATCAGCGCGCCGCCGGCTTGGCGCATGTGCTCGACCGCGACCAGCGAGCCGTGCACCACCCCCCAGTAGTTGGTCTCGAAGATGCGCCGCTGGTCTTCCAGCGGCACGTCGGTGATCTTTCCGTACGTCGACACGCCCGCGTCGTTGACCCAGGTGTCGATGCGGCCGAAGCGTGCCACCGCTTCCTGGCCGATGCGCCGCACGTCGCCCTCGACGCCCACGTCGGCGACGACGTGGGACGCCTGTCCGCCGCCTTGCTCGATCTCCTTGCAGAGCGCCTCGAGCGCCTCGCCGTTGCGGGCCACCGCGACGACTTTCGCGCCACGCCGCGCGGCTTCCCGGGCCGTGACGAGGCCGATGCCGCTCGACGCGCCGGTGATGACGATCACCTGCTCGCGCAGGCGCTTGAGACGGGCTTGCATTGGACGACTCCACCGATGGACGATCGGAGGGTCGCAGCGAAACGCATGCCCGATCCCGTCACGCACCCGACCGCGGCGGGCGCGCGATTCCGACGCCCGGATCAGCCCCGACCCAGCGACGCCGCCAGCGCCCGCGCGACGCCCGCCGCGTCGATCGGCTTGGTCAGGTGGGCGAGGAAGCCGGCGCTGAGCGAGGCGCGGCGGTCGTCCTCCGAGCCGAACGCCGAGACGGCGAGCGCGGGCAGCCCCCGGGCGGCTTCGCCGGCCCGCCCGGCCCGCACGGCCGCGAGCAACTCGTGCCCGTTGCGGCCCGCCCCCAAACGCAGGTCGGTGATCAACGCGTCGTGCGTCCCCTCGCGCAGCCGCGCCAGCGCGGCCTCGTAGCTGTCGGCGTGATCGACGTCGGCGCCCTGGAGCTTCAAGCCCATCGCCATGGATTCGGCGGCGTCCGGGTCGTCCTCGACCAACAGGACCCTCAACCCCTGCAACGGTGCCGCGGCGCGATCGGCATCGGGCGATGCGCGCGCAGCGCGCGTGTCGGCGTTGGTCGGCAGCTCGACCGTGAAGCGCGCGCCCTTGCCGGTCCCCTCGCTGTCGACGGCGATGCTGCCGCCGTGCAGCTCGACGATGCTGCGGGCGATCGAGAGCCCCAGGCCCAGCCCCGCCGACGAGGCGCCGCGGCTGGCCTGTTCGTCCTGTCTGAAAGGCTCGAAGACGTGCGGCAGGAACTCGGGCGCGATGCCTTGGCCGTGGTCACGGACCACGATGCGCAGCCGGCCCTCCAGGCGTTCCGCGGACACGTCCACGCGCGCGCCGGGCGGCGAGAACTTGACCGCATTGGACACCAGGTTCCAGAGCACCTGCTGCAGCCGCTCCGGGTCGACTTCCATCGGCACGCCGCCGGTGTCGATGCGCGTCGCGAGCTCCACGCCGCGCGCCGCCGCGGTCGCGCGCACCACTTCCAGGGCCGCCTGCACCGGCACCGCCGGGTCGATGGACTGCCGCTCGAGGCGCAGCTTGCCGGACAGGATCCGGGAGTAGTCCAGGAGGTCGTCGATGAGCCGCGCCTGCGAGCGCACGTTGTGCTCGATCCGCTCGATCGCGCGCGTCGTGTCGGCCGCGGCCAGCCGGCCGCTGCGCAGCATCTGCACCCAGCCCAGCATCGCCTGCAACGGCGTGCGCAATTCGTGCGACACCGTGGCCAGGAACTCGTCCTTGCGCCGGTTGGCCGCCTCGGCGTCGGCGCGGGCGGCCTCGGCTTCCGACAGCAGCCGGGCCCGCTCCAGCTCGGACTCTTTCTTGTCGGTGATCTCCTCCACGACACCGCCCACGGCCAGCTGCTCGCCGGCGACCGACACCGGGTAGAAGCTGAGCTGCCAGAAGCGGCGCCGTGCCGACGCGGGCGTGCGGCCGCTGACTTCGATCCGCCCGACCGCCACGCCCGTGCGCGCGACGCGCTGCAGGTATTCGCCGGCCGCGGGCGCGAGGTCCGGCAGCACGTCGGCCAGGCGTTGTCCGACGTGCTGCTCGCGCGGCACGCCGTCGATGTCGACCAGGGGGTCGTTGAGCCGCAGGAAGCGGCCGTCGCGGTCCCACAAGCCCATGCCGACCGGGGCGCCGTTGAACATGGTGTCCAGCAGCGCATTGGCTTCCGCCAGGGCGCGCGTGCGCTCGGCCACCCGGCCCTCCAGCACGGCTTGCGCCTCGCGCAGCTGGGCCTCGATCAACCGCCGCTGCTCGACTTCGCGCTCCAGGCGGTCCTTGGCCTCGCGCAGCTGCGCCATCGTCGGGATCGAGAGCGCGTCGGGGATCAACGCGATCAGCGCGATGCCCGTGGGAACGGACACGGCGGCCGTGATGGCCTTGACGGCGCCGGAAGCCCAGTAGTCCGGGTACCAGACGTTCCAGACGCTCATGAAGTGCGTCGAGCCGCAGGCCACGATGAACAGGCCGAAGAGCACGAACACCCAGTGGAAGGGCAGGTCGCCGCGCTTTCGAACGAAGTAGAAGATGGTGAACGGGATGGTCAGGTACGCCAGGCCGATCATCACGTCGCTGACGACGTGCAACCACAGCAGCGGCGGCAGCCACGTGAAACAGAAGCCGTGGGGCAGCAAGCCGGCGGGGACGCTGCGTCCGGCCCAGAGCGAGAAGCCGACCATCAGCGCGGCCGGGGCCGCCATGGCCAGCGCGAGGCGCCGCCAGTCATTGGTGAGCGTGCTCAACCTCGTGATCCTCCTGGGCCGCGTGGGGGGGCCGGCAAGGCGCCGCTTCGTCCGTGCAGGCAGAGCGAAAGACGGGGCGCCGTCCCGGCCGATTCTAGCGCCGGCCACTGCGGCGCACGTGCCGCGCCGGCCGTGCGGGCCGCACGTGCGATGATCGCAGGATGGTCGTGCGCCGCAGCCTGCGCGGCAACGGCGAGGCGCTGCCGGGCGCCGCGCCGAAGCCGCTCCCGCCATGCCCCCTCTGCGGGCGGCCGATGGTCCGCGGCCCGAGCGTCGACGAGCATCACCTGGTGCCGCGCAGCCAGGGTGGGCGGGACACGCACCTGGTGCACCGCGTCTGCCATCGCAAGATCCACGCGACCTTGACCGAGCGCGAATTGGCCGAGCGGTACCCCAGCTTCGAGGCGTTGCGCGAGCACCCCGAGATCGCCGCCTTCATCCGCTGGTTGCGCAACAAGCCGCCCGAGTTCTACGACCGCAGTGCCAAGACCCGCACGATGCGGCGGGCATGATCTGGCGGGCCTGTTCTTATGGACCGGAGCCGGCGGGCGGCGGGCGTGCGCCGGCCGCTTCGCTACCATTGAGCTTTGAGGACGGGCCACCGATGAAGACCATTGTGCAGACCACCGAGGCGCCGGCCGCCATCGGGCCGTATTCGCAGGCCATCCGTGCGGGCGACACCGTTTGGTTGTCGGGGCAGATCGCCCTGGACCCGGCCACGGGCCAGATGGTGGAAGGCGGCTTCGAGGCGCAGGCCGAACGGATGTTCCAGAACCTGGCGGCCGTGGCGGCCGCCGCTGGCGGCAGCCTGGCCGACGTGGTGAAGGTCAACCTGTACCTGGTCGATCTGGCGGAGTTCGGCAAGGTCAACGAGCTGATGGCACGCCACTTCCCGCAGCCCTATCCAGCGCGTGCCGCCGTCGGCGTGGCGAGCCTGCCGCGCGGCGCGCTGGTGGAGGCCGAGGCGACGATGGTGCTGGGCAGCGGCGCGGCGCGCGGCTGACCCGACTTGGCTGGCGCATCGCCCGACGCCGCCCGCGCGCGGCGGCCCGCGAAGGCCGATGCCCGCGAGCCGCGTGCGGCGGCGAAGGCGGCCGACCCACGCGAGCCTCGAGCGCCCGCGAAGAAGGCCGGCGAGGGCGAGCACGCCCGCTTCGCGCGGCTGGGCATCCGCAACGACATCGACCTGGCGCTGCACCTGCCGATGCGCTACGTGGACGAGACCCGCGTCGTGCCCGTCGTGCAGCTGGTGCCCGGCGACGAGATGCAGGTCGAAGGCACCATCCGGCGCAGCGAAGTCGTGGCGCGCGGCCGGCGCATGCTGGTGGTGGAGCTGGACGACGACACCGGCAGCGTGGTGCTGCGCTTCTTCAACTTCTATGGGTCGCAGCTCAAGCAGCTGGCGGTGGGCAACCGCATCCGTGCACGCGGCACGGTGCGCGGGGGCTTGCTCGGGCTGGAGCTGATCCATCCCACTTACCGTGCCGCTGGCGAGGGCGCGACGCTGCCGGGCACGCTGACGCCGGTGTACCCCACCGCGGCGGGCATCAGCCAGTACGCCGTCCGGAGCGCCATCCGCCGCGCCTTGGCGCGGCTCTCGTGGCCCGAAGCGCTGCCCCCCGAGCTGGCGCGAGGGCTGCCGCCGCTGGGCGAGGCGCTGGCCCTGCTGCACGCCCCGCCGCCCGACGTGGACTTGCACGCGCTGGAGGACCGCAGCCACCCGGCGTGGCGGCGCATCGTCATGGAAGAGCTGCTCGCGCAGCAGGTGTCGCTGCGGCGCGCCCGTGAGCTGCGCGACGCGCAGCGCGCGGTGCCGCTGCCGGAGCCCGTGCTGGCCCACCGGTTGCTGGAGACGCTGCCCTTCGTGCTGACGGGCGCGCAGCAGCGCGTCTGGGCACAGGTGGAGCGGGACCTGTCGCAACAGGTGCCGATGCACCGCTTGCTGCAAGGCGACGTGGGCAGCGGAAAGACGGTGATCGCCGCGCTGGCCGCGGCGCAGGCGGTGGGCAGCGGCCACCAGGTGGCGTTGATGGCGCCCACCGAGATCCTGGCCGAGCAGCACTACCGCAAGTTGTCGCAGTGGTTGCCGCCGTTGGGCGTGCGGATCGCGTGGCTGTCGGGCTCGCTCAAGGAATCCGAGAAGCGCGCGGCCCGGGCCGCGTGCGCGGCGGGCACGGTGGAGCTGGCCATCGGCACCCATGCGCTGATCGAGGACAAGGTCGAGTTCGAACGGCTGGGCTTGGCCGTCGTCGACGAGCAGCACCGCTTCGGCGTCGGCCAGCGCCTGGCGCTGCGCGGCAAGCGGGCCGACGCGGGCCTGCTGCCGCACCAGCTGATGATGAGCGCCACGCCCATCCCACGCACGCTGGCGATGACCTACTACGCCGACCTGGACGTGTCGGTGATCGACGAGTTGCCGCCGGGCCGCACGCCGATCCGCACCAAGCTGGTGTCCGACCGGCGCCGCGACGAGGTCATCGAGCGGGTGCGCGCCGCGGTCGAGTCCGGCCGCCAAGCCTATTGGGTCTGTCCACTGATCGAGGAGAGCGAGGCGCTGGACCTGCAGTCGGCCATGGACAGCCACGAGGAGCTGCGCCACGTGCTGGCGGACTTGCGCGTGGGGCTGGTGCACGGTCGCCTGCCGCCGGCGGACAAGGCCGCGGTGATGGACGAGTTCGTCGCCGGCCGCATCGACGTGCTGGTGGCGACCACCGTCATCGAAGTGGGCGTGGACGTGCCCAACGCGTCGCTGATGGTGATCGAGCACGCCGAGCGATTCGGGCTGGCGCAGCTGCACCAGCTGCGCGGCCGGGTCGGGCGCGGGGAGGCGGCCAGCGTCTGCATCCTCATCTACCGGCATCCGTTGTCGCCGACCGCCCGCGAGCGGCTCAAGATCGTCTACGAGAGCAGCGACGGCTTCGAGATCGCGCGGCGCGACCTGCAACTGCGCGGGCCCGGCGAGTTCCTGGGCGCGAGGCAGTCGGGCGTGCCGCTGCTGCGCTTCGCCGACCTGGAGCGCGACGCGGACCTGGTGGAGCGCGCGCGAGACGCGGCGCCCGCCTTGCTGGCCGCCGGGCTGGAGCAGGCCAGGGTGCTGATGGCGCGGTGGCTGCCGGGCCGGGAGAACTATCTGGAGGTCTGAACTATCATCGGCCTCCAGCCCATCGATCCCGCCGATGACCCTCACCGAGCTCAAGTACATCGTCGCCGTCGCCCGCGAGCGGCACTTCGGCCGCGCGGCCGAGGCCTGCTTCGTGAGCCAGCCGACGCTGTCGGTGGCGATCAAGAAGCTGGAGGACGAGCTCGGCGTGCAGATCTTCGAGCGCGGCTCCACCGAGGTGTCGGTGACGTCGGTCGGCCAGCAGATCGTCGAGCAGGCCCAGCACGTCCTGGAGCAGACCCAGGCCATTCGCGAGATCGCCAAGACCGGGCGCGACCCGTTGGCGGGCACGCTGCGGGTGGGCATCATCTACACGATCGGTCCCTACCTGCTGCCCAAGCTGGTGCCGCGGATGATCGCCACCATGCCGCAGATGCCCTTGCTGCTGCAGGAGAACTTCACGGTGCGGCTGATCGAGCTGCTGCGCCAGGGCGACATCGACGTGGCGATCCTGGCCGAGCCCTTCCCGCTGCAAGGGCTGGCCACGCAGGCGCTGTACGACGAGCCCTTCGTGGTGGCGGTGCCGAACGGTCATCCATGGGCCGGCCGGGCGTCGATCCCGTCGGCCGAGCTGCGCGACGAGACCATGCTGCTGCTGGGCACCGGCCACTGCTTCCGCGACCAGGTGCTGGAGGTCTGCCCCGAACTGTCGCGGTTCTCGCAGTCGGCGGGCGGCATCCAGAAGGCCTTCGAGGGCAGCTCGCTGGAGACCATCCGGCACATGGTCGCCAGCGGGATCGGCATCACCGTGCTGCCCCGCATGGCCGTGCCCGAGGCGCGCAGCGACGGGCTGTTGACGTACATCCCCTTCGAGCCGCCGCCACCGGTGCGCCGCATCGTGCTGGCCTGGCGCAAGAGCTTCTCGCGCCCCGGGGCGGTCCAGGCCCTGCGCGAAGCCGTGCTGGCCTGCGACCTGCCCGGCGTCGACCGGTTGCCGACGGCGGCCGTCAAGGACACCGAACTCCCCACTTGACCATGAACGCCGACGCTTCCCGCACCTACCCGACCATCGAGGCCGCGATCGGCCGCACGCGCCTGGTCCGCCTGCAGCGCATCGAGGCGGCCGACAACACCGCCCGCGGCAACGTGGTCCTGGGCAAGCTGGAAGGCGACAACCCGGCCGGCTCGGTCAAGGACCGCCCGGCGATCGCGATGATCGCGGGGGCCGAGGCGCGCGGCGAGATCCGTCCCGGCGACACGCTGATCGAAGCCACCAGCGGCAACACCGGCATCGCGCTGGCCATGGCGGCGGCCATCCGCGGCTACCGCATGGTGCTGATCATGCCGGACAACCTGTCGATGGAGCGGCGCCAGACCATGCGCGCCTATGGCGCGGAGCTGATCCTGACGCCGAAGGCGCAAGGCATGGAGCATGCGCGCGACCTGGCGCTGGCCATGCAGGCCGAGGGCAAGGGCCGCGTGCTGGACCAGTTCTCCAACGACGACAACTGGCGCGCGCACTACGCGACCACCGGCCCGGAATTGTGGGCCGACACGGCCGGCCGCATCACGCATTTCGTGAGCGCGATGGGCACCACCGGCACCATCACCGGCGTGTCGCGCTACCTGAAGGAGCAGCGCGAATCCATCGTGATCGTGGGCGCGCAGCCGGAAGAGGGCTCGTCGATCCCCGGCATCCGCAAGTGGCCCGAGGCTTACCTGCCGGCGATCTACAAGCACGCGCGGGTGGACCGCACCGAGTACGTGTCCCAGGCCGATGCCGAAGAGATGGCCCGGCGCTTGGCGGCCGAGGAAGGCATCTTCTGCGGGCCGTCGGCGGCGGGCGCTTGCCTGATCGCGCTGCGGGTGGCGCGCGAGGTGCGGGACGCGACGATCGCGTTCGTGGTGTGCGATCGCGGCGACCGTTACCTCACGACAGGCGTCTTCCCTGGCTGAGCGCGCGCCCCTGCTCCGCGGCATCGGCTGCCTGGTCGCCGCGGTCTGCTGCTTTTCCGTCCTCGACGCGACGGTCAAGTGGCTGGCGCAAACCTACCCGGTGCCGATGGTCGCGTGGGCGCGCTACGCATCGAACGTGCTGGTGCTGCTCGCGCTGCTGGGGCCGCGCTCGGGGCGCCGGCTCTGGCGCACGCGCGCACCGGCGCTGCAATGGTGGCGCGGCGTTGCGCTCGGCGCCTCGACCGCGTTCATGATCGCGGGCCTGGCACGCATGCCGTTGGCCGAGGCCAGCGCGATCGTGTTCCTGACGCCGGTGCTGGTGGCCGCCGCATCGGGGCCGCTGCTGGGCGAGCCCGCCTCGCGGGGCACGTGGCTCGCGCTGGTCGCCAGCTTCGCGGGCGTGCTGCTGATCGTGCGGCCCGGCACGGCGGCCTTCAGCTGGGCAGCGCTGTTGCCCCTGGGAACGGCGGTGTGCGGCGCGGCCTACCAGCTGCTGACGCGACGCCTCTCGGGCGTGGATGCGCCCACGACGACGCTGTTCCTGGCCAGCGCGATCGGCGCGTTGATGATGTCGTTCGCCGCGCCCTTCGCCTGGCGTTGGCCATTGGTGGAGTGGTGGCACCTGGTCCCGTTCGTGGCGAGCGGGGCGGTCGGCGCGGCCGGACATTTCCTGATGATCCGCGCCTTCGACCACGCGTCGCCGGCCGTGCTCGCGCCCTTCGGCTACCTGCAGATCGTGGCGGTGCTGCTGCTGGGCTGGACGGTGTTCGGCGAGTTCCCGGACGCGGTCGCGCTGGCCGGGATGGGGCTGATCGTCGCGACCGGCATGTCGATGGCGCTGCGGCGATAGCGTGGCGCTGGCGCGGCTGTGATGGTGCGGCGCTGGCGCGCCTCAGCGCGCCGCCTGCAACCGGGCCACGCGCTGCGCCTTGAGCGTCTCGGCCAACTCGATCACCGCCATCGCGTAGAAGCTGGAGCGGTTGTAGCGCGTCACGACGTAGAAGTTCTGCGCGCCCAGCAGGAAGGTGGTCGGGTCGTCCGCGTTCGGCAGGTCGATGAGCGCCAGCTTCTCGTCGGCGGCCGGCATCGGCGCGTCCACGCCGGTCGCGGCCAGCTTGACGCCATACGGCTCCAGCTCGGCGACGGTGAAGCGCGGCTCGATGCCTGCGTCCACCAGGGGCGCGACGCCCGCGTCCGGGGCCATGCGCACGGCATAGTGCGTGCGTCCGCCGCGCTGCCAGCCGTGCATCTGCAGGAACTTGGCGACGCTGCCGATCGCGTCCGTGGCGCTGCCGCGCAGGTCGATGCGGCCATCGCCGTCGAAGTCGGTGGCGAAGGCCCGCAGCGAGCGCGGCATGAACTGCGGCAAGCCGATCGCGCCCGCGAAGGACCCGCGCACGCTCATCGGGTCGATCTTGGACTCGCGCGCGTAGAGCAGGTACTGCTCCAGCTCGCCGCGGAAGTAGTCGGCCCGGCGCGGGTAGTCGAAAGCCAGCGTCGCCAGCGCGTCCACCACGCGGAAGCTGCCGGTGTTGCGGCCGTAGATGGTTTCGACGCCGATGATCCCGACGATCACTTCTTCCGGCACGCCGTACTCGGCGGCGGCACGCGTCAATGCGTCGGCGTTCTCGTCCCAGAAGCGCAGGCCGGCGCGGATGCGCACCGGCTCGATGAAGCGCGCGCGGTAGGCGGCCCAGGATCGCTTGAAGGTGGGCGCCGGCGGCGAAATCAGCCGCAGCACGTCGGTCGAGCGGCGCGCGCGAGACAGCAGCTGCGTCACCTCGTCCTCGGCGAATCCATGGCGCTCGGCCATCTCCCGCACGAAGGCCTGCACGTCGGCACGGGCGACGAACTGCTTGTCCTCCTGCGAGGCGGCAGGCGAGGCAGGCGAGGCAGGCGCGGCGGCCGGCGCGGCGGCCGGTTGGGCGGCGACGTCCGGCGGCAGCGCCGCCAGCGCCGCGGCGAAGACGATCAAGGGCATGCAGGCGGCGCGGATCACTTGGACGGGCGTGGGCAAGGGGTGTGCGCGCCGGGCGCGCGGCGGCAGGGATTCAGGGCTGGAAGGCATCGACGAGGCGGGCGAGGCGCCGCACCGCGGGGCTGGGTGGGCTCGCGACATCGTAGCGCAGCGTGTTGTACTCCGACACGATCGCGCGGGCTTGCGCACGCTGCGCGGGGGTGGGCAGCAGACGCTCGGCGCGTGCCAGCAGCGTGCTCGGCGTCTCGTGCGGCGCCCGATCGACGCCGGCATGCTCCAGGCGATCGCAGAAGCGCTGCCAGCATCGCTCCAACGGGTCCGGCGCCTTGCGTGGATGCAGCGTCACCAGGGCCACCGCGGCGATGCCCGTGGCCAGCGCCAGCGCCATCAGGCCGGCCAGTTCGATCCAATCCTGCACCGGCAGGCCCAACCGGGCCAGCAGCGCGAGCTGCCGCGAGCGGTCGTAGGACAGCACCCATTGGTTCCAGGCGTTGGCGACGGCCTCCAGCCGCAATCGCCAGTCCACGCCGAAGGCCGTGCCGTCGCCCAGGGGCAGGCGCGCCGCCTGCGGCCGGGCCGCCCGCGTCCCCCGCTCGATCCGCTCGGGCGCGATCGCGGCGGTCGGGTCGACGCGGACCCAGCCGCGACCCGCCAGCCACACTTCGGTCCAGGCGTGCGCGTCGGCCTGGCGCACCACCCAGTAACCATCGACCGGGTTGCGCTCCCCGCCCTGGTAGCCCGTGACCACGCGCGCTGGGATGTCCATCGCGCGCATCAAGACGACGAACGCGCTGGCGTAGTGCTCGCAGAATCCGGCGCGCGTCCGGAAGAGGAAGTCGTCCACGCCGTCGCGGCCCAGCGGGGGCGGCTCCAGCGTGTAGCGGAACGGCTGCGTGCGGAACATCGCCAGCGCGCGCGCCACCAACCGGTCGGCGTCGTCCTGCTCTTCGGCGCGCCAGCGGCCGGCCATCTCGAAGGTCTGCCGGTTGAAGCCCGCCGGCAGCTGCATCCAGCCGCGCAGGCTCATCGGCGTCTCGTTCATGCCGATGCGGTATTCCATCAGCGCGATGCCCTGCCAGCGCAGGCGCTCCAGCACGGGCGGCTGCACCAGCAGGTCGAAGGCCGGCGTGATGCCGATGCGCCGGTCCGCGACCACGGGCAGGCGTGCCGGTGCCTCCAGCGGATACAGCTCGGACCGCCCGGTGGCTTCCATGGTGACCGTGTAGGTCACGCGGGGGGTGTCCTCGTCGGCGCTCACCTCGGGCGAGGGCGGCGGCACCACGGCGTCCTGGCCGCCCCGCCAGGTCCGGCCGTCGTAGATGCCCAGGGTGGGTCCGCGCCAGTACAGCTGCGCCGGCGCGGGCGCCTCGCCATCGAAGGCGACGCGGAAGGCGATCTCGTCGGACAGCGCCAGCCGCTGCACCGATCCGGGCGCCATGGTGTCGGACAGCCCGCTGCGGCCGGTCACCTCGTCCTGCGGCAGCCCCCACAGCGGCCCCGGCAGGCGCGGAAACAGGAAGAAGAGCACCAGGGCCAGCGGCGCGGCTTGCGCCAACAGCGCCGCGCTGGCCGCGAAGCGTCTCGACAGCGGCTGCTCGCGCGCACCGAATTGCATGGTGGTCATCGAGGCGACCAGCGCCGCCAGCGCGATCACCACGCCCAGCGCGACCAGCGCGCTCTGCGAGCGGAAGAAGCTGGTCAACAGCAGGAAGAAGCACAGGAAGATGACGACGTACGCGTCGCGCCGCGCGCGCATCTCCATGAGCTTCAGGCCCAGGAAGAGCACCAGCAGCGCCACGCCCGGCTCGCGGCCGAGGAGCGTGCCGTACTGCGCCCAGACCGCCAGCACGCAGGCCGCCGACGCGGCCCAGCGCACGGACGCCCGCGGCATCCAACGGCCCGACAGGGTCAGGCCCAGGCGCCAGAGGAAGAGCATGCCGAAGCCGGTGCTGCACCACCACGGCAACCCGCCCAGCTGCGGCAGCACCGACAGCGCGATCGCCCCCATCAGCAGGAGCGTGTCGCGGCGCTCGCGCTCCCAACCGCCACCCAGGCGGCCGCCGAGTGCGCGCAACGCCGGCCGGACCGCGTTGGACCAGGACGAGGCCATCGGCTTCAGGCGCCGCGAGTCGAGCGGTGGGTCATACGCGGGCCAGCGCCAGGGCTTCCAGGCAGCGTGCGCGCTGACCCGGCCCCGCGTCGGGCGGGATCTCCACCCCGGGCAGGCGAAGCCCGAAGCGAACGCCTGCGGACTCGGCGTCGATCACCCAGCGGGCCAGGCGGGACAGGGCCGATTCCGCGTCGAGCCGCGGCGAGACGGCCGCCCAATCGAGCCACAGCTCGCCGCGCGCGCTGCCGTCGAACTGCTTGGACACGAGCGCGGCTTGCGGGTCGCGCGCCACCGCGCGCCACGCGATGCGGCGCAACGGGTCGCCCTCGCGCCAGGGCCGCAGCGCCGCGAAGTCCTCGTTGCCCCGGCCGGGACCGCTCGGGCCGTCGGCCGCATTGGCCGCGGCCGGCAACGGCGCCGCCGGCGTCTCGGGCGCGGGGTACACCAACACGCGCGCAGCGGGGTGCCACCAGCTCCAGGCGCGGCACAGGCCCAGTGGGAAGCGGGTCTGCACCTGCAGGCGTGGCGCGGCCAGCCAGCCGCGTCGCACGGCCGGAAAGGCCAGCTGCGCGGTCTGCTCGGTGCCCGCCGGAACGTCCAGCGGCACGGGCTGCGCCGACGCGGGCGCCGAGATCGTGATGGCGAATCGGTCCACCCGCGACGGATTCTTCACCAGCAACTGGAGCACCGCCGGGTCTCCCGCGAACACGGGCTCGCCGCGGCCGGCGCGCAGCGTCAGTCCCGCCAGGTTGCGGTGCGTGTGGAGCATTCCGACCAGGGCCAGGGACACCAGCAGGAAGGTGAGCGCGAAGCCCAAGCCCAGCCCGTAGTTGACCGACGTGACCAGCATCACCAGCGCGAGCCCGGCGAAGCCGAGCCCGGCCCGCGTCGGCAGCACGTACAGACGGCGTCGCTCGAGCCGCACATCGCCACCGCGCGGCCCGTGGCGCCGCGCGATCCAGCGGTCCACCCAGCGCGCCAGCGGCGAAGGCGCCGCGGCGCTCACGGCACCGCGACCGCGCGGACCAGCTCGGCCACCAATTCGGCGCGGGCGCGGTGGCCCAGCGCGCTGCCCTTGGCCGGGCGCAAGCGGTGGCCGGCCACCGGCCCCAGCACCGCCTGCAGGTCGTCGGGCAGCAGGTAGCTGCGGCCATCGAGCATCGCCCAGGCACGGGCCGCCGCCAGCAGGGCCAGGCCCGCGCGCGGGCTCAGGCCCTCGGCGAACGCGCTGCTGCGACGGCTGTGCGACAGCAGCGCCTGCAGGTAGTCCAGCAGGGGCGGCGCGCACCGCACTTGCCGGGCCGCCTGCTGGGCCGCCATCAGGTCGGCGGGCGACAGGCAGGGGGCGAGCTTTTCGAGCAGGGCGCGGCGTTCCTGGCCTTCCAGCAGCGCCCGCTCGGAGCGCGGATCCGGGTAGCCCAGCTCGATGCACATCAGGAAGCGGTCCAGCTGCGACTCGGGCAGCGGGAACGTGCCGATCTGGTCCTGCGGGTTCTGCGTGGCGATGACGAAGAACGGGTCCGGCAATGGCCGCGCGGTGCCGTCCACCGACACTTGCCGCTCCTCCATGGCCTCAAGCAGCGCGCTCTGCGTGCGCGGCGACGCGCGGTTGATCTCGTCGGCCAGCAGCACCTGCGAGAAGACCGGGCCCTGCAGGAACACGAAGCGGTTCTGGTTCCGCTCCCACACGGACGTCCCGACGATGTCGCCCGGCAGCAGGTCGTTGGTGAACTGCACCCGCTTGAAGGCCAGGCCGAGCGAGATCGCCAAGGCATGGGCCAGCGTGGTCTTGCCCACGCCGGGGAGGTCTTCGATCAGCAGGTGGCCACGGGCCAGCAGGCAGGCCATGGCCAGGCGGATCTGCGGCTGCTTGCCGACGACCACGCTGCCGACCTGGGCCGCGGCCGCTTGGATTTTCTCGAGCATCTCGTCAGAATCGGAGCGATGCGGCGACAACCGCCGCCGCGGTGGGGCCGTTGCGGCATGCGTCAGTGTACGCGCCGGTCCGACCGTCCTGCCCCTGCGGCCAGGCCGGGCGCCCTGCCCAGCCACGCCCGCCCGATGGCCGGCCGGGGCGCGCCCATGGCCGGTCGCCGCTACACCCGTCTCCGGAGAACCCGCCCGCCATGTCCGCCCTTCCTTCCACCGCCGATGCCGAGTGCGTCCTCGTCGAGCAAGACGGGCCGGTCGCCCGCGTCACCTTGAACCGGCCGACGCAGTTCAACGCCCTCTCGGAAGGCGTGCTGTCGGCGCTCCAGTCGGCGCTGGACCGGATCGCGGCGGACGCCTCTGTTCGCGTCGTGGTGCTGGCCGGTGCCGGCCGCGCCTTCTGCGCCGGGCACGACCTGCGCGAGATGCGTGCCGCGCCGTCGGTGGCGTACTACCAGGACTTGTTCGCGCGATGCGCGCGGGTGATGCTGGCCTTGCAGCGTCTTCCACAGCCGGTGATCGCCCGCGTGCACGGCATCGCCACCGCGGCCGGCTGCCAGCTGGTGGCGGCGTCCGACCTCGCGGTGGCGGCCGAGGAGGCGCGCTTCGCCGTGTCCGGCGTCAACCTCGGGCTTTTCTGCTCGACGCCGTCGGTGGCGCTTTCGCGCAACCTGTCGCGCAAGGCGGCCTTCGAGATGCTGGTGACGGGTGATTTCATCGACGCCGCCACCGCGCGCGAACGCGGGCTGGTCAATCGCGTGGTCCCCGCCGACGAGCTCGATGCCGAGGTCGCCCGGCTGGCGGCCTCGGTGGCCGCCAAGCCGGCCGCGGCCATCGCCATGGGCAAGGAGCTCTTCTACCGGCAGCTGGAGATGGGCACCGAAGCCGCCTACCAGCTCGCCGGCCAGACCATGGCCTGCAACATGATGGATCCTTCGGCCCTGGAAGGCACCCAGGCCTTCCTGGACAAGCGCAAGCCGAACTGGTGAAGCACATCACCGACCCCCACAGGACGCGTCCCGACGATGACCAACCCGAGCCCCTCCAAATGACCGAAGCCGCCGCAGTGAACCGCCAGGTCCGACTGGCCGCCCGCCCCGTGGGGCTGCCGCAGGACCGTGACTGGAACATCGTCGACGAGCCCGTGCCGGCCTCCGCGCCCGCCGGCGGCGTGCTGCTCAAGGTGCTGATGATCTCGCTGGACCCGGCCATGCGCGGCTGGATGAACGAGGGCCGCAGCTACATCCGGCCGGTCGCCCTGGGCGAGGTGATGCGCGCCGGCGGCATCGGCCGGGTGGTGTCGTCGTCGCATCCGGGCTTCGCGGTCGGCGATACGGTCAGCGGCATGACCGGTGTCCAGCAATGGGCCGCCTACGACGCCGACGGCGTGCGCGCCGCGGGCCTCGTGCGCATCGACCCGACGCTCGCGCCGCTGTCGGCCTGGCTCAACGCGCTGGGGATGCCGGGCATGACCGGCTACTTCGGCCTGCTGGAAGTCGGCAAGCCGAAGCCGGGCGACACGGTGCTGGTGTCGGGCGCGGCCGGTGCCGTCGGCCAGACGGTGGGGCAGGTGGCCAAGATCGAGGGCTGCCGGGTCGTGGGCATCGCCGGCGACGCCGCCAAGTGCGACTTCGTCGTCAAGGAGCTGGGCTTCGACGCCTGCATCGACTACAAGGCCGGGCCCGTGCGCGAGGGCCTGAAGCAGCATTGCCCCAAGGGCATCGACGTCTATTTCGACAACGTCGGTGGCGAGATCCTCGACGCGGTGCTGGCGCGCATCAACCTGCGCGCACGCATCGTGATCTGCGGCGCCATCTCGCAGTACAACGCGACCGACGCGGTGCGCGGCCCCGCCAACTACCTGGCGCTGCTGGTCAACCGCGCCCGGATGGAAGGCATGGTCGTGTTCGACTACGCCGACCGTTACCACGAGGCCATCGCCCGCATCGCCGGCTGGATGAAGGACGGGCGCTTCCGCTCGCGCGAGCATGTCGTCGACGGCGGCGTCGATCGCTTCCCGCACGCGTTGAACATGCTCTTCACCGGCGAGAACTTCGGCAAGCTCTGCTTGAAGGTGTCGCCGGACGCCTGAGTCCTTCCGCAGGCCTGGAGCCGTCGCGACGCACGGGCGCCACGCGCGTCGCCGCACGGCGGCACGCGTGCGCCGGCCGGCGGCCTCGCCCGACACGGGGGTCGGGCGCCTCTACGATCCGCGACCTTCGCGACTGCCATGTCGCTCGCGGGTCCGCCGTCGATGTCGCTCGATCTGTGGTTCGCCTTCCTGGCCGCCGCCTGGCTGGTCAGCCTGTCGCCGGGCGCGGGTGCCGCCTACGCCATGAGTTGCGGCATGTCGCACGGCTTCGCACGCGGCAGCGTCGGTGCGCTCGGGTTGCAGGCCGGCGTGGCGACGCTGCTGGCCCTGGTGGTCGCCGGCCTGGGCGCGCTCGTGGCGGCGTCGCCCATGGCCTTCGAGGCAGTGCGCTGGGCCGGCGTGGGCTACCTGGTGTGGCTGGGCTGGCGGCAGTGGTGCGCCAAGGCGGCCGCCGGCTGCGACGCTTCGCGCGCAGAGCCCTTCGACTGGCGCCGCGTGGCGTTGCGCGGCTGGGCGGTCAATGCCACGAACCCGAAGGGGCTGGTGTTCATGCTCGCCGTGATGCCCCAGTTCATCGATCCGGTCCGCCCGCTGGCACCGCAGTACGCGGCCATTTGCGGCACCTTGCTGGCGGTGGACCTGACGGTGATGGCCGGCTACACCGCGCTGGCCGCCCGGGCCGCCGCGATGCTTCAGGGCGGCCCGGGCAGGCGGTTGCTGGACCGCGGGTTCGGCGTCGCCTTCATGGCCGCGGGCCTGTTGCTGGCCGGCGCCAGCCGCTGAGCCGGCCGGCTCAGTCCCACTCGGCCGAGAGCAGCGCCCGCAGCGCCTCCACCTTTCCGGGTCCGAGCCGCTCGCCGAGCCGCTGCTCGATCGAGGCGATGATCGCCGCCCCCGCGCGATTCACCTGGCGCCCCTTTTCCGTGTAGGCCACCAGCTTGGAGTTGCCGCGGGCGGGGTCGTCGCGCAGTTCCAGGATGCCCCGGCGCACCAGCTCGGTGACGGTCTTGTGCACCGCCTGCCTGGAGATCGCGAGCCGCCGGGCCAGTTCCGCCATGCTGCAGGGACGGCCGGCCATGTGCGCCAGCAGGCGGCTCTGGGCGGGCGTGATGAATGCGTATTCGCTGGACTTCACCCCGCGCATGATCTCGCGCGCGAACCAATCCGAGCGCGCGAGCAGCAGTTGTTTGAGGTTCTGGGTCATGGGCGGGTTTGTCGTCAACCATGGTTGACGCGGAGATGCTATCGGCGTAAGCTGCGTCTTGTCAACCAAGGTTGACTTCGTTTGCCGCCTCGTGGCGGTCCGGCGCTGCCGGACGGCCGCCTATAATCATCTGTTCCCCCGTATTGCGAGCCCCCATGAAGATCCTCGTCCCCGTGAAGCGCGTGGTCGACTACAACGTGAAGGTGCGCGTCAAGAGCGACCAGAGCGGCGTCGACATCGCCAATGTGAAGATGTCGATGAATCCCTTCGACGAGATCGCCATCGAAGAGGCGGTGCGCCTGAAGGAAAAAGGCGTGGCCACCGAGATCGTGGCCGTGTCCTGCGGCGCCACCGCGTGCCAGGAGACGCTGCGCACGGCCATGGCCATCGGGGCCGACCGCGCCATCCTGGTCGAGGTCCCCGGCGACATCGCCCTGCAGCCGCTGGCCGTGGCCAAGATCCTGGCCGCGCTGGTCGCCAAGGAAGCCCCGCAGCTGGTGCTGCTGGGCAAGCAGGCCATCGACGACGACGCCAACCAGACCGGGCAGATGCTGGCCGCGCTGGCCGACCTGCCGCAAGCCACGTTCGCCAGCAAGGTCGAAGTCGCCGACGGTCGCGCCACGGTCACCCGCGAGGTCGATGGCGGACTGGAGACCATCTCCGTGGGGCTGCCGGCGGTGATCACGACCGACCTGCGCTTGAACGAGCCGCGCTACGTGACGCTGCCCAACATCATGAAGGCCAAGAAGAAGCCGCTGGAAGTCGTCAAGCCCGCCGACCTGGGCGTGGACGTCACCCCGCGGCTCAAGGTGCTGAAGGTGGCCGAGCCGCCGTCGCGCAAGGCCGGCATCAAGGTGCCGGACGTGGCCACGCTGGTGGCCAAGCTCAAAAACGAAGCCAAGGTGGTCTAAGCCATGTCCCAAGTCCTCGTCGTCGCCGAACACGACAACGCCTCGCTCAAGCCCGCAACGCTGAACGCCGTGGCGGCCGCCGCCAAGCTGGGCGAGGTCCACGTCCTGGTGGCCGGCAGCGGCTGCGAGGCCGTGGGCCAAGCCGCCGCCCAGGTCGCGGGCGTGGCCAAGGTGCTGTTGGCCGATGCCGAGCCGCTGGCCGACCAGCTGGCCGAGACCGTGGCCGAGCAGGTGCTGGCGGTCGCGCGCAACTACACGCACGTGCTGGCGCCGTCCACCGCCAACGGCAAGAACCTGATGCCGCGCGTCGCTGCCAAGCTCGATGTCGCGCAGATCTCCGACATCGTGGGCATCGTGTCGGCCGACACCTTCGAGCGGCCCATCTACGCGGGCAACGCCATCGCCACGGTCCAATCCACCGACGCGATCAAGGTCATCACGGTGCGCACCACGGCGTTCGACGCGGTGGCCGCCACCGGTGGCCAAGCCCCGGTCGACAAGGTCGACGCCGTGGCCGACAGCGGCAAGAGCCAGTTCGTCGGGCGGGAAGTCGCCAAGAGCGAGCGGCCCGAGCTGACCGCGGCCAAGGCCATCGTGTCGGGCGGGCGCGCCATCGGCAGCGCCGAGAACTTCTCGGTGCTGGAGCCGCTCGCCGACCGGCTGGGCGCGGCCATCGGCGCGAGCCGCGCCGCGGTGGACGCGGGCTACGCGCCCAACGACTGGCAGGTCGGGCAGACCGGCAAGATCGTGGCGCCGCAGCTGTACGTGGCCGTGGGCATCTCGGGCGCCATCCAGCACCTGGCCGGCATGAAGGACTCCAAGGTGATCGTGGCGATCAACAAGGACCCGGAAGCCCCCATCTTCGGCGTGGCCGACTACGGGTTGGTCGCCGACCTGTTCCAGGCCGTGCCCGAGATGGTCAAGGAACTGGGTTGATCCGTCCATCACGGTGATTCTCCGGTTCGGGCCGCTCCTTTCCACCGCATCCGCATTCGCACTCAGGGACGTTCAGTTGCCATGACCTATCAGGCGCCGCTCAAGGACATGATGTTCGCGATCACCGAGCTCGCGAACCTCGACGAAGTCGCGAAGCTGCCCGGCCTGGAGGACGCGACCCTCGACACCGCCCAGGCGGTGCTGGAGGAATGCGCGCGCTTCAACGCCGAGGTGCTCGCGCCGTTGAACCGTGACGGCGACCTGAAGCCCGCGACCTTGTCCGACGGCGTGGTCACCACCACGCCGGGCTTCAAGGAGGCTTTCGCGCAGTTCGGCGCGGGCGGCTGGCAAGGCGTGCAGCACCCGCAGGAATACGGCGGCCAGGGTCTGCCCAAGCTCGTGGCCACGCCGTGCATCGAGATGCTGAACTCGGCCAACCTGTCCTTCGCGCTGTGCCCGCTGCTCACCGACGGCGCCATCGAGGCGCTGTTGACCGCGGGCTCGCCGGAGCAGCAGCAGCTCTACGTGCCCAAGCTCATCAGCGGCGAGTGGACGGGCACCATGAACCTGACCGAGCCCCAGGCCGGCAGCGACCTGGCGCTGGTGCGCACGCGCGCCGTGCCGCAGGGCGACGGCACGTACCGCGTGTTCGGCCAGAAGATCTACATCACCTTCGGCGAGCACGACATGGCGGACAACATCGTCCACCTGGTGCTGGCGCGCACGCCGGACGCGCCCGAAGGCGTCAAGGGCATCTCGCTCTTCATCGTGCCCAAGTTCCTGCCGAACGCGGACGGCACGCCGGGCAAGCGCAACGACGTCTGGTGCGCCTCCATCGAGCACAAGCTGGGCATCAAGGCCAGCCCCACCGCGGTGCTGCTCTTCGGCGACGGCAAGGGCGAGGTGGGCGAGGGCGCCATCGGCACCCTGGTCGGCGAGGAGAACCGCGGCCTGGAGTTCATGTTCGTGATGATGAACGCCGCGCGCTTCGCCGTGGGCGTGCAGGGCATCGCCGTCGCGGAGCGCGCCTACCAGAAGGCCGTGCAGTACGCCAAGGACCGGGTCCAGAGCCGGGACGTCGCGGGCTCGGCGGGCGCCGTGCCCATCATCCGGCACCCCGACGTGCGGCGCATGCTGATGACCATGCGTGCGCTGACCGAAGGCGCGCGGGCGCTGGCCTACGTGGCGGCGGCGGCCAGCGACGCCGGCCACCACCATGCCGACCCGGAAGCGCGGCGCCAGAACCAGGCCTTCTACGAGTTCCTGGTGCCGATCGTGAAGGGCTTCTCCACCGAGATGTCCATCGAAGTGGCGTCGCTGGGCGTCCAGGTGCACGGCGGCATGGGCTTCATCGAGGAGACCGGCGCGGCGCAGTACTACCGCGACGCCCGCATCCTCACCATCTACGAAGGCACCACCGCCATTCAGGCCAACGACCTGGTGGGCCGCAAGACGGCGCGGGACGGCGGCCGCACCGCGCTGGCGGTGATCGCCCAGGTCCGTGCCACCCAGCGCCAGCTGGCCGAGCGCGGCGCGGCGGGCAGCAGCAGCCCCGCCGGTTCGGCCGCGGCCGCAGACTTGACGCAGATCGGGGAGCGCCTGGCCGTCGCTTGCGACGCGCTGGAACGCGTCGTCCAGTTCGTGGTCGGCGCGAGCAAGGCCGACCCGCGCGCGGTCTTCGCCGGAAGCGTGCCGTACCTGCGCCTGGCCGGCATCGTCCTGGCGGGTTGGCAGATGGCGCGTGCCGCGCTGGCCGCGAATGCGCAGATGGCGACAGGGGAAGGCGACGCGGAGTTCCTGAGCGCCAAGCTCGGCACGGCGCGCTTTTTCGCCGACCACCTGCTCACGCAGGCCAACGGGTTGGCCGACACCATCGTCGGCGGCTCGGTCGGCGTGATGGCGCTGGCCGAGGCCCAGTTCTGACGCAGGTCTACCTGTTCTCGCCGGCGGGCGCGGTGCCCGTCGACGCGCCCGTCGAACTGGGGCGGCAGCGGCTGGCCGCCGCCGGTTTCGACTCCGTCCTGGACCGCACGGCCTTGCGCAGGCGGCAGCGCTTCGCGGGCACCGATGCGGACCGCCTGGCCGCCTTCGATCGCGCCGCCGCGCACGACGCGCCGATCGCGATGATCACTCGCGGCGGCTACGGGATCATGCGCCTGCTGCCGCAGCTGGACTGCCGGCGGCTGGCCCGGTCCGGCAAGCGCTGGGTGGGTTTTTCCGACTTCACCGCCTTCCAGTTCGCCATGCTCGCCAAGGCGCGCGCCGTGACCTGGGCGGGGCCGGCGCTTCTGGACGATTTCGGCCGTGCCGAGGACGAGATCACCACGGGCGTCTTCGGCGAGGCGATGCGCGGCGAGCTCGAGGCGCTGGCTTTCCGCTGCGCCGGCCCGGCCGGCGTGGATGCCGAAGGCACGTTGTGGGGCGGCAACCTGGCGGTGGTTTGCGCGCTGCTCGGGACGCCTTACTTCCCGAAGGTCAAGGGCGGCATCCTGTTCCTGGAAGACGTGGGCGAGCATCCCTATCGGATCGAGCGCATGCTGATCACCTTGCTGCATGCGGGCGTGCTGGATGCGCAGGCCGCGGTGCTGCTGGGCGGATTCACGCGCTACACGCTGGTGCCCGGCGACGCCGGCTACGACATGCCGGCCGTGCTCAAGTGGCTGCGCGCCCAGACCCGCACCCCGATCGTCACGGGGCTGCCCTTCGCCCACGGCGGCATTAAGTTCACCTTGCCGCACGGCGCCCGCGTGGGCTTCGCCACCGAGGGGCGTACCGGCTGGCTGGTGCTGCCGCACGCGCACTGATGCGGCCGGTCGCGGCCCTGACGTGAGCGATCCGCTGCCGTGAGTGATTGGCTCGAGGCCTTCGTGAGGCCCCTGATGGGGGCGCTTGCGCTGCCCGAATACGGCCTGTCGACCGTGTTCGTGGTGAGCTTCCTGTCGGCCACGCTGCTGCCGATGGGCTCCGAGCCCGCGGTGTTCGGCCTGGTGAAGCTGAATCCGCAGCTGCTGTGGCCGACCGTGCTGGTGGCCACCGCGGGCAACACCTTGGGCGGCATGGTCGATTATTGGATGGGTTACGGCGCGCACCGCGTCGTCGGCGAAACGCGCGGCACCCATGCCAAGGCCCTGCGCTGGCTGGAGCGCTTCGGCCCCAAGGCCATGCTGCTGTCCTGGTTGCCCGCGGTGGGCGACCCGCTGTGCGCCGTGGCAGGGTGGCTGAAGATGCCGTTCTGGCCCAGCGTGGCCTACATGGCGGTGGGCAAGTTCCTCCGTTACGCGATCTACACGCCGCTGCTGCTCTGGTTCTTTCCCGGCCAATGGCAGCTTTGACCGACGGGGCTGGGGCCGCATGGGTCCGGCCGGCGTGCCGCGGGCGGAGCATGCCGCCTCGGCGCTTCAGGCGTTAGGATTGTGCCGACCCGCGACCTCCCTGGGAGCACGCCCCGCCATGCGCCGACCCGAACTCGCCGATCCCTCCGCCTCCATCGACCGGTCCGGCGGCCTCGATCGTCACGCCCAACGGCGGCCTCCCGCCCTCCGGCCGCCGCATCGCCGCCGGGTCCCCATCGCCGCGTGCGGCGTCGCGGCCGCGTTCCTCTTCGCGGCCGCTGTCGTCCCGACGCCCGCCAGCGCGCATCATGGCTGGTCCAGCTTCGACACCGCGGCCCCGGTCTACTTGGTCGGGACCGTGCGCCAAGTCACCTGGGCCAACCCGCACGCGATGCTGGTGATCGAGCCCGATGCGCAGGTGACATTGCCCAGCGACCTGGCCGGGCGCACCGTGCCGCCACAAGTCGCACCGGTCGATGCGGCGTCCGTGCTGGGCAAGGCGGCGTTGCCTCGGCGAAACGCGCCGCGCTGGACCGTCGAGCTCGCGCCCATGTCGCGGTTGGAGTCCTGGCGCCTCGCGCCGATCGCCGTTGGAGAGCGGGTGGAGCTGGTGGGCTACACGCTTTCCCAGCCGCAGGCCGAGCCGGTGATCCGGGTGGAGTACCTGTTCCGTGACGGCCGCGCCTACGGATTGCGCAGCGGCCCGGCGGGCTCCTGAGCGCGAGCCGCGGGGCCATCAGAACAAGCCCAGTTGCGGGCCGTCGTCGCGCGGCGGGGCGAAGGCCGTCGTGTCCAGTGGCGGCAATCGGCCGTCCAAGTAGCCCAGGCGGCGGCAAGCGAGATCGAAGCGGCGGCGCACCAGGTCGGCGAAGGGGCCGGTGCCCGTCTGGCGGATGCGAAAGCGCGCGTCGTAGGTCTTGCCGCCGCGCATCTGCCGCACCAGGCTCATCACGTGCGCGGCACGCAGAGGCTCGTGCGCTTCCAGCCACTGTTGGAAGAGCGGCGCCACCTCGTCGGGCAGGCGCAGCAGCACGTAGCCGGCGGCCTTCGCACCGGCGGCTCGCGCCTCCTGCAAGATCGTCTCCATGAACCGGTCGGTCAGCGCCGGGATGATCGGCGCCACCATGACGCCGACCGGAACACCGGCCGCCGCGAGCCGGCCGATGGCGGCGATGCGCCGGTGCGGCGCGCTCGCGCGTGGCTCCAGCCGGGCGGACAAGCCGTTGTCCCAGGTCGTCACCGAAACGTAGACGTGCACCAGGTTGCGCCGCGCCAGCGAGGCCAGCAGGTCGATGTCGCGCTCGACCAGCGCGTTCTTGGTGATGATCGAGACCGGGTGCGAAGTCTCGTCCAGCACCTCCAGCACGGCGCGCGTGATGCGCTGCTCGCGCTCGGCAGGCTGGTAGGGGTCGGTGTTGCCGGCGAGCGTGATCGGCTTGCAGGCGTAGCCCCGCGCGCCCAGTTCAGCGCGCAAGGCCTGCGCGGCGTTCGTCTTGGCGAAGATGCGCGTTTCGAAATCGAGGCCGGGCGACAACCCCCAGTACGCGTAGGACGGGCGCGCGTAGCAGTAGGAGCAGCCGTGCTCGCACCCCAGGTAGGGGTTCAGCGATTGGTCGAACGGGAGGTCGGGCGACTGGTTGACCGACAGGACGCGGCGGGCTTGCTGGGGGCGCACCACCGTGATCGGCGCCGAGGCGGTCCCGGCCGGGTCGGTGGAGTCCGACGGGTCCACCGGGCCCGATATCCGCTGCTCCCGCTCGAACCGGCCCTGGATGTTGGAGGCCGCGCCGCGCCCCTTGAGGGGTGCGGGCGGCGGAACGGGGGCATTCATGCTGTGAATATATACAGTAATTGATCTGCCCACAAGCCGGCCGGGGGGATGGCTGGCGCTACGGCGCACGTAGGTCAATAATGGTCGGCAACGGCCCGGCCGATCTTCGCGGCTCGGCCCGCAACCTTCGGAGCCTTCGTCATGAACGACTTGAACCAGCGCATGCGTGCCGTCGTCACGGGCGCCCTGCTCGCCGCCGCCGCAGGGACCGCGGCCGCGGCTTCCCCAGGGGCCGCACCGGCGCCTGCGCAGCCGCCGGCACCGGCGGCGGCCACGGCCGTGGTAAGCACGGCCAGTCCGGGCGCCCCGGGCACCGCACCGCTCTTCCGCTCGGTGATGCCGGACGGGGGCATCGTCATCGGCGACCGGCCCGAGCCCGGCGCTCGCAGCGTCGAGCGCGTGGGCACCGTCGCGGTCGGCGAGGACCGCGCCGAAGTGCAGCGCGCCCGCCAGGAGCGCGAATACTGGCGGCAGCGGGCCGATGCCGTCAGCCAGCGCCAGCGCGACCGCACCCGCGCCCTGGAAGACGAGCGCGATCGCCTGGCGCGCCAGGAACGCGAGCGGGGGCAAGCCGTGGTGGTCCTCGGCGGCCCGCCCATCCTCTTCAGGCCGCGGGAACAACTCAATTACACCGGGCAGCAGCCGGCACCGGTCTACGGTTCCACCGCCGGCGCGGCAGGGCGTGGGCTGTCGACCGACGGAGCGGGGCCGGGCGCGGGCGGCTGGGACGCGCCGGGCGTCGCATCGGGCGGCTTCGGGGGCGCGGGCGCCTTCGGCGCCGGCGCGGCCGCGAGCGCCGGCTCGGGCTTCATCGGCAGCGGCTTCGGTAGCGCGGGCGGCGTGGGCGCGGCCGCGGGGGCCGGGGGATCCGGTGGCGGCTTCGGCGTCGGGGTGGGCGCGGGCATGGGCCGCTAACGGGGCAGGGCGGCTGCGCCGGCCGGGGCGGGGGCGTGCCGCCCAGAACGCCGCGTGACACCAATGCTGCAACCAGTTATGATCGAGGGTTCACCGAAATCCGCCTTCTTTCATCCAGGACAAGCACATGGTCGTCGTTCGACTGGCCCGCGGCGGCGCCAAGAAGCGCCCCTTCTTCAACGTGATCGTCACCGACAAGCAGAACCGGCGTGACGGCCGCTTCATCGAGCGGCTGGGTTATTACAACCCGCTGGCCTCGGGGGGCGAAAACGCCTTCAACGTGGCCACCGACCGCGTCACCTACTGGCAGAGCCAGGGCGCGCAGGTGTCGCCCACCGTCGCCCGCCTGCTCAAGCAGTTTGCGAACAAGCAGGCCGCCCCGGCCGCCTGAGGCGGAAGCGCCCTCCGGCGGCGCTGCGCCCCAGGG